>SXGT01098094.1_pt1 | contig 43320 bp, 38 predicted proteins | sample 3176221 | NCBI WGS metagenome assembly SXGT01 (sample SAMN11356862, study PRJNA531348) | freshwater metagenome | isolation source: freshwater sample F1-120 | place: China: Fuxian Lake, Yuxi | collected 2017-12-25
CGATGGCGCCGCCGTTGACGTTGAGCCGGTCGGCTGGCACCGGCAGGTCGTTCAACACGGCGAGTACCTGCGGTGCAAAGGCCTCATTAATCTCCACCAGATCAAAATCGTCCATCGTCAGGCCTGTCTGCGCGAACAGGCGCCGCACCGCAGGCACGGGACCGATGCCCATGATGCGCGGGTCAACTCCTGCTGTGGCCCAGCCGACGATGCGGGCCATCGGTGTGAGGCCGCGTTGTTTTGCTTCGTCCGCATGGGCCAGGACCAGCGCCGCCCCACCGTCCGTGATTCCAGAGGACGAGCCTGCCGTGATGATACCGCTCTGGCCTTCGACCTGAGGAAACACGAGCGGCAGTTTTCGAAGGCCTTCGACTGTGGCGCCCTGGCGAGGATGTTCGTCCACCTCGAGCTCCACAGGTTTGCCTTTGGCATCCTGGCCAGGCGCCGCAGTCATTTCGTCCTTGAAGCGACCGGTCGCGATGGCGACTTCGGCCTTACGCTGGCTCTCGCACGCGTAGGCGTCCGATTCATCGCGAGTGATCCCGTACTGCCGCGCGAGGATCTCCGCAGTTTCTCCCATGATGAGGCCCGAGAGCGAGCAGCGGAAGCCATCGCGGTACATGGCGTCCACCAAGGTGAAGTTCCCCATCTTGTGGCCCCACCTGGCATCTTCCGCGTCCACGAGGTATGGCATCCGGCTCATGGACTCGATGCCACCTGCCAGCACGATGCGCGACTGGCCAAGCAAGATCGCCTGCGCCCCCAGCGCCACGGTCTGCATGCCCGACGCGCACGCCTGATTGATGGTCTGCGCGGGCACCGTGAACGGCAGGCCCGCGCGTTGGCACACCTGCCGGGCCGGGTTCGGCCCCGAGCCGGCCTGTCGGCCGTGGCCAAACAGCGCTTCATCAACATCCTCCGGTGGGACGTTGGCGCGTTCGAGCGCGGCCTTCGCAGCGCGTGCGCCGAGGTCAGCGGGATGGGTTTGACGAAGGGTGCCGCCGTAGCGGCCTATGGCTGTGCGGGCTGCGCCGACGATCACAACGGACATAAGAACCGATCATATCGCTGGGGAACTGGGGAGCTGCTATCGATGTTTAAAGTGTTCGAAGTAGTCGCCCGACGGGATGCGTGAGGCCTGGCCGATGGGGGCGTTGTAGAAGTACACCCATGAATCGACGGTGGCGCCTTCGGGGAGCGTCACTTCGACTATCTGGCGCTGATACAACGACCGATCGAGATCCCCGTGGTGATACCCCTCGAGCGCGTCGAGCGCGGCCAGCACAGGCTCAGGGGCATCCGTCTCGTAGAGTTCGCCCCAGATGCGTCCGCCTTCGGCGGGTACGGCGGCTGGATACAGGCCCAGGTCGTACAGATTCCCCTTCACCCAACCTCGGCCGATGTACGCCAGGCGATCGTCAATCCCGGCCCGACGCCGACGGTCGAAGCCGGCCATCAAGGTGCCATAAAAGAACACGTAGGTTTTCACGGGTCGGCAGAGTCTACCAAAAACAAAAGGCCCGGGCGATTCCGTGAGGAACCGCCCGGGCCTGTCAGCCTTTCGGCTGGAGTCCTACTGAGTCTTCGCATCCGGCGTGGTCGCCGGCTTGGGCTGCAGGTCTGACAGCTGCGCGAGCCCGGCCAGCACATCCACCATCTCGGGTGATACCGAGAATGTGAGCGCCACCGTCTTGCCCGTGCCCGACATTTGGAGCGAGTCCAGAAGCGTCTTGAATGTTTGATCCTGCCCAGAGACCAGACGCCCCATGGCCAGCCCGCCGCGGATGACATCGCGAAGGTTCTCGGCCGCGGCATCGTCGAGCGTATCGGCACGGATCGAACCGGTCACGCCCCCGTTGATCTGCGTCGTCAGGGCCACCCACTGGACGGCAGGACTGTACTGTAGGACCTGTTCGGGCATGTCGGCCTGCTGCTTCATCGCGTCCATGCGGCCCACGGCCCACGCGCTCTGGCCGCCGCGAATGTCGTTGACGTACTTCATCAGTTCACCGTTGGTCGTGACGTTCTGGCCTGACACCTTGGCGTCAATCGCGCGCTTAACCGCCGACGTCTGGCCGATGGCCAGGAGCCCGGCCTCGAGGAACGCTACCGACATCGTGTGGTCGCCAGGGGTGGCGACATCACGCGGCATCGTGGCGTCTGCGCCATCCATCATCGCTGGGGACTTGGGCGCGCCCGTGACTACGCGAATGCCCTGATACTGCTCCACATCGCCGGTGCCCTGACGAAGCATCGACTCAACCTGCCCTTCGTTGAAGCGTCCGCGCACCAGCACCACGGCTTCTTTCTCGGCGGCGCTCATGCTGGCCACCACCGTGTCGATGTCGCGTTCGATGTCGATGCCGGTCTCTTTGAGGAATTCGTCACGGCCTTCGCCGGTCGGAATGGCCTGGGTGAGCTTCTGGCGGAACTCCGAATTCATGACGTCGCGGACGTTGGCGTACGCCACGGCCGTGGCGTTGGCCGGCAGGTACGCCAGTTCGCTGGGTCCCTGCGCCGACGACATCAGGGTCAGGCCCCCGTTGTAGAACGCCACCAACCCGGTGTACAGGCCCACGGTGATAACGGCGACCGAACCAATCACAAAATAACGAGTGTGTTTGTTCATCGGCGATCCTTCTAAGCCTCAAGACGGGGTCTGGGGGCCTACTGTTCCAACACGTACTCCCGATTTGCCACGATTCTCGCAGCATAATATAACACTGCCCCCTCGATCAGGCCCATCGTGAGCAGGCTCGTGCCCAGGGCGGGCGTCTCGCGGGAAATGGCCTGAACCATGCTGGCAAACGAGTCAGTCGGCATCGCGTGCGGCACCAGACCCTGCAGGTAATAGGCCACCGAGAGCTGCTTCATGTAGCCCGGCAGCGCCAGCACCACCTGCTCCCAGCCGAACACAAATACCAGGCCCACCAGAAGTGGCCGCTTGAATTTCGCGCCAACAAAGGCGAAGACTGCGCCGTACACCGCCAGACCAATGGCGACGATGGCCAGGTCCTTGACCAGGTCGATGAAATTGCCCCCCAGGCTGCCGCCCATGGGGATGACCAGGAACCACACCAGTACGATGGAGGGCAACACCACCAGCACCGTGCAGGCCATGTAGGCCAGGTACTTGCCAAACAGCACGGCCTGACGAGAAATGGGCCGCGAAAACAGGTACGTGATGGTCTTGTCTTCCACCTCGTCGGCGATGAGAGAGGTGCCGTAGAACACGCCCAATACGGGAATGCTGAAGCGCAGGAAAAACGCCCAGATGATCAGGCCAAACACCGCCGGGCCATCCACAGCCATGTTGTTGACCCGGACCCCGGTGGCCCCAGCCAGGTCAAACAGGCGTACGACCAGCGCCAACACGACGGGAAGGCCGACCACGAGCCCCATGAAGATCGTGCGGCGCGACCACAACATCTCGCCTAGCGACAGTTCAAACACACGCACCGACGCCGAGACAATACCGGGCGCCTGGCGAGGAGGGGCTGTCTGCATGGGGACGCTCATTGCTTCACCAGATACTTGAAGACGGCCTGGAGGTTGTCGTCGGGCGACGAGACTTCTTCCACCGCGCCACAGGCGCCCTCGGCCACCAGCTCTGTGAGCCGGCTGTAGAACTCGTCGGGTTTGCCGGTCTCCACAATGACAGCACCGGGCTCAAACCGCATGCTGATCACGTCGGCGCGCGCCAGGAATTCGCGCGCAAGGCCTCGCGGGTCGGCGGCCTTCACATACACCGTATGCGGATGTGTATCGATGAGGTCGCGAATCTGGTGGACGTTGCCTTCTGCCAGAATTCGGCCGTTGTTGATCAGCAGGATGTTCGAGGTCATCGACTCCACCTCGTGGAGGATGTGGCTCGACACCAGCACGCTCTTCCCCTGCCTCGCCCACTCCCGAATCATCTTCATCGTCCTGCGCCGGGCCAGCGGGTCCATGCCCGACAGGGGTTCGTCGAGGATGAGCATCTCCGGGTCGTGGACAATCGCCTGCGCGAGCTTGACGCGCTGGCGCATGCCCTTGCTATAGGCGCCAATTTTCTTGTTGGCGGCTTCCATCAGGTCCACGCTGGTGAGCGCCGCTTCAGCGGCCTGACCGGCTTCTTTTTCTGAATACCCGTTCAACCGCACCAGCGCGCTGACCCATTCAATGCCGGTCATCCGCTCGTAGAACGCGTCCTGCTCTGGACAAAACCCGACGCGAAAGTAGAGCTTTGGATTCTTCCAGATTGGTTCTCCCAACACGGTGACTTCGCCCTTGCTGGGGCGAAGCTGGCCGGTGATGAGCTTCATAAAGGTGCTCTTGCCGGCGCCGTTGGGACCAAGCAGGCCGGTGATGCCCGGGGGTACTGAGACCGTCACATCGTTTAGGCCGATGACCTGACCGTACCACTTCGACAAGTGGTCCGCAGCGACGATCGGCGCGCTCACGAGACCACCTCGACGCCCTTCACCCGCCGTTCGAGGACCGAGATCGAGAGCGCCACAAGGGCGAGCAGCACGAGGGCCGACACTAAGACCGGTGTCTCATACCTGGCCGGCATCCGGAACATCGCATCAATGACCTGCTGCATGTTAGCCGTGATGGAAATCCACGCGACGCGCGTGGAGCCGGTGATCACCCGCAGTGTGTTGAACAGTGCTTCAGTGAAGAAGATCGCGCCGGTGTAGAGCAACGACACATACCGCGTGCTCTTCGACAGCGCCGACAAGGCCAGCATCGTGAACGACGCGACGATGACCTGGACGAAACACGCGAGCACCACGGCAGGAATGACGAAGACATTATTGCGGACGAACTCCAGGGTGCCCGAGAACGCGACTTGCATCAGGATCAACAACAGCGCTGGAAGCAGAGTGACGGCGAGCAGGAACGAGACCAGCACGAGCAGCTTCCCGCCGATGTACTCCATGCGCAGCAGGGGTTTGGCCAGGTAGATCTGCAGGGCGTTGGCACGCCTGTCGGCGGCGATGAGACCCGCACCGACATAGATGGTGGTGAAGAACACAAACACACCCTGCTGGTCGAGGAATTCGCGGAACATCGCGGGATTGACGGCGATGATCGCGCCCGCCTGGGGGTAGTTCGCCACAATGTAGAGCTGCACCAACCGCACGATGAAGGGAATCCAGGCAAAGAGCATCAGCGCCAGGAACGGCCGCTTCTCCACCATCGATCGGATGCCGTGGCGCGCGATCACGCCCCAGTTCCGGCCCACGGGCAAGCGCGTGCCGTTGTAGCGGCGATAGGACTGGTCGTGAATGGGACTCATAGGTCACCTACCGCGCGCGCGAACACGTCTTCAAGGGTCGGCAGGCTGGTCTTCAGGTGTCTGACCTGCACGCGGACCTGTCCGGCGACGGCGCAGATGTTCTGCTGATCGCCACCGGCGCCAGTCAAGGCACCCGGCACGAAGACGCGCATCACGTCTTCGTCGGTCTCCCGGCACTCCATCCCGACGGCATGAAGCGCGGCGATGAACGGCGCGAGGTCGCCCTTGACGCGCACTTCATAGACGCGGCCTGAGGGGCCCTTGAGTTCCTCGATCGGCCCGAACGTGGCGACCGTGCCCTTGTCGAGCACCACCACGTGATCGCAGGTGTACTCCACGTCGGGGAGGAGGTGCGACGACAGGATCAGGTTGATGCCCTTGTTGTGGGCGATATCGCGAATCAGTTCGAGCATCTCCTCGCGGCCCTTGGGGTCCATGCCGTTGGTGGGCTCATCCAGAAAGGCCAGGTCGGGGTCATGCACCAGCGCCTGAGCCAGCTTGATGCGCTGCTTCATGCCCGTGGAATACGTTTCGAGGTTGCGATAACGCGCCTCGCCCAGACCCACATAAAACAGTGTTTCGTGGGCCCGCTGCATGGCGTCGGCTTTGGGCAGGCCCGCGAGTTGAGCGCAGTAGGCAACAAACGTCACGGCGTTCATACCGGGAATATGACCGTCGGTCTCGGGCATGTATCCCAGGCGCGCCCGTACCTCGAGGGGTTTCTCGGCCACGTTCATCCCGAGCACTTCGAGGCGACCGCCGGCGGGTTCGACGAACCCGAGCAACGCCTTGAGCATGGTGCTTTTGCCGGCCCCGTTTGGCCCCAGCAGTCCGACTGCACCGGCCGGAAACACGGCGCTCACATCCCGCAGCGCGCAGTTTTTCCCGTAGATAACGGTGACGCGATCAAGGATTACCGCTGGTGCTGTGTCGGCCATAAGTCAGTGTCGAATACGGACAGGCGCCGCGGTCAGTTCGACAACGGGCATCACAACGTGCCGCGCAGCCCGAGGGCGTCGGCCTGTGGTTTCAGAAACTCGATGACATTTGTGATGTGGGTGTCGAGTGGCAGCCCAATCTCGGCGGCGCCTTTCACCAGGTCTTCACGCGGCACGGCGCGCGCGAACGCCTTGTCCTTCATGCGCTTGATCACCGACTTGGCTTCCAGATCGAGCACACTGCGGGACGGTCGGACCAGAGCGGCCGCGGTGATGAACCCGGCCATTTCGTCACAGGCGAACAGGGTCTTCTCAAGCGCCGACTCGCGCGTGACACCCGAGTAGTCTGCGTGCGACAGGATGGCGCGGGTCACCCACTCGGGGTAACCCAGTCCCTGGAGGATCTCCACGCCGCGGTACGGGTGATTCTCGCGGTCGGGATACTTCTCGTAATCGAAATCGTGCACCAGGGCGACAAATCCCCAGGCGTCTTCGTCCTCACCCGCCGCGCGCGCGTAACCGCGCACCGCCGCTTCCACCGCCAGCAGATGCTTTCGCAGACTCTCGCTCTGGACGTGTTCGGTGACCAGCGCCCAGGCGCGCGGCCGTGACAGATCGCTCATCAGGTGGGCAAGTTTATCGCTTCAAGGGCGTCGGCATGGGAATTTCCTTGACACCCGTCGGCAGGTCAAATGCGGTGTCGTCGGTCCGCATCCGGCCGTCTTCGTGAATCGTGACGGTCATCTCCACGCCCTCCGCACCGCCGTACTTCTGCAGCAGCATCGGGCCGACTATCGCGGCCATCATGTCGTTCTCGGCCGGAGCCCCCGCCACGGCCTTCGTCGTCATCTTGCTGGTGACTTTCAGCTCTTCGCTCAGGGGCGCCGACACCAGCGCCACCCACACGCAAGCACATATCGACGCATGACCATCCTCCTACTCTCCAAGCAATCGAATCACAATACAGGAACTGGGGACCTACCTCATTGGCTCATCACCAGACCAGGGTCCGCGTTGAAGTCCAGCGACGAGACGGCCCCCCTGGAAAGGCGCCTGAGCCCTGCGGCGCCGATCATCGCCGCATTGTCGGTCGAAAGCGACAGCGCTGGGACGTAGACGGGAATGCGCTCGGCGATGCCGCGCGCCGTCGCGTCAGCGCGCAGGCGGCTGTTGGCTGAAACGCCGCCCGAAATGCCCACGCTCTTCGCCCCCATGGCGATGGCCGCCGCAAACGTCCGGTCGATCAGCGTCTCAACCACCACGCGCTGGAAGCTGGCGCACATATCCGCGATCTCCAGGTCCAACAGGGGGCCGGACGCCATCCGCTGTTGCAACAGCCGAACGGTGGCGCTCTTGAGACCGGAGAAACTGAACTCGGTCATGCCCTCAAGGTGCGGCTTTGACCGAGACGGCCCAGTGAACCGCGGGCGCGGCAGTGGAACTGCCTGATCGTTGCCCGTACGGGCCAGACGGTCCACGACGGGCCCACCCGGATACCCAAGGCCCAACAGCCTCGCCACCTTGTCGTAGGCCTCACCCGCTGCGTCATCACGCGTACGCCCAATCAGTCGATACACGCCGCTCTCACGCACCTCGTAAAGCGATGTGTGACCGCCCGACACCACGAGCACCACGGCAGGTAACGGAATCTCGCCATGCTGGAGCCAGATGGACTCGATATGTCCCGACAGGTGGTGCACCGGCACCACGGGCTTGCCGAGAGACACGGCAGCAGCCTTCGCAAACGACACACCCACCAGCAACGAACCCACCAGGCCCGGCCCCTGGGTCACTGCCAAAGCGTCAACATCCGGCCAGCCACACTGGGCGTCGGCGAGCGCACGCTCCACAACGCCACAGATATCGCGCACATGTTGGCGCGACGCCAACTCGGGTACCACGCCGCCCCACTCGCGATGGACCTCGGTCTGTGACGCGATAACGTTGGACCGCACCTGCCACGGCCGCGCCGCGTCCCCCGTGGTCTCCACCACAGCCGCCGCCGTCTCGTCGCACGACGTCTCAATGCCGAGAATCTTCATGTCGTCGTAAACAATGCCGGCAGACTCGTGGCGTAGGGCGCGCGCGCGACGCCGCGCTCAGTGATGATCCCGGCCACCAGCTCATTCGGCGTGACGTCGAACGCGGGGTTCCAGACCGACGCGCCGGCCGGCGTGAGCTGCGTGGACCCAAGGTGTGTGATCTCGCGCGCATCGCGCTGCTCGATTGGAATCCCACTGCCGTCGGGCGTCGTCAAATCGATCGTCGACAGCGGTGCCGCCACGTAAAACGGCACACCGTGCGCCTTGGCCATCATCGCCACGGTGTAGGTCCCGATCTTGTTGGCCACATCGCCATTGGCCGCAATCCGATCCGCGCCGACGACGATGAAGTCGAGGCCGCCTTGACGCATGAGCGGTCCGGCCATGCTCTCGGTGATGACGGTGGTGGCAATTCCGTCGCGTACCAACTCCCAAGCCGTGAGCCTTGCGCCCTGCAGAAACGGCCGGGTCTCGTCGGCGAATACCGCGGCCACTTTTCCCTGCTCGGCCGCAGCGCGAATCACACCCAGCGCGGTGCCATACCCGGCGGTCGCCAACGCGCCGGCATTGCAGTGCGTGAGGATGCGCGCGCCCATCGGCACGAGCGTCGCACCATGTGCTCCCATGGCACGGCACGCCGCCACGTCTTCATCGTGGATGGCGTGGGCTTCGAGCTCGAGCCGGTCTTTCAGTTCGCCCACCGAACCGCCGGCCAGGGCGGCCTCGCCGAACACGCGCTTCATGCGCTCGATGGCCCAGAACAGATTCACGGCGGTCGGCCGTGTGGCCGCGATCAGGTCACAGGTCTGGTTGAACTCAACGGCGAACTGGCGCGTGCCGGTGGACTTGCTCAACCGCATCCCCAGCGCGATGCCCATGGCCGCCGCCACGCCGATGGCCGGCGCCCCACGAATGACCATGGTCGTGATCGCACGCGCCACATCCTTCGCATTTTTGCAGCGCACGTAGACTTCACGGCCGGGCAGCTTTCGCTGATCGACCATGACAATGGAGTTGTCCTGCCACGCTACGGTCGGAAGCATTCGCGCTGAATGATATCGCGGGCGCTACAGGAGTCGGCGGTCGAATGGCAACGGGAACAATTCAGCCAGCGGCAGGGTGGCGGTGATGGCGTTGAGGTTCGCCATCACGACGGGAATGTCCCCGCAGTACTCCCAGAGCAATTGCCGGCACGGCCCGCACGGCGGCGTCGGTGCCGCGGTCTCGGCCACCACGACGATCCGCACAAACGCGCGATGCCCATCGGAAAGTGCCTTAAGCAACGCCACCCGTTCCGCGCACATCGTCAAACCGTAGGTCGAGTTTTCGATGTTGCAACCGCCGACTATGGTTCCGTCGGCAGTTTCGATGGCGGCGCCAACACGAAACCCGGAGTACGGAGCGATGGCGTGTTCGCGCGCCTCACGCGCGGCCGCCACGAGCGCGTCAGAGGCGGCCAATGATGCCTTTCAGCAGGGCGATGAACCCGCCCTTAACGCGTTGCGCCGTTTCCATCACTTCGTCGTGCACCAGGGCCTGGGGCAATACCCCAGCCGCCATGTTTGTAATGCACGAGATACCCAGGACTTCCAGCCCCATGTGGCGGGCCACGATGGACTCGGGCACGGTGGACATGCCCACGGCATCCGCTCCGAGCGTTCGGAATGCCCGAATCTCGGCCGGCGTTTCGTAGCTCGGGCCGTGGACGCCGACGTACACGCCGTGCTCGAGCGGCAGGCCCTGGTCACGCGCGACGTCGGTGGCCACACTCCGAAGTCTCGCGGAATAGATCTCGGACATGTCGGGGAACCGCACGCCAAACCGATCGTCGTTGGGCCCGATCAGTGGATTGGACCCCATGAAGTTCACATGGTCGTCAATCAGCATCAGGGCGCCGGCTGACAACCGCAGGTTGATGCCGCCGGCGGCGTTGGTCACGATGAGCGTCTTCACGCCGAGCCGACCCAACACGCGCGTGGCAAATGTGACCACGCCCATGGAATGACCCTCGTAGAAATGCGAGCGGCCAGAGAGCGCCAGCACACGTCGCCCACCCACCTCGCCAACGACGAGCCGGCCGGCGTGCCCAACCACTCGAGAGACTGGCCAATGCGGGATCTTGTCGTAAGCAACGACCGTCGGGGTGTCCAGCGCGTCCGCGAAATTTCCGAGGCCGGAACCGAGAACCACGGCAATCTCCGGCACCGGAGCCAGCGTCTGCCGCAAATACCCGGCGGCTTCCTCGATCAAATCAAAGTCTGACATCGCGGCACCTGCACGTCACAGCAACATCGACGCGATGGCCGCATTGATCATGGTGGCCAGGAAGCCGCCAAGCAGCGCCCGTCCACCCAGGCGCGCCAGGTCGCCGCGCCTGGTCGGCGCCATGGCGCCAATGCCGCCGAGCAGAATTCCGATCGACGCGAAATTCGCGAATCCCGTCAACGCGTATGTCGCCAGCACGTACCCTTCGGGACTCAGTACATTGCGGTAGGCCGTGGTCAGCTTCACGTACGCCACAAACTCGTTGGCCACGAGTTTGGTGCCCAGAAGGTCAGCCACGCCAGGCACATCGCCCATGGGCACCCCCATGAGAATCGCCGCCGGCGCAAATACCTTGGCGAACACCATCGCGAGCGTGAGCCCCGGCCACGCAGCGCCGAGCATGTAGTCGAACATCGCGATGAATGACAGGAACGCGATCAACATGGCGGCTACGTTGATGGCCAGTTGCGTGCCGTCGGACGCGCCCGCTGCGGCGGCATCAACCGCGTTCACGTGCAGGCGTTCCACCGTGGTGTTCGCGGTGCCCAGCGTTTCTGGCACCTCGGTCTCAGGCAGCAGGATCTTGGCCAGATACAAGCCGCACGGCGCAGCCATGACGCTCGTCGTCAGAATCGCGACCGGGTCGGCCCCCAGAGTGATGTAGACCGCCATGACGCCGCCGGAAATGGTCGCCATGCCACCAATCATCATCGCGAGCAACTCAGACTGCGTCATTCGCGGCACGTACGGCTTCACGATGATGGGCGCTTCGGTCTGTCCCATGAAGACATTGGCCGCCGCCGAGAGCGTCTCTGCGCCACTCGTGCGCATGAGATACATCATCCCGCGCGCCATCACCCGCACGATGAGTTGCAGCACGCCGAAGTAGTACAACACCATAAAAAACGACGAGACGAAAATGATCGTCGGTAGGGCGGTGAAGGCGAAGATAAATCCATTGGGCAGCACGCGGCCCAGGGCCTCGCCGTTTGCCAGGTCACCAAAGACGAACTGCGATCCTGCGTTCGTAAAATCCAGGAAGCGTTTGACGATCCCGGAGATGGCGGCGAACAGATCGTAGCCGGGCCGCCACCCGTTGATGCTGAACTTGAGGATGAACAGCGCCAGCAGCCACTGCAGCGCCACACCCCACCCGACCGTGCGCCAGTTCACCGCACGTAGGTTGGTAGAACACGCGGCGATGATCAGGACAAACACCACAATGCCCAGACCTCCGCGTACTCGCGTTGACAACATGCTGGCCATCAGCACCACGGCCACACCGAGGGCCAACGCGGCACCGGCCACGATCAGACGAAGCGAACGATCGGAAGACACGGTCTGGGATTGGGTCATAGGGTTCTAGACTTTCGCGGTCCTGATGTCGATGGTCTCAAGCACAAGAGGGCGAGGCGCTGGCGCAGTGTCTCCGACCTCAATGGCCACGCGCAAGTGCTCAAGCGCCGCTTCGAGCCGCCCGCTGTCGCGATAAAACACGCGTATGAGTGGCTCTCCACGGCTGACGGTGTCTCCTTCGTTCGCCAGCAGATCAATACCGACGCCCGGATCCACGACCGCATCCACGCGATCGCGCCCCGCGCCCAGCACCACCGCGGCGCGTCCTACCCGACCCGCATCGATGCGGGTGATCACGCCGGTCCTGGGCGACATCACCAACGACTCGCGATCGGCCACCGCCAACAGCGACGGGTCATCGATCACCCGAGGGTCGCCACCCTGACCCGCGATGACCTGACGGAACTTCTCCAGGCCGCGGCCGCTGCCCAGCGCGTCGCGAACCCTGGGTTCGGCCCCGTCCTCGTCTGCCAGTCCGGCGAGCACCACCATGCGGGCGGCCAAAGTCACCGACAGGTCCTCAAGGTCCTTTGGGCCGTCACCCTTCAGGGTGTGGATGGCTTCGCGCACTTCTGTCGCGTTGCCAATACGTCGGCCCAGCGGTGTATCCATCCTCGTGAGCAACGCCTGCGTGCGCAGGCCGCTTCGCTCGGCGATCCCGACCAGCCAGCGCGACAGCTCGCGCGCGTCATCCAGGTTTTCCATGAACCCGCCAGACCCGACTTTCACATCGAGGACGAGTCCGCCAATCCCTTCAGTTACCTTCTTACTCAGGATGGAGGCAGCGATAAGAGGGATGCTCGCCACCGTGCCTGTTGCGTCGCGCAACGCGTACATTCGGCGATCGGCGGGAGCCACTTCGGCGGTCTGGCGGATGAGCACGCACCCGGTGGCGGCCAGGGCCTTTCGCAGCTTCGCCACAGACAGGTCGGTGCGGAAACCGGGGATCGCATCCAACTTGTCGAGTGTGCCGCCGGTATGTCCGAGTCCACGGCCGGACATCATCGGCACAAGGCAGCCGCAGGCGGCCGCGAGTGGCGCGAGGATGAGCGAGGTCTTGTCGCCCACGCCGCCCGTGGAGTGTTTGTCCACGGGCATCGAGCCGTTCTCGGGCCTGAGCAAATCAGACAGATCCAGCCGGGTGCCCGAATCCACCATGGCCTGAGTAAGGGCGGTGGCCTCGTCGAGGCTCATCCCCTTCAGGAAGATGGCCATGAGTAATGCGGTAACTTGATAGTCGGGCCAGGTGCCGTCGGTCACGCCGCTGACAAAGGCGTCGATGGCTTCTCGACTCAGGGGATACCCGTCGCGTTTGGTGCGAATAATGTCGAGCGCGCGCATCGCACGCCAGTATATTGCCAGTATATTAAAACCGTGACCGAGACTGCGCGCGTCCTCCTCACCGCCGGCATCCTCTCTGCGGTGGGTCTTGCGGCCTTTGCGTGGAGACTGGCGCGCACGGGGCGTTCCTCACACGAGTACTTGATCGATCAGCTAAAACTGTCGCAGTGGGCGGCGCTGCTCCTGGCCGGCGTGGGCGCCACCAGCATCGGCATGGCGGTGGCGTCCGCCGCGGCGCCAGGGGGCCTGGTGGAAGCGACGGTCGGCCTTGTGACCATGGCAGCTGGGGTCCTGGTGCTCCGCCTTGAACCCCGCGACGCACTTCTGGGAGCCGGCCTCCTGTTCCTGGCGCATGCCTGCTTCACGTGGGCCCATCGTCCCGCGATGCTCACGGCCGCGTTCGTGCCGCAGTGGTGGACACTGGGCCTGACGTTATACGACGTGCACATCGGGGCTTTATGCTTGCTCGCGAGACGCGCGGGTACTGCTGATTGACGCGCCGGCCGCTTGGCAACAGGATGACGATACTGCGAGCTCTTACTGCTCTTGCGCTGGCTACTTCCGGTGTTGGCGCGACGACTAACGCGCAAACTGCCCAGGCACCGGCCGCCCCTCCGCGACTGGTCGTGATGATCGTCGTGGATCAAATGCGCGCCGACTACATTTCGCTATACGGCCACCAGTGGACGAAGGGCCTGCGGCGGCTTCTTGATACGGGCGCGGTCTTCCCGCTGGCCGCATACCCCTATGCGTACAACGTGACCTGCCCTGGACACGCCACCATTGCAACCGGCACGTTCCCCAACACGCACGGGATGATTGGAAATGAGTGGTACGACCGCGAAGAGGGCAAGACCGTTGCCTGCACCGCGGACGCCTCACAAAAGTCCGTGCCGTTCGGCGGACAGTCTGCCGTCGAACACCACAGCCCCGCGCGACTCAACGCGCTCACGTTCCCCGATGAGCTGCGGCTCCACGCCATGCGCCCGCCGACGGTGGTTGCGGTGTCGCTGAAGGCCCGATCCGCGATCATGATGGCCGGCACGCCGTCTCCCACCACCTACGCCATTTGGGAAGAAGGGAACGGCACCTGGGCAACATCGAGCGCCTACACGTCAGCCCCCTGGCCCGTCGTCGATCAGTTTGTGACGAACCATCCCATCTCCGAGGACTACGGCCACGCGTGGACGCGCGCGATGCCTCCGTCGGCGTACCTGTTCAGCGACAGTGGTATCGGCGAAATCGTTCCGGTCGAGTTCCCGCACGTACTCAACAGCAAGAGTGGAACACCCGACTCGGATTACCGAGTCATGTGGCGCCGATCGCCGCAGGCCGACCGCTACCTGGGAGCGCTGAGTCAGCATCTCGTTCGCGAACTTAGACTCGGTCAATCGGCCCGGACGGACGTTCTGGCCGTCAGCTTTTCGGCGCTCGACATTGTGGGCCACGATTATGGGCCGCACAGTCACGAAGTGCAGGACGTGCTGGTGCGCCTTGACGAGACGCTGGGCGCCCTGCTCGACACGCTCGATACGCTCGTGGGGCGTGACCGGTGGGTGCTCGGGATCAGTTCGGATCACGGTGTGGCGCAAATCCCGGAGCAGGATCACCACGTGACACCTGGCAGCGGACGCCACTCTTCCACCGCCCTTCGAAACGCGATCAGTGCGGCCATCGAAGCCCATATCGGCCCCGGAGGGCCGTGGGTATCTGGGGCGACTGTTACCACCCTGCTTGGGCCAAATGTCTATCTGGCGCCTGGCGTGCTGGCGCGCGTGCTGGCCACGGCGGGTGCGCGCGAAGCCATCACACAGTCACTTGTCGCCATCGAGGGGGTCGCGCGAATCTACTGGCCCGACGAACTAGCGTCATCGGTCGCGACCGATGATCCGATCCTGCGCGCCGCCAGACTGAGCTACATGCCGGGACGCGGTGGCGACATGATGCTGATCTTCGATCCGCAGTGGATGGCGCGAGCCACCGGCACCACTCACGGCACACCGTATTTGTACGATCAGGGAGTCCCGCTCATCTTCGCTGGCGCCGGCATTAAACCCGGGCGCTATTTGACCTCCGCGACGCCCGCCGATCTCGCCCCGACACTGGCCCATTTGGTAGGCATGACGATGGGCCAGGCCACGGGACGCGTGCTCGGCGAAGCGCTACGATAGCGTCTCTTTCGTTTACGTATCGGCCTCGGCCTTGAGAACCAGGCCGAGCTACGTTCGGAAGGGTTGGGCTGCGCACGAGCAGGTATCGATCTGGAACGTGGCTTAGGCTGGTTCTCAAGCCCGAGTGACTGCGACACGCAGACGAACAATCCTCTAATGGTTGAATCTGCTACTCCAAGTTCACTCTTCCATTGAGCTCCGAGGACATTTCAGCATTCGGTGATTCGAGCAATGCAGACACTTCGCCAGTTAGGACATTTGTGGCATTTGTCCATTACGAACGCAGCGCAATGGGGCGCGCAATGGCGCGAAGCGTAGTGGAGCGCCCGTCGCGCGCCGCGGCGTCTGAGTTCACCCGAAGGGTATTGCACGTGCTGCGGCGAATCCCCTCGGGCCGAGTCGTCACCTACGGTGACGTCGCGGAGATGGCCAAGCGCCCTGGCGCTGCGCGTGCCGCAGGTCAGATCGTGGGTCGGGCCGACGAGCCCGGACTGCCCTACCATCGGGTGATTGCGGCTGGCGGTCGCCTCGGCGGATTCGGCGATCACCCACAGTTGAAAGCCAGTCTGCTCGCCGCCGAGGGCCACGTCGTTCGACGAGGCCGGATTGTGAACTTCGCCGCGCGCCGCTGGGACGGCTCTTAGCGCAACACCTGGTCGAGGAACGTCGCGCGCTCGATCACGAACCACGGCCGCATGTGGCCACGGTCGGCGTGTGTGGGTTCTCCGCCGGGTCCCACCACAGGACAGAGAGCGTCGTCGCAGACCGCGGGTACCGGGTCCAGGATGACCGCGCCTGCCGCCGCGGCGGCTTCTGACAAACGCGCGAGCGTCGGCCCCACCTGGGCCCGCCAGTCCTCGACAGGCACCGGCACATCGAGGCGCTTGCCGGTCAGCCGCGACACGAGAAAGCGGGGATCGAAGGCCGGGTCTGTGGGGCTCGTCAGCAGCACAAACACCTGCTTGCCCGCCGAGCGCAGCGATTGCACCATGTCGGCAAACGCAGCAATCACCTCGCGCTCAGTGTCGCTCCCGGGGTGAATCAACGGCCGGACCGCAGCATCGCCCAGGCGGCCGGTCTCGAAGTACGAGTCCCAGAATCCCCCAAACACCACGGTCTGCACATCGGGGCGCGCCGCGGCGCTGAGCGCCGCATCAAGAAAGTCGCCGCACAACCGGCCACGCGATTCACGATGGCGCAGCGGAGCGCACCCTCCACGCGTGAAGAAGCGTACCGTGGGTGTCGCAAGTGGCGAGGCCGTCACCACGTGGTGGACGCGGGGCCAGTATTGTTCGAGGTATGAATCCCCGATAAAGATGACGGCGCGATCGCGGCCGCCGTTGACTTCTCCAGCAACGAACCCGGCCCGCTTCCTGAAGTTCGACGTAAATGTGTAGGACCAGTCGGACGTCGCCTTAATGAGCGTCGGCGCCGACGCCGTCAGTGTGGTCAACCGGCTGCGGACGCGTCCTGCTGCCACCGCGTCGCCGACCGCCGCCACGACCACAAGGGCCGCAGCGAGGGCCATGGGCACGCGCCAATCCATGGCGGTTCGCACGCGCAACTCCACGAAGCGGTACGTCACGTACGCGAGCAGCACCGACACCGCCACCAGCAGAAGTGTGCCAGGCCAGAAGCGGCTGTCCATCCACATGGCTCGGCCGAACACCAGCAGCGGCCAGTGCCAGAGATACAGCGGATAACTGATGAGCCCGAGCCACACCATCGGCCGCGCCGACAGCCACCCTCGATTGACGGCGGCCTGCGGCCCCGCCGTAAGCACCAGCGCCGCGCCCAGCGTCGGCAGCCACGCCCACCAGCCAGGAAACGCCGAATATCCATCGAGCGACACACACGAGAACACAATCAGCGCGAGACCGGTGCATGCCGCCAGTTGGGAGGCCATCGGCTTCATGGACCTGTGCCCCCCGGTCACGAAGACCAGCAGGGCCCCCACCAGCAACTCCCACAATCGGCTGAACGGCAGAAAATACGCATCGGCCGGCGCGTCGTACACCCACGCCAGATTCAGGAAGAACGACCCGGCCAGAAGCACAACCACGGCACCAGCGGGCCGGCGACACCAGCGGACGATAGCGGCAAACAGGATGGGCCAGGCCAGGTAAAACTGCTCCTCAACCCCCAGCGACCACAGGTGCAGTAACGGCGTTCGCCCACCGAGCGCCGAAAAATAGCCGCCGGGCTCACCGGCGGCCGCGATGTTGGCGTGAAACAGTGCGCCAGCAAACGTCATACGGCCCAGGGATTCCCATTCGTCGGACAGCCAGAAGAGGTAGCCGGCCACCAGACACGCGACCAGCACCACGAGCAACGCCGGCAGGATTCGGCGGAGCCGCCGGACGTAGAAGTCCGCCAGGGAGAACCGCCGGTCCTCGACCGCTCGCTGGATGATCCCTGAAATGAGGTAGCCGGAAATGACGAAGAACACGTCAACGCCGACAAAGCCCCCTGGCGCAATCCCGGGGAACGCGTGGAAGATGACCACCGCCGCCACCGCCAGCGCGCGCAGGCCGTCAACCTCGGGCCGGTACGCATGGGCCGCGCGGGGATAAACCAAACCCCTCGATTATTCCACGGCGTCTGACTGGACCCGTGCCGAGATGAATCGGAGGTCGGTTCCTGCCGTCTTCTCGAGGGCAAAGCAACGTCGCGGCCCCATGTCCTCGTCAAACCCTCCGAAGACTCCCACACCGGCACACACCGACATGGCGCTTGCCCAACGGTGTGCGAGTGGCGATGCGGGGAGTTTTGAGGAGCTCGACCGCGTCTACTCACCGCGGTTGTTTGGGTTGGCGTGCCGCATGGTGGGCCGAACCGAAGCCGAAGACTTGCTGCCGGAAAGCTTCCTCAGCTCCCAGCGGAAGATACGTTTATCTAGAGGCGCGTCGGCCTCGGCACGTGGCTGTTTCGGCTGGCCACCAACTTGTGCCTGGACCACCTGAGCAGCCGGGCTAACCGTTCGGCACAGATGACCGACTCGATTGATGCCGACGACGCGCAGCCGAGCGAAAGCGGGCTGAGGCTCATCCTCGGAGTGGTCAACCGTATCGACCTGGAACGCGCGCCGCTGGAGTGGTCGCACGGTTGTCGAGAGGTGTTCGTTTTGTACGATGTGGAAGGATTCGAACACTCGGAGGTGGGAGCGATGTTGGCTATTTCTGCAAGTACGTCGCAGCCGCAGCTGCACCAGGCGTGCATGCGCCTGCACGGTGCGTGGCACGACGTGCGCAAGCTGGGCCGCCGCGATGAACATCTGCACGCACCTGCGTCCCAGATTGAGCGACTACCTCGATAGGCATCTCGATAAGACTGGCAGGCGCGAGATGAACGCGCACCTGGGGTCGTGCGTCGACTGCCGACACCTGACCGACGATCTCGTCCGACTGCGCGGTGCGGCATACAGCCTCGGACTGGTCACACCACCGGCTCACCTCTGATTCGAACTCGCCGGCCGCCTCAGACAGCAAGGCGGAACGCTGGTCGTCACCGCCGTGACACCAGCACCACCGTTGATGGCGTAGCGAGCTGACACGTGGCGGTGGCGAGGCCTAGCGGCGGCTCTGCTGGTCACCACGCTCGCAGTCTATTCACTAACCACGCTAAATCGGCGTCGGCGGTGATCACCGATGCCGCAGGCAACACCTTTACGTCGCACTCGGGCGACGTGAGTATCACGCTCGTCGGCCAGACCGGGTTCTCGTTTGACGCGTCGACCTACTCGGGCAGCGTCCGAAGCGACGTGGCGCTTCAGGGCAGCCGCACGGCTGCGCGTGGCGTCACCACGCGCAGGGCCGACACGCGCAGCCTCAACGGCACGTTTGGCGATGGCTCTGCGGTGACTGAGGCACGCAGCTTCAGCGGCAGCGTGGTGGTGACCCGAAAGTAGGGCAGGCCTCGGGCTGGTTCTCAAGCCCGAAGATCGTTGCTCCTAACTGCCGACGAGCAAGTGAATCAGGTAGTGGCTGCCGCCGCGGTTCGACCAGACGCGCAGATATTCCCCGCCCTTGAGCAGGTCCACGCGCGAAGTATTGGCGCCGGGTGCCTTGCCCTTGATCACAGCTTTCGCTTCGGCTGCGGGCAGCACACTGGCCAGTTCACGACCTTTGACCTGACCGCCCTGCACGAACTCCACCCAGGTGGCATGGTCAGCACCCTGGCCCACCACCGGCTTCACGGGGTCAGCTGAACGGCGCAGGGAATATGTGCCTGCCGACAGGGCTTTGCCGTCGGCCATCACCGCGCGGATGAGCCGCACACTACCGAGTGCGGATGACGGAGTTTGCGCCTGGACCACAGCGGACTGCCCTACCAGGGTCACAACGACCGCACCAGTCAGTACGAATCCAATCGCGTTACGTGTCATCGTCATGCCTCCGCATCTTACCCTACATCGCCATCAGGTCGAACTGCTCGTGGTGGAGTTGGTCGTCCGGGCGGACGGTGACGGGCCGGCCCACGGCCGCCTCCAGCTCCTTGAAGACGCCACGACCCTCCTCGCGCAAGGCTCGAGCCACCTCGGGGTTCACGCGCAGGACGAGGCTATATCCGTCGAGGTCGGCGCTCACCTTTTTCACTTCAGTTAGGATGTCGTAACAGATGGTGGGACTGGCCTTGATGGCGCCCGTTCCGGAACAGTAGGGACACGGCTCGGTCAGCAGGCGTTCCAGGCTGCTCTTCACGCGTTTGCGCGTGATGATGACCAGGCCGAAGTCACTGACCTGCACTGCCTTGGACGGCGCACGGTCGCGGCGCAGTTCCTGCTCAATCGCCTGGAAGACCTTCTGGCGGTTCTTCTTGTCTTCCATGTCGATGAAGTCGAGCACGATGATGCCGCCAAGATCTCGCAACCGCATCTGCCGCACAATTTCCTTGGCCGCCTCGAGGTTGGTTTTGACGATGGTGTCTTCGAGCCGCCCTGCGGTCTTCTTGCCAACATACCGACCCGTATTCACGTCGATGGCCACCAGCGCTTCGGTATGGTTGACAACGATGTAGCCGCCGGACTTGAGCCAGACCTTGCTGCGTAATGCCTTGTCGATCTCACCCTGAACGCCGTACTCGTCGAAGATCGGATAGTCCTTCGCGTATTTCTTCACGCGCGTGGCCATGTTTGGCATGATGCGGCCGACCAGCGTCACCACACGCTGATATTCGGTCTCGTCATCGATACGGATCGCCGTGAACTGCTCGGTCAGAAAATCACGAAGCAGCTTGGCGACGAGGCTTTCCTCGCGATACAGCACCGCGGGCGGACGCTGGGTCTCACGGCGGCGCTGCACCTCGGTCCACACGGTCTGGAAATACTGCAGGTCGCTGAGGATGTCTTCTTCGGGTCGGTTGACGGCCGCCGTCCGGATGATGACACCGCCGGGAAGACCGGTGTCGTCCTTGAACTTTTGCACGATGGTCCGCACGCGCCGGCGTTCGTCGCGCGATTCAATTTTTCGCGACACACCGATGTGGTTCACCGTGGGCATGTACACGAGGAAGCGGCCCGGCAGCGAGATGTGCGACGTGATGCGCGCGCCCTTGGTGCCGAGCGGTTCCTTGACCACCTGGACGACTACTTCCTGGCCTTCTTTTAGGAGGTCTTCGATTTTGGTCGTGGATGGCGTGCGTTCGCGATCGCGGCCGCGACGCGGGTCTTTACCATTGGCGGCCTGCCCGGCCGCCACCGGTGCGGGTGCGCTCTTCTGGGCGTCGAGCGCTGCCGCATCTAGTGCCGCCTCTGCGCCCGCGTCGTCGCTGTTTGCCGGGCCCTCCGCAAAGAGCCCTTCGGGATCGGAAACCGGCGCTACGGGCTGGTCTTCGTCCTCCTCAAGACTCTCTTCGGTCGGGTCGATAACATCGGTGACGTAGAGAAACGCGTCACGCTCGAGGCCAAGGTCCACAAACGCCGACTGCATCCCGGGCAACACCTTCGAGACGCGGCCCTTGTAGATATTGCCGACCACACCCCGCGACTGTTCTCGTTCAATAAATACTTCGACAACCTGATCGTCCTCAAGAATCGCCACGCGTGTTTCGTGGATCGTCGAGGAGACCACCATCTCCTTGTTCATGTGTGACCGTCATCCGTTCAATTCGTGAAGCGCCTCATCCGCACGTTGAGAATGAGGCCAAAACCGGCGAGTGTCGCCACGAGCGACGACCCGCCATAACTCATCAGCGGCAGGGTCAGCCCCTTCACGGGCACCAACCCGGCCTGCATAGTGATGTTGTACACCACTTGGCACAAAAACCAGGACACCAGCCCCACCACCAGAAAGGCGCCGACCCGGTCCCGGGCCAACCGGGCGGCCTCCAGGCTGCGCCAGATCACAAAGAGGTATAGACCCAGCACGACAATCACTCCCACAAAACCCTGTTCCTCGGCCAGCACGGCGAAGACAAAATCGTTATGGCCCTCGGGCAGGAAGCGATAGGCCCCCTGGGTCCCCTGCCTGAATCCTTTGCCGAGCAGGCCACCGGACCCGACCGTGACGCGGGCCTGAATCTGCTGGTATCCGGCGCCCTTCGGGTCTTGGTAGGGATCCAGGAAGGTCATCACCCTGCCTTTCTGGTAGTCCTGCAGGCCGTAGGTCCAGACGACCGGCGACAGGAGGGCTGCCACCACGACGGCGCCAACCACCCAGCGCATCCGAAGTCCGGCCATGTAGGCGATGCCGAAATAGACCGGCAGCAGCATCGACGCCGTCCCCAGATCCGGCTGCAGGAAGATCAGGATGAACGCCGGAGCCAGCACCAGGGCGCCCACCAATAGTTCGCCCATCGACCGCGCTCCGCGACGCGCATCGCCGTACGCCATCGCCAGGATCAAGGCGAGCGCGAGACGTGCAAATTCAGAGGGTTGCAGGGACCCAACCCCGAGATTCACCCACCGCCGCGACCCCTTCGCCTCGACGCCGAATGCCATCACGGCCACGAGCGCGAGAATCATGGCCACATACAACAGCGGCGAGCGTTGCGCCAGGATCCGGTAGTCCACCAGCACGAGGGCGACCAAGGCCACCAGTCCCACCGGCACCGCGTAGACCTGCCGCCAGAACTCGGCGCCCGGCGCACCTGTGGCAAGGTTCCAGGTGACGCTGTAGATCGTCGCCAGGCCAACGCCGGTCAGCGCCAACACGGCGAGCAACAATGGCCGGTCGAGATGCTGCCACAGGCGCCGCTCCACGACTACCGCCCCCCGCCGCGTGCGGGCACGCCCGCGCTGACCGGCCCGACCACGTTCTGTGCCGGAGCCGCCGGCGATTGATACACGGGCAGCGGCCGTCCTTCCTTTTTGGCGAAGTAGGTTTCCATCACGTGCTTCGCGATGGGCGCCGACAGATAGCCGTGTTCGGAGTGTTCTGTAAACACCACGCCGGCTACTTCGGGTGTGTCGCGCGGCGCGAAGAACACGAACCAGCCGTGGTCGTCGAAGACCGCCGGGTTGCGACCCGCAGCCAGCGCCGCCGCTTTGGCGGCGGCCTTGTTGTCGTTGGAAATCACCTGGGCCGTCCCTGTCTTGCCCGACACGTCCTTACCCTCGATCTTGCCGCGTCTGGTCGCCGTGCCCATCGGCGTGTTGACAGCCATCCAGAGTCCCTCGCGCACAGCCGCCAGATGGTCCGGCGCCATCACGAACGAGGAACGCGGGCCAGGTGCCGGCACGGGCTCCCAGCCCTTTCCCCGGTCGACCGCCTTCACCAGATGAGGCGTTTGCAACGTGCCGCCGTTGCCCACTGTCACCATCATCATCGCCATCGCCAGGGGTGAGACGCTGACCGCGCCTTGACCAATCGCCACCGAGATGGTTTCTCCCGGGTACCAGCGGCCGCCTGATCGGGTGCGAGCGGCCCACGCGGTGCTGGGCATGAAGCTGGCGTTCTCCTGCGGCAGATCGATTCCGGTCTTGCCGACCAACCCGAGCTTCGCCGCCCACTTGTTGATCGTGTCGATGTTCATCCGCTCGCCAAGCGTGTAGAAGAACACGTTGCACGACTGCTCCAGCGCATGCCGCAGCGTCATGGCGCCATGGCCCGCGGTGTTCCAGCACTTGAACGACCGGCCGTAAAACACACCACTGCCCCGGCAGCCAATCACGGAATCCGGGGTGATGATGCCCTCTTCGAGCGCCGCGATCGCCATCACAATCTTGAATGTCGACCCGGGCATATAGAGGCCCTGGATGAGGCGGTTACCAAGCGGGCGCAACGGATCGGCGTTCAACGCCTGCCAGACCGCACTGCTGATGCCAGCCGCGAAGTCGTTCGGGTCGTAGGCGGGCAGGCTGGTGAGCGCCAGCACTTCCCCGGATGCGGGGTCGATGAAGGCTGCTGCACCGTTGTATCCGTCGGCCCGGAACGCCTCTTCGAGCGCACGCTGCATGTCCGCGTCGATGGTCAGTTGCACCCGTTGCCCATCCACCGGATCCCGTCGCTGGAGTTCCTCCACCTCGCGACCGCGGCTGTCCACGTTGACGAAGCGATTGCCGTCGGTGCCCATCAGCAGCGTGTTGTAGACCTGCTCCACGCCGGCTTGACCGACGATCGCCCCCTGGCTCAGCCTGGCAAATTCACTCCTAAGCAACTGCGCCGGCTGAACCTCGCCGACGTACCCGAACAGATGCGCGGCCAGGCCGCCATCGGGATACGTGCGCGTGGGCACCTGCTCCACCACCACTTCGGGTAACTCAAGTTGCTGGGCGACCACTGCTGCCACTTGGGCATCGGTCGCATTTTCGATCACGGCGATGGGGCGGAACAGCGGATCGCTCTTGCGTCGCTGCACAATCGCCAGCATGTGGGCTTCGTCGGCATGGGTAATCGCCGCCAACCGCCGAATGCTGGCCGGCACGTCGGTAGCCGGCTCCCGCACGATGGCAATGCGGAATGACCGGCGATTCTGCACGAGGACTTCGCCGTGCCGGTCGAACAACACGCCGCGCGGCGCGAGCAACGACAGCGTCCTGGTGTGATTGCGCTTGGCCCGCTCACGGTGTTCTGAATACTGCAGCACCTGCAGGACCCAGAACGCCACCGCCAGGAACACAAAAAGAACGAGACTGATGGCGCGCAAGCCAACCAGCCGGCTCTCCGTGTTCTGCCGATCGCTGAACGCGCCACTGGCGTCAGGCCTCACCATCGTGTTACCACCTGCGCCGACTCAGTGGCGACCGGCAACCCGCTCGCGTGTGCTGGATCACACCCGGTAGCATCTGCGTAAGGTGGAACGCCGCCAGGCCGGCTGCCGCATTGAGGCCGGTCTCCATCAGCAAAACGGTCCACGCCACGCCCTTCCACTCTTGATCCGCAGTCGCCCACAACCCGACCACGATCAGGCGATGCAGCACCGTGGCGACCGCCACCACACTGGCACGCGCCAGGGGTCGGGCCACCAGGAACTGCAGACCCAGCCCTCCCACACCAAAACCCACCACGGTCTTGGCAAACCCGCCGACACCAATCACATCCTCGCTCAGCGCGTCCTGCATCAGCCCGCCGAGGGTGCCAATCCACATCCCGGCCGCCGGCCCCCACAACAGGGCGCCGTAGACCACCGCCACAAGCACCAGATCGAACACCCACCGGCCGCCCACCGCATACCGGGCCAGTGCCAACTGGAGCGTGAGCGCCACCAGCACCGTCACGAGCACGCGCCCGAACTTCACGAGCCGCCCTCCGCGCGAGCCGGACGCGCCAACATCACCAGGACCACCGAGATATTGGAAAAATCCACGGCCGGCCGTACGGCGATTTCGCTGTACTCGCCACTGCCTTTGACGACACGTTCGATCGTGCCGATCACAAACCCCCTGGGAAAGATGCCATCCAGCCCTGAAGTCAGCACCCGCTCGCCAACCCGCACGTCTTTGAGCAAATCCACGTAGGCCATTTCCAGGGGCGGATCGCCCGCCCCGCCTTTGACCGGACCGACAGCTTCTGAGAACTCCGTGACGCCACCGGCGCCCGCATTGTGGCCGATGAGCAGTTGCACCTGCGCGGCGTATGCCGTGGGGCGGTTGATCACCCGGCCGATCACGCCCACGTGCCCCAGCACGGCCATGTTGGGTTCCACGCCATCAGCGCTGCCTCGATCGATAGTGATCACAAACGCGCCCGGGGCGGGATCTCCGGCGATAACACGCGCCGCGAGCGTCGAAGCCACCAGATTCTGCTGCAGGTTCAGCAACTGCTCAAGCGCCCGCGTCTGACTGACGATGGCCGCCTGCGTCTGCACCTGCCCTTCAAGCGACAGCACCTGTTTCTGCAGGGCGTCGTTCTGGGCGGCGACACCCCGCAGAGCAACGTAGTTGGACCAGCCCGATCGGACCACATCTGAGACGCCGGCCATGACTCGCTGGATAGCGGCGAACACGCTGAAAGCGCCCGCCTGGAACAACGGTAGGCCGCTGCGCGTCTGCATCTGCACCGACATCAGCAGCAGATGGGCGAAGCTCAGCACCAGGAACAGGACAAGGGTGCGACGCGTGCTGCCCAACAGATCAATCCAGCGAAATTTTTCTCAGGAGTTCGAAGTTCGACAGCATCTTGCCGGCACCAAGCACCACCGTGGACAGCGGATCTTCGGCCATGGCCACGGGTAACCCGGTCTCTTCACGCAAGCGCCGATCGAGATTTTTCAAAAGCGCGCCACCACCGGTCACTACGATGCCGCGATCGACGATGTCGGCTGAGAGCTCGGGCGGCGTCCGCTCCAGGGCCACGCGCACGGCGTCCACAATCACATTGATCGTTTCAGCCAGGGCTTCACGGACCTCTTCGTCGGTGATGGTGATGGTCTTGGGTATACCCTCGATCAAATGGCGCCCCTTGATCTCCATCGTGATGCGCTCGTCGAGCGGAAAGGCCGACCCCAACTGCATCTTGATCCGTTCGGCCGTACGCTCGCCAATGAGAAGGTTGTACGACTTCTTGATGTACTGGATGATCGCTTCGTCCATCTCATTACCGGCTACACGAATGGCCTTCGAATAGACGATGCCCGCCAGCGAAATCACCGCAATGTCCGTCGTACCACCGCCGATGTCGACCACCATGTTGCCCGACGCTTCTTCGATCAGCATGCCGGCGCCGATGGCGGCCGCCATCGCTTCCTCGACCAGATACACCTCGCTGGCCTTGGCGCGATACGCGCTGTCCTTGACTGCGCGTTTTTCAACTTGTGTTATTTCCGACGGTACCCCGATGACAATGCGCGGCCGCACCCACATGGTGCGGTTGTGCGCCTTCTTGATGAAGTGCGCCAGCATCTTTTCGGTCACTTCGAAGTCGGCGATCACGCCGTCCTTCATCGGCTTGATGGCGGCGATGTTGCCCGGGGTGCGCCCCAGCATTTCCTTCGCCTCGCGCCCCACGGCTTCAATACGCCCCGAGATCTTGTTGATGGCCACGATGGAGGGCTCGTTGACCACGATGCCCCTGCCGCGCGCGTACACGCACGTGTTCGCGGTGCCAAGGTCAATAGCAAGATCGCTGCAAAACAGCGAAAACAGCGACCGTAAATTCAACGCATGTCTCCCTCTTTACTATCGTCGATCACAATGGGCAGCACGGGCAATACCACCCGGTCCACCGCCACCTGCACGCCATCGCGGCCTGCGTCCTTCACCCGATACATCGCCGCATCCGCCGCGTGCAACAACCCATCGGCGTTCTCGGCCACGGTGGGCAATGTCGCGACGCCGATCGACACCGTGAGCCGGCTGCCCTTGCCGCGGTCAGAGAGAAACACATACCGCGCGATATGTTCCCGCAGGCGCTTCGCCACAGCGAGCGCCCCCTCGTCGTCGGTCTCCGGCTACACGATGGCGAATTCATCGCCGCCGAACCTCGCCACCACATCCGTCTCCCTGGCCGCACCGCGAATCACCGCCGCCGCTTCCACCAGAGCCCGGCTGCCGAGCACATGTCCGTGGGCGTCGTTAATCTTCTTGAACCCGTCCAGGTCCACAAAAATCAGCGACAACGCGCGGCCGCTTCGCACAGCCCGTTTGACTTCCTTCCGCAGTACGTCGTGGAGGTAGCGCGAATTGAACAACTGCGTCAAGTCGTCGGTCACCGACAACGCCTCGGCCCTCATAACCCGGAGGGCATGCCCAAGCGCGAACGCGGCTGGCTGCACCAGCCGCGTCAATGCCACCTTCACAGCAACCGACCACTCAGGCTCCCGCCGAGCCCGGCCATGATCGAACCCGACCAACACGCCAACAATGGCGCCGTTGGCCATCAGCGGAAACCCCACCGCCGCAACCTCCACAGCCTCACCAATGCGCCGATCGCCGGCCACGCGCGACGTCGCGAACGGTTCGCCGCTCTGCACGACGAGGTCGGCAATCGCCTCGACCGGCGCCTTGTGCGTCCGCTCCACCTCACGGCTCGCCAGCCAATGCACCTGCCCGTCGGTCTCCACCGCCACCGCCGACCAGGTCGCCATTGGCAGCCACGTCGCCACGCGTGCCACCAGTGCGGAGGCGATCGCATGCGGCGCCGTGGACTCATTCACCGCGGCCAGCAGGTCGCTGAGCACTTCAGCACGTTCGGCTAGCCGGCGCAGGCTTGTGCCTGCCCGGTCAAGACGGTCGGCCAGATCCACCGCCCCGGGAAGGCCCAGCGCGCGTTCGACCTCCGGCCATCTGAGCGGGACGGTCAGGTGATGAAGAAAACCAAGCGATCGCGAGAGGTCGCCAAGATGCCGGTCGCTGGTGGACGAGTACGACGCCGCGGGCGCCCGCTCGAGCAACGACGACACTCGCCGCCGATCGAGGCCCGAGTCGGCCGCGATCTCCCACAAAATGCCGGTGATGCCCCTGGGAGGCAGTGCCGAAACCGTCTGCCGGGTGATGGCCAGAGCCACCCGCCGCGTTCGTCGCAGCGGAGCCACATGCCGTTCGACGCTCTCTCCTTTTGCGGCACGGTGGCACACGGCCAGTGTCACCACGTTTGGAGGGGGGGCCGTTCGGCGTGTGGAAGGTGCCCGCAGTCGTCGTCCCGGCATGGTATCGCGTTGACCGAATGTTACCATGCCCATCTCCTGATTTTTCTAACACTTCGGGCGATTCCCCCCTCGGTCGTGGCATAATGCAAACCTTGCGTGGGGTCGTCCCGCGCACGCTTGGAAGACAGGTCCTCCCATGACGATGCTCGACCGGATGCGCCGCCATAAAGCCTGGCTGAAATGGAGCCTTGGCTTGGTGGTCGTCACTTTTGTTCTTCTCTACGTCCCCAGCTTCCTCGATCCGGTGGGAGGTGTCGGCACGAACCCCAACGACGCCATCGTCACAGTTGAAGGCCGCCCTCTCACGGTGGGCACGTACCAGCGGCTGTATCAGCAGCAGTTGATGAGCGTGCGGCAGAGCTACGGCGGCCAGATTACCGAAGAGATGATCCGGCAGTTGCAGATCCCGCAGCGAGTGGTCCAGCAGATGGTGGATGAAGAAGCCATTGTCGTCACCGCGGAGCGACTGGGGATGACGGTCACTGACGCCGAACTGAGAGAGCGCATCGTGCGCATGCCGGGGTTCCAGGAGAACGGCGTGTTCATCGGTGACGTGCGGTATCGCCAGGTGCTGGCGTTCCAGCGGCCGCCCGTTCGCGCGGCGGATTTCGAAGCGCAGATGCGCAAGGGACTGCTATCGGAGAAATTGCAGGCGGCGGTCACGTCCTGGGTGCATGTCACTGGTGCCGAGGCTGAAAGCGAGTATCGGCGGCAGAACGAGAAGGTAAAACTGGAGATGGCGGTGTTCACGGCCGGCCAGTTCAGCTCAGGCCTCACGCCGACCGACGCCCAGATCGCGGCACATTTTGCCGGCAACCAGGAGACGTACCGGGCGCCTGAAAAACGTCGCGTCCGTTATCTCCTGATCGACGCCGAGGCTCTGCGGGCCACCCGCGTAGTGACACCCGCCGAAGTGGAGACCCGGTATCGCGACAATCTGGCGCAGTTCACCACGCCCGAACAGGTGCGCGCGAGCCACATCCTGTTCAAGACCGGTGAAGGTAAGGACGAGGCGAAACAGAAATCCGCCGCTAATGCCATGCTCGTGAGGGTCAAGGCCGGTGGAGATTTTGCGGCATTGGCCAAGCAGTACTCGGAGGACGGTTCAGCTCCCATGGGTGGCGACCTGAACTTCTTCGCGCGCGAAGCCATGGTGAAGCCGTTCTCGGACGCGGCCTTTGCGATGCAGCCGGGACAGATCAGCGACGTGGTGAAGTCGGACTTCGGCTTCCACATCATCAAGACCACCGAGCGCCGTGCGGCGGGCGCACAGCCGCTGGCCGACGTGCGGGCCCAACTCGAAGATCAGGTGAAGTTCGAAAAGGCCCAGACCGAAGCGCAGACGATCGCCGACGCGGCCGCGAAAGAGATTGACGACCCGACAGACCTCGACCGGGTCGCCGCGTCGCGGAACCTGACGGTTTCCGACTCCGGGCTGTTCTCGCGCGAGGAACCGCTGGCCGGACTTGGGTATGCGCCGGCAGTGGCCTCGGCGGCGTTCACGATGGAACTGAACAAGGTCAGCGCACAGTTGCGGACAAGTCAAGGCATCGCGTTTGTCACCCTGACCGAGATCAAGCCCCCGGCCATCCCGACGCTCGACGAAGTGAAGACCAAGGTGCGCGAGGACGTCATTCGGGTCAGCGCCGTGGCGCTCGCGGCCACCAAGGCGGCGGGCATGGCGCAGGCGTCGGCGCGCGGGTCATTCGCGGCGGCAGCCAAGGCCGCCGGCGTGGACGTCAAGACCACCGAGCTCATCACGCGCGGTACACCCTACCCCGAGGTGGGAGTGAACACGGCGGTGGACCAGGCGGTGTTTGCCCTGGCCAAGGGTGCCACGTCGGGGACCATCCAGACCGACTCGGCGGTGGTCGTCGCGCGCGTCACCGACCGGACGGACGTCACGCCGGAAGCCCTCGCCACGGGCACGCCGCAGACATCCGACCAGGTACTGCAGCAGCGCCAGCAGGATTTCTTCGCGGCCTACATGACCAAGGCCAAGTTGAAGATGAAGATCATCTTCAACGAGGCAGCGCTTCGGACCATCTTCGGAAGTTAGGACTCACCATCCCTGAGTGAAAAACAGGTTCGGCATCAACGCAAGCGTTTCGCCCCGGCGGAACAAGCGCAGGCGGTCGGCGACGGCGTCCACGAGGCGGGCCTCCGGGCGGCGGGTCGCGAGTTCCAACGAAGCGCCCAGGCTCAGCCCAAGGGGATTCGCCACCAGATCCGCAAAGGAGCGCTTCTGCGGATAGATCACCAACGTCACAGGCTTGCCGGCGTCGAGCTTGGCGTGCTCCTTGGCCAACGCGATGGCGCGATCGAGCCCGCCCAACTCATCAACGAGGCCAAATTCGTGGGCCTGCTGCCCCGTCCATACGCGGCCCTGGGCGATCGCGTGAATCTTGTCCGGTGATGACCGGCGCCCCTCGGCGACACGCGAGACAAACAAGTCGTACGTGGCCTGCATCTGTCCCTCCACCTTCGCGCGTTCCTCGGGCGTGAACGCCCGGAAGGGCGAATAGATCTGGGCATTTTTTCCGTCACTCACGCTGTCGGTGCCAATGCCCAGTTTATCGAACGCCCCTTTGAGCACGTACTTGCCGGTCACCACCCCGATCGACCCGGTGATGGTGCCCGGCTGTGCCACGATGGCGGTGGCGGGCACCGCCATGTAATAACCACCCGACGCGGCCACATCGCCCATGGAGACGATGATGGGTTTCACCTGGCGGGCCAGCATGAGTTCGCGCCAAATCACTTCCGACGCGATGGCCGAACCTCCCGGGCTGTCGATGCGAATCACAATGGCCTTGATCGAGCTGTCGGCCCGTACTTTGCGAATCCACTCCACGAACGTATCGGAACCAAGCACCGCGCCGGTCGGCCCGTCGAAACTGCTCCTGCCGCTGGCAATGGTGCCGACGCCGTACAGCAGGGCGACGCGTGGCCCCGATCCGATACTCGCAATGAATCCGCGTGTGTAGTCGTCGCCCTCGAGGCGCCGGGTGCCCTGCACGGGGGAGGCATCATCAATCTGGTCGTCGTAGGCCAGATCGTCGATGAGGCCCGCGGCCTTCGCTTCCTCAGGCAGGAACGGGCCCTGATCGAGTGCACGCCGGATGTCTTCGACACTCCGCTTGCGTCCAGTCGCAATCGCGCTGACCAACTGGTCGTAGGCGTCACGATTCAGCGACCGCGTCATTTCGCGATGGGCGGGCGTGAAGCCGCGTTCGGTGAACGTGTTCGAGGCCGACTTGAATTCCCCCATGTGGAGCAAGTCCGGGTAGACCCCGAGTTTGTCGAAGGCGCCACGCAGGAACACCTCGTACGTGGCCAGGCCAGACACATCGAGGCTGCCGGCGGGCATCATCAGTACGCGCTCGGCGGCGGAGGCCAGGTAGTAGTCGGCGGCCCCGCCGTATTCCATGAACACGACTAGTGATTTGCCTGAGGCCCGGAACGCCGCCATGGCATCCCGCACTTCCTGCACCTGCGCCCACAACGCGCCGTTGGTGCTCGGGATCACGACCATGCCCCGGATGCGGTCGTCGCGTTTGGCTTTTTCGATCACGGCCAGCACCGTCCGCAGCGTCGGCGGCGTCGGCATGAACGCCGAGAACACGCTACTGGAGTCAATTTCCGGGAACGGCGCCTGCACGCGCAGGAACAATGTTGAATTGGACGCCACCACGGGCGCGGCCTGCCCGCCGCCGAACAGGAGAGCCAGCATCAACAGGCCCGCGGCCGAGGCCATGAGAGCGAGAAAGATCAGGAAAAGAACGACAGCGACACCGCGGCGAGCACTCAAGGCAGGGGGATCTCCTGCTGGAAGTATATGAGGAACTAGGTTGGGATATACTCGCAACTTCCGTCTCATATGGACGGGCGTGCCTGTAAGACCCCTTCGTGCGGAAGTGGCGGAATTGGCAGACGCGCTAGCCTCAGGAGCTAGTCCTAGCAATAGGGTGGAGGTTCGAGTCCTCTCTTCCGCACCACAATGAGCCAATGGCAATGGGGCGTTGCCCCATTGACGCGTCAGAGCTGTCGGGAGAGCCAGAAACCCGCGAAAACCGCGGCCAGCGACCCCACCACCTGCAGCGTTACGTTGAGGGCCGCAGACGCCAGGGCTCCTCGCTGCACCAGGGGATAGGTATCAGCCGAAAAGGCGGAGAAAGTGGTGAACCCGCCACACACACCCACGACCAGGAACAGTTGCAGCAGGTGGTCCCGCGTCTCGGCGCGAGCGGCAAAGACTCCGGCGGCACACCCTACCACCAGCCTCCCCACCACATTGACCGTCAGCGTGCCGTAGGGACATCATGGCGATACTGCGCGATGCACAGCGCCGCCCACCGCGACAGCGGCGAGCGCAGACACTAGGATGCCGCCTTGACCGCGCCGCCGTCGACCTGGAGCGACGCGCCCGTGATGTAGCGGGCCGCGTCTGAGAACAGGAACACCGCGGCACTCGCATACTCTGCCGGCGTGCCATAGCGGCCCAGGGGAATGGCTTGCGCAAATATTGCCTTCACCTCGTCGGCCGAGGCGCCGGTGGCTGTGGCGCGAATGGTGTCGAGTTCGCGAATGCGGTCGGTGTCGATGCGGCCCGGCAACAAGTGATTCACGCGAATGCCGTCCGCAGCCAATTCGTTTGCCAGTGTCTTGGATAGCGCCGCTACCGACGAGCGCACAACGTTCGACAAGGCCAAATTCGGAATCGGTTCCTTCACCACCGACGAGGTAGAGACGACGATGGCGCCTCCGCCGCGGTGCTTCATAGAGGGCACGGCCAATCGCACCATGCGAACGGCGCTGAGTAGCAACAGGTCAAACGCACCCTGCCACGCCGCATCGTCAAACGACAGCACCGTTCCGGCGGGCGGTCCGCCGGCGTTCACGAACAGCAGATCGACGCCTCCGAATTTCGCCGCGGTGGTATCGAACCAGGCGTGAATCGACTCGCCAGACCGCACATCGAGGGCATGCGCCAGCGTGGGTGCGCCGGTGTCTTTTGTGATGGCGGCCGCGGCCGCCGTGATCGAGTCGGTGTTGCGCGACCCCATCGAGACGCTCACACCTTCGGCGGCCAGTCCGCGCGCCACCGCCAACCCAAGACCACGGCTTGCGCCGGCGACCATCGCGACTTTGCCCTTCAGCCCACAATCCATGATGCCCTCCCCACCCGCGCGCGTTCGTGAAGAGTATCAAAACACGGTGCGCCGATGCGCCGTACAATGACTCCACCGCCCGGAGGCGGCTGTTGATGGGCATCCGTCTCCCCTTCGTGATTGGCGTCGCCGGCGGTTCGGGTTCCGGCAAGACCACAGTCGTCCGCAATATTGTGGAGGCGCTGGGTAACACACAGGTCTCGGTCATCGAACACGACCGCTACTACCGCGACCATCCGACACTGCGCCTCGAAGAACGGGCCGCACTCAACTACGACCATCCGGATTCGCTAGAGACGGACCTGCTCGTACAGCACGTCAAGGCCCTGCGCGCCGGCCAGGCCGTGGAAGTGCCCGTCTACGACTTCGCCCGGCACGCCCGACAGCCCGACACCGACACAGTGACGCCGCGTACGGCCATCATTGTGGAAGGCATTCTCATCTTCACGGACCCCGCGCTCCGCGCGCTCATGGACGTGAAAGTGTTTGTGGATACCGACGATGACACGCGGTTCATCCGGCGGTTGCAGCGCGACATCGCCGAGCGCGGGCGCACCGTGGAGTCGGTGGTCGACCAGTATCTGGGCACGGTCAAACCCATGCACCTGGAGTTTGCGGTGCCGTCAAAGCGCTACGCCGACATCATCATTCCGCTCGGCGGACACAATACTGTCGCGATTGACATGTTGCTGACGCTGATTCGGAGCTTGGCGACCAGTCATGAGCCAATGAGGCAGTGAGGCAATTACCCCAGTAGCTCATTTCGTCCTATTCGATCTCCAGAACGCGAAATATCTGCATCGGTCCCACCGGCGTGACCGTATCGCCCACCTGCTTGCCGAGTTGCGCGTAATACGTGCCGCCGGCGACGAGTGCGCCGCTTGCCCCACCCCCGCGACCGGCGAACTGCGGAGGCGCTCCGGCACCTGGCGCGCCGCCGAGGCGGCCGCCAGGCCCGCCACCCGCCGGCGCGTCTGCGCGCATGTTCCAGAGTACGCGGCGCAGGCCCTGCGACTTGTCCACCTGCATGCGGCGCACCTGCTGGCCGCGCGCATCGGTGATGGTTAGCACCAGGTTGGTGCCGTCAGGAATCGTCTGGCCCACCGAGTACGCGAAGTTCGCGCCCACAGGGGTATTCGGGCTCGCCACATTGCCGCCCATCGTGGCAAGACCGGCTGAACCGTCCTGCGCAATCCCACCCAACGTCACGAGCCAGGGGTTCTTTACGGGATACAGCCGCGCTTCCTCGGCCAACGCCTCAGGGGTGATCTGGCGCAGCGGACTGTAGTCGTCGAGGATGAAGAAGCTGCGCCCGAAGGTGCCGAGTACTAAATCGTTCTCGCGCTTCTGCACCTGCATGTCGCGCACCTGCGTTGTCGGCAGTCCGCCCTTGAGCTGCACCCACTGGGCGCCGCCGTTCACCGAGGTGAACACGCCGAACTCCGTGCCGACGAACAGCAGGTTCGGATTCACGTGGTCCTGAATAATCGCCCAGGCGTTGTGTTTAGGCGGGAGGTTGCTCGAGATGCTGGTGAACGTCCGGCCGCGGTCGGTGCTCTTGACGACATACGCCTTGTAGTCGCCGCGCTGCCAGTTGTTCAGCGTGACAAACAACGTATTGACGTCAACTGGCGATGCAAAGACGTCGCTCACATACGCCCACTTCGGCACTCCGGGGAAATCTTCCACCTTCCTCCAGGTCTTGCCGTCGTCTTCACTGACCTGTAGCAGGCCGTCGTCAGTCCCCACGTAGAGCAAGCCGGCCTTCATCGGCGACTCATCCACCGAGACGATGGTGCTCAGGGCCGTCGTGGATTCGCGGAACGCGATGGAGTCTGTCGGCCACAACCTACCCATGATCGGAATCTCTGTCGGATCCAGGTTCCTAGTGAGATCCGGAGAGACGCGCTGCCAGCTGGCTCCGCGATCCTCAGTCTTGTACAGGAAGTTGTTGCCCCAGTAGAGACGCGTATTTAGGTGCGGACTGATGACGTAAGGCGCGTCCCAGTTAACGCGTTCGTTGCCGGCGCCGCCCGGACGTCCGCCGCCGCCAGCCCCGGTCAGGCCGGCTGCCAACGTGCCGCCCGCCGGTGGACGAATGGTGGTGGTGCGCATCGTGCGCTTGTCGTACCTGACCAGGCCGCCCGTCTGCGACGTGGCGTAGATGAAGTGCGTATCGACGGGGTCCGGGAACGCCTGGAAACCGTCACCGCCGTTGATGTGATACCAGTCGCTCGTGCGGACGCCCAGGACATGGAACGTGCCGGAGGGGCCGCACATCGAGAAGTTGTCTTGCGTGCCGCCGCACACCGAATAAAACGGCTTTTCGTTGCCGATGCCGACCCGGTAGAACTGCGTGATCGGCAGGTTCGAGAAAAACCGCCACGACTGGCCGTCGTCGTACGTTTCGTAGATGCCGCCGTCGTTGCCGATGACGATGTGGTCGCGGTTGCTCGGGTCAAATACCACTTCGTGATGATCGACGTGGACGGCGAATGCGCCCGACCCGCGCTCAATTCCGACGTTGGTGAAGGTTTTGCCGGCGTCCTTCGTCCACTGCATGTTGGTGTTGATCACCCACACGGTGTCGGCGTGACGCGGATCGACAAAGATTTCGGAGTAGTACGCCGGGCCTCCGCCGCGCTCGCGCGACATGCGCTCCCACGTCACGCCGTTGTCGTCCGACTTGTAGAAGCCGCGGCTGTCATTGGCGGTCGGCGGATGCATGGCCGGTGGTTCCGCTTGTGCCGGCGCGTCGGCGCCAGGCGTACCAGAAGCGCCGCCACCACGCCCGCCGCGGCCACCGCCGGCGGGCGCCTTCGCATCAATCAACGCGTAGACGCGGCCCGATTTTTTGGGATCGGTCGCCAGCGCGATGCGGCCCACTTCGCCGGGAGGCAGTCCGCTTGTGAGCTTCATCCAGTTCCGGCCGCCGTCGGTCGTCTTGAAGATGCCGCCGTCAGGTCCGCCGCCGATCATCTGGCCCACGTGACGCATGCGCTGATAGGTGGCGGCAAATACGGTGTTTGGATTGCGGGGATCAAAGGCGAGGTCGGTGAAACCCGTCGTGTCGTTCACATGCAGCGAACGAGTCCAGGTCGCTCCGGCATCCGTGGTCTTGTAGACGCCCCGTTCTCCGCCGGCGCCAAACAGCGGCCCCTGCGCCGCCACCCAGACAATGTTCGAGTTGTTCGGGTCCACGAGAATTTTGCCAATGTGCTCGGAGTCCGCAAGGCCCGAACGCGCCCAGGTCTTACCGGCGTCGGTCGACTTGTACAAACCGTCGCCAAAATGTGCCGACCGCTGGCTCTTGTTCTCGCCCGTGCCAAGCCAGACGATATTGGAGTCTTTCGGGTCCACCACCACGCAGCACATGTTGTGCGCCGGGTAGTTGTCGAAGATCGGCTCGAACGTGATTCCGCGGTTGACCGTCTTCCACGCCCCGCCGAATGCGGTGGCTACGTACCAGATGTTCGGATTCTTGGGGTCGATCTCAATGTCCTGAACGCGGCCGGTGACCACGTTCGTGGGGAGACTGCGGAACGCGAGCGCGCTGAGGGCATCGGCAGACAAGCCCGGCGCCTGTGTCTGACCGGCGCCGGCCGCGGGTGCGCTGGTGCTCCAAAACACGGCCACGAACACGGCGGCGGCCACACATCCCAAGAGTCGTTTTATCATTTTGTGCATTCTCCGATTGCTTGCCCGGGGCTCCAGGGCCCGGTCATTCTCGCACTCTCCGCGAACACTCCGCAATACTGCCGGGCAGCGACCCGTTCTTGATACCCTGAGCACATGACGTCTGCAACCGCTCAGACTCTCTCCCTGCTGGTCGCGCTCTCAGCCCTCGCCGCATGCTCGACCCCAAGGGCCAGCAATGTGACCACCGCCGGCACGCAGGCGGCTTCGGCGCCGGCCACGGTCGCGCCAGCAGAGGCCGCAACAGGAGCCGCCCCGGCTTCGGTGTTGATGCCGATGGCCAGCCATGGGGCTACCGCCGAGTCTCCGGCGCCCCAGGCCGCTGCCGCGGTCGCCGTTGAGCCGAACCCGGCGCCGGCGGGCGGCCTCACCATTGCCGAGACCTGGGCGAAGCGCGAGTCGCTGTCGGGCAAGACCGTGATCGTGCGCGGCACCGTCGTCAAGGTCAACAACGGGATTCTCGGGTTCAACTGGCTTCACGTGCAGGACGGGTCCGGCAAGGCGGCGGACGGTACGAACGACCTGACGGTGACGACCGACGTCGTCGTGAAGGTTGGTGACATCGTCACCGCGACCGGGGCGCTGGCTGTCAAGAAGGACTTCGGCGCCGGCTATGTGTACGAGGCCATTCTCGAGAAGGCCACAATCAAGTAACGCACGGAGCGCGTGCCTACCGTTTCTCGAAGCGGGCGATCTGGCCGCGCCCACCGGCGGCGAATCCCATACCCGTGCCTCGCGCGTGGCTGTAGGTATGCAGACCTCGTGCTGGTGTGGGGATGGCGGTCCACGTCCGGCCATCATCGGCGGACCAGTCCGACCCCGACGGTCCCACGGCCAGCAGCACAAGATCGGTCGCCGCCGGTACGTACGTCACCACCGAACGGAAACCTCCCACGCCCGGAACCAGCCGCCACGTCTTCCCGCCGTCGTCGGTCACTGCAACGTTGTCGAGGGCGAGATCCTCTTTCGCAGAGTCGCCGCCGACCACGATGCCGCGAAGCGCATCGCGAAACGCGATGGAGTAGATACCCGCCGACGTCCCGCCTGGAATCGGAGTATCAGCCACGGTCCAGGTCTTGCCGCGATCGGATGAATGGAGCACACGCGCCTTCGCTGCCGCCCCGGTGCCGATCCACACATGACGGTCGCCCCAGACGGCCACGTTCGTGCCGCTGGCCGCAAACGCGCCCTCGTTGTCGAGCGCAGGTGGCAGCCCGCCAAGGCGCGTCCACGTGCGGCCACCGTCACCGGTGCTGATGATCCGGAACTGGCCGTTGGCAGAGTCGCTAAAGGCGATGCCGCTGTCCTTATCCCAGAACGCCATCGCGTCGAAGAAGGCCTCGGCGTCGGGACTGGTGAACTGCGTGACCCATGTGGCGCCGCCGTCAGTTGTTTTGAGGATGCGCGAAGCGTCACCGTTGCCGATGCTCAGGATGTAGGCCGTCTTCGCGTCGATCGCGTCCACGTCGCGAAAATCCAGCGCAAGCGGAGGTTGCGGTGAGACGTTCTGCCATGTTACGCCTCCATCAAGCGTGCGCATCACCGTCCCCCGCGACCCACTCGCCCACGCCACGTCGGCGCTCACGGCGCTCACGCCACGAAACGTCACACTGACGCCGCTGGTCAGCGGAGTCCAGACCCCCTGCGGCGTCACTGCCGCCACCGCCACCACGACTGCGCCAAGAACGATTGCTGCCTTCATTCACTGCCTCACGATCACGACCACGACGGACCTCCAAACAGAGTACCCCTGCGCGGCGACCAGCGCGATCTTGCGGAAGGGCTGCTGCCCCTATAGGCTGCCGCCCCGCCCTCAGCCGTTCAGGGACGCTTCTGATCCACAATCGCGGTATGCATATTCGATTCCTCATCACCACTCTTGGTATGGGCGCACTGGCGATGTGGCTCGCGGGTGCCTCGCCTGTTCGTGCGGCTTCGCAGACCACCGTCAGCTTCGCGCCGGATGTGTTCAAGGCCATGACCTGGCGCAATATCGGCCCACAGCGTGGCAGCCGGACCAAAGCCGCCGCCGGCGTGCCGTCGCAGCCGCACACGTTCTACGTCGGGGTAGTCAACGGCGGTGTGTGGAAAACCAACGATGCCGGCCGCACCTGGAATCCGATCTTCGACGACCAGCCCACCGGGTCGATCGGCGCCATCGCGGTGGCAGAGTCTGATCCGAACATCATCTATGTCGGCAGCGGCGAAGGGATGCCCCGGCCGGACCTGTCGACCGGTAACGGGATGTACAAATCGACCGACGCGGGCCGCACCTGGACACACCTGGGCTTACGCGACGGTCAGCAGATTCCGCAGATTGTGGTTGATCCCAAACATCCGAATCGACTGTTTGTGGCCGTGCTGGGCCATCCGTACGGCCCCAACACCGAGCGGGGCATCTATCGTTCGACCAACGGCGGTACGTCGTTTGAACGCGTGCTCTACAAGGACGAAAACACCGGGGGCATCGACATCGCCATGGATCCGGTAGACCCGAACACGATCTACGCCGTGATGTGGGAAACACGCCAGGGACCCTGGGAAAACGGCGTGTGGATCGGGCCCGGCAGCGGGCTGTTCAAGTCCATCGATGGCGGCACCACGTGGCGGCCGCTCACGCAGGGGCTGCCGTCGTTTGCCGACGGCCTGGGCCGCATCGGCGTGACCGTCGCGCCCAGTGACCCGCGCCGCCTCTATGCGGCAGTGGACGCCGGCCGCAACGGCGGCATCTTCAGGTCCGACGACGCGGGCGAGACATGGACGCGATCGAATAACGACTCACGCGTGGTGGCGCGGCCGGCTGATGCCGCTGACGTGCGCGTGCACCCAACCAACCCCGACATTGTGTACGTGCCCACGATCGTCGCGTGGAAGTCGATGGATGGCGGACGGACATTCACCGCATGGCGCGGTGCGCCTGGCGGTGACGACTACCAGCGCATGTGGATTCACCCGACCATGCCCGATATCATGTTGATGACGGCCGACCAGGGCGCCATCGTGACTTTCAACGGCGGCGGCACATGGAGTTCCTGGTATAACCAGTCGACCGCGCAGTTTTACCACGTCAATACCGACAACGCGTTCCCCTATCGCGTGTGTGGCGGCCAGCAGGAAAGCGGCTCCGCCTGCGTGCAGAGCCGCGGCGACGACGGCCAGATCACGTTCCGCGAATGGCATCCGGTGGCCGTGGAGGAATACGGCTACGTGGCGCCCGATCCGCTCGACCCCGACATCGTGTACGGAGGAAAAGTCTCGCGCTACGATCGCCGCACCGGGCAGGTGCAGAATGTCAGCCCGCCGCGAGACGCCGGCTATCGAACACTCCGCACCGCGCCGATCCTTTTCTCGCCGCTCGACCCACGCACTCTGTACTTCGCGTCGAACACATTGTGGAAAACGGTCAACGGCGGCCGTGACTGGACACAAATCAGCAGTGACTTGACCCGGCCCACCTGGGACATTCCGGCGAGCGTCGGCGCCTACCGCGATCGGCCGAATGCGCGCCCGACACAGCGCGGCGTCATCTACACCATCGGCCCGTCCTATGTGGACATCAACACCATCTGGGTCGGCACCGACGACGGGTTGATTCATGTGACGCGCACCGGGGGCAAGACCTGGGTTGATGTCACACCACCCGACCTGAAGGCGTGGGAAAAAGTGTCAATCATCGAAGCGTCACACTTCGATGTGAACACGGCCTACGCGGCCATCAATACGCTGCGGCTCGACGACCTGCGGCCCCGGATCTATCGCACGCGCGATGGTGGAAAGACCTGGACCAACATCACGAAGGGGCTGCCCAACGGAGCCACGATCAACGCCGTGAAGGAAGACCGCGCGCGACGAGGCCTGCTGTTCGCCGCAAGTGAACTCAATGTATCGGTGTCGTTTGACGATGGCGACTCGTGGCAGTCGTTGCGGCTGAACATGCCGGCCACGTCCATTCGCGATCTGGTCATCAAAGACGATGACCTGGTGGTGGGCACACATGGCCGTGGATTTTGGATTCTTGACGACATCACGCCGCTGCGCCAGATCACGCCCGCCATCCTACAGACCAACGCCTATCTCTTCCGGCCCCCCGCCGCGTGGCGCTTCAGGTGGAACAAGAACACCGATACACCGCTGCCGCCCGACGAGCCCACGATGCCGAATCCGCCCGATGGCGTCACCATCAGTTATTTCCTCGGGCCGAATGTGCAGGGACCGGTCACGCTGGAAATCACGAATGTGGATGGCACGGTGATCCGGCGCTACTCAAGTGCCGATCCCGATGAGGCGCCCGTGAATGCGCCGAACCTGCCCGACTACTGGATGCGGCCGGCGCAGAAACTGCTGGCCACACCTGGGCTGCATCGATTCGTGTGGGATGTCCGCTACGCTCCACCCGCAGTGGCAGGCTTCAGCTACCCCATCGCGGCCATTCTGCGAAATACGCCGAAGACGCCGCAGGGCATCTGGCCGCTACCGGGCCAGTATCAGGTGCGGTTGACAGTGGGAGGCGAGACATTTCGTCAGCCGGTGCAGGTGCGCCTCGACCCTCGCGTGCGCACGCCGATTGCCGATCTGACGGTGCAATTCAAATTGTCAAAGGCAATCGACGACGCGCTCAGCAAGATTGAGGCGGCCCGTTCGGGCGCGTCCGCCGAGCGACTTCAGGCGCTAGACGCGGCTGCGGGACCGCTTGGTGGGCTCCTTGCGACCCTGCAGCAGGCCGACGCGCGACCGACGACCGCCACTGAGGCCTCGGTGGCGGCTGCGTTGGAGCGCGTGGCGCAGGTCATTGCGAGGGGGACGGGTGTCGATCTGTGGAACACGCCCTGAGCATTCTCGAGTTTCCACAGATCGACACCCGTCCCTTCACCCAAACGAGATCCCTTGCGCAAGTGGCAAGTCGCGGGACCAGTTGACCGTGTTCGTCTGCCGACGCATGTAAGCCTTCCTCGCGTCGGTGCCTGACTCGCGGCCGCCGCCGGTTTCCTGTTCGCCGCCAAAGGCGCCGCCGATTTCGGCGCCAGACGTCCCGATGTTGACGTTCGCGATCCCGCAATCTGACCCACGGGCCGACAGGAACTCCTCCGCCTGCCGCATGCTCTCGGTGAAAATCGCACTCGACAGTCCCTGAGGCACGTCGTTGTGCATCGTCAACGCATCCGAAAACTGGTCGTACTCCATAATGTAGAGAATGGGCGCGAACGTTTCCTGCTTGACGATGGCCGTTTGTGCCGGCATCCGGATGATGGTGGGCTCCACGAAGAACGGCCCCAGGTCAAGACGCCGTACGGCGCCGCAGACCAACTGGCCGCCCTGCGCCTTTGCGCTCTCGATCGTTTCAAACATCTGATCGACCGCCGGCAGGTTGACGAGCGGCCCCATGAGCGTGCCCGGTGCCAGCGCGTCACCAATCGATACCTGGGTATACGCGGCCACCAACCGGTTGACCAACTCGTCGGCGATGCCCTTCTGCACTAGGATGCGGCGCGTTGACGTGCAGCGCTGGCCCGCCGTACCCACGGCGCCGAACACGATGGCCCGCGTGGCTAGTGCCAGATCGGCATCTTCGGCCACGATAATGGCGTTGTTGCCGCCGAGTTCAAGAATGCTCCGCCCGAATCGTCCGGCCACCGCTTCGGCGACGCGACGACCGACGGCCGTTGAGCCGGTGAAGGAAATCAGCGGCACGCGGGCATCGCGCACCAGGCGCTCCCCCACGAGACTGCCCTGGCCGACGACTAGCGAAAAGACCCCGGACACGCCATGGTCGGCCATCACGCGATTGGCAATGTGCTGCACCGCAACGCCACACAGGGGCGCCGGTTCGGCCGGCTTCCAGATCACGGTGTCTCCGCAGACCGCGGCCAACGCGGCGTTCCAGGCCCACACCGCCACCGGGAAATTAAACGCCGAAATGACACCCACCGGACCCAGGGGATGCCACTGCTCCATCATCCGGTGCCCCGGACGTTCGGAGGCCATCGTGAGTCCATACAGTTGCCGGGAGAGGCCGACCGCGAAGTCGCAGATGTC
>SXGT01678210.1_pt1 | contig 43162 bp, 35 predicted proteins | sample 3176221 | NCBI WGS metagenome assembly SXGT01 (sample SAMN11356862, study PRJNA531348) | freshwater metagenome | isolation source: freshwater sample F1-120 | place: China: Fuxian Lake, Yuxi | collected 2017-12-25
ACGTCACCGACGATACGCGCTGATTTTTTATACGGTTTATTAAAGTCGTTATTAAGTTCATGCATTGCAAAAAGTACGCGACGATGAACAGGCTTTAACCCGTCTCTTACATCTGGAAGTGCTCTCCCAACAATAACGCTCATCGCGTAGTCAAGATAAGAGCGTTTCATCTCATCTTCAAGGCTTATTGGGATGGTTTCTTTGGCAAATTGATTCATAGGATTTAGATCGATAATTTAAGTGGGAGACTACCTAAATTTTAACATGTAGCAGGGCTGTATTTTTACCCTAATAGAGGTATTTTTTAGTCTGAAAGACTGGACAAATCAGCTTTTAGATCTTCAATATCCTCAAGACCTACAGCGATTCTGACAAGGTTATTCTTAATACCTGTTTTTTGTCGGTCTTCAGGACTCACTCTCGAATGAGTCGTGGTTGCTGGATGTGTAATTGTGGATTTGACATCCCCTAAATTAGCCGTTATGGAAATTAATCGCGTCGAATCAATTAAGTCCCATGCCTCTTTTTGATCACCTTTTACTTCAAAAGACACAATCCCCCCACCAGATTTTTGCTGAGCTGAAGCTAGTTTGTGCTGTGGGTGGGAAGCTAATCCAGGATAGTACACTCGCTCTACCTGAGGTTGGGACTCAAGCCATAAAGCTAAATGATGTGCATTCCTAGAATGAGCCTCCATACGGATAGATAATGTTTCTAAACCTTTTAAAAAGACCCAGGCATTAAATGCACTCATTGCAGGGCCTGCAGTTCGTAAAAATTGATACATAGGCTCTATAGTTTTTTTATCTGCTAATACTGCGCCGCCTAAACAACGACCTTGACCATCAAGATACTTAGTAGCTGAGTGAATAATAATGTCAGCACCAAGTGACAAGGGCTTTTGTAGCGCTGGGGAACAAAAACAATTATCAACCACTAATTTAATATCTTTTTGATGTGCTATTTTTGAAAGTGCTGTAATGTCTGTAACTTCAGTTAATGGATTCGAAGGGGTCTCGACAAAGAAAAGTTTTGTATTTTTTTGAGTAGCATCTTCCCACTCATTAAGATTAGTAATCGATACAAAAGTAACCTCTAAACCCCAGCGCGTTAAAATATTACTAAAGAGTTGTAGAGTTGTACCAAAAATACTTCGTGAAGCTACGATATGATCCCCAGAAGAACAAAGACCCATGATCGTTGTAAGAATCGCCGACATACCGCTTGCAGTCGCCACACATGCCTCACTTCCCTCAAGGGCTGCAAGACGATCCTGAAACATTGTAACTGTAGGATTGGTAAAACGCGAATAGATATTACCAGGCTCACTACCTGCAAATCTTGCAGCCGCCTGCGCTGATGAATCAAACACATAGCTTGAGGTTAAAAAGATAGCTTCAGAATTCTCTCCGAATTCAGATTGTAATGAGCCGGTTCTAATAGAGTGTGTATTAAATTTCCATAGATCGTTATTCATAGATTGCAACCTTTTTTTGGGCGTAAAAAAACCCGTTTCACGAAAAGCTAAAACGGGGCAACCCTCGCTTTAGCAGTATTTTTAGAGCGCCCGCAAGCTGAGAAATAACTTCATTACTCAAATCAGCGCAAATATAATTATGCACGATAAAAAAAATACGTCAAGAGACCCCTAATATTAAGCAGCTTCCTCTTCATTTTTAATTAAATTTAAATCCATCTGTAAATTTGCGTTTGAAGGTTTATCTGCCCTATTTGAATCAGAGCGAATTTTTTCAATATTTTTTAAATAATATTCGTCAATATCACCTGTAATGTATTTACCATCAAAACATGAAGCATCAAATTTTTTAAGTTTTGGATTAATAGATGTAATATTCTTAATGAGTGCATCCAAATCCTGATAGATTAATTCATCTGCACCAATCTCTTCTCGAATTTCTTTGTCAGTTTTGTTGGGTGCCAATAATTCAGTTCGTGAAGGCATGTCAATTCCATAAACATTAGGAAATCTAACAGGTGGGGCTGCTGAGACTAGGTAAACTTTTTTAGCGCCGGCCTCTCTTGCCATTTGAACAATTTCTTTAGAAGTCGTTCCCCTCACGATCGAATCATCTACTAATAGAACATTTTTATCTTGAAATTCAATCTTGATGGGATTAAGTTTTTGACGAACTGATTTTTTTCTTAATGCTTGACCAGGCATAATAAAAGTGCGGCCAATATAGCGATTTTTAATAAAACCTTCACGGTAATCGAGACCCAATTCCAGAGCTAACTGCAAAGCACTCGGTCTGCTTGTATCCGGAATTGGAATAACAACATCAATATCTAAATGATCCCAGGATTTCTTAATTTTCTGCGCTAACGTCTTTCCCATATTAAGTCGAGTTTGATAAACAGAAACGCCATCGATCACTGAGTCAGGTCTCGCAAGATATACATACTCAAATATACAGGGATGATGATTAGGTTTGGCACATTGTTTAGAATAAAAATTTCCATTCATATCAATAAAGACTGCTTCACCTGGCTCTACGTCTCTTAACAATTTAAATCCTAATACATCAAGAGCTACACTTTCAGAAGCCACAATATATTCCATTCCTTCTGCACTCTCATGCTTACCTATGACGAGTGGTCGAATACCATGAGGATCTCTAAATGCAAGAAGACCAAAATTAGCAATCATAGAGACTACAGCATATGCCCCTTTACAGCGCTTATGAAGTGAAGTGACAGCATCAAAAACAACATCACTATTAAGAAGGCTATTCTTTGAAGACTCTTCAATTTCATGCGCTAATACATTAAGTAAAACTTCCGAATCTGATGTGGTATTGATATGACGGAGATCTTGTCTAAAAATATCTTCTTTGAGTTTCTCCGCATTAGTTAAATTACCGTTGTGGCCCAAAACAATACCAAAAGGAGAATTCACATAAAAAGGCTGGGCTTCAGCAGCTGAGGATGAGCCAGCTGTAGGATAACGCACATGGGCAATACCGGCATTACCAATAAGATTTAGCATATGGCGTGTATGAAAGACATCTTTCACAAGACCATTATTTTTATGCATAAAGAAGGAATTACCATCACAGGTAACAATACCAGCAGCGTCTTGACCTCGATGTTGAAGGACTAACAAGCCATCATAAAGTAGCTGATTAACAGGTTTTTTGCCGACTATTCCAAGGATTCCACACATTTCAGCGCCCTAAAAATATGTTCGTTAGTATTATTTTACATGCTTAAGGATATCTAGTGGCAAATAAACGCCTGCCATAGCTGTAAAAGATTCAAAATAAGGTTTAATAAAAGAATCTTGCCAAGAAGAATGATTTTTAAAGGAGGTTGAATGAATCACTAAATGACAAAGAAGCACAATAAGAATCGCTCGAAGAAAGCCAAAAAAGCCTCCAAATAAAATATTAGCAAATGAAAGCCCAGTAAATTTAATAAATTTATTCAAAATCATAATCATACCCATTGAAGCCATAAGGACAGCTATGAAGATCAAGAAATAAGCAACTAAATTTCGAATCGAATCATTGATAATCCAATAAAGTTTTGAAGCAACCTTAAGAGAAAAAAATTGCGCTAAGTAAAAAGACAAAGCCCAAGCAATGACAGATAAAAGTTCACGAACAAACCCACGATAACAGCCTAAAAAAGTAGAAATAATGGCAATGATAAAAAATCCATAATCAACAAATGTCATTAATTACTCTTCTTGATAATACCTAGGATACCTGCATTTCTAATTCTGACCAATGTTTCTTTAGCTAATGCATCAGTTTTAAATTTATTTGTAATTAATCTTACTTTATTAACACCATTAATATTAACTGCTTCACTTTTAGTTTGAATATTTAATAGATTTAATTTCTGTTGGAGTGATTTAACCTTTTCTATATCTGAAAAAATACCCAATTGAATATAAATATCACTATTAGTTGGTATGGTTGTTTCAGGTTCTACTTTTATGTCACTAGACAAGGGCATATCTTTTTTTGCTGGCGGAGTTATTGATTCCTGATTCTGTAAATTAGGCTCTGGCAGTTTTATATTTTCGTCATTAATACCTTCAACAAAAGGAGAACTTTCAAATGAAATCTTAATGGATTCAGTAGGTCCTTCTACATTACGATTTTTTAAAATAAAAGGAGCAGAGATAAGAAGAATTAATAAAATTAAAAATGCGCCAAGAAGCCTCTTTTTGGCCTGACTTATCAGTTTTTCTTCTTGAGGCAAAATTAAATTGTCTTCGCTCATAGCTTAGGAAATAAGTTTCATAATATCAGCTACAGTATAGAAAGAGCCGAATACAACTATTCTATCATTTCTCGTGGCTGTCTTGAGCGCAAATTGATAAGCTTCTTGTATATTTTTAAAAGATACTATATTTGCAGATGAATTAATTTTTTTAATAGTATTAGAAATAGTTTCAATACTCGCCCCCCTCTCGTTTTTAATTTCTGATATATACCAATCAAAAATATCAGCACTTAATTCTCTAACTACACCAAAAATATCTTTATCTTTAAGAATTGAAAATACCGCAATAGTTTTACCTGGAATAGGATACGCTTTTAGATTATAAGATAAAGATTTTGCCGCCTGGGGGTTATGGGCTACATCCAAAATCAAAGAAGGGTTTTTTTGAATTTCCTGAAATCTGCCTGGTAACAAAGCCAATAAAATACCTTTTTGAATTGAAGTTTCTGTTAAGGGTAATTTGTCTTCCATACTTTTTACTGCCATCAGAGCACTTGTTGTATTCGCTATCTGAAAGTCACCTTGAAGTGAAGGTAGTGGTAAATTTATTGCAAAAGATGATTCAATAAAAAAGTCAAAAGAATCATGATGGACCTTGTACCCAAAATCCTTCCCTATAAGTTTTAATTTAGTATCAATTGATTCACAAAACTTAATTAGCGATTGAGGGGGATTGAAATCACCACAGATTGCTGTTTTGTTGGCTCGATAAATACCCGCCTTCTCATAGCCGATTGCCTCTCTTGTATGTCCTAAATAATCCATATGATCAAGGTCAATGGTTGTGACTATGGCACAATCAGCATCAAAAATATTCACGGCATCTAACCTGCCACCTAGACCTACTTCAAGAATAGCTAAATCTATATCTGCGTCTAAAAAAATGATCATGGCAGCAATTGTGCCGTATTCAAAGTAAGTAAGCGATATACCTTCTCTTACAGATTCAATTTTTGAAAAAGCATCACAAATAAGTTTGTCTGAAACAGCAACAGATTGGATTTTAATACGCTCATTAAAATATAAAAAATGTGGTGAGGTGTAACATCCTACTTTATATCCAGCTTCTCTATAAATCGATTCTAGAATAGTACAGGTAGAACCTTTGCCATTAGTCCCCCCGACAGTAATGATAGGACAAGAAACGTCTAAATTTAAACGCTTACATATAATTTTGATACGCTCTAAAGTAAGATCAATACTGGAGGAATGAATCGATTCAATATATCTTATCCATTCACTGAGATTCATAAGTGGCTGCTGAGAAAACTTGGAACGAGTTAAATTAATTTTTAGATAATTTAGAAATTAAATTGACAAGTTTTTTTTTCATATCACGGCGATCAACGATCAAATCAATGGCCCCATGAGATAAAAGAAATTCAGAACGTTGAAAACCTTCAGGAAGTTTAACTCTCACCGTTTGCTCAATTACACGGGGACCAGCGAAACCAATCAATGCTCTTGGTTCTGCAATAATTATATCGCCTAACATGGCAAAGCTTGCAGATACACCGCCCATAGTTGGATCGGTAAGTACTGAGAAAAATGGTAATTTAGCTTCACTCAATTTAGTAAGGACAGCACTTGTTTTCGCCATTTGCATAAGAGAGAGTAACCCTTCTTGCATGCGTGCTCCCCCACTTGCAGAAATACATATAAACGCAGCTTTTAATTTAATCGCGGCTTGAACGCCGCGTACAAATTTTTCACCTACAACTGAGCCCATTGATCCACCCATGAATTTAAATTCGAAAGCTGCAACAACTACAGGCTTACCTTCCATTGATCCTTGCATTACCACTATCGCTTCTTTCTCATTCAAATCTTTTTGAGATGAATCAATTCGTTCAGCATAACTTTGGGTATCATTAAACTTCAAAAAATCTAAAGATTGAATCAATGCACCAATTTCTTTTCTTTTATCTTTATCCAATAAAATATCAATACGTGTGCGAGCTGAAATTCGATTATGGAAAGAACATTTTGGACAAACTTCCATGTTTTGCTCAAGATCTGTTCGATAAAGTACGGCTTGACATGAAGAGCATTTACACCACAAACCCTAAGGGATATTTTTTTTAGAAACACCTCCAACAATACGTTTTATTTTTGGGGGTAAGACGTCTTTTAACCAGCTCATACTTATACTCGACTCATTAATTAACCGCTTTTCTTAATTCTTTCATTAGCTTAGAAATATTTTGGATCAAATTATCTTGATTTGAATTCTCAATTTCTTGAACCATACGGCTTCCAACTACCACAGCATCAGAAATTTTAGCAACCTCTTTTGCTGTTACCGCATCTTTCACACCAAAACCTACCCCGATAGGAAGATCTGTTAGTCTTCGAATGACAGCTACTTTAGATTTTACTTGCTCAATATCAATATTTGCAGCACCTGTGACACCCTTTAACGAGACGTAATATAAAAATCCAGAAGCCTGCTCGATAATTAATTTTACTCTATCCAATTCTGTTGTTGGTGATAATAAAAAAATACTATCAATATTTTTTTCTTTAAGTAATTTTGTAAATTGCATACATTCTTCTGGAGGATAATCTACAGTAATAATGCCATCTACATCAGACATTTTTGCCTTATCTACAAACGTTTTAGCTCCAATCGCCTCAATTGGATTAGCATAGCCCATCAAGATAATAGGTGTTTGAGTATCTTTTTCTCGAAATCTTGTCACCATTTTAAACACATGAGATAAACCAACATGATTCGCTAAAGCCCTCTCACTCGCTCTTTGAATAGTTGGGCCATCAGCCATTGGATCTGAAAAAGGAATACCTAATTCAATCATGTCAGCCCCCTCACTCACAAGAGTATGCATCATAGTAACCGTTGAATCTGGATGAGGATCGCCAGCTGTAATATAAGGTATTAAAGCATTTTTATTTTTTTCTTTAAGTGCTTTAAATGTATCTTTAATTCTAGACATATAAAATTTATAGATTGATATTTGAAATTTTAGCCACAGTGTTAATATCTTTATCACCACGACCTGATAAATTCACAAGAATCACTTGATCGGCCTTCATGGTTTTAGCAAGTTTTTCTGCATATGCTAAGGCATGACTAGTTTCAAGTGCCGGGATAATACCTTCAGTAAGGCATAAACTATTAAATGCATCTAAAGCCTCTGTATCTGTAACTGCAAAATATTCAGCCCTCTTAATATCCTTTAACCAAGCATGTTCAGGACCTACACCAGGATAATCAAGGCCTGCTGAAATCGAATGAGTATCCATAATTTGTCCTTCTTCATTTTGCATTAAGTAAGTTCGGTTACCATGAAGAACACCTATAGGACTATTTGCAGTTAAAGGGGCCGCATGCTTACCAGTTTCAATGCCAAGTCCAGCTGCCTCAACGCCAATCAATCGAACTTGAGGCAAATCAATATAGGGATAAAAAATACCCATCGCATTTGAACCACCACCAACGCAAGCAACCACTGCATCCGGTTGTCGACCAAGTATTTCATTCATTTGTGTTTTACATTCCACACCTACAACGGAATTAAAGTCACGAACTATCATGGGATAAGGATGAGGTCCTGCCACAGAACCAATAATGTAAAAAGTATTTGAGATATTGGTGACCCAGTCTCGCATCGCTTCATTTAGAGCATCTTTTAAAGTTTTGGACCCGCTTTCTACGGGCACTACAGAAGCGCCAAGGAGTTTCATACGATAAACATTCTGAGCTTGCCTTTTTACGTCTTCAGACCCCATATAAACGACGCACTCAAGACCCAAACGAGCTGAAATAGTAGCCGTTGCAACACCATGCTGCCCTGCTCCCGTTTCAGCTATGATGCGAGGCTTACCCATGCGCTTTGCAAGTAAAGCTTGGCCTACAGTATTGTTAATTTTATGAGCGCCAGTATGATTTAAATCTTCTCTTTTTAGATAAATTTGAGCGCCACCTACTCGAGCAGACCATCTTTTAGCATGATAAATAGGGCTGGGACGACCTACAAAATGCTTTAAATCATGACGAAATTCAGCAAGAAAAACAGGATCGTGTCGATACTTTTCATACATTGCTCTTAATTCATTGAGTGCTTCAATCAAAGTTTCTGCGACAAATACACCCCCAAATTGACCAAAATGGCCTTTTTCATCTGGCATATCATACGGTTGCATCTTGAATTTCCTTTATAAATGCTTGAATTTTATGATAATTTTTAATACCTTTTGACTCCTCAACACTGCCACTCACGTCCACCGCATAAGGATTCACCTTTTTTATGGCTTCTTTCACGTTTTCTGCATTAAGGCCGCCTGCTAATATAATAGGTTTAGAAAGCGAATGAGGAATTAAATTCCAATCAAATGTCTGCCCTGTGCCACCTTTGAGATACTCGTGAGATGAATCTAGCAACAAAGCTTCTGAATCATAAAAATCCTTTGCATATTGTAACAAATCTACTGAGGATGAAACTGCAACAGCTTTGATATATGGGAATTTAAATTGTCTGCAAAAATCGGGGGTTTCATCACCATGGAATTGGAGAAGATTCAAAAATCCTGATTGAATTGCTGCTTCTATTTCCTCAGGGGCAGCATTTACAAAAAGCCCAACTTTAGCGATAAAAGGGGGTAAGCCTTTTACAATGGCTTTAAAGGCATCTAAAGTAATATATCTAGGACTTTCTTTGTAAAAAACAAACCCAAGTGCATCACAGCCTGCATAAATACAAGCTTTTGCATCTTCAAGGCGAGTAATACCGCAAATTTTAGTACGTGTTCTCAATATGATATTACTTCAAGATGTAAAGGTAGTTATTATAAGGATTAACGATCTTGGCTAAAATGATTATTGTCAAAAATATTTACGGTACGATGCATAAAGGGAAATTGGTGACTCGCATCATAATCAACACCAGACAGATAAAGCCCATGAGAAGAAAAAGTTGGGGGTGACTTTGACCTGTCTTTTGATAATAATAACTCTTCAATATATACGCTTGGATAATTACCTTTACCGATATAAAGAATAGCTCCCATCATATTTCTAATTTGATGATGCAGAAAACCATTCGCAGAAAACTTAAAGAGATAAAACGGATAATAATTTTCAATTGAAGTTTGAGATATCTTTCTCACTGGACTTTTAGCTTGACATTCTGAAGATCGAAACGCGCTGAAATCATGTTCACCTTCAAAATATTGAATGGCCTCTTTCATCTTATTAAAATCGAGGTCATCATGAACCCACCCCGATTGATTTGACCATAAAGCAGAAGGAAAAGACGCGTTATAAACTAAATACTCATAATGACGTTGTATGGCAGAATGACGCGCATGAAATTTATCATTAACTTCTTTTGCCCATAACACTCTAATTGCAGGGGGTAAAAATGCATTAACACCTCTCACCCAGGAAGTAGTTGGTCTTTTAATCCTGGTTTCAAAATGAATTATTTGAACAAGTGCATGAACACCAGAATCAGTTCGACCTGAAGCAAAGGTATCTAATTTTTCTTTTGCAATACTCTCGAGTGCTTTTTCAATTTGACCTTGAATAGAATCGACATCATTCTGCTTTTGCCAGCCAGAATAACTAGAGCCATTATATTCAATACATAATGCAATTTTCATACAAATTTATAAGTAAAAAATAAAAAAAAATGTTATAGATATCATTAAAAAAATCATACTCTTAGATAAGCTACTAACTTTTACTTCTTTAATTTTAATATAGATACACTTCATATGAAGTTTATCATTTGAATTTAAGAGTAATGAGGATAAATCCTTAAAATTGAACCTTAGTTTTTGTTTTGATTGAAAAGACTTTACATACTTCATAGTCAAATAAAGACGAACAGAAAAACTTTTTGCATCAATTCCTAATATTCTTAGGGGTTTAAAAATTAAGTAAAAAGTTTCGATCAAAGTCTGATAACTCATTATTGAGATCATCATAGTTATCATAGCAACAGAATTTACGAGGCGCATAATTTGTGTTCCGCCTAATATAAGGCCATCATATGACGGCGAAAGATATGGCCAAAGAACTATATATTCCCCAGGTGTATTAAATACATATAGGAGAAAAGTAATAATAAGAAAAAACTTTATTCTAAGGATAAGCTTAGGTAAAGAGAATTTTATAAACAAAGAAGTAATAAAAATGAAAAAAAACAAAAAGAGATTAAAATTAAAATTGTATTTGTTGATAAATAATAAAGCACACAAAATACCTATTAATTTAACTAATGCATGCACGATAAGTTAATCGTTAAATTGCCTTAATCAGAACGAGTAGGCTTATGATCTTTATCAGATATATTAATTTCAATATCTGACAAATCAATAGCTTTAATAATATTATCTTCTTTGATAGACGATAAATCAATATTCACTTCTTCTGTAACAACCATAGTATTATCTTTATTCATAGAACCAATAAGTTTTTTTTGTTCTTGTTGCCTTTTAGATTTCATCACAAGAATCATGATCAAAGCAGCAGAAAGAGCAATTAACGAAATAAATAAGCTTTCGAATGGCAACATATTAGACGGCTCCTTAGCTGAAGCTAATTGTGCACTGGCTTCCTGATCAGTTGACTCATCTGAAATTGAAGATTTAAACGATGTGTCAACGGGGGGTACCAATTCATTTTTATTTACTTCTTCATCATTAAGTTTATTAATAAGTGAATTAAGGTCAGACTTAGATTCAACTATAGGATCTTTTAATACTAATTCCTTATTAGTAAAATCTTTAGATTGAATTGCTTGTTTGGATTTTTCTTGAAGCTCAAATAATGTCTGACTAGATAAAGCAAATATCTTTTTTGCATCCGCAAGTTCTTTTTCTAAAAGCTGAATTTTTTGCTCAATATCTTTTATATTTTTTTCTAGTGCGATTTTATCATCAGTCATTGAATTCATTTCTTTTGGCTCTACTTCCTTACTATTTTTAATAGTACTTAAAGTATCGCCTGTCAATTTAATACGAGGGGTTAATGTTGTAGGTTGATTTTGAATAGTTGTTGAGGGTGTAAGAAAATTTTCAGATTGTACATCACTCTCTTTACTTGCATTTGCAGCAGCCTCAGCCGTCTTGGTGCTAAATTTATTCCATTGCGTCGATTGAATTTTAATTTCAGCTAACGCTTTAGTATGACTTAAATTTATAAAATCATCTCTTGTCGGTAAAATAATTTTTTGGCCAACTTGAATTCCATTAATATTTTTATTTATAAATGCAAACTCATTAAGATTAAAAATTCCTATCACCATTTGTTCGACAGTAATATTAGGGATTTTATATTCCCGTGCTAATTTAAAAGCAGTATCACGAGGTTTAACCACAATTGATTTTGATGCTAAATTTTCTAATGTATTTTTTTTAAGGGGTTCAAAGTTATTTTTAATAACTTTTTCCTCAGCATCTTTGTTTTTATTAAAATCTTCCATCAATTCCTTTTTTTCATTTTTTGGAATTGGGTCTGTTTTATCAACAGCTACAATTTTCTCTTGCTGCGAAATCAGGGTTTCTGGAGGATCAAGGAGTACAGTATATTCGCGATAATTTCTTCCTTTAGCGGAATCAACTTGGATGAATAAATCTAAAAAAGGATCAAGCACCGGCTGAATACTTTTTAATTTAAGAACAGTGAGCCCTTTTTCATTTTTTTGCAGAATAACTGAAATATTATTATGGATGGAAAGTCGCTCTATACCTTGCGATTCATAATTCTCTTTAGAAGCCAGAGATGCTTGAAATTTAGATATATCTTCTCCTGGAGTTAACATTATTTCAATTTCAGCATTGAGAGGTTGACCTTGCGATGATGTCACAACAATTTTACCCAGCTGTAACGCATTACCGATCAGTGGAAATAAAAGAATAGACAATAAAATTAGTTGCTTAATTTGCTGGCTCATAAGTTTCATTTAGTAGATTTAATAAGTATTCTTAAAATACGCCTTAGTGGCTCTGCAGCGCCCCATAGTAATTGATCGCCTACTGTAAATGCTGAAATATACTCAGGTCCCATATTAAGCTTTCGAATTCTACCTATTGGAATGGAGAGCTTTCCTGAAACTGCTGCTGGACTTAATTCTTTTATTGAAATTTCCCGCTCATTTGGAATTAATTTAACCCATTCATTAGCGCTGCTGATAGTTTGATTGATTTCTTCTATGGAAATATTCTTTTTTAACTTAATTGTTAAGGCTTGACTGTGACAACGCATCGCACCAATACGAACACATAAACCCTCAATTACAATAAAATTATTTTCTTTTCCAAGAATTTTATTTGTTTCAGCAGAGCTTTTCCATTCTTCTTTACTTTGGCCATTCTTTAAGTCCTTATCTATCCAAGGAATCAAACTTCCTGCTAAAGGCACACTAAAGTTATCCATTGGAAAATCTTGAGATTGAAGTGTTAATGCAACATTTCGGTCAATATCTAAAATAGTTGACTGAGGATTATTAATCAAATCTTTAGCATGATCATGAATTTTACCCATCTGAGAAATCAGTTCTCTCATATTTTCCGCACCAGCTCCGCTTGCAGCTTGATAAGTCATGGAGGAAATCCACTCTACAAGATCTTGCTTGAAAAGCCCATCCAAAGCCAACAGCATTAACGATACTGTGCAGTTTCCACCAATCCAGTTTTTATTACCCTTTTTATAAGCTTCTTGAATAAGATCTCCATTGAGAGGATCTAAAATAATCACAGCATCTTTTTCCATTCTTAAAGTTGATGCTGCATCAATCCAATGTCCCTGCCACCCAGTATTTCTTAGTTTAGGATATATATCACTTGTGTAATCACCACCTTGACATGAAAGAATAATATCCATGGCTGTAAGCTCTTTTATATTCTGAGCATCTTTTAATACGCCACGACTAGCAGAAAAGGATGGCGCTGCATTACCGCTTTGCGAGGTGGAAAAGAAAGTTGAGTCAAATTCCTTAAAATCATATTCTTCTTGCATTCTCTGCATAAGAACTGAACCCACCATTCCTCGCCAGCCAATAAAACCAACTCGAATCATTAAATATCCTTTTCTTTATCAGGTAAGTGACGCAATTACTGCTTCACCCATTTCACTACAAGTTACTTTTTTATCCCCAACAGAATAAATATCTGCAGTTCTAAAGCCCAAACTTAATGCATTTTTAACAGCCAGTTCAATTCTATTTGCATTTTTTTCGTCGTCAAATGTATATCTAAACATCATGGCTAAAGATAAAATTGAAGCAAGAGGATTTGCAATATTTTTCCCAGCAATATCAGGGGCTGAACCATGGCTTGGCTCATACAGACCTTTATTTTTTGTATCAAGCGATGCAGACGGAAGCATACCAATTGAACCAGTGAGCATAGAGGCTTCATCAGACAAAATATCCCCAAATATATTGCCTGTCACCAGAACATCAAATTGTTTTGGATTTTTAATGAGTTGCATCGCGGCGTTGTCAACATACATGTGTGTTAATTCAACTGCAGGATATTCTTGCGATAGATCAATCATAATTTGACGCCACAACTCCGTTGCTTCCAAAACATTTGCTTTATCAACAGAGCATAATTTTTTTGACCGCTTCATTGCGATCTGAAAAGCTACATGGCCAATACGTTTAATTTCGGATTCCGAATAACGCATTGTACTAATACCCTCTCGTTCTCCGTTTACATCTTTATGAATACCGCGAGGTTCACCAAAATAAATGTCGCCCGTAAGTTCTCTCACAATCATAATATCGAGATTTGAAACAATCTCAGCTTTAAGTGAAGAAGCTTCAACAAGCTCAGGATATAAAATTGCAGGCCTTAAATTTGCAAATAAATTCAGTTCTTTTCGAATACGAAGTAACCCGCGCTCAGGTCTTTTATCTCTTGGAAGGGTGTCATATTTCCAATCACCTACAGCGCCCAAAAGAATTGCATCGGATCTTATTGCAAGATCAAGAGTAAGGTCTGGAAGAGGATCACCAAATACTTTATAACCAGCACCGCCAATGGGCGCCTCTGTTAATTCGGCACCTACATTAAGCGCTTTTATTACATTGACTGCTTGCTTTGTAATTTCAGGGCCAATCCCATCGCCAGGTAAAATTGCAATCTTCATTTTATTAAAAAAATCTTTCTAATTTAAAGTAACCACGAGTTTTTTTGATAATAAGTCTTTTCAAATGCTTCAATATTTTCACTATGCTGCATAGTTAATCCAATATCATCTAATCCACTCATTAAACAATGCTTTCTATATGCATCTACTTCAAAACTTATTTTTTCATTTGAAGGAAGAATGATGCATTGATTTTCTAAATCAATTGTTAATGTATAACCCTTTTTTGCAGCAACAGATTTAAATAATTGACTAATTATTTCACTATGTAAAACAATAGGTAACAAACCATTTTTAAAGCAATTACTATGAAAAATGTCAGCAAAACTAGGGGCTAATATAGTTTTGAAGCCATAGTCTTCTAACGCCCATGGCGCATGTTCTCGGCTTGAGCCACAACCAAAATTTTCACGTGTAATTAAAATAGTTGCCTTTTCATATCGTGCTTGATTAAGTACAAAATCTGGATTTTTTTTTCTTTGAGTTAAATCCATACCCGGTTCACCGTGATCAAGATATCGCCATTCATCAAATAAATGGGGGCCAAAACCTGTTTTCTTAATCAATTTCAAAAATTGCTTTGGAATAATGGCATCCGTATCAATATTTGCACGATCCAGCGGCACTGCAATACCTGTATGAGTAATAAATGGTTTCATAAATTAATATAAAGTTCTTATATCAACAAAATGGCCATAAACGCTTGCTGCTGCTGCCATAGACGGACTTACAAGATGTGTTCTGCCACCCTGACCCTGGCGACCCTCAAAGTTTCTATTAGAAGTTGATGCGCAGCGCTCACCGGGGCTTAGTCGATCAGCATTCATCGCTAAACACATCGAACAACCAGGTTCTCTCCATTCATAACCTGCTGCTATAAAAATTTTATCTAAACCTTCCTTCTCAGCCTGAATTTTGACAAGGCCTGATCCAGGAACTACAAGAGCTAACTTAATATTTTTTGAAATTTTTTTATCTCTCAGCACATCTGCAGCTTCTCGTAAATCCTCTATTCTTGAATTAGTACATGACCCAATAAAAATCTTATCAATATAGATTTGACGAACAGGAAGATTAGGTTCAAGACCCATATAATCTAGTGCATCCTCAATACTTTTTCTTTTAGATAGATCGTTTTCTTTTTTTGGATCAGGGGTCATGCCATCGATACCTACAACCATTTCCGGAGAAGTTCCCCAAGTTACTTGAGGAATTATTTCATTGCCCCTAAGAACGACTATTTTATCAAATTTTGCATTAGGATCAGTGTGTAACGTTTTCCAATAAGTTTTTGCTTTCTCAAGAGCATCACCTTTAGGTGCAAAAGGTCTATCTTCAACATATGATATTGTCACTTCATCTACCGCCACCAAACCAGCTCTGGCGCCCGCTTCAATGGCCATATTACATAGTGTCATTCTGCCTTCCATAGATAATGAGCGAATAACTTCGCCAGTAAATTCAATTGCATAACCTGTGCCACCAGCTGTTCCAATTTTACCAATTAGAGCTAGAGCAATATCTTTGGCAGTAATATTTTTATTTAGCTTTCCATCAACACAAACTTCCATGGTTTTAAATTTTTTTAAAATCAAACATTGAGTAGCTAACACGTGTTCAACTTCAGAGGTTCCAATACCTATAGCAAGTGCACCGAATGCCCCATGCGTACTTGTATGAGAATCACCACATACTATCGTCATACCAGGTAAAGTACTTCCTTGCTCAGGTCCTATAACATGAACTATACCTTGACGGTTATCGTTCATTGGAAATTGTACTAATCCAAAATGTTTACAATTTTCATCAAGTGTTTCAACTTGAATCTTTGAGATTGGGTCAGAAATACCAAATGAACGATCTGTAGTAGGCACATTATGATCTGGGACAGCAAGAATTGACTTGCTTCTCCAAACAGGCCTTTGATTAATTCTTAATCCTTCAAATGCTTGAGGGCTTGTAACTTCATGAACAAGATGTCGGTCAATATAAAGAAGATAAGTACCGGCATCCTCTCTTACAATATGACTTTCAAATAATTTTTCATAGAGTGTTTTAGCTTGCATGTGTCTACTTAATCTCTAAAGTTTCCAAATTGAAGTGGAAAATCTGAAATACTCTTTTTAATGAATGCAATAGCTTCTTGAAGATTGTCTCTTTTTGCACCAGATATGCGAACACTTTGACCTTGAATTGCAGATTGAACTTTAAGACCACTATCTTTAAGTAATTTAACAATTTTTTTTGCAAGTTCAATATCGATACCTGATCTTAATTTCAGCAACTGTTTCACTTTATTTCCAGATACACTCTGTATATCTTGAGGATCTAGTCTTTTTGAACTGTCTGCTTCTTTCTTTTCCATTGCAGGCAAAAGAATATCTTTAATTTGACCCAATTGAAAATCTGAGTCCCCATAAAGCGTAATCGTTAAATCTTTTTCTGAAAATTCAACTTTTGCACTCGTACCTTTAAAATCGTATCGATTAATAATCATTCGAGATGCAACATCAATTGAATTAGCTAAGTTAGCCATGTTTACTTCAGATGAAATATCAAAAGATGGCATATAAGATCTCCTTGCTCAATAATTTATTTATTCGAAATGACAAACATAATGAAGTGTCTCTGTCGTTTCAATTTCAAATGAGGAATTTGCAGGAACAGAAAACTTTTGATCTTCTCTATACTCAATCCAGTCTAAAGCACCATATAATTTTACACGACAGCAACCAGCTAGAACTTCCATGACTTCAGCTGTTTGCGTATTAAAAGTTAATACACTTGGGAAAATAACACCAATCGTACTTCTTGTTCCGTTAGGAAGAAGGATAGTATGACTCACGCATTTGCCATCAAAGTAAATATTTGCTTTTTTCTTTACGCTTACATTATCAAATTGCGCCATGAAAATTCACCTTATTTTTTAATTTTTGCTGCGATTCTCATTCTTAAAGCATTGAGTTTAATAAACCCTTCTGCATCTTTTTGATCATATGCACCTTCATCATCTTCAAATGTTGCAATAGAAGTATCAAAAAGAGAATCTGTTAAACTGTCTCTGCCAATGACGCTAACATTTCCTTTAAAAAGTTTTAATTTGACCCAGCCGTTAACATTTAATTGTGTATGATCTATGAAAGTTTGTAATGCCACTCTCTCAGGACTCCACCAATAGCCGTTATAGATTAAAGATGCAAATCTTGGCATCAAATCATCTTTAAGGTGGGCCACTTCACGATCAAGAGTTATAGACTCTATTGCTCTATGAGCTTTTAATAAAATAGTACCCCCAGGCGTTTCATAACAACCTCGTGACTTCATGCCTACATATCGATTCTCTACAAGATCTAATCTGCCAATACCATGCCTGCCGCCTAATTTATTGAGAGATGCTAAAAAATCATGTGGTCTCATAGCTGTGCCATTTAAGCTCACAGGATCCCCTTTTTTAAATTCAATTTCTATAGTTTCGGATTCATTAGGCGTTTTTTCAGGGCTAAAAGTCCAACGCCACATTTCTTCCTCAGGTTCAATACTTGGATTTTCTAAATGCCGCCCCTCATAAGAGATGTGTAATAAGTTAGCATCCATACTATAAGGGCTGCCGCCTTTTCTATGTTTCATTTCAACTGGAATATTTTTTTTCTCAGCATACTTAAGTAATTTTTCGCGACTAAGTAAATCCCACTCACGCCATGGTGCAATAATTTTAATATTGGGATTAAGAGCGTATGCACCCAGTTCGAAACGAACTTGATCATTTCCTTTACCTGTAGCGCCATGAGAAATAGCATCTGCATTTGTTTTTTTAGCAAGCTCAATTAATCTTTTAGCAATGAGCGGTCTCGCAATAGAAGTACCAAGTAAATATTCGCCTTCATATATTGTATTTGCTCTAAACATAGGAAATACAAAGTCTCGAACAAACTCTTCTTTCAAATCTTCAATAAAAATCTCTTTAACACCCGCTGCTTTAGCCTTTTCTCTTGCAGGTTCTAGTTCATCTCCCTGCCCTAAGTCCGCTGTAAAAGTAACCACTTCGCATTGATAGGTTTCTTGCAACCACTTCAAAATAACGGATGTATCAAGTCCACCTGAGTATGCTAAAACAACTTTTTTAATATCATTCATTTTTCAATTTCCCTAATAATAGGTATTCCATTAATGCCTTTTGGACATGAAGACGATTTTCAGCCTCATCCCAAACGACACTTTGAGGGCCGTCAATAACCTCTGCAGTAACCTCCTCTCCGCGGTGAGCTGGGAGACAATGCATGAACAAAGCATTTGTTGACGCAACTGACATCATCTCTTGATCGATCTGCCAATCTGCAAAATCTTTTAAACGTTCTTCATTTTCGGACTCAAACCCCATACTCGTCCATACATCAGTTGTTAAAATATCAGCATTTTTAGCAGCATCCATAGGATCATCAAATTCTTCAAAATGTTTATCGTCATACAAACCTGCTCGCTCAACCTCAACTTCATAACCTTTAGGTGTTGAAACATGCACATTAAAGTCTAATATTTCAGCAGCCTGAAGCCAGGTATTACATACGTTATTTGAATCGCCAATCCATGCAATTGTTTTACCCTGAATAGAACCTTTGCGTTCAATATAAGTAAAAATATCAGCAAGAATCTGACATGGATGATATTCATTAGTTAATCCATTAATCACGGGTACTCTTGAGTTTTGTGCAAAGCGATCAATGATACCTTGCTCAAACGTACGAATCATGACTAGGTCACACATGCGTGAAATGACTTGTCCTGCATCCTCTACTGGCTCACCTCTGCCTAATTGAGAGTCTCTCGTATTTAAATAAATTGCTGAGCCACCTAGTTGCTGAATACCCGCCTCAAAGGATAATCTTGTTCGTGTACTTGCTTTTTCAAAAATCATGACCAACGTTCTATCGACAAGAGGCCAATACTGTTTGTAATCTTTAAATTGTTTTTTTATCCAACTTGCTCTCGCAAAAATATAGTTAAACTCATCACGTTTGAGATCATTGAATCTTAAAAAATGTTTTGTATTCATAAAATTAATTCCATTTTGAAACGTTACTTTGCTAAATAATTTTTAATGACTTGCGACAATCTCTCTGCTAATTCTTTTACTTCTGCCTCACTAATAACAAGTGGCGGCAAAAGACGAATGACCTTGTCAGCTGTCACATTAATTAGAATCCCCTCATCTAATGCTAATCTAGTTAGTTCTCCACAAGGCTGATCAAACTCAATACCTACCATAAGACCTGAATTTCGAATCACTTTAACTTGAGAAAAATCTCTTAAATGCCTGGTAAATTCTTCATTAATCAAAATACCCATTTTAGATGCGTGGCTACATAGTTTATCTTCTTCAATAATTTTCAGAGTTGCATAACCTGCTGCCGTTGCTAGAGGGTTTCCACCAAACGTTGACCCATGTTTACCTGGGGTAAATACATGACTTGCCTTTCCTTTAGCTAAACATGCACCGATTGGAACCCCAGAACCCAAACCTTTTGCAATTGTCATCACATCAGGCTGAATAGAAGTGTGCTGGTGCGCAAACCATTTTCCTGTTCTTGCAATTCCAGACTGAACTTCATCTAAAATTAAAAGCCAATTATGTTGATCACAAATCTCTCTTAAGCCTTTGAGATAATCTTGAAGATTGATTGGAATATTTATGCCACCTTCACCTTGAATTGTTTCTAGAAGAATAGCAACCACATTATTCTTTCTTAAAGCAATTTGTTGAATGGCTTCTAAATCATCGAAAGCCACTCTAATAAATCCACCTACAAGAGGCTCAAAGCCAGCTTGTGCTTTTCGATTACCAGTAGCTGATAACGTTGCCATTGTGCGGCCATGAAAAGCCTTTTCCATAACAATAATTTCTGGTGTATCAATCCCATTTTGATGGCCATAAAGTCTTGCTAATTTAATAGCTGCTTCATTCGCCTCACATCCCGAATTACAAAAAAATACACTTTTCATACCAGAAATAGCAGTGAGTTTTTCAGCTAACTTTTCTTGCTCTGTAATGCAATAAACGTTCGACACATGAATTAATCGTGATATTTGCTCATTGATTGCTTTGATTAATTTAGGGTGCGTATGGCCCAATCCATTCACAGCAACGCCAGATAAAGCATCTAAATACTTTTTACCATCCTTAGCCCATAGCCAAACACCTTCTCCTTTTACAAAGGTTACCGGTTGTCTAGCATAGGTATCCATAATTTTTGACATACAATTTTCCGAACTTATAAACACAAACGGAGGCTTAAGCCCCCGTTGATTTCAGCTTAAATAAAATTAAAGGCCTATTAATGCGCGGTGAGTCCAACCAAGTCCCATGAAAAAAAGCATTGGGAACGAAAGCGCTAGATTAGTTCTAGATGCCAAGAAAGCTACCCTGCGAGCCTTAGCTTTTTCCTCGTCTGATGCTTGAATCATACCCAAAATCTTTTGTTGATTTGGCCAAATTAAAACCCAAACATTAAATAGCATAATAGTACCTAACCATGAACCAACCCCAATACCCTCGAATCCTGACTGAAAGGTAAATGCACTAATAAAGTATTCTTGTAAGATTGCTGCACCTGCTAACCAAGTCGCTACAGCAGACCATCTAAACCATAACAGAGCACGAGGTGCTACATGCTTTGTGATGCCCCCTGCTGAGCCATCTGCAGTAGCATCTTTTAATGCAGGAATTTGCACTAAATTAAAGTAATAAAGTAAACCAATCCATGCAATACCAGCCACAATATGAAGCCATCGAGCTAGCCCAGGTAAATAATCCATTATTTAAACTCCTACAAAATAAAGTTTTTAAGAAAAACGTAAAGTACTAATGTTAGAACCAAGCCTGAAATGATTGTTCCTAAAATTGAATCAAGTGGATTTTTCACCAAAAACTCCTCTAAAAATACTCAAATATTCAAAGCTTTAGATTAGCTTAAATACTGGATTTAATCAAGATAGCGGGCTTATAAAGATAAATTAACGTTGCAAAAAAACTGATTTAAGGCAAAATTGCCAAGATTTAATAAAACCCTCCTTCATAATATAACTAAGCATGTTGAAACTCAAATCGGTTGATTCCAAAACCAAGGCTTATAGTCAGCTACCCGTTCATAGCTATGTCGATCCCAGCATCTTCGAGGTAGAAAAAAAAGTAATTTTTGAGAAATACCCAAAATATTTAGGTCATCGCTTAATGGTACCTCAGCACGGCGATTATCAAGTTTTAGATTCGCTTAATCAATCAGCGATCCTTGTTAATAACCAAGGAAAAATTAACTTATTGAGTAATATTTGTCGTCATAGACAAGCGCTTATGCTGCAGAATCGAGGATCAACGTCACATATCGTCTGTCCTCTTCACCGTTGGACCTATGGGCTCAATGGAAAATTAGAAGGTGCCCCCTACTTTAAGGAAAAACCATGTTTGAGTTTAGAGTCATTTCCAACTGAGCAAATCTACGATCTCATTTTTAAAAAATCGCAAAACCAACCTTCCATGAATATCAAGGCTGCAATGGAATTTAATCAGTTAAATCACATATTAAATTTTGAGGCTTACAAACTAAACAATATTAAAATTGATCATTATGATTTTAATTGGAAAACATTTATTGAGGTTTATCTTGAAGACTATCATGTTTGGGCATTTCATCCAGGCCTCAACAATTTAGTAAATTGTGATGATTTGACCTGGGAATTTAAATCATTCTCATCGATTCAAAAAGTGCCCTTCAGGGAAAAAAATCATTCTCAAAGTTCTCAAATCTATGATATTTGGAAATCTAAAATCAAAAAGCACGGAGATGATTCAAACCCTCCTTTCGGTGCAATTTGGCTTACAATTTATCCTTTCTTTATGATTGAATGGTATCCCAACGTCATCATTGTCTCTCATCTCATCCCCGATGAAGTAGATCATTGCAGAAATATCATTGAATTTTATTACCCAGAAGAAATTATTCTTTTCGATCAAGACTACATTGCATCACAACAGGCTGCCTATAATGAAACAGCAATTGAAGATAAAATTATTTGCGAAAAAATGCATGAAGGAAGACGGTTACTATGCAAAAATAATTGGGAAGATATAGGCCCATACCAGGAACCATTTGAAGATGGGTTAAAACATTTTCATCAGTGGTATCAAGTAGAAATGTCTAGCTTCTTATGACAAATCAAAAAAAGGGCATGCTATGGATCATCATAGCGACCTTCTTTTTTTCCCTCATGGGGTCGTTTGTAAAACTTGGTGCAGCTAATTTTTCAAGTATTGAGCTTGTCTTCTACCGCTCATTTATAAGTTTATTATTTCTTTTAACTTATATTGTCATGAGTCAAAAAAAGTTAAAAACGCCCTACTTAAAAAAACAAATTAGCCGTGGGATTGTAGGATTTTTATCTTTAGCTTTTTTCTTTTATGCCATAGTAAATTTAAATTTAGGTTCGGCTATGACCCTTAACTATACATCACCTATATTTCTTGGATTTTTCTTACCCTTTATTTTGCATCAAAAAATTAAAAAATCTATTTTACTTTGCACAATCTTTGGATTTATAGGTACTTTATTAATTCTAAATCCTCATGGGGATTGGCAAAGTTGGTTTGCAGGTTTAGTAGGTTTAATTTCTGGCGTTGGTGCAGCTCTAGCTTATATTCATGTCATACAACTTAGTAAATTAAATGAGCCTGATTGGCGAACTGTTTTTTATTTCACACTTATATCAACACTGGGATCTGGATTATGGATTGTCTTTACCGATTATCAAAAGCTGGAATGGACCGATATTTGGATACTCTTTCCACTTGGCTTTTCAGCGACTATTGCTCAAATTGCTATGACAAGAGCATATCGTCTTGGCAACACGCTTGTAATTGGAACATTGTCTTATCTAACTATTATTTTTTCTGGCATCATTAGCCTTCTATATTTTGATGAGGCAATGAGAATAGAAGATGTATTTGGTGCATTCCTTATTATTATAAGTGGCGCTATCGCCTCAAAGGTAAGCTTAAAATCAAGGATCAATTAAACCACAACGAATTGCAATTAATGCAATCTCAGCTGAATTATTTGCATTCAACTTTTGCTTAATATTATATAAATGGGTACCAACTGTTCTGGGGCTTAAACATAAAGTATCTGCAATTTCATTTGTACTTTTGCCTTTAGCTAATGCCATAAAAACCTCAAACTCACGATCAGAGAGAATTTCTACAGGATTTGTTTCACCCGATAATTGAGTAATTGCCATTTGCTGGGCAATATTGGGCTCTAAATAACGCTTACCTTGATAGATAGATTTTATTGCTTTAATCAGCTCTTCTGCAGCACTTCTTTTTGTCAAATAACCCATTGCTCCAGCGTTAAGAACTCGTTTGGGATGGACTGAGTCTTCATGTGCAGATAACACTAATATTTTAGTATTCTTATCTTTTGCCATAATACGATCTATAGCCTCAATTCCTCCTATACCAGGCATTGTTATATCCATGATAATAATGTCAGGCTTTAGCTCCTGAAATAATTTAACAGCAATCTCCCCGCTTTCAGCTTCGCCTATTACTTTCATATCTTTTTCAGCTTCAATAAGCATTTTAAAGCCCATACGAACTACTGCATGATCATCGACAAGTAATATTTTTATTTGACTCAATATATATCCTTAATTTAAAGGTACGGATATTAAAATTTTCGTACCTTGATTTTTTTTAGAAATTAATTCAAATGAACCATTCAGGGATTGAATTCTTTCTTTCATGCCTAAAATCCCAAAACTTTTAGTTTTATCTATATTTTTGGGGTCCATACCTTGACCATCATCACTAAAATTTAATTCCAAAAATCTTTTTTTATTTTGCACCAAATTAATTTCAATTACTTTCGCATTTGAGTGCTTTAATACATTATTCAAAGCCTCTTGAATGATACGATAAATATTAATTTTTAAAGTTTCACTTAATTGATTAAGATCACCTTTAATCGATAAATAAATTTTTAAATGTTGATACTGTTTTTGCCAAGTATTCACTGAGTCTTTTAAAGTTTCAGCCAAACCTAAGTCATCAAGCGAACCTGGTCTTAATTGCTTAATAATATTATGCATTCCATCATATATTTGATTTGCAGCAGCAATTACTGAATCAGCATTTTTCCCAATTTCGGGTGATAGCTTTTTCGCCTTATTTGATATGTCGGACGCAAAAATTTTAATAGCAGAAACGTATTGCCCTAATTCATCATGAAGCTCTCTTGCTAAACTTTTTCTTTCATCTTCAATATGACTTTGAATTAATTGAGTAAATTTTCTATTTTCTTCAAGTTTTTGTTTCGACTCTTCTGCAAGTTTCTTTTCACTAATATCTCGCATACTGCAAATATCACCAATTATTTTATTAGTGATGGGATCAATAAGCGGCGAAGATGACATAGCAATATCAACAACTTCACCATTTTTCTTAATTCTCTGCGATTCTAAATTAGGTATATTATTTCCCTTATGAATTAATTGAAAGTTTTTTCTTGTTTCATTTTCATGTCCTTTGGGAATAAGAATGTAAACTGATTTTCCTAATATTTCCTCGGAAGAATATCCAAATATTTTTTCAGCTGAAGAATTCCAAAAGGATATTTTAGATTGAAGATCATGAATCACAATTGCATCTGCTGTTTGCTGAGCAATCAATGCTAGTCTTTGATTTTCACGAATTTTCGATTGCAGAGAGTCCCCCATAAGATTAAAGTTTGTGGCTATGGCTGCAAATTCTGGTAAATAAAATTTGGGAAGTCTTACTGCAAAGTCACCTGTACCCATTTTATTTATTGCATCTACCATTGGATTAAGAGGGCGTAACCACAAACCAAGCATCCAATAAACTAAAATATTTAAGAGTATAAAAAATATAAAAGCAATCCAAAAAATATGGCTCATCTTTGCCCACGACTCTTTTATTGCGCCTGCAGGATTTGTTTTTACAATGAGCTTGGCAAATCTTATTGATCTTGCATTTACTTCTTCTTTAGGCTTTAAAGTATTTACGAACCATTTAGGTGGCGGAATATCTTCTAAACGGTACTTTGAGGGTGGAGAGCGATAGAGCAAATCACCTTGTAGAGTATATAAATAAATATCGCTACTTCTTACGTGACCAAGCTCTTCTAAAAAAATTTTTAAAACTTGATGGGGATATCCCCCTTCTGGATTCAGAGCAGAACTTATAATAACTGTATCTAACAACTGCATTGTTACTCGATTAGCTGATTCCACGCCTTCCTGAATAGATTCTTTTGATCCTTTCATGATGCTGTAACCCATTGAACATAAAAAGATCAGCAAAATAAAAGTAATTAAAAGGTTTAATCTGACTCTTAAATTCATAATGTATTTTTATTAATTATTTTAATGCATGACTTTTACCACACTTAAAGCCTCGGTAACAAGTGTTAAATAATGAAAAACATTGACATATATTTTTTCTCTTTACAATAGAATAAATTAATACTAATAATACATTTTCTAAATATTTTCTAAAAGTTAGATTTAACCAAAAAATTTATGGGCATCGAATCAGTATTAAGTGAACATAGAATATTTCATCCAGATCAAGCATTTATAGATCATGCGAATGTATCTGGTATGTCAGCTTATGAAAAAATATGTGCTAATGCGAACGAAAATTATGAAAAATATTGGGCTGATCTCGCTCGTGAATTAATTATATGGAAAAAACCATTCACTAAAACACTTAATGACTCTAATGCACCTTTTTATAAATGGTTTGAAGATGGTGAATTGAATGTTGCATTTAATTGCCTTGATAAGCATCAAAGTACTAAGCCCAATAAAATTGCAATTATTTTTGAGGCTGATAATGGAGATGTCACTAATATCACTTATAAAGAGCTTTATGAAAAGGTATGTCAATTTGCAAACGGACTTAAAACTTTCAATTTAAATCTCGGCGATAGAGTTGTTATATACCTCCCTATGGGTATTGAGGCAATTATTGCTATGCTTGCTTGTGCCAGAATTGGATTAATACACTCAGTTGTTTTTGGTGGTTTTTCAGCAAAAAGTATTCAGGAGCGAATCAAAGACGCGGGAGCAAAACTTGTTATTACTGCAGATATTCAATTTCGAGGCGGTAAAACACTCCCTCTTCAAAATGCCCTAGACGAAGCACTAAGTTTAGGTGGTTGTGAATCTGTAATTGGTATTGTGATCCTAAAAAAACTTAGTGAAACAGTCGAATTAAAAATAAAGGAAATTTGGTGGCATGACCTCGTAAAAAATCAACCTATAGACTGTGATCCAATTTATGTGAATGCTGAACACCCGCTCTTTCTTCTGTATACTTCGGGCTCGACTGGAATTCCTAAGGGTGTTCAACACTCCTCCGCGGGTTATCTCCTTCACGCGATGAATACTATGCGATGGACTTTTGATATTAAAGAAAATGATATTTATTGGTGTACAGCTGATGTAGGTTGGATCACAGGACATACCTACGTGGCTTATGGACCCCTTGCTATGGGGGCTACACAACTTATTTTTGAGGGCATTCCATCCTTTCCTCATGCAGGTCGCTTTTGGGAAATGATAGAAAAACATCGTGTCAGTATATTTTATACCGCGCCCACGGCGATTAGATCTCTTATTAAAGCTTCAGAAATGAATAAAGAGTCTAATCCGGATACATATGATTTATCCAGTCTTCGACTTTTAGGTTCGGTCGGTGAGCCTATCAATCCTGAAGCGTGGATGTGGTACTACGAAAAAATCGGTCGTCATCGATGTCCCATTGTAGATACATTTTGGCAAACAGAAACAGGGGGGCATGTTATTACGCCATTACCTGGCGCAACCCCGTTGGTGCCAGGTTCTTGCACTTTGCCCTTCCCAGGTATTGATGTTGCTATTGTGGATGAATTAGGTCATGAAGTACCTTGGGGGACAGGGGGCCTCCTAGTGATTAAAAAACCATGGCCTTCGATGATAAGAACCATTTGGGGCGATCCTGAAAGATACAAAAAAAGCTATTACCCTGATGAGTTAGGTGGAAAAGTATATCTAGCTGGTGATGGTGCTATTAGGGACAAGTTAACTGGCTATTTTACTATTATGGGTCGTATCGATGACGTATTAAGTGTTTCTGGTCACAGGCTAGGCACCATGGAAATAGAATCCTCATTGGTATCGAACCCACTTGTGGCAGAAGCTGCAGTTGTAGGAAAACCTCATGAAATTAAAGGTGAATCTATCGTAGCTTATGTGGTCCTTAAAGGCAAAAGACCTGAAGGAGAAGAAGCAAAAAAAATTATAAGCCAACTCAAAGATTGGGTTGGAAAAGAAATAGGCCCGATCGCAAAACCTGACGATATACGATTTGGAGAAAATTTACCAAAAACTCGCTCTGGTAAAATTATGCGCAGACTTTTGCGCTCTCTTGCTAAAGGAGAAGAAATTATCTCTGACATTTCCACCCTAGATAACCCATCTATTCTTGAGCAACTTAAACAAACAATTCAGTAATTTAAAGTAAAATACGCCAAGCAGTTTAAGTTTAAGAAAGACCCATGAAGCAAAAATTATTTACCTTCGTTAAAAGAATAGGTATTGCATTCGCTATTACCTCTGTACTTTTTATTATAACCTTCGGCATTGTATTTCAGTTTTATATCAAACCTAATTTAAATAACTACAAATCAAAAATTGAACTCCTTGTATCGCAAGCAACAGGGCAAATTATTAAGATTAATTCATTAGAGGGCCAATGGGATTTTATTTATCCAGAAATTGCCTTACATGAAGTTGTATTTTATGACAGTCAAAATAATAAAACCCTGACACTCGAAGAGGTTAGTGCTGATATTTCCTGGTTAAGTCCATTTTATTTAAGTCTCACACTTTCAGAAATTAGATTAAGAATGCCTAAGCTTCTCGTTAAGAGAGATTCTAATAACAAAATTTTTATTGGTGGTATACCTATTGATAGCTCAAGCAATACTCAATTAATGAACTGGATTCTTAATCAAAAAAAAATCTCAATCGTACAGGGTGAGATTAATTGGTATGATGAATTTAGAAAAGCGCCTATCCTCACATTAAAAGATTTGAATTTTAGCTATAAAACATCCTTATTTAATATGGAGCTAACAGGAAAACATAAATTTAATCTTAATTTTAGAGTCGCTAATAGCGATAATCAATTAATTAACTTGAGTGGAAAAATTTATGCTGAAAAGATTGAAAATATAAATTTGTGGGATTCTGAAGTTAAAATTAAAGCAAGTAATATAAATTTAGCATCCTACACTCCTTGGGTAAACTATCCAATCAAAATTAATTCTGGTACTGGTGACTTAAACTTAACTGCAAATATAAATAATGCTTCGATTACTAAAATTAAAGCATCAGTCAGACTTACAAGTTTTAAAACGGAATTGAATCAGGCGAATAAAAATGAGCTAAATTTACAAAATTTTTCAAGTAATATTATTTGGCTTTCAGATAAAAAAGATCACCAAATTAAATTTGAAAGACTTTACCTGCTTACTAATAATGGTATTAATCTTGAAGATACAGCCTCCTCAATAATAATTTCAAAGGAAACAAATAAACCCACTGCATTCTCACTTCGAGCCAATAAAATTCCTCTGGATGCAGCTAATGAAGTTTTACAAACTATTCCATACTTTGAGGATATTAAAAATAAAGTTAATCAAATCCAACCCTCTGGTACAGTTTTTGATATTGATCTTAAATGGAAAGAAAGAGAAAAAACTGAACTAACACTGAATGCAAAATTTGACAAGTTAAGCATGAAAACTTTTGAGGATTTTCCAGGATATGAAAATCTCACGGGCTCAATTCAAATCGCGAATGAAAATGGCTCAATAAAATTTAAATCAACAGATATTGCTGTTACATACCCTAAGTTATTCAGAGAAAAGCTCAAATTTAATGTGTTACAAGGTAACGTAAATTGGCAAAAAGATTATTTTTCCCTTAAAAATATCAACTTTAGTAATGCATTTATTAATGGCTCAATAAATGGCAATATTAATTTTTTAACTCAGTCCCCTTTTCTAGATATTCAAGCTTCAATCCCTTTCATAGACCTAAAGCATGCAAAAAATTACTACCCAAAAACAATTAGCTCTGAGCATCTTCATTGGCTTGATACCTCGCTCCTTGATGGGAGATTAGAAAATACTTCAATTCTAATTAAAGGCTCAGTTGCAGACTTTCCATTTGTGGATATATACAACAAATCCGACCCCAGTAAAGGAACTTTCGTTGTTACAAGCTCGGGTAAAGACACACTCATTGAATATGGCACTGGATGGCCAGTTGTTGAAAAATTTGATTTCAATGCAACTATTAATGCAGGAACTTTTGAATTAATCAGTAAAAAAGGTCAGCTTCTAGGTAATAGCATAAAAGAACTTAAAACACGAATTCCTGCAATCACAATTGAGCACCCTATTCTTAATATTCAGGGAATATTTAACAGCCCACTGCGTGATGCCATTAAATTCATTAACAGTAGTCCAGTTAAAAATTCAGTTCAACACGTTTTTGATGAAGCTTCAGGCTCTGGGGAAGGAAAAGTAATGGTTAATATTGATATCCCAATGGATAACCTTGATGCTATTTCCTTCAAAGGTAATTATCAATTTTTAGATAGTACTCTCACTAATCCATCGTTAGGTATTCCAAGTATAGAAAAAATTAAAGGCTCAATCACTTTCGATGAAAAAAAAGTTAGCAGTGAAAACCTTGCTGGCACAATGTTTGGGGGAAATACAAGTATTGCGCTCTCAGCCGATCAGAGCAAAGTTATTAAAGTTAAGTTAAATGGAAAATTTACAGATAAAGGTATTCAAGAGAAAATAGGCTCAAGTTTTTCTAAAATAAATGGTTCGGCCCAATGGGATGGTTTAGTTGAATACAAAGAACCGTTTCTAAATATCCAATTGTCATCTGATTTAAGGGGTATTGAATTTGGATATCCAGCACCATTCAATAAGACAAAAGAGAAAGAGGAAAAATTATATTTTTCAAAAAAACAAAATACCTCCAAATCTGATGATATTGAATTTAAATATAGTAATATCGTTAATGGAAAAATATCTCGCATAATAAAAAATAATATGATGGTTGTCGATAAAGGATATATTTCAATAAATTCAAGCCCTGTATCTAATATTCAAAATCAAAATGGGCTATATTTAAATGCTAACCTACCTTATATAAAATTAGATGATCTTATTGCAATCTTTAGTAGTGAAAATAGTAATAACGAATTCAAAATAGATAAAGCCGATATTATCCTAAAGAGCGCTGACTTTTTTAATCGAAAATTTCATGATGTTAAAATAGAAATTTTACCAATCAAAGGTAGTGCGAAACTTAAACTGAGTTCCAAGGAAATCTCAGGAAATTTATTATGGATCGAAAAAGAAGATAAGTTAGTTGCAAGATTAAATGAATTTAATTTACCAGACGAGATTAAGAAAGCCCCTCAAATTCAAATAGGGAAAAAACAAAAAATTCCTAATCTAGATATAAAAATTGGGAGTTTTCAAATGGAAAATAAAAAGATAGGAAAGCTTGAATTTATATCAAATACTGAAAAACAAAATATCCGTATTCAAAAATTTAAAATTTCAAATGAAAAAAGTATTTTTCAGGCAGATGGAGAGTGGCTAGATTGGAATAATAATTCTAAAACAGATATTAATTTTACTTGGAAGACTATTAATCTTGGAGAAACCCTTGAGAAAGTTGGGTATAACAATTTAATCAAAGAAGGAGATGCAGAAATTTCAGGGCAATTCAAATGGAATAATAATCCAATAAATTTTGATAAAACTAAAATTGATGGTTCTTTTACAATTGATATTCGCAAAGGAACAATTTTAAAAGTTGAGCCAGGTGTTGGTAGATTCTTTGGACTAGTTACCTTACAAAACTTACCTAGAAGACTTAGCTTGGATTTTAGAGATTTGTTTGGTAGTGGTTTTATATTTGATACTATAAATGCATCAGTCAGAATGAATAATGGAATTATGAGAACAAATAATTTTAGAATGAATGGACCAGCGGCCGAAGTTAATATGTCCGGAGAATCGAATATCATTAAAGAAACTCAGGATTTGAATGTAAAAGTTACGCCTCACATTAGCGATAGCTTTTCAATAGCAGCCCTAGCCGGAGGTCCATTAGTAGGTGCTGCTGCATTTCTTGCACAAAAAATTCTAAAAGACCCACTTAATAAAATTCTTACCTCTGAATATAGAATTATTGGAAGTTGGGATAATCCAGAAGAAGTTAATAATTCGCCCTCGGATAAAGTTAAAACGACGATAGGTAATACCAAAAACTTATTTTTTGAAAATAAATAAAAATGGCTATTAAATCAAAAATAAAAACTGCAAAAGCGAAATTAGTTAATAAAAATATTATAAAAATAGCCGGGATACAGATGGCATCAGGCCCAGACATTAACTCAAATCTTGATGAAGCTGAAACTTTAATTACAATTGCTGCAAACCAAGGCGCCAAACTAATTGCCCTACCTGAATACTTTTCTATTATGACTTCTAAGGATTCTGAAAAATTAAAGGCTAGGGAGAAACCTAATCAAGGACTCGTGCAATCTTTTTTATCTAATCAAGCCAAGAAAAACAAAGTGTGGATTATTGGAGGATCTATTCCTTTAGTTTCTCAAGATAAAAATAAAATCAGAAATGCTTGTTTAATTTATGATGACAAAGGTAAATTAGTTGCTCGTTACGACAAAATTCATCTTTTTGGATTTGATATGGGAGATGAATATTATCGCGAAGATAAAATAATTGAAGCAGGCTCTAAAATTGTTATTTTTGATTCTCCATTTGGAAAAATTGGAATAGCGATTTGCTATGACTTAAGATTTCCAGAATTATTTAGGGCAATGAAGGAAATTGATCTTTTAGTAATACCCTCAGCTTTTACAGAAACTACTGGAAAAGCCCACTGGGAAATACTAGTTCGCGCCCGCGCCATCGAAAATCAATGTTTTGTTTTAGCCCCTGCCCAGGGAGGTTATCACTTGTCAGGAAGAGAAACGCACGGAAATTCCCTTATCGTTGACCCTTGGGGTAATATATTGGATCGACTTCAAAGAGGCTCAGGGGTTATTACTGGATTTCTTAATAAAGAATATATTAAATCTATTCGTAAATCTTTGCCCGCTCTTAAGCATAGAACAATAAAATAAACTCAACTATGGACCTAAAAATTGCTCATGCAAAGGACTTACTTCTCGCACGTTCTGGTATTGAATATAATGAGCTAAATAAGATACTCAATAGTATGATGTCGCATGGTATTGACTATGCTGACCTTTATTTTCAATTTTCTAAAAATGAATACTGGGGTATTGAAGAAGGTCAAGTAAAATCAGGTAATTTTTCAATTGATCAGGGCGTGGGTGTAAGAGCTATTAATAAAGATAAGTCTGCATTTGCCTATTCTGATGATATTTCTAATGAAGCACTGCAATCATCTTCAAGCATAGCTAAAGCTATTGCATCAAAAAATTTAAGTCAAAGTCATAAGCTTGTTCACCATAAAATTAGTCCAAATTTTTATAGTGAACAAGACCCCCTATCTACTCTATCTGCCGAAAAGAAAATCAGTATTCTAGAAAAAATAGAAAATTTTGCAAAAAAAGAGGATCAGCGTATTACCAAAGTTACAGCATCTATTGCTGGAGAATATGAAGTTATATTCGTTATTAATAACGAGCAGAGAGTTGCAGCTGATATTAGGCCTCTAGTTAGACTATCAATTAGTGTCATTGCAGAATCTAATGGAAGAAGAGAACAGGGATCCTCAGGTGGTGGTGGTCGTTTTGGATTTGAATATTTTACAGATGAATTATTAAAACAATATGCTCATGAAGCAGTTCACCAAGCCATAACTAATCTTAATGCTAAGCCAGCGCCTGCCGGCAGTATGACGGTTGTTTTGGGTCCTGGATGGCCAGGTATTCTTCTTCACGAAGCTATTGGTCATGGCTTAGAAGGCGATTTTAATCGAAAAGGTAGCTCAGCATTTAGCAATAAAATCGGTACACAAGTCGCTGCAAAAGATATTACTGTTGTTGATGATGGAACGATCAAAGATCGAAGAGGCTCTCTTAATATCGATGATGAAGGTAATGAAACTCAACGAACTGTGCTAATTGAAAATGGTATTCTTAAAGGATATCTTCAAGATACATTAAATGCGAGGCTGATGAATATGCCTACCACTGGAAATGCAAGAAGAGAGTCTTACGCGCATCTTCCTATGCCGAGAATGACAAATACTTATATGCTTAATGGTTCAAAAACACCTGAAGAAATTATCCAGTCAGTCAAAAAAGGTATTTATGCAGTTAACTTTGGAGGTGGTCAGGTAGATATCACAAGCGGTAAATTTGTATTTTCTGCAGCTGAAGCCTGGATGATTGAAGATGGAAAACTTCTCTATCCAGTCAAGGGAGCTACCTTGATAGGTAATGGTCCAGAAGTATTAAAAAAAGTAAGTATGATTGGCAATGATATGTCTTTAGATTCAGGTGTGGGAACTTGTGGCAAAGAAGGACAAAGTGTGCCAGTAGGCGTTGGCCAACCCACAATCAAGATTGATGGATTAGTTGTAGGTGGCACAGCTTGAAATTATAAAACGCGATTTTTATATTCAAAAGTACGCGTATCAATTTCAATTTTATCTCCCGTATTACAAAATAATGGCACCATCAATTCAAAACCTGTATTAATTTTAGCTGGCTTCATTACCTTGCCAGAGGTGTCCCCTTTTACCGCAGGCTCAGTGTAGGTTATTTCACGTATCACTGAATTTGGAAGCTCAACTGAGATAGCTTTACTATTATAAAATTTTACTTCACAAGGCATGCCATCTTCTAAAAAATTTAAAGCTTCTGACATATTTTCAGCATCTACTTCATATTGATTGTATTCACTATCCATGAAAACATAAGCTGGGTCTGAAAAGTAAGAATAAGTAACATCCTTTTTGTCCAAGACAATTACTTCAAATTTATCGCTTGCGTTATAAATATTTTCACTCGGCGCTTCCGTCAGAAGATTTTTCATTTTCATCTTCACAACAGCAGAATTTCGACCTGATTTATTATATTCAGTTTTTAAGATAACCATAGGATCATTGCCAACCATAATAACGTTACCAGTGCGCAGTTCTTGAGCGATTTTCATAATATAGATCCTTGATAATTCTTGCCAAATAAAAGGGTGAAATTATACTCGAAAATTATGTTTCAGAACAATAATCAACCAAACTCTCCACAAATGAAGCCTCTTTGAAATATTTATTGCTTTGCTTTAATGCAAAAGCCTCTAAAAGAGGCTGGTGTTTAAAAAAATTGCCCCATAAAACATCGCTAAATTTGTTATTAAGCCAGTCATCATGAATTTTAAATAAAATCTCTGACACCTCTTGATCACAAGATTCGCAGTAACACCTTAAAAAAGCTTTAAGTTTAATGTAGTGAATATTATTTTCTTGAATATATGGCTGCCAAATAAAAGGTTTACCAGCCCATAGTGCTCTTATCCAACTATCTTCTCCCCGGACAAAATTAAGATTACATGACCAAAGCAGATTATCAAAATCCTCATGACTTAAAAATGGATAAGGAATGATATAAAGAAATTGATAATTCTTTTTTTGCTTTAAAAGATCAAATAAATATTTAGGTACAAAAAGTTGAATAGGTTTCTCCATGCGATCTATGGCATCTAGAAAAACTTCAATTTTTTGTGTCGGATAATAAAAAAGTGATATTGAATATAGACCTAATTCTCCGCCTAATGACTGAATCACTTTATTGCGCTTAGCTTGACTAAAACCTTTTCGGCGCAAGAACAAACCCTTCTCGCGAATAAGACCACCTGTCTGATTTGTAAAGCCAGGATAAAAAAAAGTTTTATTAAGCCCTGATTTAGGATCGATAGAGGGTTTTAAATGAAAATTATCTACCCAGGCTTCGGCTGATAAATATTCAATTACAATATATTTAGACTTTTCACTCTGTATAAGCGCTTTATATAAATTTGGTAAATCAATATTAAATAGGTTAAACACAAAAGCTGGAGGGGGAGGAAGTGATTTTGAATCTTCACTAAAATCACCATGATAAATATTGATACCATCAATCACTTGTTTTTTTAAGGAAGTCTTAAGCGAGGGTATAAGTCTCTGGGTGGTAATAAGATCGTCAACGAGAAGATGTACTTCAATATTAAAATCAACATTCAGTTGTTTGGCGATTCGCCATGCAATACCAATATCCCCAAAAAAATCTATCACTTTACATATTAAATGACAAACAATAGGGCTTTTATTATTCATGATATGTCACATCAATAATTCTAAATTTAACTAAACCGCCAGGGGTCTCAACCTTTACCTCATCATCTAAGTTTTTACCTAAAAGTGCTTTAGCAATAGGTGACACCCAACTAATAAAGCCTTTTTCTGTATCAATTTCATCTTGTCCTACAATGCGATAATAATGCTCCGAATGATCTGATTCATTGAGTAAAATAATCCATGCGCCAAAAAAAATCTTATCTTGCTGCTCTTGTGCTGCTGGATCAATCACAAAAGCCTCATCAATGCGCCCAAATAAAAATTTAGCTCTTGCATCGATTTGACGTAAACGCTTCTTCCCATATATATAATCTCCATTCTCACTCCGATCACCATTGCTAGCTGCCCAGGAGACATCGGCCACTACTTTAGGTCGATCAACTTTAACTAAAAAATCGAGCTCATCTTTTAGGCGCTGATATCCATGCTTAGTTATGTAATTTTTACTTTCAGCCATATTTTTTAATAATAATTAACGGGGATAAGTTTACAATAGAAGTATGTATTCTGAGCAAAAACCAATTTATCTCTGTCACAATTCAAAAGAAGCTTTTAAACTAAGCCATCACTTTAGCTCAAAAGAAAAAGTTTTGGCGCTTCAAGATTTCATCAATAACCTCTTCAAAAAATATCCAAATATCAATATGCCCTACCGGATCCTTAATGGTATTGAAGAAAAGATATTATGGGAAAGAAGTATTAAGCAGTATAGAAAATCATTTTTTGATTTATCAAATATAGAAAACTTAAGCGAAACTGCAATCCAGGCTAATCGACTTATAGACCAGTTCAATATTGGGGAGAATACTATAAAAAGTGAAGAACGCAGTGAAGAACATGTGTTTTTTAATGCTTGGCGTCTAGTTTTTAATGAATACTGCAGAGATAAAAGTGTTATCACTTTTAATGATCTTTTAAAAATAGTCATAAAGCACATTAGAAATGGTGATGTTACTATTGAGCAACCTATTTATTTTGTTGATTTTGAATATACAACACCAATTGAAGAATCATTTATTGCAGCATGTAAAACTCAAGTTGATGTGGCGTTTTTTAAAGGGGTAAAAATAAAACCATATATTGAGTCACGTGCTTTTCTTAATGAAGAACATGAATGTATGCGAGTAGTCGAATGGTGCAAAACTCAAATAGAACATAATAAAAAAATACTTATTGTAACGCCGAAGCTCGATCAAATCATTGATCGACTCTCAAGCCTCCTTGATAAAACATTCCATCCCGAAACATTTACGCCAAGCTTATCGCAAGAAAAAAGAATTTATCATTTTTCTTTAAATACACCCTTATTTTATTTATCTATGATTTATCTAAATTTAAGCTTAATAGAGTTAAGCGTACGAGGTTTTTCTGATATTAAAGATCTTAAGAGCATTTTAAGTCATAGTGGATGGTCAGACAGTCAAGACCTCTCTCAGCGTTATAGGCTTATTAATGCATTAGAAAGAAAACGAAAAGGAAATATTTCAATAAAGGATTTAATTGAAATATATGAGTCAGAAAATGGCTTAAGCGATTTAAAGCTGTCATTCAAGATATATTTAGACCATATTCAAAGCGCTCATAATGAATGGCGAATCAAAAGAAGTCCATCCGGATGGATGCAAACATTTGAAACATATTTAAAAAATATCAAATCTAGCCTTCTGATACCGAAAGATGCTTATGAAGAAAGTATTTATGAGGCATGGAAGAGAATTACCGAGACCTTATCTTCACTAGACAGTCTTATGGGTGAGATATCTATTCAAGATATGTTTGATACATTTCAGTATTACCTTAAAAAAACTACCTATCAACATGAGCACCAAGGTAACTTTAAAATCGACATTTTAGGTTTTCATGAAACCACTTTTGAAACTTATGATGCCACATGGATCATGAATTTAAATGAACATCACTGGCCTGCACCTCACCAATATAACCCATTTATACCAATAAAAATTCAGCAAGATAGTCATATCTTCACCCATGAAAAACATCAACAACATGCCGCTAAAATCTTAGAAAAATTTACCCATACTGCACCTACTGTGGTGCTCTCTTATGCTAAAAAAATGGGGGAAGAAGAGATATTCCCGTCACCTACATTGCATACTGTTGTATCTTCTAAATTACTTGAAGATAACAATTTTAAATTTAAAAAAAATGAATTAAATCATAATATTATAGAATATATTGAAGATTATACTTCAATTAAAATTGATACTCATCAAACCGTAAAATCAGGCATTAAACTTCTCGAAGCGCAATCCATCTGCCCTGCTTGGGCATTTTATGAATTTAGACTTGGGGCTAAGAAATTGGAGGATGAGGATGAGGAAAATTTAACGACAAGAGTGCGCGGAAATCTTTTCCATAAAATCTTAGAACAATTTTGGATGGAGTATAAAATGGCATCTTTTGTAAGAGCTTTGACTAACGAAGAGCGCTTAAAAAAAATAGAAGATATTACACATAAAGCAATCTTAATTGAAAAGAAAAAGTACCCCAGAATCATGCCTGAATTTTTTAATATCGAAGAAATACGCATGATAAATTATCTTGAAAAATGGATCCGCCATGAATTAGAACGAGGGGATTTTGAAGTTAAAGAGACGGAAAAAAATATACCTGTCCATTTGGGATGTCTCAACTTTAATATAAAAATTGATCGCATTGATAAAGTAAAAGGAAACAACATAGTCATTGATTACAAGTCCGGAACAACAAAAACATTAAATGAGTGGTTTTTAAATAGTTATGGCGAACTTCAAATGCCCTTGTATGCGCTTTTTGCTTCGGATAAACCTATTGATGCCATTGTGATTGGCGTTATAAACGCATCAAAACCGCAATGGGTAGGTATAAGTCGAGATGAAGATCTTCTTAATGGTATGAAAGATGTTCCCTCTTCGACGCCTTATCAGTCATGGGACGATTTGATCCTTTTCTGGAAGTGTCGTATCCATGAAGCCACCAGAGGCTATGAAGAAGGCAGTGCAGGTGTGAAATATGCACGAGATAAAGATATGGAGTACTGCCATGTAAAACCTATCTTAAGACTTCCTGAGCGAATGCTGCAATTTGAACTATCTAAACAATGAGTGACAGTCTATTAAGGGCAAAAGCGCTTGATTTAAGCTCCTATATTGTAGAGGCTCCTGCAGGCTCCGGAAAAACAAGTTTACTCACTGATCGATTCTTAAAACTACTCACTATCGTGGACGCCCCTGAAGAAATTTTAGCTATTACTTTTACTAAGAAAGCGGCTTCAGAAATGAAGGCTAGAATTCTAGAGCGAATTAAAAAAGGTGATGACCCTTTCGCAAAAATTATTTTAGAGGGTTCAAAAGCAAAAGCCTGGGATATCGAACGCAACCTGTCACGTCTTAAAATAATGACTATCGATAAGTTTTGTCACCAAGTTGTAGGTCAAATTCCAGTTTTAAGTCAAATGGGTGATAAACCTAATATTACTGATAGGCCTGAAAAATTTTATGAGGAATGCGTCAAAAAAGTTTTGCAGTCAAAAGAGAGTGCCAATGATATTAATATCGTCTTTACTCACTACGATAATGAATATGAAAAGATTAATCGTCGTCTAATAGCGATGATGTCAACTCGAGATCAATGGAAAAATCGCTGCAATAAACTTACTCAAAAAACAAATGAACAAATTATTATTGAAAGCAATACTTACCTTGATCATTTAATTGAGCCTATTTATAAGAAAATCAAAGAAACTCTTAGTCAAGAAGTGCTTAATAGCCTCATACAAGTAGTCCACTATCTTACAGATACTAATCTAAGAAAAGATTTAAAGATTACAAATAAAGATCGCTTTAATTTCGATACGCAAGAAATTCCTTTGTGGCAAACAATCACAGAAATATTATTTACAGAGAAAAATACTAGACGTGGTCGAATGACGAAGCTTCAAGGCTTTAAGAACGATAAAGAAAGTGAAATTTACAAAAATATATGTCACAACCTACCTAACGTCAATTTCTTAACTTTAATTAAAGGTATCCCATCTCCCATCGATGAATCATATGTAACTAGACTAAAATCTATTGCAAACCTTCTACTGCATTGTGAAAAAAGGTTAAAAATGCTATTTAGACAGAGAAATACTGTAGATTTTATTGAAATCATTGAGATTGCAAGCGAGGCGCTAGGTAAAAATGAATCAGCGAGCGAACTATTATTATCGTTAGATTACAAAATATCACATATCCTCATTGATGAATTTCAAGACACCAGCAGAAGTCATTTTAATTTTTTAAAAAAAATTATAGATGGTTGGACGCCCGAAACCCAGAAAACTATTTTCTGCGTAGGGGATCCTATGCAATCTATCTATAAATTTAGAGAAGCTGATGTAGGTATATTTATCGAAGCTAAAAAACAGGGTTTCAATACAATTCCACTAGAAACTATAAGACTAAAAGATAATTGGCGCTCTTCTTCTCTTATCGTGAATGAAATAAATCAAGTCTTTGAAAAAATATTACCCAAGGAAGATTCTAATCAATTTGGCGCTGTGAGCTACAAACCGTTTATCTCAGCAAAAAATGATTATACTCCAGGAATAAGTGAATTTAAATTTCACGCGCTTACATTTTCAGATAGCGCTGAAGATGTTGATATTGAGGAAGCAAAGTACGTATGTAATCTTATTGATATGTTTTCTGAAAAAGAAAAAATTGCCATTCTAGCAAGATCAAGAAACCATCTCTCAGAGCTAATCAAATATATACGTAAGTTTAAACCGACTTTAAAGTTTAATGCGGTAGAAATTGATGCCTTAGATCAGCATCAATCAATTCAAGATATTCTTTCCTTAAGCTACGCTATACTCGATTTAAGTGACAGAATTCATTGGCTTGCAATTTTAAGAGCGCCCTGGTGTGGTATTAAGTTGATCGATCTAACGCTACTGTTTCAAGATGATCATATATCAACTGTATGGGAAATTATTAATGACCCTAATAAAATGAACAAAATTTCTTCAGATGGGCAAATGAGAATTCAACGTCTTGTAGATATTTTAAAAAATGCATTTGAACATATAAATAAAATACATATTAGAAGGCTTATTGAATCAGTATGGATGAATTTAGGGGGCGAATTATGCCTTCATAATCCAAATGATATTATAGATATTAATAAATTTTTTGATATCCTACAAACATCAAGCTCACCAATAGCTATCGATTTTGAATTAGTTGAACATCAAATTACTAAAACTTATTTATCTGATATTCCCTCATCTGAAGAGAGAATACAATTTTTTACAATTCATAAAGTTAAAGGTCTTGAATTTGATACTGTGATTATTCCATCATTGAATTCAACTACACGAGTGTCTGATAAGAAAATGATTATTTTTGATCATTTTAAAAAAAATAATTATGCTTTTGATATCACTGCATTTAGTGAGCCTGCAAATAAATTACCCAATTTGCATGATTTAATTTATAGAATAGAAAAAGATAGGGAGGAAAATGAATTAAAGAGATTGCTTTATGTTGCTATGACGAGAGCAAAAAAAAATCTTCATCTTGTGGGTTCAATCAAATTAAAAGATAAAATAAAGCCTGCTTCAAATTCTTTTTTATCTATACTCTGGGATATTTATGGGCATCATTTTGATGAATCTAAGCCTATTGAAACTATTAAAATTAAGTCACTTAGCTCTAAAATTGAGGACTTCATTCCAAAGCTTACGCGATTAAAATTCTAAACAATTCGTATTAAAATATTTTAATTAAAAATTCTTTTACAAATTTAACTCGATCTAGAACATCAGAAAGCATAATAGATATTTTAATCTTATCTGGCCCATTCATGCGACAATGATTATCTTCACTCAGTAACTTAATAAGCTTTAGTGGATCTATTTTACTGCCACTTGCAAAATGAATTTGAATCGAAACGTCGCTTGCGTCTATTTTTTTAATATCTAAAGACTGAATAAAGATTCTCAAATCATGAAATGCAATAAGGAACTGAGTTTGTTCTGGCAAAACACCAAAGCGATCAATTAACTCCTCTTTCATTTCCATAAGATCTTCGTGATTATTTAGTCCTGATAGACGCTTATAAAGTACAAGTCTTTCATTAATATCTCCGCAGTAACTATTGGTAATAATAGCTGGTGTATGAAGATTAATTTCAGTATTTTTTTGAAGTGGGTTATCAACACTTAATTTTTTACCAATCTTGAGTTGCTTCACAGCATAATTCAGCATATCAACATAAAGATTAAATCCAATTTCGTGCATTTGCCCACTTTGATTGTCCCCTAGAAGCTCCCCTGCACCGCGAATTTCTAAATCATGAATAGCAAGATAATATCCTGCACCTAAATCTTCAAGAAGCTGAATTGCCTCTAGGCGTTTTTGAGCGTGGCTACTTAACTTTCTATCTGGATCGATAAGTAAATATGCATATGCTTGATGATGAGATCTTCCCACCCTACCCCTTAATTGATGAAGCTGAGCTAGCCCAAACATATCTGCTCGATTCATAATGATCGTATTAGCCGATGGAATATCAATGCCTGTTTCGATAATAGTTGTGCAAAGCAAAATATTTATTTTTTGCTGATAAAAATCATGCATTACTCTTTCAAGCTCTCGCTCCCGCATTTGTCCGTGTGCAATTTCTATTTGCGCTTCAGGAATTAATTTCACTAATTTTTCTCTCACAGAAAGAATAGTGTCAATATCATTATGTAAGAAATATACTTGGCCACCCCGATTAAATTCTCTTAAAACTGCTTCTCGTATAATGCCTTCCGAATAATTATTCACAAAAGTTTTAATTGATAAACGTTTTTGTGGTGGTGTTGAAATAATAGAAAATTCTCTCAAACCTTCCAGAGCCATCGAAAGTGTTCGTGGAATCGGTGTTGCTGTCAGGGTTAAGATATCAACTTCTGCTCGCATTGCTTTAAGCAATTCTTTTTGACGGACACCAAAACGATGTTCTTCATCAACGATGATAAGTCCTAAATTTTTAAATTTAACATCATTTTGGATAAGTCGATGTGTACCAATAATAATATCAATTTCTCCATTTGCTAATTTTAGAAGTGACTCAACCTGTTCTTTTTTAGTTTTAAAACGAGAAATTTCTGCAATCTTGATAGCTGAATCTGAGAAACGATCCATAAAATTATTGTAATGCTGTTCGGCAAGAAGTGTTGTAGGAACCAATATGGCAACTTGTTTTCCATCATTTGCTGCAATAAATGCGGCCCTTAATGCCACCTCTGTTTTACCAAAACCCACATCGCCACAT
>SXGT01225210.1_pt1 | contig 43151 bp, 42 predicted proteins | sample 3176221 | NCBI WGS metagenome assembly SXGT01 (sample SAMN11356862, study PRJNA531348) | freshwater metagenome | isolation source: freshwater sample F1-120 | place: China: Fuxian Lake, Yuxi | collected 2017-12-25
CCAAGGCGATGTTCCACTATCGCTGGCACTACGCAGACGACATCTCGATGGCGGGCACCATCCTGCCGCGCTGGAGCGGCGTGCAGGCGCCGGAGGCCGCGTTGCGCAAGCGCGGCACCTTCATCTCCGAGCGGCAGATCTCGCGCCTCTTCGTGGTTGGCTCGAATGCCACCACCGCGCCTGTGATCGAGGACAGCTACCGACGCTTCCTCGGCATCATGGACGCGCTCATCCAAAAGCAGAAGTTCGTGCTTGGTGCACGGCCATCGTCGGCGGATTTCGGCCTGTACGCGCAGCTCACGCAACTCGCGAAGTTCGACCCGACGCCGGCGCGCATCTGCCTCGAGCTTGCGCCACGTGTGCACGCGTGGACCGACATCGTCGACGACCTGAGCGGCCAGCCGGCGGATGACGACGGTTGGATGGCGCTGGACGACGTGCCCGCCGTGCTCGGCGACCTGCTGCGCGAGATCGGCCACGTGTACGCACCCGCGTTGCTCGCCAACGCGGCCGCGCTGCGCGCCGGCAGCGCGGAGATGGAGACGACGATCGACGGCCGGCGCTGGGTGCAGCCGCCCTTCCCCTACCAGGGCCGCTGCCTGCAGTGGATCAACGACGAGTACCGTGCGCTCGCACCGAACGAACGCGCTCATGTCGACGCGATCCTCGACGGCACCGGTTGCGATGCTCTCGTGGAAGGCACACGAACCGCGGGCCCTCGCTGAGGAAGCGCGACGCTGGAAGTCGCGCGCGACATGGCTGCAGCAACGTCACGTGCGCTGGGCAAATCCGCTGCTCGAAGCAAGGCCCCTGTTCGCAGCAAGGCAACAGCGCGCAGCGGAGCCACCCGCATCCAGTTGCTCGACGCCGCGGAACGGCTGTTTGCGGAACACGGACTGGAAAACGTGACGGTGCGGGCGATCGTCGAGCGCGCCGGGCAGAAGAACGCCTCGGCGCTGCACTACCACTTCGTGGACCGCGAAGGGCTGATTCGCGCCATCCACCTGCGCCGCAACGCCCAGGTGCAGGTCAAGCGCACGGCGCTCGTGGACGCTCGGCTCGCACAGGGTCCACCACCATCGCTGCGCGACATCTGCACGCTGATGATCGCGCCCGCCTTCCAGCTTGCCTGCAAGGACGCAGGCTTCCGGCGATACGTCCGCGCCTTCAGCGAATGGTCTGCAACCACGACCATGCCGCCTGCGAGGCAGCTCGACATCGGGCTCGAGCGCGGCACGCTGACCTCACGATCGCTGTTGCGCACGGCAGTCGCGCATCTCGACGACGCACTGTTCGCCCGGCGCTTCGACAGCGCCGTGCGCTTCGCCACGCTGTCGATGTCGGTGCGGGCGCGGCAGCCGAACGCGTTCCGCGGGCCGGCCGCCGCCCTGTTCCTTGAGCTGCTGCTGGACGAGATGGCCGGATTGCTCGCGGCGGAGGTATCGCCGCAGACGCGGGCGGCGCTCGCAAGTACGCAAGCGTGAACCGCGCATCGCGTGGGCGGGGGTGAGGACGTTCCGTCCGTATCCAACCGTGGATGACATCCATGATCAGCACCAGGGAGCAGGTTGAACTCGAAACCACACGCATCGCGGCAGGTGGCGCGCCTGCCCTGGAACTGACGTAGGAAACGCTCGAAGGCGCCATCGCAGGTCAAGGCGCTGCACGTGCGAGAAAGAGCGTGCTCGGGACCGCGGCGAACAGGGCCCTGTCGGTGTCGACAACCGCCGGCGGCACGAGTGCCGGCATCGAGCACGAGATCGACCACGACCTCGTCGCTGCAAAGTGAGGCGCACGCGCTGGCAGCGATCTCGTAGTCAAGCGCGGCATCCCCGACTTGCGAGGCGAACCGGACGCTGCAGCGGCCGATGCGCCGAGGTCGTTCCTGGGCACCACCCGTGGGCTCAGCACCGACACGCCGATGCCATGCTCGCCGTGGTTGATCGACACGCACTCCGCGAAGGCCACCGGCTGGTGCGTCGAGAGTGCACGGGGTCCGGCGTCGATCTGCGTCCGCAGGCCCACCGCGGCAGCGGCACGAGCACCGACTACACCCCGCACCTCCGGAGTGCCACCTCGCTCGATTCTCGAGCCGACGACCACTCGTGAAGAGCCGCATTGCGGCTCACGATCGCGCGAGGCGCAGCCGCGCTGCTGTAACTGTTGCCGGAGCTGCTTCCGGAACTGCCGCTGCACTGGATGCCACCCGCCCGAGTCCCAGGTGTCAACCGGGAGCGCGCCCCGCGGTTGGCGGCAAGAGCGACGTAGCGAGCAACAGGCGTCGCGCCTCGGGATGTGCGTGCGCGTTCGGTAGCGCGCTGTTACGGTCCGGACTCGCGCCCACCGATACGCGGAGGTACAGGGCACGGACGCCGCGGAAGGCCGCGCACACCGCTCCGCACGCTTCTACCGCCTGACTCTGGAGGCATCACCGCCTTGGCCACGACGTCATCGACCCTCGCTCCGAAGCCAGGCACGAGCACGAATCCGAGTGCGACAGACGCCCCCTTCTCACCCGCCTACCGCTGGTATGCGCTCGGCATGCTGTTCCTGGTCTACGTGTTCAACTTCGTGGACCGTTCGATCCTCACGCTGCTCGCCCAGCCCATCAAGGAAGAGTTCCAGGTCTCGGACACGATGATCGGCCTGCTGAGCGGGCTCGCGTTCGCGATCTTCTACACGGGTCTCGGCATTCCGATCGCTCGCATCGCCGATCGCAGCAACCGGCGCAACGTGCTGGTGATGTCGCTGGCGGTGTGGAGCGCGATGACGGCGGCCTGCGGCGTTGTCACCAACTTCTGGCAGCTCATGGCGGCGCGTATCGGCGTTGCGGTGGGTGAGGCGGGTGGCAGCCCGCCGTCGCACTCCATGATCTCCGACATGTTTCCACAGTCGCAGCGTGCAACGGCGCTCGGCATCTATGCACTCGGCATCCCGGTGGGCAGCATGTTCGGTGCCCTTGCCGGTGGCTGGCTCAACGAGGCCTGGAGCTGGCGGGAGGCGTTCCTGGTCGTCGGGTTGCCGGGCTTGCTGCTTGCGGTGATCGTCCGGCTGACGTTGCGCGAGCCACCGCGTGGGGCATCCGAACCCGTGTCCGCCGCGATGACGGTGGATGCGGGCGATGCCGGCGTCGCGCCGGACATGCCGAAGGTGCGCGACGTGATGCGCACGCTGTGGTCGCGGCGGAGCTTCCGCTTCATGGCCCTGGCTGCCGGCTTCCACGCCTTCGTCGGCTACGGCGTGGGCGCGTTCATCCCTGCGATGTTCATGCGGGTCCACGGAATGGGCAGTGCAGACGTTGGCACCGCCATGTTCCTGCTCGGTTTCGCGGGGATCTTCGGCACCGCCAGTGCCGGCTTCCTTGCCGATCGCCTCGGCCGCCGCGATGCCCGCTGGTACATGTGGTTGCCGGCCATCGCAACGGTGGTGTCGCTGCCGTTCTCCATCGCGGTGTACCTCTGGGGCGACGCCACGCAGGCACTGTGGGTCTTCGCGGTCCCCAACATCCTCGGCGCGTACTACCTTGCGCCAACCTTCGCGATGACGCAGGGCCTGGTGGGCCTGCGCATGCGCGCGCTGGCCGCGGCGATCCTGCTGTTCGTGCTGAACATCATCGGCATGGGGCTCGGCCCGCTGTTCGTCGGCTCTCTCAGCGACTACATCGCCAGCAGCAGCAACTACGGAGTCGAATCGCTGCGCTACGCGCTGTGCGTTGCCACGCTGTTCATCCTCGGCGCCACCGTCTCGAGCGTGCTCGCTGCGCGCACACTCAGGGCAGACCTCGCCAGTGCGGCGGAGGGCACCTGAACATGGGTCACCCGGCACCGCGCCAGCGTCGCGCCGTCAGCCTCCCAACAGCTTGCTGCGGAACCGCCGCATGCCTGCGATCCAGCGATCGTAGTCGTCTGCCTTGCGCTTGAAGTAGGTCGCGACCTCGGGATGCGGCAGCACCAGGAAGCGTTCGGCACGAATGGCATCGATGCAGGCACTCGCGACGAACTCGGGCTCGAGCACGCCATCCCCTGCCGCCTGGCTGCGCCTCGGCGCGCCGGGCCTTGCAGCGGCCCTTGGCCCGAGGATGTTCGTGCGCACTGCCTGCGGGCACAGCACCGACACCCCGATGCCACGCTCGCCGTAGTTGATCGACACCCACTCGGCGAAGGCCACGGCTGCATGCTTCGACAGCGCGTAAGGCCCTGAATCGATCTGCGTCAGCAGACCGGCGGCAGACGCGGTCTGCAACAGGTAGCCACCCCCGCGTGCGAGCATCCCCGGGATGACGGCGCGGGCCGCAGACAGGTGCGCGAAGGCGTGCACGTTCATCATCTTCTGCCACTCGGCAGTGGGCAGGTCGAGACCACCTGCCCTGCCATAGCCGGCATTCGATACGAACAGGTCGACGGCACCGTGGCGCGCCTCCGTGGCCGCAACGAGCTGCTCGATCGCCTGCTCGTCTGCGACGTCGAGTGCCGCCGCCGTCGCGCGAGTGCCGATCGCCCTTGCAGTCTCAGCAGCGCTTTCGCCGTTCATGTCCGTGCAGACCACGGCGCGCGCACCGGCGTTCACGATGGCATGCGCAAGTGCACGCCCAATGCCGGAGCCCACGCCGGTGACGATGGCGACCTTGTCGTCGAGCTGCATGTGTGGTGTCTCCAGACAGAGTGATGCCGCTATGTATCACGATCCCGCGCGGCACTCGATGCATGGGCGCGCCATCGCGGCTGCGCGACATGCGGCGGCTTCGTGTTTCCGACGTTGGCTGCACCGCATGCGCGCATAGTCGCTCGCGCCTGCGCAGGAATAATCGCTCGCGCCTGCGCAGGAAGTGGTCATCTTCGAGACTCTGCGACAGCCGTCTCGACATGCGAGCAGCGAGGGCGAGCGAGCGCGACCGAAACCGCTTCCCACCCGGCCTTGGGCTGTTTCATACTCGGGCGAAACCGCGACATCGCGGTTGGATTGCCCGATGTGCGGCGGCTCGGGTTCCGGCGCTGCGAACAGCAACCGAAGCACACGCGACCATTCGCGTGTCACGGCAGGGAGCGGTGATCATGACGATCACGCCGCGTGATCGGCGCGCACGAGACGCTGCCAGTGTGCAACGCACTGCCCGCAGAATCGATGCGCGTGCGCCGCAGACGCACCACAGCGCCAGGGCATCGCCGGAGTTCCCATCCACGCACCCACCGCAGCGGGCAGCACGCGCGCGGCGTTCCGTGTGTGCACTTCCATCGCGCTCACTTCCATCGCGCTCACTTCCATCGCGCTCACTTCCATCGCGCTCACTTCCATCGCGCTTACGCGGAGATCGTTAGATGGCGACGTATCTGTCACCCGGGGTGTATGTAGAGGAGATTCCTGGCGGCGCGCGCCCGATCGAGGGCGTCGCGACTTCCGTCACCGCCTTCGTCGGCGCGGCGAATCGCGGCCCGACAGACGAAGCGGTTCCCATCTCGAGCCTGCAGGACTACCGGAACACGTTCGGTGAAGTGGAGAGTGTCGACGATGCGATGGGGCTCGCGGTGCAGGCGTTCTACCTCAACGGTGGCAAGTCCGCGTACGTGTGCCGCGTCGCAGGCAGCGCGCCGCCGAGTCGCGCCTCATCGATGACAGTGAACGGCGAGAACGTCGCCGCGCCCGTCCTCGCGATCGCAGCGTCGAGCGTCGGTCGATGGGGCGAGCGCCTGCGCGGCCGTGTGGTCAAGCCCGCAGCGTCGGCGCCGTCGTTCACGCTCGAGATCGGCCACCTCGAGAACGGCGCATTCGTCGTCGACGAGTCGTTCGCCGGCGTCAACATGAACGCGCGCGACCCGAACTACGTGCTCACGCGAACGAGTGGCTCTGCGCTCGCGAACGTCACGCTGTCGGCCGCAGGCAGTCTGCTGGCGAACCTGGTCGCCGGCAGCACGACGGGCAGCGCGGTCGCGAATGACGCCACCCTGTTCAGCGCCGCGGCACAGGACGGCATGAGCCTGCGCCTGCGGATCGACGGCGGTGCCGTCCGCACCATCACCCTCGGCACGGCTGCCTCGCTTGCCCTTGCGGGCGACAACGCCGCAGACGCAGCGCGAATCGCGGCAGCGCTACAGGATGCGGTGCGAGCGCTCGACCCTGCCGTTCCCGCGATCGCGGGCTTCCAGGCCGGCTTCGCAGCGCAGCGCTTCACGCTCACCTCCGGTGCCGCTTCCAGCTTCTCGGCGGTCGAGGTACTGCAGGGCAACGGCCTCGCGACCGATCTGGCCGCCCTCATGGGACTGGCGCCCGGGGCCAATGTCTCGTCCATCCTCGGCGCCAGCCGCATCGTGCCGCTGCAGGCCCTTGGTACCGGTGGCGCGGGCGTGCCATTCACGGGCGGGGACGAGTCGAACGCAACGTCGAGCGACTACACGGCCTACTTCGATACGGTGCTTCGAAAGGTGCGCGACGTCAGCGTCATCGTCACGCCGGGGCACAGCTGGCCCACCGACCAGCCGATCATCGACGCCGCGCGGGCGCACTGCGAGGCGATGCGCTCGCGCGTTCTCATCATCGATCCCGACGCATCGCTCGACCTCTCGTCAGGCGTCGCCATCGACGCGCTGGGGCTGCCCACATCTACCTACACCGTCGCGTACTACCCCTGGGTAGGCATCGCCAACCCCTTCTACGATGTCGACCGCAGGCCAAACGAACCGAAGACGATCGACATCGCACCCTCGCCCTTCGCCGCGGGCATGTGGAGCCGGATCGACGCGCGCCGCGGTGTCTGGAAGGCGCCGGCGGGCGTGGAGACGCAGCTGACGGGCGTCGCGCGTCTGCCACGCATCGTCGAGGATGGCGAACAGAGCCAGCTGAACCCGCGCGGGGTCAACGCCATCCGGCGCATGCCTGGATTCGGTCCGGTGATCTGGGGCTCGCGCACGCTGGCAACCAACGCCGATCCCGAGTGGCGCTATGTGCCGGTGCGGCGCACGGCGATCTTCATCGAACAGAGCATCTTCAACGGCATTCAATGGGCCGTGTTCGAGCCGAATGACCACCCGTTGTGGAGCGCACTGCGGGCCAACATCGGCTCGTTCATGAACGGGATGTTCCGTGCCGGTGCCTTCCAGGGCGCGACCGCCAACGACGCGTACTTCGTGCGCTGCGGGCTCGGAGACACCATGGTGCAGGGCGACATCGATCGCGGCCAGGTGATCGTCGTCGTCGGCTTCGCGCCATTGAAGCCCGCGGAGTTCGTGATCATCCGCATCCAGCAGAAAGTGCAACAGCAGTAAGCGCGCCCGTCGCGAGGGAACATCCATGGCCGCACCGCTCTTTCCCGTCAATGCACATCGCTACGACCCCTATCGCACCTTCAACTTCCAGGTGATCGTCGACGGCGCCGCCGTCGCGGGGCTGAAGAAGATGAGCGTCCTCAAGAGGACGACCGAAGCAGTGAAGTGGCGCAGCGCCGGCGATCCCACCCACGAACGCATCCTTCCGGGCGGAACCAGCTACGAGCCCATCACGCTCGAGCAGGGGCTCACGCACGACCCCGTGTTCGAGCGCTGGGCGAACCTGGTGAACAACATCCAGGGCAATGCCGCAATGTCGTTGCGGAACTTCCGCAAGGACATCGTCATCAACGTGCTGAACCTCCAGGGCGTCGTCGCGATCTCCTACAAGGTGTATCGCGCCTGGGTGTCCGAGTATCAGGCACTGCCGGAGTTCGACGCGGGCACGATGAACGCCGTCGGTATCCAGTCGATCATCCTTCAGCACGAGGGCTGGGAGCGCGACGTTGCCGTGGCGGAGCCGGCCGAGACCTGAGATGCAACTGCCGGGCGGCTATCTGCAGGGCGAGGTGCTCGTGCGGGAGATCGAGTTCGTGCCGATCGATGGACATCTCGAACTCGCGCTCGCGGAGATCGACCTCGCCCGCACACCGATGCCACACGCGGTGTCGCAGGTGCTTGCACGCGCGCTTGCCCTTCCGGGCGGGCACGATGCAGCGGCCGCGCTGGAGGTTGCACGCGCGCTCTCGGTTGCCGATCGGCAGTACCTGGTGCGTGCACTTGCGACACGCCTTGGCATGGATCACCTCTGGCTGACGGGCCTGTGCCAGCGCTGTGACGAACGCTTCGATGTGGAGATCGCCCAGAGCGCCTTGCCGGTGAAGCCGGCAGGTGCGGGCTACCCCTGGGCAACCGTCGACCTCGCGGGCACGCCGGTTCGCGTGCGGGTGCCCAATGGCCAGGATCAGGAAGCACTCGCGCACGTGCACGAACCGGCAGAAGCGCAGGCACTGCTGCGTGCTCGGCTCACCTGCGGTGCCGCGATGGAAGCCTGGGCCTGGCCGCTGGTGGAAGCGACCATCGAGGCGCTGGCGCCAGAAGCCGCCGAAGAGGTCCAGACCAGCTGCCCGCACTGCGGGCACGCGAACCAGCTGTACGTCGACCCTTACGCCTGCCTGCACATCGCGGGCGATGCGCTGTTCGACGAGATCCATCAGATCGCGAGCCACTATCACTGGCGTGAGCGCGACATCCTCGACCTGCCGCGCGATCGCCGGCAACGCTACCTGGCGCTGATCAACGGTGCGCGCGCGCACCTGCCTGCACATTGGGCCACGACCGAATGAGCTTCCTGGCGCGCATCGTTGCTGACGCACTCGCGGCGCCGCGCGAGCGAGGCCCGTTACGCATCGCAATCGCCACACCGCCTGGAACTGCAACCGCGGGCAGCGGTTCGGCCGTCGCACAGCAAGCCTACTGGCCCGAGTCTGCAGCACGTGCTCGCAGCGAGGATGCGGATCGCCGGACAGCGGACGATGCGAGGGAGCCGACCCAAGGCAGCGCGGCCGACGAATCATCGCTGACGCGCGCCCGCGTCATGCCGTCGTTGTCGGGCCATGCCGATGCTCAGCCCGGCGGCAATGACGGGGCAGGCTCGGCCGCGCGCAACGCCGCGCCCGAGTACGGAACCGCGATGCGCATCCCAGCCACGACGACCCTGAACGAACGGTCGTCGTTGCCGGCAGTCATGCCGCAACCCGCTGCATCGAGCACGGAACATCCGGCACCTGCGGCCGGGTTCCGGACGCTCGAGACTGCAAGTCCTGTCACACCCACGGGAGCGCCATTGCCATTCGCGCCGCAGGCGCGCGGCGACACTCGCGATTCACACACCGCGCCCGGCACAACCGTGCAGTCGACGGGCAACGAATCGAGCAGCAGCGCTTCGATGCCAGGCACTGCGACTGGCGAGGCAAGGACGCGCGCTGCAGGGTTCGACGCCGTCAACTCGACGGGCGCCGAGCAACAGTCACGACCCGACCGGCCACTGCCAGCCGCGCATGCGCCCGCACAATCGATCGACACCGCGGCAACGCCAGTGCAGCGGTTCCACGCACCTGCGCCGCCCCGCGTCGCCGGCCCAGGTGGCCCGGCTGCGCGCACAACCGCGGCGCCGACGGTGCGCATCGACCACGTGGACGTCATCGTCGACGCTCCGGCACAGAAGCCCAACCGTCGGGATGCGCGCGCCCACCCCGACAACAGTGCCTCGCGCAGCTATCGGCGGCGGCTGTAGCCATGGCGCTGCCAACCTCCACGTTGTCGACGGTCGCCAACCAGGTCGCGAGCTTCCTGCGCGATTCCCTGGACGCCGCCAACAACAATATCGACGTGCGCATCGGCAACCCCGCACTGCCTGGTGACGACGGGCAACACCGCCTCAATCTCTTCTTCTATCGCATGGAGCCCTCCGCGTTCCAGGCCGAGGGGCATCCCAACGATCCCTATCGCATGCGCCTGTTCTGCCTCATCACGCCCTTCGCGATCGAGGATGCGGAGGATGCAGACGCCACGATCGGCGCCGGCGAGAACGACCTTCGACTGCTCGGCGCGGTCCTGCGCGTCTTCCACGAGCAGCCGATCCTCGCCGCCGTACAGGCGGCGGCGATTCCCGTGCGCATGCAGGCAGTGCTGCTGCCGATGACGGATGAGCAACTGAACCAGGTGTGGTCGACCCAAGGCGACACGGCCTATCGGACGTCGGTCGTGTATGAGTTCTCGCTCTTCCCGGTGGTGCCCCTGGAGCGCCGGCCCGGAGCGCTGCGCGTTGGCGCACTGGGGCTCGAGGCCAGGGCAAGCGACGATCGCAGCACGCGCTTTTCTGGCCAGGTGCGTGCGCCGGTCGTGCCGCTCACCTTCGTCGATGTGCGTGATGTCGCATGGACGCCGCTGCTCGCCTGGTTCGACGGCGGCTTGCCGCTACGCACGATTGCGATCGACAGCGACGATCCGGCGAACGCAGCGTTTGCCGCAGGTCTCTGGATCGCCGGCGAACCAGGAGTTGCAGTGAACCTGCGCTGGGAACGCTGGCGCGATGGCTTCGAGCCCATCGGCGCCGTGATCGCAGCGAACGTGCACACGAACGCAATCGACCCCGACGTACCGCCCACGGCGCTCGCGAACTTTCCGAGCAGCCTCGACATGCCTGTCCAGCTCGCCGCAGGCGAGTCTTCCCTGCAGCTCCTGCTCTACGCGGAGCGCGACGTCCTGCGAATCGACGGCAGCGTGCAGCGCGTGCGCAGCCAGCCGCTGCTGCTCACGCTATATCGGGGTGCGCCGTGAACTCGCGCGCCGCGCAGCTGGAGCCGGCCACCGTACGCGCGACGCCCGAGCAACCCACGCTCGACCACGAGTGGGAGCGCATCGAGCTGCTCGCGCATTGCCTCACCGCGATTCGCAGGGGCGAGGAGCCTGCAGATGCGCTGCTGACGCGGCTCCGCGACGTGCAGGCGCTGATCGGGCACTACCGCGCGAGCGCGGCCAGCGCCTGGCAAGGGCTCGCGGCAAGCAAGCAGCTGGGGGACTTCGAGCGCGACATCCTCGCAGCACTACTGGCACCCGAGCTGTATCCCCGCGTCGGCTGGCTGTACCAGCACCTGCACGGCGGCCAGGGCAGCACGTTTGCGACCCATGCGCTCGTGCAGGAGCTGCTCGCACTTCGTGGCGAGGAGACCGCGTTCCTGCGCCTGCTGCTCGCGGCCGACGGTGTGCTCGCGCGTCTCGGCCTCGTGCGGGTGGACGGCGACGATCCGTATCAACCCGTTCGGGTGGAGCCGCGCACGATCGCCGCGTTGCTCGGGCAGTCGGTGCTGCCGGCGCCGCCCGGTGCCCGGCGCGTGGACCTCGAGGCACACTGGAACGAACTCGTGCTGCCACGCCCGCACCTGCGCATGCTGGAAGAGTTCCTGTTCTGGGTGCGCCATCGTGACGACGTCGTGCGCGGGTGGGGAGGCCAGGACGTCGGCGGCCCGATCGCCCTCTTCTCCGGTCCATCGGGCACCGGCAAGACCTACGCCGCCGCCGTGATCGCGAGGGATCTCGGCTGGCCGCTCTACCGCGTGGACCTTGGCCAGCTCGTCAGCAAGTACATCGGCGAGACGGAGAAGAACCTCAACCGGCTGTTCGACGCCGCGCACGGCGAACCCATGGTGCTGCAGTTCGACGAAGCGGACGCGCTGCTCGGAAAGCGCGGTGAGGTGAAGGAAGCACGCGACCGTTACGCCAACCTGGAGGTATCGCACCTGCTCGCGCGCATCGAACAGCATCGTGGTCCCTGCATCCTCACCACCAACCTGCGCGGCCAGATCGACTCGGCATTCACGCGCCGATTCCAGTCCATCATCGAGTTCCCTCGCCCGGACGCGAGTGCGCGCGCCCTGCTGTGGGATCGGCTGCTGCCACGCCGTGCACCACGTTCGGACGACCTCGATCTGGCATCCCTCGGCGCCGTGAACCTCACAGGCGGGCAGATTCGCAATGCGGCGCTGCACGCTGCCTATCTCGCCGCAGCCGAGCGCGGGAAGGGCGACGACGATCAAGCAGTTCACGCGCCGGGGATCGCCGCGCGCCACGCGGCAATCGCGATCTGGCGAGAGCTTGGCAAGGCAGGGCGCACCAACCCGCGCAGCGAGCTTGGCGCACTTGCAACGGACCTGCCGGCGCAGGTCGGCACGGAGAACTCGCAATGACAGACGTGCACGTTCGCCGGCTGCGCATTCGCCTGCCACGATCCGCACTTCCCCAGGCGCGCCAGATCGCGCGCGAGATCGCGAAGCAGCTCGGCACCCGGGCCCAGCGAGACGAGCCGTCTGCGCGCGAATCAACCCCGGCACTGCGCGCCGAATTGCCTGCCCAGGCTGCAACGCTGCCACCGAGTGCGCTGGCGCGCCGCATCGAGGCTGCGCTCACGCAGGGTGGTCCAAGCACTCGCGGGAAGCACTGACCATGGCACTTGCGACGATGCGCGGACTGCTTGTGGAGTATGGCCTCACGCTGCCGCCCCTCGTGCTGCAGTTCGAGTTCAATCCGCAGACGCTGTCACGCACCCGCACGGTGCAGATCACGATGGGAAGCGCGCCGGGCACCAATCGCGGCTACGACTTCGTCTCGCCGCTTGAGACGCCCCGAGTCGCCCAGGGCGTGCAGGTGGAACCCGAGGAGTTCAGCCTCGAGATCCTCCTCGATGCCACCGATCGCATGAACGATGGCGATGCGATCGCGAGCACGCTCGGGGTGTCGCCGCAGCTCGACACGCTGCGGACCATGGTCGAGCCCAAGACACAGGGACCCGCGGGCGTCGCCACGCTCGCCGCACTCGGGCTCGGCGGGCAGCGGGCGTTCCAGCGCAACGAGACCGCCTCGGTGCTGCTGCTCGTGTGGGGTACGCACGTGCTGCCCGTGTTCCTCACGAGCGTGCAGGTGGAGGAAGTCGCGCACCTGCCGTCGCTGGTGCCCGACCGCGCGAACGTCACGCTCGGCTTCAAGGTCATCGAGGGCAACAACCCGTTCTATCAGGTCGAGAAACTCCGCCAGCTTGCCGGGGCTGCCGTGAACCTCGGCCAGACGGTGGTCGGTGCCTTCAACTTCGGCAATGGGAGCGTGTAGAGATGTTCCTCCTCAGGTCCCGCTACCGCGACACCGCACTGTTCGCACCGAACGACGAGGGCGTGGTCGTGTTTCGCGGCGTACGCCCACGCGCCATCGGGCCAGCGACGGGCGTGATCGAACACACGGTGATCGAGGGCAACCGACTCGACGCACTGGCCCAGCATTTCCATGGCGATGATCGCCTCTGGTACCGCCTGGCAGACGCGAATCCGACCTTCCTCCACGCGGCCGAGATGCTTGCGCCACCAATGCACGGCGACGTCGTGCTCGTGCCGAAGGCGCGGGAGTAGCCGTGGCACTGCTCGACTTCCTGAAGATTCCGATCCGCGCGCCTGCGGAGTGCATCGTGCGCATCGATGACGAGGAGATCACCGACCTGTATCCGTTCATCGTCGAGGTGAGCGTGGATACGTCGCGGGTGGAAGCGGCGGAGGCGACCCTGCGCTTCGAGACACGGCGCGACACGGATGGCGGCTGGCTGGTGCAGGATGATCCGCGCATGTCGACCTGGCGGCGCATCCGCATCGAGGCCGCATTCGGCGCGCATGTCGAGGAGGTGATGCGAGGCTACATCCGCGAGGTGCGGGTAGACATGCCCGAGGACAGCGGCGCTGCCGAGGTGACGGTGATCGCGCAGGACGAGTCCATCGCGCTCGATCGCGAGCACCAGCGGCGCAGCTGGGGCGTGGACGCACCAACGAGCGATGGCGTGATCGCCAGCACGATCATCGGCGACGAGCATGGTCTCGCCTTCGAGGAGGCGCCTGCGACCGGGCAGGGCAACCTGGAGAACCTCAATCAGGACGGCACTGACGTGGCCTTCCTGCAGGCGCGCGCGGAAGCGAACGACTACGAGCTCATCTCCCGTGCGGGCGCGGCGTACTTCGGCCCGATGCGCCTGGACGGCACGCCGCAGGAGACGATTTTCGTGTATGCGGGCACGTCGACGAACTGCATGCGCGTGTCCATTCAGGACGATGGCCACCGACCGGACCGCGTTGCCTACGAGGTCGCACCCAGGACCGGCAGCACGACGCACAGCGAGACGGTCAGCCCGAACCTGCGCCTGCTCGGGAGCGAGCCTGCGAGCAGCGAATCGGCACTCGATGATCGCTTCGTGTGGCGGACCTCGCGCGAGGGCGTCAGCGATCCGGACCGCGCGCGTGATCTTGCCCAGCAGCGGGCCAATCGCGAGTCGATGAAGGTGAAGGCCGACGGCGAGCTCGATGGCGCCCGCTATGGCCACGTGCTGAAGGTCGGCCTCACCGTGGCGCTCGATGGCGTCGGCGCACGCCACAGCGGCATCTGGTATGTCGACAGGGTGACCCACGTCTTCGATGTGAACGGCTACAGGCAGCGCTTCGAGTTGCTGCGCAATGCCTATGGTGACAACGTGCCCGGCAGTACCGCCGGCGCAATCGCGGCGTTGCTCTGATGGACCCGCAGCGCACCTACTACGGGAAGTACCGCGGGTTCGTCGTCGACAACGATGATCCGGAACGCCGCGGACGCCTGAAGGTACGCGTGCCATCGGTGCTGGGCGATGCCACCACCGCGTGGGCATTGCCTTGCCTGCCGTTCGGCGGCCTCGCCAACCAGGGACTGTTCCTCGTGCCGGAGCTCGACAGTCAGCTCTGGGTGGAGTTCGAGGAAGGCAACCGTGATTTCCCGATCTGGAGCGGTGTCTTCTGGCAGCAGCAGCGCGACGTGCCCGCCGAAGCGGATGTGGGCTATCCCGCCTCGAGGGTGCTGCGCACGCCGTCGGGGCACGTGCTGCACTTCGCCGATGAATCCGGAAAGGAGATCGTGCTGCTGCAGCACAAGGACGGTGCCGAACTGCGGCTGGACGAAACCGGCGCCGTGACGCTGAAGAGCAGGAACAACTCGCGCCTGGTGCTCGACGTCGATGGCAACAGCGCAACGTTGACCGAGGCCGCCGGTCACGCGCTGACGATGGATCCTTCCGGCGTGACGGTGAAGGACGCCTCGGGCAACGAGATCCGTCTGGAGGCGTCAGGCATCACGATCAAGGGGACGCAGGTAGTCATCGATGCATCGTCCGTTGCCCTCGGTGGCCAGGGCGGCGAGCCCTTGCTCAAGGGCGCATCCTTCCTTGCACTCTTCGCGACGCACATGCACACCACGACAGCACCGGGTACACCAACCTCGCCGCCCATCCCGCAAGGCGAGGCCAGTGCGCTGACCACGAAGACGAGGGCGTCATGAGCGAACCAACGTTGCCGCGTGTGCGACACCTTGCAACGCGCCTGGGTCGTGCGAGCTATCTTCGTTTCCCCTTCACGATCGACGAGACCGGTGGCGTCGAGAGTGATCGCATCGCACACGTGCGGGAGCAGATCGAGCAGGTACTGTTCACCAGTCCGGGTGAGCGCTGGTTCCGCCCCGAGTTCGGCGTGGGTGTCATGGCGTCGGTGTTCGAGCCGAATGCGCCCGTGCTGCACGAGCTCACCCGCAAGCGGCTCCTGGCGGCGCTCACCGACACGCTGGCGGGTGAGGTGGATCCGCGGACGCTCGACGTCACGGTAGCGGCCGACGTCGACTTCCCGGAGCGCCTGCTCATCACCATTGCCTACACGCTTGCAACGATCTCGCACTCCGAGCGCCATACCTTCGCGATCGGGGGAGGCAGCCATGGCTGATGCACCCGCGCGCGCACTGCTGTTCGGCGACGGCTGCCCCGACTGTGGCGAGCGCCGCGTCGTGCTGCCCCAGGCGTTGCCTGCCATCGGAGACGACTTCGACTGGCAGCAGCGCGACTACGACAGCTTCCGCATCGCGATGCTCGAGGAGATCGCGGCACGCTTTCCCGAGCGCGGCGATCGCTGGCGTCCGGCAGACATGGAAGTGGTGCTCGTCGAGGCACTTGCGGTCGTGCTCGACCAGCTGTCGGACATGCTCGATCGCGTGCATGCCGAGGGTTTCCTGGACACCGCGCGCCAGCCCGAGTCCGTCCGCCGGCTGCTCGGGCTGATCGGATACGACCCGCTGGAATCGAGCGGCATCGACCATGACCCCACGGACCCCGCGAGCGTGGCCGCCGCACGAACGGAGCTGGCACGGCGCTGGCTCGACTATCCCGACGAGATGCTGGCAGCCAAGCGCGACGGCCCGCGCTCCATCCATCGTCAACGACGCATGGTGACGCTCGCCGACTACGAGACGACGCTCGCAGAACACCCGCTGGTGGAGCGCGCGCACGCAACCCTGCGCTGGAGCGGCTCCTGGAACACGATCGACGTTGCGGTGGTGCTGATCAACAACACGCTGCTCGACGCCCCCTTCGAGGCGGGCGTGCCTGCCGGCGCGCCAGCCGCTGCACTCGACGCGCTCCGGCAGCGCGTGGAGGCATTCCATCGCCAGCACAGCCTGGACAAGCCGGAGTGGCTGGCGACACACAGCATGCGCTCACTGGTGAGCGAGTTCGTCGAGGCCTACCGGATGCTGGGGCAGGACGTGCGGCTGCTCGATGCCCGCTTCGTGCCGATCGACCTCGCGCTGTCGGTTCGCATCAGGCCGACGCATTTCCGCTCGGAGGTGCGCGATGCAGTGCGGTTGGTACTCGGCACGGGTCAGGATGGCTTCTTCAGGCCCGGTCGGCTCCGGTTCGGGGAAGACCTGCATCTCTCGGACGTGATCGAGGTGGTGATGGCGCTCGATGGCGTGGAGAACCTCTGCGTCAACCGCTTCAAGCGACTGGGTCACCGCCACGCCGATCGCACGGATCAGGGGCAGATCGTGCTCGAGGGCACCGAGATCGCGATCTGTGACGGCGATTCACGCCTGCCGGAACGTGGTGTGTTGCGCATCAGCATCGAGGGAGGGCAGGTCGGATGAGCTTCGAGTTCGACGCACCTGATCTCACGCGCTGGAATCGTGCCGGGCTCGCGCGCTTTCGCTACATCGATGGCAATGCCGCAACCTTCTTCGCCCGCCTGCGCGCGGCGCAGGCCGAGGCGTTCTCCGCCCGTACCTCGGGGCAATGGACGCGCCTGCTCGACGGCGAGCCGCTGGATCCGGACAGCGAGAGCGCGGCGGCACGAAGCGAACGCTGGCTCGCGAACTACCACGGTGAGCGTGGCGACTACGCCTACGAGATCCTGCGCGTGCTCGCGCGCTCCACGCACGTGCTCGGCGAGCACATCGATGCATTCGCGAACGAGGGGTTCCTGCCGACGGCGACGCAGTTCGACAGCGTGCGCAGGCTCGTGGCGCTGCTCGACTACCGACCGTCGCCGCCCGCCTCCGCCATCACGCCGATCGCGATCCTGGCAAGGAGCGCGACGCGTCTCGCCGCCGGGTTCGCGATTCAGCACGTGCCGGCAGGTGCACCGCCGGTCGTCTTCGAGACACTCGCGGACCTCGACATCGAACCCGCGCTCAACGAACTGCGGCCGCGCGACTGGAATCGCTCCCAGGAACCCTTCACCTACGCAGCCGCTGGCCCCGAGTACCAGGGCGAGCTCGAACTCGAGGCCGGTGCGACGCTGCCTGCCGTCGGCGCGATCGCACTCCTGCACGTGGCGGCGCACGGCGGCATTCCCGAGTACGCCCGCGCTGTACGGGTGCATGGCATCGATGGCGCACGCGTGACCCTACGCGGGCAGGCCGTTGCGGGTGGCGCACCGCTGACGGTTCCCCGCTGGCGCGTGAGCCTGCTGAGCCATGCAGCGCTGGTGCGCACGCCGCGGCTGTCGGGCAGCGACGTCATCGCCGTCGCCGCGAACCACCAGCTCTCCCTGGGCGCGCGCGTTGCCTGGCAACAGGGCGGCACCTGGCACGTCGGCAAGGTGCTCGCACTCGATGGCAACCAGGCGCGAATCGAAGGTACGCACCTGCCTGCCGAGGGTGCGGCGCTGCACCTCCTTCTGCCCGCGGTCGCACAACCGCTTGCGGGCGCATCGGGTGCCATCGTGCCCGGCGAGCGCGGCGCCGAAGGCACGGTATGGGACGACGACGGCGCGGAGCTGTCGGTACTGCAGCGCATCGACACGGCGTCAAAGGCACTGGTGTACGAGTACGTTGCACCCTCGCGTGCGTGGTACGTGCCCGCCCGCAGCGCCGCAGCCGCAACCGTGACGCGGTCGGATCCGCTTGCCCTCCGACTCGATGGCACCCCCGGCGATCTCGCGACAGACGCCTGGGTTGCGATCGAGGACACGGCAGGTCTTCGTGCGGCACGCATCGAGGTGATCACGCGCGGCGACAAGGAGTACAGCCTGGAACTGCAGGTGCTCGCTGCCCCGCGCACGGGCGCACTGCTGCACATGGCATTCGCGAACACGGGCCGGCCGCTCGAACATGATCGCAACGAGGCGCCCGCGTTCCTCAGCCACGCCGCCCAGGGCAGGGCGACCGTGCTGCCGATCAGCATCGATGCGTGGCCAAGCGTGCTGAGCCGCGGGCGGCTCGTGATCGTCGCCTGCGCCGAGCTTGCCGCGCGATGCACCATCACCGCAGTCGATACCGTGCACGGCACGCTGACCATGGAGCCTCCGTTGCCCGACAGCACGGGCGACAGCGCGAGCACGAGTACGCGCTGGGCACGCGCCGATACCCGCATCTACGCCAACGTCGCCGACGCGAGCCATGGCGAACGCAAGCCCGCGAAGATGCTCGGCAGCGGCGATGCCACTGCATCAGCCCAGCGTTTCGTGCTCGACGCGAAGGATCTCGCCTGGTTGCCTGACGCGAGCATGCCGAGTGGCGTTCGCGCGGCGGTGGACGTGTTCGTGGGTGATCTGCGCTACGCCCAGGTCGGCAGCCTGCGGTCGGTCGGGCCGACAGACGCCGCCTACGAAATCAGCCAGCGCGACGACGGGCGGGCAGAGCTGCACTTCGGCGATGGCCGGCACGGTCGTCGGCTACCGACCGGGCGCGACAACCTTCGAGCGATCTACCGTCAGGGCAGTGGCCTTGCCGGAAACCTCGCCTCAGGCAGTCTCGGCAAGCCCAAGCGAAACGACCCGAATGTCACGGGCGTATTGCAGCCGATTGCCGCAAGTGGTGGCGCAGCGCTCGAATCGCCCGCGCAGATGCGTGCAAGCGCGCCGAAGCGGGTGCTGACACTGGAACGCGCGGTGTCGGTGACCGACTTTGCCCTGCTGGCCCAGCAACATGCGGCGGTGTGGCAGGCGCATGCCTATCGCAACGCAGTGGAGCGTGCTCGGGCGCGCGGCAGCCGGGCGCAGGAATTCGTGCACGTCGTCATCGTGCCCGCGGGCGGCGGTGCGATGGGGCCGCTTGCAGCTGAACTCGAGGCCTATCTCGAGGGGCACGCGATGCCCGGCGTCGCCGTGCTGCTCGAGGACCATCAGCCGCTGCCACTGCATCTCGAGATCGTCCTGCGTGTGGACGCCAGCGCCTACGTCCCGGAAGACGTGATCGCGCGCGTGCGCAGCGCACTGATCGACGGCTTCTCGCTTCAGCGCATGCGCCTCGGCGCGCCGCTCTTCGCGAGCGCACTGACCTATGCCGTCGAGCAGGTGGAGGGCGTCGAGAACGCGATCGTGACCGTGCTGCCGGACACCTTCGCCACTGCGGCGCCGCCGTTGAGCGCCACGGCCGCACCGAGCGGTGGCCTGCGCAGCCTCAGGCCACGCCCGCACCAGCTCCTGTTCATCGATCCCATCCGCTCGCTGCTGCAGATTCGCAGCGAAGCGTTCTCGTTGTAGGCGGAGGCGCAGCATGTCGACCCTTGGTGATGCGCTGTACGACATCCTTCCTGCTGTCTATCGCACGCGGGACACCTCGGGCGACCTGCAGCGCTACCTCAGCGGTGCCGGGGACCTGCTCGATGCGGTGCTCGCCACACTGCGCCAGCGCATGGCCGACAACTTCCCGGATCAGCCCTTCGATCCGCTGGATCCCGCATGCCAGCGCTGGTTGCTGCCCTACTTTGCTGCCCTGGTCGACGCGCAGCTGCTCGCGCCTACCGCGGACGGCCAGCGCGACGAGATCGCCAACGCCGTGCGCTGGCGCCAGGGCAAGGGGACGCTGGCGACCATCGACTCCGTGTTCGAATCGCTGGGCCAGACCGAAGCGGTGACCCAGGAGGGCTGGCGGCGTGTCGCAACGACAGCACGCATCGACGACGCGCGTCTGCCACCTGCGCGCGCGGCCGGGTATGCAACGGAGCCCGAGCGCGGCAATCCTGGCTCGGCCGCACGGCATCCGGCCCTGCCGGCAGTGACCGTCGACCTGCGTTGCCCATCGCGCGCGCTGCTGAGCGGTGTGGAGAACGCAGGCGCACGGCCGGTCACGATCAACGGCACGCGCGTGCTCTATCGGCAGGGCAGCCCGCACGGCGCGCCCTGCTTCCCGGAGAGCTACGAGGATGTCTCGCTGCGCACGGTCGATGTGCGCACGCCAGACTGGCGCGTCGGGCACCATCATCCACGCCGCGTCGTCGCGCATGTGCCACCACCCGAAGGCTTCTTCGCCCGCAATGCACCGAGCGTCAACTGGTCTGCAACACCGAGTGCACGATTCCTCGAACTCATCGACGTCAGCGACGACGATGGCACCACGGTCTACCGCAACCGCACGCTCGGCTCGCGCGCCTTCGTGCCGGTGCGCATCCGGCGGCGCGTCGAGCTCGGCACGCCACCAGGTCATGCCGGTGACCCGAACGCCGGCCGCTGGCGCTTCGAGGGCATCTGGTTCGAGAGCGGTGTCGAGGTCCACGAAGGCCGCGTCCATTTCGTCCAATGCGCCGCACGGGCTGTGGTGTGCAACTCCGTGGACACCACGCAGCCCACCATCGATGCCGAGGATTCCCTGTTCGGCCGCGTGCAGAACGCGCGCGGTCTGGCACGTCTGGTGTACGTGACGGTGCTGGGCGACTGCCTCAGCGAGACACTCGAGGCAAGCGACAGCATCTTCCTTGGCCCGATTCGCGAGGACCATCCCGACCTCGGCCCACCGACACGCGGCTGCGTTCGCTTCTCGCGCATCGAACCCGCACAGGACACCGGCGGCATGGCGCGCAATGCAGTCACGCGCGATCTCGTGCCGATGCTGTCGACGCAGTACGGTGAGCCGAGCTGCGGTGTGCTGCATCCTTCGGTGTCGCGGGCCATCGCGACTGGCGCCGAAGACGAAGGCGAGCTCGGTGCCTACCACCATCGCCACCACCTGCGCGCACTCGCCGCGATGGCGAGCAAGACCGCCGAGTTCCTGCCCATCGGCATGCGCGCCGTCATTTCCTACGACGCACGGCTGACGACGCTCCCCCATTCCGCGAACGACTCATGAGGCCCGCGCCATGAAGACACAGCTGAGCAAGGCCATCCGCAGCGAGCCGCCCTACTCCGGCGTGTATCAGCAACAGGGGCGGATGCTCACTGACGCCGACTGGAACGAGCTCACCGAGATCGTGAAGACGCGCCTCGACAGCGCGCTGCGCGACGTGATCGGCAGCGGTACGCCGGATCGGGCAGGCGCGGTGCGTGCCAGCGCACCCGACACGCTCGTCTGGGGCAACCTGTACGTCAATGGGATTCCTGCGCGCCTGCGGCCGCGAGACGGCGATGCGGACGCTGCCTTCGACTACGCCGAGCAGCGCGACTATCCCAGCCCGTCGCCGCTGCCGCTGCCGCCCTATGCGCTGTACGTCGACGTGTGGGAGCGAGCGGTGAACGCGCTCGAGGATTCCTCGCTGCGCGACGTGGCATTGCACGGCGCAGACACGACCACCCGCACCGAGACGATGGCGCAGGTGAAGTGGGCACCGGTCGGCTTCGACGCCGAGGACGCGACCGTCAATCCCACCCGCGGCAGTGCGCTGCTGACCCTGCAGCTGCGCGCCGGCATTGCAGAACGCGACCCCTGCGATCCCTGCGCGGACGAGATCGCGCTCTCCGACGCCGTGGGCAACTACCTGTTCCGCGTCGAGGTGCACGACGTCGACTACGCCGCCGACGGCCTGCCTACCCGAGTCGTGCTGAAGTGGTCACGCGAGAACGGCGGGGAAATCGCCTACGTGGGTGCGGAGCCGCCCGGGTTCATCGCCGATCGCTGGGCCTACGAGTTCCACCACGGTGCCGAGGAAGGTGCCACCACGGAGAAGCACCTGGGCTACTTGCCGCCCGCAACACTGGCCGGCTTCTCGCCCGCGCGCGGCGAAGTGACGCTCGGCTATCCGCCATCGCCACCGACAGGCTTCTCGCTCGTGCGCCGCTGGGATGGCTTCTGTGTGCTCGTGAAGGTCGGCGGCAACTAGACGCTCGAAGTCGTTGGCAGCGAGGCGAATGGTGCAGACCGCGGGCAGCGATTCTCCACGGGCAGCGCCACGGATGCGCATGGTCACATCGACGAAGGTCCGACCGTTCGCCTCGCGCTCGATGCGACGGAACTGGAGCTCGAGCTCGCTGACCACGCGCTGCTCGCGGGTGACTTCTGGAGCGCCGCCGTGCGCGAGGAAGCGCACGTGCCCGGCGACGTGCTGATCGACACTGCCTTGCCCGACGGCATCGTGCACCACTACATGAACCTCGGCGTGGTGGATGCCGCAGGCGCACTGGCACTGGCGCCTGATGTCGACTGCAAGCGCTTCCGCTTTCCTCGCCTCACCGACCTGCGGGCGGAGGACGTGTGTTTCGACGCACTGTCCTGCGAGATGCCCGGTGTCGCCAACGTGCAGCAGGCCATCGACAGGCTGTGCCAGGAGCGCGACCTGCGCTGGCACAACCGCCACCTGCACGGCTGGGGCATCGTCTGCGGGCTGATCGTCGAGTGCGGCCCCGATACCGCACCAACGGATGCATCGCTCGAGCCACAACGCCGCCGGGTGATCGTCACGCCGGGCTACGCTCTCGCGTCCGATGGCAGCGACATCGTGCTGGACAGCACGCTCGAGCAGGACATGCTGGACCTGATCGCCACGCACGATGCGACCGCATCGACGCCGATCATGGTCAATGGTGCCGGCAGCGCCTGCCTGATCCTTGACCGCGATGCATCGGGTGCGCCCACGCTGCGCGTGGAACGCCATGTGCCGAGCGCGTCGCCCTTCGCTGACGCGCTGCGCGGCACGCTCCTCCATGACTTCTACAAGGACTGCATCGAGCACCTGATCGAGGCACTGCGGGACGACCTCTCGTTCCTCGACCCGAGCGAGATCGGCAGTGGCGAGCAGGCCACGGACATCTCCTCGAACCGACGCAAGCTCCTGGCGGTCGCCAACCTCGTCGTGCAGCTCGTCGATTCGACCAATGGCAGCTTCGTGTTCCTGTCGCGCAACGAGCACGCAACCCTTGCCGAGCTGTACCTCACGCTGCGCAACCTGCTGCAGAGCCGGACCTTCTGCGGCATGTTCGAGGGCGAGGAATTCCCGACCTACCCCTTCCCCGACACCGGCATGGACACGATCGTCGGCAAGGGCACGCACATCCGCAGCGTGCTGCACCCGAACGGCGAGGTGCTCTACACCTTCGGTGGCCCAGGTCGGGCGATCCACGCCTACCAGGTGCGCGATCGCAAGCTGATCGCAGTGATCGACGCACCCGCCGCGCAAGGCGCGGAAGTCACTGCACTGGCCTTCACTCGCGACGGCAGGACGATGTACATCGCGGCCCAGATTCGCGGCAAGGACAGCCTGTACGGCCGCTGCCGTGTGGCCGCGGACTCCGCCTCGCACGCCTTCGAGCACATGACGGTGTTGTGCGACGTGCTCGTCACCGAGCTTGCCGTCGACCCGCGTGACGATGATCAGGTGTTCGCCATCGGCCAGGGCCGCGGCCTGTTCCGCCTGCTGGCATCGGTGCTCGAGGACAGCGAGACGGAATCGACGGTGGATCCACTCCACGCATTCCTCGCCAGCGGGGGCGCACGCTTCGATTTCGAGGCGCGCCGCGCCTACGCGACAGTGCGTGGCTCGGCCAGCTCGGCCATCGACAGCTACAGCCGGTTCGCGGTGCTCGACCTGCGTGCGAGCGGCTCGAACCTTCCGCCATCACGCCTGTTCGACCTGGGTCAGGCAGCGCCCGTTGCGGGCATCGACGACTTCGACGTGCGCCCGGCACAGGACAACGCGCCGCCGCGCCTCTACATCGTCGCGGGCGGCACGAGCAAGTCACTGCGAACCTACGACATCGAGGAGACGCAGTTGCGCCCCGTCGCAACGACCGCCATACCGTCAACGCAGATTCGCGTTCGCTGGCACCCGCGCCGCAATGCCGTGCTGCTCGCGATCGAGGACGAGCATCGCCTGGCGATGCTGGACGCGGATGGCGCGCGCTTCGTCGCCGCGCGAATACCCGTGCAGGTGTTCCCCCAGGCGATCACGATCGACAACGATGGCGACGTGCAGGTGCTGAACCTGATCTTCGGCCTCGCGAACACGATCTCCATCATCCCGAACGCGGAACTTGCGACGACGCCGCAGTTCCTCGATGCACTCGCCGCCTATCGCACTGCCATGCTCACCGCGTTCTACCGCATGTTCGGGCACGTGCTGCAATACCTGAAGGACTGCTTCTGCCACCACCTGCTCGTGAAGTGCCCACAGCCCGGCGCGAACGACACGATCTACCTGGCGTGCGTAGACGTCCGCGAGTCGCAGGTGTTCAACGTCTGCAATTTCTCCAGGCGCAAGTACGTCAAGAGCTTTCCCACCGTGGACTACTGGATGTCGCTCGTGCCGGTGCTGCCGCTGCTGCGTGAGGCGGTAGGCCAGTTCTGCTGTGCAGTGCTGCCCAGCATCTTCGCGCGGTTCCAGCCGGCCATCGTCAAGACGCCGCCATCGGCAGCGGCGGTTGCGCCAATCACGAACGCATCAGGCAACACGGGCGTTGCCCGGTTCTTCAAGGGCGCGCAGGTTCGAACGGCCACGCAGACGTTTCAGCGCACCGACGTGAAGGCGACCATGCGCAAGGAGTCCAAGGGCCTGGCTCTGCTTGGCATGCTGGCCGGCGATGGCCTGCTTGCACGCACGGCATCGGAAGCGCGAGGGAGCGGGGTATCGAAACAGGCACTGATCGGCACCGATGTGGAGGCCGCGAGTGCGCAGATGCAGACTGCCGGTGTCGAGGTGACCGAGGTGCGCCGCTACGCGGCCGAGGATGCTGGGAAATACCTGCAGGACTACACCAGCACTCCCGCGCGCGTACCCCAGGGCAGCAAGGTCACGCTATACGAGCGCGACGGCAAGGTCGCCTTCTACGCGATCGAGCCCAGCACGGAGTTCAGACTCGACGCCGGCATCGGTGCGGAGCTGACTCGTCTGGAGGCGCGCAAGTCGGAGCTCGGAAACCTCGCTGCGACGGCGCAGAACCTGGAAGCGCTGCGTTTGCAGAAGGACGCCGCGCAGGCGGAAGTGCAGGCACTCCAGCGGCAGGTGGAGTCCTTGCGGGAGCTGCGCACAGCCGAAGAGGCGCGCTTCTCTGCCCTTGGCGCGCAGCGGGAGACACTCGCCAACGGCATGAGCCAGCTCGGTGACAGCCTTCGACTGCTCTCCGAACAGCACCAGCAGTTGCGCGTCAACCTCGCGCGCGACCGCAGCGTGATCGACGTGCCCGGCGTCTCCACCGCGGTTGACGCCGCGCTGCGCGAGGCGGGTATCCGTACCGTCGGTGAACTCGCAGACGCCGACCCGGCGCGACTACGCGCCATCGAACGGCTGCAGCCGGGCCTGTCGCGCACGATCATCGATGCTGCTCGAGGCCGAATCACGCGCTAGGCACACAGCGGAGGACAGGCCATGCAGCACTGGGTGGGCCACATCCGCAAGGCCAGACTGCGCGAAGCGCCTGGCGCCACGGCATCGGTGAGCAGTCGCGCGGATGGCGCGAAGAAGCAGGTGATCGCCTCGCCGGGCGCACCACTGCCCGCCGCGGATCGACAGTGGTTCGGCAGCCGTCTGGGCGCCGACCTGTCCAGCGTGCGCGTGCATTCGGACAGCGCGGCCGCCCGTTCAGCGGACGAACTCGACGCGCGGGCCTACACCACGGGCGCGCACATCGTGTTCGGTCGTGGCGAGTACGCGCCACGCGCCGTGCAGCGCTGGGCGATCGGCACCGCGTTGCCGGCGGGCGCGCCGGCGGGCTGGCAGCTCGTGCCCGCCGACCATCTGCCGCGCCTCGCGCCCGCAGAGGCGGACATCCGCAGCGTTCTGGGCTCGCGCACCTGTCGAAGCTACTTCGAGGGCTATTGCACCGGCCGCACGGCTGCGTCGCTGCAGAACGCCTTCGACAACGCCGTGATCTTCCATCGCAACACCAACGACGACACGTTCGGCGGCCAGCTCGGCACCTCGTCGAACATCTCCTGCAACTCGACCGCCCATCGCATCGGCCACTGGTTCATGGCGAGCACGCTGCCGAAAACGCCATCGAGTCCTGCCACCTGCACACGCCGTTCATCCTCGGACGCTTCCCCGCGAGTGGTCCGACCGGCACGCGCGTCGCATTGAGCGGTGTGTCCTTCGGTGGACGTCAGGGCGCTTTCGACGCAGTGGAACCGAATGGCACGCCCGTTCCCGCGATCGCCTGGGGCTTCGCTGGCGGTGCCGGCAGTTCGGTACAGCGCGTCGTCGTCGACATCCCCGCCGGCGCGACCAGCGGCGACCTCGTCGTGATCGACAACAACGTACGCAGCAACCCGCGTTCGTTCACCGTCCTGTGACGGCCGTGGTCGCGTCCGGATGTACAGCGCGGCTGATCGATCGCGCGACCTAGGGAACAGGTCGCGTGCGTTCCGCTCCAGAAGCGGCACCGCCTCGCGCCAGCCCATCGATCAGGTCCAGGATCACCTTGCGCGACTCGGCAGTCCCACCGGTGCTCTCGCGATGGTCACCCTCGATGATCACGAAGCGCGCGCCGGGGATGAGCGTCGCGAGCTGCCGGCCGCGCGCCAGCGAGATCGTGCGGTCGTCCTTCGCATGCACGACGACAGTGGGCACCCGCAGCTGCTCAGCCATGTGACTCACGTCGTCTCGCCTGCTTGCACGGTAGAACCCGGCCATGTCCGGTCCGTTGGCGGCGCGGCGCAGGAACTCGCGCGCCACCTCCTGCTCCACACCGTCCTGCATGCCGGGGAAGAAGCGCGATGAACAGGTCGATGGCCGCGGGCGTTCTATCCCAGCTGGTCTCCACCACGTCGAGCATGCGGCGGAATGCCCCTGCCGCCCGTGCATCGACGAGCGACCGGTTCGCCGACGTGCCTGCAAGCGTCAGGCTCACGAGCTTGTCGGGATGCCGGCTCGCATAGGCGATGGCTGCCGGGCCACCGGCCGACTGGCCATAGAGCGCGAAGCGCTCGAGCCCCAGCGCATCGACCACGGCCTCGATGTCGCTCACGCGCGCATCGAGCGAGAAGTCCTTCACGTTGCGGTCCGACAACCCGAAGCCGCGGCCGTCGTAGCGGATGATGCGGTGCTTCTCGGAACTCAGGGCCAGCACACCCGCAGGATCGTAGGTGGGGCTGCTCACGCCGTCCTGCAGGTGCGTGCCCCAACCCAGCACGATCAGCACGGGTGGGCCTTCCCCGGTGCTCGCGTGCGCGATCCGCGTGCCGTCCGCGGCAACCGCGAAGCCGATGCGCTGCTCGATCGGGTTGCCGAGGTACTCGGCCGAATACAGGATCAGCCTCGACAGCACGTAGTCCCGGTTCAGCGCGGCTGCGATCCCGCAGGCAAGCACCACCACCGCCGCCGAGAAGAGCGCGAGGCGCCTGACGGATGCACGCGGCCGCACCGCGCGGGTCACCGTCTCCGCGCCGCCTGACCCGGCCACACCCACCACGCCGGCGGGCAGCACGCCAAGCAGCTTCGGCAGGTACTTCTCGTCCGCGAGTGCGTGGCGAGGGATCGCCTGGGTGGAACTCAGCGACAGCTCGAGGCCCCCGCGCAGCACCACCGGTTCGAGGTAGATCGGCAGGATCCGCGTGTCGCGGTTGTGCGCGAAGTTGATCTCGTCGCGGCAATGCCGGGAAGAGGCCGATGCACCGGAGGCGTAGAACAGCATGAGCGCAGCGCCTTCCAGGGCGGTTGCCAGCGCGTCGCTCCACTCGCTGCCGGGGCTGATGCCCTCGTCGTACCAGATGCGCACGCCCCGGGAACGCAGCAACGCGAGATCGTTGTAGACCGCCAGCCTGTCCTGGTGGGAGTAGCAGACGAACACATAGCCCTCGGTGCCGCGATAGGCGGCGAATGGCGGTTCGACTGCAATGGCCTCGCTGGGCGCGCGCCTGGGCTCGGGTGGCTGGATCGGCGCCAGAGTAGCCCACGCACGCATCCCACAGGCAGCGGCAGGCGCATTCACGAGACCGACGCATGGCGGCCGCTAGAATCCCGCGCCACGCCGCACCAGTCCTTGCCACTCCGCGATTATCCGCGACAATCCGCGAGCCATCCCATGCACGAACGCATCCTCGCCATCCCCGGTGCCATCAACCTGCGCGACTTCGGCGGCTACCTCACCGACGATGGCCGGCATGTGCGCATGGGACAGCTGTTCCGCTCCGGCGCCCTCGCCCACCTCGATAGCGAAGGGCAGCGTGCCTTCGCCGACCTCGGCATCGCCCTCATCTGCGACCTGCGCCGCGACGAGGAGAGGCACGAGGAGCCCACGCCCACGCCGCTCGCTTCTTCAGCGGGCGCACCGGCGCGGCTGGAGATCCCGATCGATCCCGGCTCGGCCATCGCACTGCGGGCCGGCATGGTCGACGACACCCTGACGGCACAGCAGCGCATCGACTTCATGGTGCAGATCAACCATGAACTCGCGCGTGACCACGCCGAGGACTACGCGCGCATGTTCGAGGGGCTGCTTGCACTCGAGCAGGGCGGCTTCCTCGTGCACTGTGCCGCCGGCAAGGACCGCACGGGCTTCGCCTGCGCGCTCATCCTGCACACGCTGGGCGTACCCGAGCACAGGGTGATGGAGGACTACCTGCTCACCAACACCACGATGGACTACGAGCGCTTCCTGCTGCCGAAACTGCGTGCGCGCTACGGCGAGGCGATCGCCCTCGACCGCGAGTCGGTCATGGCGCTGGCCGGCGTGCGCCCGGAATACCTGCGCGCGGCCTACGCGGCCATCGAGGCCGATTTCGAGGGCGTGGAGCACTACATCGAGGATGCGATCGGGCTCGACAGTGCAGGCCGGGACCGGTTGCGCAGGCGCTACCTCTCCTGACGCCGTGGGCCCTTTCCACCGCCGCGGTGCCGTGCCGCCGCTGCCCGCCAATCGTCGCCCGCCAACCGCTGCCCCTTGCTGCACGCCTTCCTGGGCGCAGATGATGGCAGCCACACACAGAGGAGGCCGATGCGTCATGTCCTCGAACGACAAGCCCGGTGCAGGGCAAGACCGCGCGCCCGACCTGGGCGAGACCTTCCGCAACCTCGTCACCAACTGGGAGCGGGAATTCAACACCTTCGCCAACCAGGTGATGGGCACCGAGACCTTCAGCCGGGCCATGAACACGGCCCAGAAGTCGCAGCTCGGGATGCAGCAGATGTTCTCGGACGCGATGGCAAGGCACTTCGCGGCGATGAACATGCCGAGCCGGGACGACGTGGTGCAGCTCGGAGAGACGCTGCAGGACGTGGTGCGTCGGCTCGAGCGCATCGAGGCCCAACTTGCCGACGGACTGGCGGAACGCAACGCCGGCGCGAACGGCCCCGGCCCCCAGGGCCCGCCGCGCACGAAGCAACCGCCGGCGGACTACAGCTCGGGCCCGTGACGGCCAGCCGAACGCCTCGACACCCGCCTGCAACCTGCGCGGGCGCGCCAATCCCAGGATCGAAGGAGCATTCCACATGAGTGAACCCGCACGGGAATCCGGCCAGGACGGCAATCTCGTCGACGAGATGCGCAACCGCATGCAGGGCATCATCGAACGCGCCGTGCAGCGCGGCGTGAAGGGCCTGCAGTACGCCGTCTCCGGCCCCGCGCGCGTGGGCCTCACGCAGAAGGACGTGGTGTACAGCCGCGGCACCCTGCGCCTCTATCACTACCGTCCGCTGTCGGAAGAGCTCTACCGGGTGCCGGTGCTGCTGGTGATGGCGACGACGAACAAGGCCTTCGTGTTCGATCTGCTGCCGGGCCAGAGCATGGTGGAGTTCCTGCTGAAGCAGGGCTTCGACGTGTTCGTGGTGGACTGGGAGCCGCCCACCTTCGACGAGCGCGGGCTCGGCATCGCGGCCTACACCCAGGACTTCATCCCCACCTGCATGGCCAAGGTGCGCGCGATCACCGGCGTGCCGGACGTGTCGATCATCGGCTACTGCATGGGCGGCGTGCTGTCGCTCATCTACACGGCGACCCATCCCGAGAGTGGCCCGAAGAACCTGGTGTGCCTCACCACGCCGATCGACTGGCACCGCATGGGCCTGCCGAACGTGTGGAACGACGCGCGCTTCTTCGACGTCGACCGGGTGGTGGACACCCTCGGCGTGCTGCCGGCCGACCTCGTGACCCAGATGTTCGAGATGCAGCGCCCCGCACAGCGTCTCGCGGGGCAGCTGCGGGCGTGGGAACAGATGTGGAACGACGAGTTCGTGCGTTCGTATCGCGCCTTCGAGCGCTGGGGCGACGAGACGCTGCCGCTCGCCGGCGAGTACGTGCGCGAGACCACCAAGGAGCTGTTCTGGGGCAACAAGCTGTTCACCGGCGAGCTCAAGGTGGCCGGCAAGTCCGCCAACCTCGCCAACATCCACGTGCCCCTGCTCAGCGTGGTGGCGGAACACGACCACCTCGCCCCGCGGGACTCGACCAAGCCATTGCTCGAGCTCGTGGGCTCGACCGACAAGGCCGAGATCATGCTGAAGGGCGGGCACGTGAGCCTGATCGCCGGTCCCAATGCCGTGCGCCGCATGTGGCCGCAGCTCGATCGCTGGCTCGCGGTGCGCTCGACATGACGGACATCGCCAACCGCTATCCGCGCACCGTCGACGCCGGCGGCACGCAGTACGCGCTGCGCACGATGACGGCCGCAGACGAATCGGCGCTGCTCGATTTCGCCCGCACCCTGCCCACCCACGACGTGCTGTTCCTGCCGCGCGACATCCGCCAGCCGAAGGTGCTCTCCGCATGGGTGCGCGAGCTCGAGCGCGGGCACATCTCCAGCCTGCTCGCGCTGCGCGACGGCGTGGTGGTCGGCTGCTCGGCGATCGCGTGTGATCCCCTCTCGTTCTCGCCCCATGTGGGCGACCTGCGGGTGATCCTCGCGCCTGCCGAACGTGAACGCGGCCTCGGGCGCGCGCTGATCCAGGAGAGCTTTCTCGTTGCCATCGCGCTCGGGCTCGACAAGCTCACCGCGCACATGACGGGCAACAGCACCGCCGCGATCAACGTGTTCGAGGACATGGGCTTTCGCCCGGAGGCCTGGCTGCGCGACCACGTGCGCGACGAGGCCGGCACGAACCACGACATCGTGATCCTGGGCCTGGACGTGCTCGCGCAGCAGTCGAAGCTCGATCTCTACGGCGTGGCCGACGCATTCGAGGGTTGAGCGCGGGCGAGCCCCAGAGATGAGCGGCGACGCGGGAATGGAGGGCGTACGCCACCGCACCTTCCTGCGCCTGTGGGCAATCGGCGCATTCGGCAGCACCGGCCGCTGGCTCGACACGCTGGTGTACGCACTGCTCGTGGTGGAGGTGGGCGGCGGGGCGCTGGACGTCACCACGCTGATGCTCGTGCGCACCTTGCCCCTTGCGCTGTTCGGCTGGCTCGTGGGCCGGCTGGCCGAGCACGTCGCGCCGCGCACGGCGCTGACCGCCGGTGCCGGTATCGCAGCGGCGGTGGCCATTGCCGTTGCTGCGCTCGCGTTCGCAGGCACGCCCACCGTGTTCGCGCTGTCCTGCGCCGCCTTCGCCGGCGGACTCGTGTGGGCAGCGGACCTGCCGGTCCGGCGAGTGCTCATCGGTGAGGTCGTAGGCCCGGAGCACACCGGGCGCGCGATGAGCCTGGACACCGTGGCAGGCTCGGCCACGCGTGCTGTCGGCCCGCTGCTGGGCGGCCTGCTGTACGCGCATGCGGGTGCACCTGGTGCGCTCGCTGCTTCGGCGGTGCTTCATCTGGTCGCGATGTGTCTGGCGCTCGGCGTGTCGGTGCCTGGGGGCACAGGCCAGTCCGAAGGCACCATGCGCGGCACCGCCAGGCCGGCCACGCACGCAAAGAGCGGCGCAGGGCGGCGCGAGAACGCACTGCAGCCACTCGCAGCGCCGCTGGCGGTGATCCGAGGTTCGATCCTCGCGCCGGTGTTCGTGCTCACCGTGCTGTTCAACCTGTTCGCGTATCCGATCATCTCCCTCCTGCCATTGCTGGGTGCCACCCTGTACGAGCTGACGCCCGCACAGGTAGGCCTGCTCGTGAGCGTGGAAGGCATGGCATCCGCAGTCGCCGCGCTGTTGCTCGTTGTTGCCGTGCGTCCCGCCGCCGCGCGACAGGTGTTCACCTGCGCAGCCGTCATCTACGTGCTTGGCGGCCTCATCCTCGCGAACGTGCAGAGCGCACTTCCCGCCGCGCTCGCCGTGGCGGTGATGGGCAGTGCACTGGCTGCATTCGCGGCCATGCAGAGCGCGCTGGTGCTGGCCAACGCGCCAGCAGGCCAGGCGCGCAGGATGATGGGCGTGCTGTCGATCTGCATCGGCACCGGGCCACTCGGCTACCTGGCGCTCGGTGCGCTGGCGGAAGTGGTGGGTACCACGCGTGCCTGTGCCATCAGCGCCGCGATCGCGCTCGTGGCTCTCGTGCTGATCGCGCTGCGCTGGCCCGGCCTGATGGCAAGGCAACCCGCGGCGCCCACTACGGAAGCGCGCATGGCCTGAACGCCGACTTGGGCACTGGGGTGCGGCGCCGCGCGACTGCGTGCACTCAGTCGATCAGCCACTCCCGCGCGACCGCCGCTTCAGCGCGCAGCCGTGCTGCGGCGTCTGCTCGTTCCACGTCGTCGTACGTCCGCGCGGCCGCCTCGCGCTCATCCACTTCCGCGCGCAGTCGTGCCGCGACTTCCGCGAAGATCGGGATGCGACGTGGACGCTCCGTGGCGGCGCTTGGCGACTTCGGCAATGGGTCGTCGGTATGGACATCCGCAAGCACACCGAGGTTGTCGAGCGCATGCATCAGCGCGCGCAGCACCCGGACTCGCACGTCGTCGCGCGCACGCATCGCATCGCGCAGCGCGAGCCGCATCGACTCCCGGTGCGACTCGACATCGAATGGCGTGTTGGCGGCATCCTCGCTGACATCGGTGGCATCGGTCGGCATGCGCCCTGTCCTCGGACCCGCACTGCGTACTTCTCCACTCATGCAGGCGACGCGCTAGCTCCGTGGCCGCGTCAGGAACCCCATGAGTGCAAGCGTCTCCTCAGGGTCCATCCTCCCGATGGGCGAACTCGAATAGGTGGACGACCGCACCCGCCCCGCCTGAGTGATGACGAACTCACTTGGCTGGATATGGTTGCGTCGCGTCTCCCACCAAGCCCCAATCAGGTCAGCGTCTGCACGCGTCATGCCCCAGGCCACCGGAAACCCAAGCGGAGCCGCGACTTCCCGTGTTTGCTCCTGCGTGTCCACGGTCCCGGCAATGATGCTCACACCCATCGCAGCGAACGCAGCACGGCGTTCGTCAAAGCCAGCCAGAAGCCGGCGACAGAATGGTCACCAGTGACCACGGTAGAAAAGCAGGATTGCGTAGGGCGTCGTGATCGCCCCGGGCAGTGTCATCGCGGCTTCGCCTACCTTCAGCGTCAGTTCGGGGAAGGTGTCACCCAGATTCAGCTTGTCGGCCATCGAGACTCCTCCGTGCAAGACAGGATCGCGGGGCGAGTATGGCGCCAACGAATGGCACAAGGCGACGGCTGCGGAAATCGGTTGCCGGGTTGGCTTCCCCGTGACCATGCCGCAGCGACAAACCCCAGCACACGACGTTCGAGTACTCGGCTATCCGCTCGAGGAACAGCTCGAAGTGCCGATCGAGTCGCTCAGCGCCGCGGAAACGGCGGAGCATCCCGGCATCGCTGCCAACACCGTCCGAACCCATGTCGCGGCCCTGTTGAGGAACAATGGCGTGAAGTCACGCGCGCGGCTTGTGCGTGCCCTGTGCCGGAAGTGATCGCGGCCCCTGCGCTGGCGGAATCGGGGTTGCGCATCGAGCACTGGCTGCGTCGCCGGACGCGGCAGCATCGCGCTGGATGGCGAACACCCAGGGCGACGAGCCGAGGCACGTTCACCCATTCCCCCCACCCTCGTGCCTCGACACGCAGTGCTTGCGCGCAGTCCTCGTTGCACTGGGTCGACGCTGACGGGAACGTAGTGTCCTGCTGGTCCGTCGTCCCGGGCAGCAAGGGCCCGAGTTCCCGACATGCAACGTCGCACACACGCCGGGCGCGAACTTCCTGACTCGCGACTCGCAGGTCGCGAACCTGCAGGGCGTCTCGCTGTTCCCTGCGACCGGGTGACGTCAGTACCGCCGCCCTATGCCCCCAACCCCTCCCACACCGCCATCGCCAGGCCGAACGCGCGCATGTCGCCCGTGGTGGTGCCCGCCATCTTGTTCATCGTGAACGCGAGGGTGGTGCGCGCCTTCATGTCGATGATCACCACCGAACCACCGTAGCCGCCCCAGTAGCAGGACTCGTCGTTCGGCAACGGCAATGCACCGCCGGCCAGGCCGAAGCCCATGCCGTACCGCGCCGGCACACCCATGATCATGTCGGTGCCTTCTGCCTGCAGTGCCAGCGCCTTGCGGCACCCCGCCTCGGACATGAAGCGCCGACCTTTCGCGACGCCGCCGTTGGCGAGGATCGTGTGGATCTCCGCCACCGAGCGCGCATTGCCTGTACCGCCGGCAGCGGGAATCTCGGCGCCGCGCCAGGCGCGCGTGCGCGTGGCACTGATGTCGAGCGGCGGGTTGGACACCAGGTTCGCCATCAATGGCGACGGATCCGGCTGGTCTTCCATCGCTTCGCCCGGAGGTGGCGGGATGAGCTCGGCGACCCGATGATCCTCCGATGCCGGCAGGCCGATGTGGAAGTCCGCACCGAGCGGTTCGGCAATCTCTTGCCGAAACACCGTGCCGAGGGACCGCCCGGTGATGCGGCGGATGACCTCGCCCACCAGGTAGCCCTGGGTCATCGCGTGATAGCCGGGCGCGCTCCCGGGCTCCCAGAACGGCGCCTGCGCCGCCAGCAGCGACGTCACCTTCTCCCAGTCGTAGAGGTCGTGGCCCGTGATGGGCTCCTTCCAGCCGGAGAGACCCGCCGAGTGGCTCATCAGGTGGCTCACCTTCACGCCGGCCTTGCCGTTGGCCGCGAACTCGGGCCAGTAGCGGGCCACGGGCGCATCGAAGTCGAGATCGCCGCGATCGGCCAGCAGCAGCGCAACCAGCGCGGTCATGGTCTTCGTGGTCGAGTACACGTTGACGATGGTGTCGCGCTGCCAGGGCTGCGTGCCCGCCGCGTCCGCATGGCCACCCCACAGGTCCACCACCGTCTCGCCGTCCAGCGTGGCGCAGAACGCGGCACCGACGTCCGCGCCACTCGCGAAGTTGCCCTCGAACATCGAGCGGACGCCCGCGAAGCGTGGATGCGTGGTGCCGTGGATCGTGATGCTCGCCATGCCATTCCCCTTGTTGTTTTCGGCGAGCTTACGCCCGCAGCCAGGTCGAGGCCCACGGCCGGCAGGTCAGCCCTGCTGGCAGCGATCATGTGCTCAGCGCAGAATCGGCCGATCACGCCCATGTGCACGCCGGGCCACTCGCCTCGCTCAACACTGCCCCATCACCTCTCACTCACGGAGTTCGACCATGGCATCGCAGACGACGAAGCCCGCGCCCGGTACTGCTCGCGCCCCGGGGCCGACCTACCAGGAGATCCTGCTGCGCGATGCCTCCCAGCCGCCGCCGGCTTTCCTCGACTACTCCTACGAGTTCCTCGGCGACGAGGACATCCCCTACACCAACTACACGTCACGCGAGTACGCGGCAGCGGAGTTCGCGAAGCTCTGGCCGAAGGTCTGGCAGATGGCCTGCCGCGAGGAACACATCCCCGAGCCGGGCGACTACCACGTGTACGACATCGGCGACCTGTCGGCCATCGTCACGCGTACACCCAGCGGCGCCATCAAGGCCTACGTGAACGCCTGCATGCATCGCGGCACTGCGCTGAAGCAGCCTGGTACCTCGGGTTCCTGCGAGAACTTCCGTTGCCCCTTCCACGCATGGACCTACGACCTCGACGGCAAGCTCGTGGACCTGCCCGAGCGCTGGGACTTCCCGCACGTCGGCGAAGGCACGCACAACCTGCGCGAGCTGCGCGTGGACACCTGGGGCGGCTTCGTGTTCGTGAACTTCGACGTGAACTGCGAGCCCTTGCAGGACTTCCTCGGCGTGCTGCCCGAGCACTTCAGGGACTTCCACATCGAGGACCGCTACATCGAGACGCACGTGTGCAAGCGCCTGCCGGTGAACTGGAAGGCGGCGCAGGAGGCGTTCATGGAGGCCTACCACGTGAAGGAGACGCACGCGGGCGGGCGCGAGTACTCCGAGCCGATCACCACCTACGACGTGTACCCGCAGAACGTGAACCGCTTCATCCACACGGTGGGCGCGCCGAACCCGCGCATGCCGCAGCAACCGACCGAGGATGAACTGATGCTGCAGCTGTGGGGCCGGCGCGGCCCTGCGGATGGCGACGTCCCGAAGGTGCCCGCCGGCATGACGGCGCGCGATGTCTACGCGCGCATCATCCAGCAGCAGCTCGGCGAGAAGTACGACCAGGACTTCTCGAACTACTCCACGGCGCAGACGCTCGATTCGATCGAGTACTTCCTGTTCCCGAACTTCTTCCTGTTCCCCGGCCTGTCGCTGCCGATGGCCTATCGCTTCCGCCCCGATCGCACGGACCCGGACTACTGCTACTTCGACCTGTACTTCCTGCGGCCGAAGCACCCGACCAAGGAAACGCCGCCGCCCGCAGAGCCCCTGAACCTCGGCATCGAGGACAGCTACACGCTTGCCGAAGGCCTCGGATTCCTCGGCCCGGTGTACGACCAGGACACCGACAACATGGCCGCGCAGACACGCGGCTTCAAGACCTGCGCGAAGGGCGGGCAGACGCTCGGCAACTACCAGGAGGTACGTGCGCGGCACCTGCACCTGCGCGTGAGCGACTACCTGAAACGCTGAGGGGCGCGGTGGCGCGCGGTGCCATCGCCGGCCGAAACCCCGACTAGAGTCCGAATCCCTCCGCCGAGAACACCGCGCGCGCGAAGCGCTCGCCCATGCGCGCATAGCCGGCGGGATTGGGGTGCAGGTCGTCCGGCAGGTCTGCGGCGTCCGCCGCCCCGAACAGCTGCAGGCCATCGAGGTAGTGCAGGTGCCCATCACCGGCCGCACGCCGTGCCGCCACGGTTGCGGCGATGATCTCGCGCACGCGCACCAGGGTCAGGCAGCCGTTGCGCAGCGCAGCGTTGCCGGGGAAGGTGACGAACTTGCCATCCCCGTTCGGCATCGTCGGTCCCGGCTGCAGCTCGGCACTCGGGCAGTGGATGGGCGACACGAGCACGATCGGCGTGTGCGCCTTGCGCTCGCGGATACTGTCCAGAAAGCCATGCAGCAGCGGCGTGAACACGCGCTCGCGCATCGAATCCATGTTGATCACGTTGATGCCGACCTTGAGCGAGATCACGTCCGCCTGCGTATCGCGGATCGTGCGCGCCACGAAGGGATCGAGGTGGCACTGGCCACCGAAGCCGAGGCTGTGCAGATGCATGCCGGCAAGGCGCGCAGCCACGGCAGGCCAGGTGCCGGTGGGCCGGTCTGCCTCAATGCAGTGACTGATCGAGCTGCCGTAGTGCAGCCAGCGCCGTTCCGTGGGCACCGGGGCCGGTGCGATCGTCGCACCGTCGTCGATCTCGATGCCGCGCAGTTCCACGAAGGTGTCGTGGGGCAGCCACAGCTCGCAATGCTTGTTGCCCGCGGCGAGGCCATCGAACGCCACCTCGTAGGCCGGCGCACGCACGAGCTCGAACCGCGATGGGTCCCGGCGGTCGAGCAGGATCGTGTTGCCGCGGTCACCGCGATTGCCGAGCACCTGCGCGCCATCGAGCACGAGGTCGAAGGCCACCTGGCGCGGCTGCGCCGGCGGCGTCACGAGCCGCGTGGTCTGCACCTTCAGGCGGATGGCACTGGAATTCGTCTCGAATGCGAGCCGCACGCCAGAAGGCATGCGCACCACGGCATCCATGGCCTGCGGCACCTGCGGGCGTGTCCACGCCGGCAGCCGGCGCGGGCTGATGCCTTCGTCGCGCACATCGAAGTCCGCCGCACCGAGGAAGGTGACCGCGCCTTCCTTCATCTCCCTTGCCGTGATCTCGCGCATTCGCACTCCGCTCGCATCGTGGGGCGCTGCCCCTGCACCTCAGGCCTGATCGCGCTCGTTGCCGCGACGGCGGCGCCGCAGCGCGAGCAGGGGAAGCATGCACGAGCAGGGGAAGCATGCACGAGCCGGTGGCCGCAGGGCGATCCAGCAGTCGAGTCCGAAAGAGCAGCGAACAGCGCAGGCGAGGGCAAGGCACGTGCGCCGCCCCGGCGTTGTCAGTGACCACCCCGCACGATCAACCCTGCTTCGCGCAGCGCTTCAGCCAGCCGGGCCTCGATCTCCGCTGCCGCGGCGCGCGGGATCGACTGCAGGTGCAGCACAGGCCCGAGCAGCGGCTCCAGGCCCCGCTTGAGCACGCTGCCCGCGTGGCGGATGCCCGCCTTGTGCTGGTCGAAGCGTTCGGCAGCGGGATAGCTGCTCATGCCCACGTAGACCCCATGCGGCCCCCCGCTTCGCTCCGCATAGTCCAGCAAGACGAGGTAGATGTTCGAGCGCCCGCGCCGCGATGCAGCGAAGCGGGCACACACTTCGTAGGCGAGCGGCAGCCATTCCACGTGGTTCATGGGCAGCCATTCCGGTACGGACGCCGCCGCACGGTGCCACAGCGCCGCGAGCATCTGCTCAACCCGTGAGGGCAGTTCGCCGCGCATCCACAACTCATGCACCGCGTGCGCGGCCATCAGCCCGTCGCTGCGCTCGAGCGCGGCCGCGAACGCCGCGTGCAGCGCCGCTGCCGTCTCGGCACGGAACGGTCGATCGCCGGGAGCCGCGGGCGCGGGGGAAGTCGCGGCCCTGCGACCAGCGCGCGTTCGCCGCACAGCCTTCTCCTTCCGCACTGGCTTCTGCCGCCCTGGCTTCTGCTGCCCTGGCAAGGGGAAACGCGCGCTGCCGCGTCCCGACGGCGCGGCCTAGGCGCGCGGCATGCCCGTCAGGCTGCCGTCGGCCGCGAGCGCCGCCGACTGCTTGGTGACGATCTTGGCCATCGCGGGATGCGTGAGGATCCAGAACTGCCTGGCGTCGATCGCATCCAGCACGAGCCGACCCACGTCGTCCGGATCCATGCCCTGCTCTTCGAGCATCTTCTGGATGCCCGCTGCGGCCTGGCCCGCGCCAGCACCATCGGCCGCCGGCTTCGCCCGCCCGGGGCGATAGGCGACCGAGTGCCTGCTGATGTTCGTGTTGATCGGGCCCGGGCAGAGCACGGACGCAGTCACCGGGCTCTTGCGGCCCGCCAGGTCCCGCGCAAGCGTGGCCATCAGTGCCACCACGCCGTGCTTGGCGACGTTGTAGGCGCCCATGAAGCCGCTGGCGAACAGGCCCGCCATCGACGAGGTGGAGTTGATGTGCCCCTCGCCCTGCGCCTCCATGATCGGCAGGAAGACCTCCACGCCGTGGATCGGGCCGTACAGGTCGACGTCGATGATCCAGCGCCAGTCCGCGATCTTCATCGGATGCGTGGCGGTAGGGATGCCCACGCCGGCGTTGTTGCACAGCACGTGTGCGCCGCCGAAGGTGTCGGTGGCGAGCTTTGCGAGGTCCTGCACCTGCGCGTGCACGGAGACATCGCACCGCACACCCACCGCCTCGGTGCCGTTCGCGCGAAAGGCGGCAACGGCAGCATCGCGCGCTGCGTCGTCGAGGTCCGCGAGCACGACCTTCATTCCCGCGCCCGCGAAGGCCCGGGCCATGCCGAGGCCAATGCCGCTCGCACCGCCCGTGACCACTGCCACCTTGCCCTGATGTCGCCCGTCCGCCGGGCTACCCTGTCGTGCATCGACCATCGCCTGCCCTCCCCGCTCGCCTGTTGATGTGCGACCGCCGGCGCGTGCCTGAGGTCGCGAGATCGCCGCCGTCAACCACGATCGACATGGCGGTGACGAATCCTGCGTCATCCGGCAGCAGGAACGCGATGGGACAACGTACTCGTGGAGGGTTGCTCTGCGCACCCGCCTTCGATGCCGCAGGCGGCACGGCAGTGCCGTTGCCGGGAATCGCCATCCGTTCGGGCACCGCAACACCGTTGCCAGGCGCACCTGCGCGGCTCACTATCCGATATATGACTATCTTTATCCGTCATGTGCCGAATGGAGGAGTCGAGATGGAAATCCGCAAGACCCCGCAGCGCCTGGTGACCCTCGAGGTGCTCGCTCAGCTGGGAGAGTCCCACGGCTTCGAGATCGCGAGCCGGGCCGGGCTGAAGCTCGGCACCGTCTACGGCGTGCTGATGGCCTTCGAGCAGGCGGGCTTCGTGGCGAGCCGCTGGGAAGACGGCGACGCGCCGGGGCGGCCACCACGCAGGCGCTACCGGTTGACCGACAGCGGTCAGGCACTGCTCCTCGAATACCGTGAGCACTTCGGGCCGCGTGTGCGGCGCAGCTGGTTCGCCGCGCTCACTGGCGAGTTGCACGCTGCGATCGACCTCGTGTGGGGCGGCATGTTCCAGGCCGCCAACCGGCCCGAGATGGCGCGCCAGAAGGCCGATGCGGCGCGGCGCGACGCCGTGGCCCGGCGGGTGGCGAGCACCCTGCATCCGCCCGGGTCCGTGCAGACGGACGACCCGCCGAGGCGCTGATTGCCGTTTTGCGTGCGTGTGCGCTGACCCTCTGCCTGTCGTCCCGCCAGCCGCCCGACGGGCTGCTGCTAGGCTGGAATCGTGACGTCGTGATTCCGCACCGGGCGCACGCCTGCATCACGACACCGAGGGCAGCACATGGAAGTGGCGATGCCGGCTCGAACGGCCAGTGGCGGTTCGCACGCCACGCCCACCGGGCTGCTGGCATCACAGGCATCGGCTTCCGCCCTGACGGCGCGGCTCGGGCGCGCCTACTACCTCGGCTTCACGACGAGCGGCGCGATGCTGACGATGGCGTCGGGGGGCATCGCGGGCTATGCCCTGATCGAGCTGGGCGCGGAGACGCCCGGGCTGATCGCGATCGCCTGCGGCCTGCTCGCGACTGTCGCATTGCTGCTGTTGCTCGCCATCCGTCGCTGCCATGACATCGGCATCACGGGCTGGGCCGCGCCACTCGCGTTGATCCCGCCCATGAGCCTGCTGTTGATGCTGGTGCCGGGCACCGCCGGTAGCAATCGATTCGGCCCGCCGCCTGCGCCTCCGCGGCCAAGCGTGGCCCTGCCCACGATCCTGCTGCCGGTGCTCGCGCTCGCCGGCTGCCTCGTGGCCGACATCGCGGCGTTCGAGAACTTCAACGAAGCGCGCGATCGCGCAGACCAGGCGAACGCAGCCCGCGACCGCGCTGCGGCCGCTGAACCTCGAGCGGCACTGTGATGCCCGCGCCATCGTGCGACTGTCGGCAGCATCGACCGCGTTCGAGCGCCTCAGCCAGACCTTCGGTTGAAGCCACACCGGAGCAGGGAATGCCGATGCGCCAGCAGACGACGTCGTCGAACACGGGCAACACACGCGAGCCCGCCGGGCGATGGCACCGACGAGCACAGGCTGCCACCTGTGCGCTCCTGCTGTCCTGGGGCAGTCACGCGATGGCGGAGGACCACGTGGCGGAGATCTGCCTCGGCTGGACCGGCGGCGCAGCCGGCACGGGCTACAAGTGGGTCTCGGGCGCCATCACGTGGCAGGGCGACCACGGACAGGTCCCGATGCCAGGGCTAGCGCCCATACAGGGGGACGAGCGATAGCACTCGACCGACCTAGTGCCACCCTGGCTGCAGGCAAAACGATCTGAGCGCTCCACTTTCCCTCCGGGAACCCATGGGCATACTCGGGAACACGACGTGTTCACGGAATTGCCCCGATGCAGCCATTCGCCGAAGACGTTCTGGGCCACGGCACGCCCATACCGAAGGAAATCGCCAGCCTGATGCATGGGCTGGGTGCCGACGACGCACACCTCTCCGCAATCACGGATCCGCAGGCGAGCCGGCAGGCGCGCATGGATACGCGGCGCGAGAGGCCGGATTCGCCCATGAGCGATGTCCCGGATCGCTTCGCGCTGTTCGACCTGCTGGGCAATGCCGACCTGATGGCGTGGCCGGACCTCGGCACGGCCATCGATGATCGCGGGCGCATTGCGGCCCATCTGCGCGACTGCGGCCGCTGGGTGCTCGTGAATGCCCACACCGAAGGCACCCTCGTGATCGACCAGCTCGCGAGTGGCGGGCATGTGGTCCGTGTGCTCGATGGCAGCAGGCCCGAACTGGGCAGCACCTTCCTCGGGCCGGATGCCTACCTCGCCGCAGTGCGTCGCGCACGGCTGCACATCGAACGCGCGGAAGCCGAGCAGTTCGAGCCGCAGGATCGCGGCTGAACAAGCCGGGCAGCACAGGACGGGTGCTTCACGCCTCCCGATAGCGATGCCGCGTGCTGTCGCGCAGCACCGGATCGAGCAGCGACAGGTCGCCCGCCGCCACCACGTTCCCCTGCGGGAAGGGCGCGCCCTGCACCACGCCGATCGCATGCCGCACGCGATCGTCCTGGTAGTAGCAGTCGTACACGCGCAGCAGCAGCGCGTTGAATACCGCCGGATCATCCACGCTGAAGCGCTGCACGAAGGTGCAACGCTCGTCGAGCGCGCGCGTGGCGAACGCAGCGTCGAAGCGCTCGAGCAGCAACACCAGCTGCGGCACGAATGCTGCGTCCTGCTGCAGCAGGTGCGAAAGGAAGCCGGTATCCGCCGCGCCTGGCATGCGGCCGTCTGCGCTCGCTGGCACGAGCGTGTCGAGCAGTGCCGCGAGCGTGGCGAGCTGTGCGCCCGAGAGCGGACTGTCGCTGGAGATGAGATCAGACACGGTGCGCCCTCGGGCAGTCGCTGTCAGTCGAAGAGGTTCGCGAGGTTCTTCTTCATGCGATCGGCGATGTAGAGCGCCAGCGCCTGGATGGTGCTCGCCGGGTTCACGCCGCCGCCCGTCAC
>SXGT01347575.1_pt1 | contig 43127 bp, 36 predicted proteins | sample 3176221 | NCBI WGS metagenome assembly SXGT01 (sample SAMN11356862, study PRJNA531348) | freshwater metagenome | isolation source: freshwater sample F1-120 | place: China: Fuxian Lake, Yuxi | collected 2017-12-25
CGGAAGCAGGCTCGGGCTCGATCGCGGACGCGCTCGCCATCTCGACGACCGGGGTCTCGATGAAGAGCAGCTTTCCGCGAACTTCGAGTGGGTAGCGCGGCAGGGACTGGCCCGCCTCGAAGGGCGGCCCGGCAATCGCCCGCCCCTGCCGGTCGAAAGCGCCGTTGTGGCAGGGACAGAAGAAAATCTCGCGCGCCGCCTCCCAATGCACCTGGCAGCCAAGGTGGGGGCAGGTGCTGGAGAGGGCAAGGAAATCGCTGCTGCCCAGGCCGGCCTGCTGGTGGACGATCGCTGCCCGTGCCCCGCTGGGCAGCCGGAAGGTCATCGACTGCCCGGCCGGGAGACCGTCGAGGTCGGTCACGAAGAGCCAAGCCCGCCGATCGGGCCGCGGCGGATAGAGGTAGCGCGCAAGAATCGCGAAGAAGCCGCCGTACCCGGCAAACAAGGCGCCGGCCATCGCCAGGGAGCCGGCACGCGCGAACACCCCGCGCCGCCCGATCTTCCCCGGTCTTGCGGTCCCCGCCGGGGGGCTGCCGCGCGAGCCGCTCGCCCTCTCGATTTCCTGTTCCGACACGTGCCCCTCGATCCTCCGGCGCCTCGCCGTCCATGGCCTGGCGACCCAGAGCAAGCTCTGCGCCGGCCTCCGGACCACGGACGACTCTGCCTAGGGGTCGCTCTCCCCAAAGCTGCCGAGCTGAAAGGACTCGCCCGCTATTCGTGCGCTCGGCGTTGCCCCCAATGGCGGCGGGCTCGCCCGAGACGCGCTTGCGGATCGCCGGTTCCGTTGCGACCACCCCCTTCAGCGGAAGTCGAGATGAGCAGCGATCCCCAGAGCCCGGAGGACACCGAGGTGCCGGTTCCCAACAATGCGAAGTTCGCGGTTCGGTCGCGGCTGATGGGGCCGGGTGCGATCGCCAACCTGGGCCATCGCGGCAAGGGGCATTCGCGAGCGGGGAACCCGCACCCCGAGAACTCACTCACCGCTTTCCGCCAAGCCATGCGGGAAGGGGCTTTGGGCATCGAACTCGATGTCGAACTCTGCGCCGATGGCCGCCTCGTGGTGATGCACGACGACACGCTCGACCGCACGACCAATCAGTCGGGCTGCGTCAGCGCCTGGAAGGCAGACGACCTGCGTGCCCGTTGCCGCCTGCTCGACGGCGACGGGCACCTGACCGCCGAGCCTCCCCCGACGCTGGAAGAGGCGTTCGCCGCGGTCGGGATTGACGCGGTCGTGAACGTCGAACTCAAGGTCTTCGAGCCCGCGTGCAGAACCCGCTCCAGCGGCCCCATCGAACTCGCCGCCGCGACGCTCACCGAACTTCGCCGACTCGGCGTGCTCAACCGCTCCCTGTTGTCGTCGTTCGATCCCGCGGCGGTCGCCGCGGCCCGCCAGCTCGCGCCTGAGGCCTACGTCGCCCTGCTGCTCGACGTTCACGCAAGCATTGAATCAAGCGGTGGGATCGCCCAGGCACTCGAGCTCGGCGTCGATGCCATTCATCCTTTCTTCGCGATCCCCGACGACGGCATCGCCGCAGCACGCCACGCCGGCCTCGATGTCAACGTGTGGACCGTCAACGACACCGCCGTCATGCGGCGCCTGATCGCTGCCGGGGCAACGGCGATCATCACCGACGAGCCGGGCCGGCTCGCGGGCTTGCTCGCGGAGCCACCGGCGCGCTGACCAAGGCACCGCTCGCTCGCCGACCACCCGCGCCGCGTCGCGCTGCGAGACCGAGCCACCTGGGCACCCTGGATCGCTCGCGGGTGCGGGTACGCAACCTGGCCGGGCCGCATGCCACGACAGGCCTTGGTCGAGGTGAGCTTGATCGATGGGGGCAACGGGTGCGGAATTTGGCCGCCACGACGTCGCATGGGCGGCGCAGGGAGGTCCCGATGAATTGACGGATTCATGGGGGAGGAGGTGCGGAACCTACCCGCCACGACAGCCGGGTCTCGCCGAGACCCCGCCGCCGTCCCAGACGCCAGCCGATCGAGCCTGCACCCTGGTCGCCGCGGGGAAGAAGTGACGCGCCGCGGCGGCGAAGCTGGTCCGGGCGCACATCTTCAAGGCTTATGCAGGGGACATCTGGTGTGTCGGTCACAACCGTCTGCCTCTCGCTTGAGCCGCTCCGGCGCATCGGTGTAGGGAGGGCGGCCGCCACGCGGCAACGTGGGCCCGCATGACCTGCGCCGTGCCGCTCCGCAAGAGCCGCAATGAGCGCGCATGGAGAAAATCAATGATCTACAGCCCCCTGCCACGCTTGATGCGATTGTGCCTGACTGTATTCGGCGTTCTGCTCCTCGGAGCAGCCCCGGTCCGGGCCGAGGACCCCCCGAGCACCGGCCTCGAATCGCCCTCCGGCCTGCAGCGCGAGTACGGCGAGCGGATCCAGACCGAGACCCCGGAGAGCGCGGTCGATGCGGAGGCCGCGCAAGCCGAGGTGATCGAGAAGGCGGGGCCGGCGGCGGCTCAGGTGTCGCCCTCCGAGGCTCGCAAGATCGAGGAGATCGTCGTCAATGCACGTAAACGCGCCGAGCTGATCGAGAATACGCCGGTCTCGGTCACAGCACTCAGCGCGGAGGTCCTGCAGGCGACCAACACGACCCGCCTCGATCAGATCCAGAACCTGGTGCCGAACCTGAGCATCTTCCGCACCCTCTCGGGCCAGTCGGCGTCGATCGTCATCCGCGGGGTCGGCAATTTCCCCTTCATCTACTACGACCAGGGCGTCGGCCTCTACGTTGACGGGGTCTACCTGTCGCGCAACGCCGGCTCGGTCCTCGATGTCATCGACACCGCGGGCATCGAGGTCCTGCGCGGACCGCAGGGAACCCTCTTCGGCAAGAATAGTGTCGGAGGCACGGTCAGCATCACCACCGTGAAGCCCACCGACGAACTCGAGGGCTACGTCGAGCTCGTCGGCGGACAGTGGGGCACCTTCGAGACGAAGGCCGTCCTCAACCTGCCGATCGCACCCGAGATCTTCGACGACCGGCTCGCCACACGCCTCTCGTTCGCCTCGTACAACACGTCTGGATATACGACGAATCTGGAGACTGACGAATCCTGGTCAAACCGTGATTCCAAGAACTTCCTCGGCGCCGTGCGCTACACCCCGATCGACGCCGTGACCCTCGACGTCTCCGGGCTCTGGTCAAGGAGCGAGTCTCGGTCACTGGGGGGGCAGTGCCGCACCGTCGATTTCCCTCCGGGCGGCAACCCGCCGACGGTACCCTTCGTCTATCCGGGCTTCGAGGAAGCCTGCGAGGCGAGCCAGCCCTACGATTTCCGCTCCGAGATCGAGGGTCTGACCAATGTTGAGAGCTACGGCACCTGGGGAATCGGAACCTGGGATATCGGCCAGATCGGCGGCCTCGACAACGTCGCACTCAAATCGACGTCCGCCTGGCGGGAGCAGCGCCCGAGCGCATCCCTCGACGTCGACATGACCGAATACCCCGTCGCCGTCAGCAATAATTTCGGTGACGGCTCGGACCCCCTCGAGGGCACGCCGTCTCTCCAGCGTCAGATCCAGACCGAGTTGCAGATGAACGCCACCGCATGGGAGGAGCGGGTCAACTTCGTCGCGGGCGCCTTTGCCTTCTGGGAACAAGCCTCCGAAGACAACGCTCTGATCATTCTGCCGGGCACACCCGTCGAGCCCCTCGGCATCAGCTATAATTTCACGACGGTCGACAACTGGGATTGGGCGCTCTTCGGACAGGGCACCGTCAACGTGACGGACTGGGCCGATTTCACGGTTGGAATTCGCTACACGCAGGAGAAGAAGGGGCTCACCCGACGGGTCGAACAACCACGAAATACCGTGGTGCCCCTCCCGGTCGATTTCGCCGGCGAGGCGATCTACGGGGCCTGGACGCCGATGGCGACGCTCTCGCTCTTGCCGCCCGATGCCTGGCTCGAACCGCTCCTGCTCGAGCATCTCATGGGCTACTTCAGCTATGCACGAGGGTTTCGCGGCGGCGGCTTCAACGGCGGTGCACGCACGGACCTCCCTGCGGACATCGAGCCCTTCAAGCCGGAGTATGTGAATTCCTACGAACTCGGCTTCAAGTCGATCGCCGTCGACCGCACCCTCACCTTCAACGCGGCGGTCTTCTACATGCACCGCACCGACCAGCAGGTGCCGCAGATCGTCACGAACCCCTGCCCGCCCGCGCAGCCGAATTGCATCCCGCCGACGAGCGTTCTCACCCGCAACGCCGCCGACTCGACCTCGAAGGGCTTCGAACTCGAGGCCAATGTCTTTCCGTTTGATGGAGCGGTGATCGACGGCTCGGTCGGCTACACCGACTCGCGCTTCGGCGACTTCCCGAATGCCCAGGATCCCTTGACGGGTGCTGCGATCAACCGCAAAGGCGAGAGCATCCCGTTCACGCCGCCGTGGCAGACCCATCTCGGCCTCCAGTACTCGCTCGAAGTCCCGACACCGGGGCCGCTCTGGATGCGGGGCTGGCTCACGCCGCGCATCGACTGGTCCTTCCGCGCCGAGCAGATCAACTGGGCCTCCGAGCTGACCGAGCTGACCCAGGCCGGGTACAACCTGCTGAACGCGCGACTCAGCTACGTCTTCAATGACGACCGCTCACAGGTGGCCCTCTGGGCGATCAATCTCACCGACAAGGCCTATTTCCAGGAGACCCTCGCGCTGCCCCGCATCACCACAACGCTGATTCGCTACTACGAGCCCCCGCGCACGGTCGGGGTCGAGGTCTCGCACTCGTTCTGAAGGCGGATGCCGAGCGCAAGGCGGCGGACCGCCAGCAAGCAATCCGGGACTCCTCCCGGGAGCAGGCTGGGGGTCCGCCGGCTTCCCGCGCGCGAAGCCATCCCCCGGCTCGATGTTTTGCTGCCCGGTCCCGGTTCCGAGCCGGACCGGGCGCGCCGCGCCGAGTCCGTCCGCGAATTATTTCGCGAACAAGCTCGCGAGCTGGCTGACGATGTCCCCCGAGGTGACCGGCCGTGTCGAGTCCTCGGTAGGGGGCTTCGATCCACGCACGCTGCGCACCGCGAGATCGACGTCGGGCGACTCAGCCCGGAGAGCCCGCGCCGTGCAACGCTCGGGCGAGCGGTGCTTGAAAGGGTCGAACGAGAAGAAGCGCATCACGTTGCGGTGCGTGATCTTGGCGATGTCCTCGTCCGAGCAGTCCGCGGCTTCGAGCTGCGCCCAGAGCCGCTCGGGACTCCGTGGCCACGACGTATCCGAGTGCGGGTAGTCGCACTCCCAGGTGATCGTATCGATGCCCACGGCCGCACGATTCTGCACTCCGATGGAATCGTCGATGAAGCAGGAGATGATGTGCTCGCGCCACACCTCGCTCGGGAGCTTTCCGCCGAAGTCCTGATGCGTCCATTGGTGGTGGTGCGCATGGACGTAATCGGCCCGCTCGAGGAAGTAGGGAATCCAGCCGATGCCGCCCTCGGAGAGCGCGATCCGGATGTCGGGGAAGCGCCGCAGAATCGGCGACCAGAGCAGGTCGGCTGCACAGTTGACGATTGCGATCGGTGACGTCGTGATCATCACGTCGACCGGGGCGTCCATCGATGTGAAGTGCATCCCAGCGCCCGAGCCGATGTGGATACAGACCACCGTACCCTCGTCGTTGCAGGCCGTGAAAAAGGGATCCCAGTGGTTGCTGTGGAACGTCGGGAGGCCATGCGTCTGCGGCGATTCGGTGAAGGACACCGCGCGGCAACCCTTGCGCGCCAGGCGCCGGACCTCGTTGGCCATCTCCTGCGGATCCCAGAGCGGCAGTAGTCCGAGCGGGATGAAGCGGCCGGGGTGGCTGCCGCACCATTCGTCGACGTGCCAGTCGTTGTAGGCGCGCAGCACGGCCAGGGCGAGTTCGCGATCCTGGCACGCAGCGATCGTCGCACCGCAGAGCCCCGGGAACGACGGGAAGCAGAGCGACGCCAGCACTCCATTGGCGTTCATCTCGCCAATTCGTGCATCGACATCCCAGGTGCCGCGTCGGATCTGCTCGAAGGAGGTCGGCTCCATGCCGTATTCCTCGGGCGGGCGCCCCACGACGGCGTTGAGCGCGACGTTGATGATGGGCTTGCCGTCGAACATCCAGACATCGCTGCCGTCGGGACGGCGCACGAGTTGCGGCGCGCGATCCCGCCAACGCGCCGGCAGATGCTTGTCGAACATGCCGGGCGGCTCGACGACGTGGTCATCGGTGCTGATCAGGATCAGATCCTCGGCTCCCATGATGATGCGCTCCCCTCTCGGCTCGATCCCCGGCCTCTACAAGCGTGCTGTCATTTCGATGATGTACCGGCAGCCCATTCGCGCTGCTGCCGACGGCTCATCTGAGCCCAAGCCCGGCGTCAGGTCAATTGACCGACCAAGTTGATCTGCGACGCGACGCGGCATCCGTCATTTGGGGCAGGCGTTCGCCACGGCACCCAATTCCCCCCAGTCCACGCTGCCGACCACGGCCCCGGACTAGCGATCGACAGCGGGCTGGCCAGGCCCAGCCAACTCTTCAACTCGCGCCGGCAGCACCTCGACCGAGGCAATTGCCCCGGGGAGCCGGCAGGTGAAGGTCGAGCCCTCGCCCTCACGGCTCGAGACGTCGATCGACCCACCCATCAGCTCGACCAGACGGTGCACGATATGGAGTCCGAGGCCAACCCCGCCCGCAAGTCGCGCACCCCGCGCCTGCCGGAACCTGTCGAACACATAAGGGACATCCGCAACGGGGATACCGCAGCCGGTGTCGCCGACGCGAATCACGAGGTCGCCGGCCTCGGCCGCAGCCTCGATCCGCACCTCGCCGGCCTCGGTGAAGCGCACGGCATTCGACAGCAGGTTGCGCAGAACCAGCCGAAGCTTCGCCGGATCGACCACCACCGTCCACGCTTCCTGCGCACACTGGACATGTGCCCGAACGTCGGGTCGGAAACGCTCCCGGGTCTCGTCAAGAACCGTGTCGAGGAGGTGGGGGAGGTGGAGCCGGACCGGGTTCACGACTTCCCGCCCGGCATCGAGCCGGGTCAGGTCGAGCGTCGCATCGACCAATCCGGCGAGTTCACGGGCACTGCGACCGACCCGCCCCACGGTCTCGATCTGGCCCGGGTTGAGCGCGCCCAGCGCACCGTCGTCGAGCATCTCGAGGTAGCCGAGCATCACGTTGAGCGGCGTGCGCAGCTCGTGCGAGACCGTCGCCACGAATTCCGACTTCACTTCGGCAGCACTGCGCGCCTCGGCGATCAACGCGGCATTCCGCACCGCCAGCGACGTGGCATCGGCCAGACCCGCGGCCAGCTCGCGCTCGCGACGCGAGGCCTGCGCAGGTGGTTCATGCCAGCCGACGACGATCACGCCGCGGAGTTCCTGGTCGAGCCGGATCGGTGCCGCGAGCCAGCGTGGCGCCACGCCGTCCTCGCCCTGATCGTCGGCCATCGATTCTGCGAGCATAGGGCCGCCGACCAGGCGATCCACCGCAGCACCTCCGATGCGGCACGCGGCGTCGATCCCGATCCCGAGCGCGTGGCGGACCACCAGCCGACCCCCTTCGAGTTGGAGGATGCTTGCCCAATCCGCCGCCAGGGTCTCTACGGCGATCGTGTCGATCTCGGCGAAGAGCTGCGTCCCCGCAACATGTCGGTTGAGACTGGCACCACTGCGCAGAAGGGCGTGTGAGACTTCGATCTCCTCGAGCAACAACTGTCGCCCGAGGAAAGCGTTTCGCATGTTCAGATGGACAACGCTGGCGACGGCAACCGCCGTGGCCGCACCCACGGAGAGCCCGGCAAGCGGAAAGAACACACCGTCGGCGGCCTCCAGGAAGGGGACTGCGCCGATCCCACTGCCCATCACGCCCGTCGCGAGAAGAACCTGTGGCCCCCTGCCGCCGGCAGCAAAGACCATCGCAAACGCCAGCAGCAGGGAAACCTGGGCAACGACAAGCCGCTCCAGCGAGGCCCCAACGGCGCCATTGTAGGCTGTGACAACGATCGCAACACAGGCGCAGGTCAACGCAGCGAGCCAGGCACTGCGGCGGTGCCGCGATGCCCGCGACCGCAGGGCCAGCGCACCCGCAACGACCGCCACCTCGAGCAACCAGGACAGCCAGAGCAGGTTCGTCCGGTCCGGATGAAGCCGCGCCTCCACGACATCGGCAAGCAAAAGTCCTGCGACGTAGGTGAGCAGCACGGGTGCCACACGCGAAGAGACGACCCGGTTCGCCTCCTCGCGCCATTCTCGGACGAGGTCGGCTCGGCCCTCGCCGTCGCCAGCCACGCTGCCGTAGGCATCTCGTCGCCGGCCGGAAGGCGCCGACGACGGCCCCACGGGCGCTTCACCGGGCGAAGGGTTCATGGCCATCCATCCCAACAGAACCTAACCTAACCTAACCAGACCAACCGACGTCGCGGCCATCGTGGCGCTTCAATCCTTGCTGGATCAATCGGGACATACCCCTAGCTGCGGAGACCGGCTCCAGAGACCCATGGCGCCTCGCGTCACTCGCCACCGGCTCGACCTCGCCAAAGCAGGGCTCCCACTCGCGTCCGCAGCCGCGGCCTCAACCGCAATTGAGCGGCCGATCCACGCCACGCGCCCCTTCATTCCCGACGGCTTGCCCGCCGGTGCCAAATCCGTTCCCTATGACCTCCCGCAGGCGATGCAGGCTGCGAAGCCGCCCAGATCCCCGGGGCAACGATTTCTCACACGACAAAGGACGACGACGATGGATGCCAATGCCAAAAAAATGACTCTGCGGATGATTCCCTACGGCCTCTACGTCCTCACCGCTGAACACGAGGGGCGTATCGCTGCGGCCACCGTCAACTGGGTGACCCAGGCGTCCTTCGAGCCCCCCCTGCTGGTGACCGCGGTCAAAAAGGACTCTGCAACCTTCGAAATCGTCCGCGCCAGCGGCGCCTTCGCCCTCAACGTGCTCGGCAAGGGCCAGAACGACGTGGCCTTCGCGTTCTTCAAGCCGGTCGAACTCGCAGGCGACATGATCGGCGGGCAGCGCTTCCGGCGCGGCACCACAGGCGCGCCGATTCTCGAGGCACTGCCGGCGTTCGTCGAGTGCCACGTGCGGACCGTCGTCGACGAGGGCGATCACGCCGTCGTCGTCGGGCTTGTGGTCGACGCGGGTGTCGCCAAAGCTCCCGACGGGCGCGCCGATGAGGCAACTCTCTGGCTCAAGGATCTCGGCGAAAAGATGTTCTACGGGGGCTGAACGCGCGGGCTCTCTCAGGCGAGCCGACTCATGCGACATCGCGCCATCGCGGGCCAGGGCGGTTCTCGACGCGGCCTGGAATGAGGGCCACAGGGCATGCGCCCCCGCCTCACGCGCACCGATCGGCCGTGGAGTTGCGGCCATCCGATCGCCTTCGCCTTCGAGGCAGGCGGCTCACCCTCAGCTCGCCGCGCGCCAAGCGGAAGCGGCGGCGGCGAGCAGGCCGGTCTGGTCGAGAGCTTCACGCACCAGGCTCTGCACCCGGGGTTCGACGACAAACCCGACGTGCCCGCCCGGATACCATTCGATTCGCGGCTCGCCCCAGTGGTGCCACAACGCGCGTGCATGCGCCGGCGGCGCCAGCGAGTCGCCGAGACCCGCGAAAACGAAGCACCGCTCGCGCGGCAAAACAGCCGGCAGGGCCAGAGGGGAGATCAGCCGACCGAGTTCGCGGACACTCTCCCAGCTCAGGCCGAAGCGGTCTGCAACCGCCGCAATCCCCGAGCCCGCTTGGCGCTCGATCAGATCGAAGAGATCGACCACTGGGATGCCGGCGATCGCGCAGTCGAGGTCCGGTTCGAGTGCTGCGACCAACCCCGTGGTGTAGCCGCCGAGCGAGAGACCGAGGATGGCGATCCGCGGCGCGCCGCGTGAACGAAGCCAGGCGATCAGCCGCCGGGCATCCCACACCGCCTGGACCTCCGCGAAAAGCGTTCGCATGACGTCGCCGCTGACGAAGCCGTCGCCACTGCGCCCGGCGCTGGACCGGCTGCCGTGAAAGGGCATCGTGAGGACGGCCACGTTGAGACCGAGTGTCCGATGGAGCCACGCCGTCCGGAAGCCGACGGCGTCGACGGCCGGATGACCCATGCGAAAGCCCGGAAGACAGACCACCCAGGGCCGTTCGGGGCCGGGATGGACAAAGAGCCGGGCCGACGCGGTCCGGTTCGGCAGCACCTCGAGGTACCGCGCCCCCCCAGGCAGATCCTCCGCCGGCTCGAACCCGCTCTCGAAGACCAGATCGATCTCGCCGTCGCGTCCGGCGACGGGCCGTAGTCCCAGCCCGCGCCCTGGCGGTTGTGGCGTGCGGTGGAAGCGCTCGGGCGAATGAATCCAACCCTCGCGACGGGCGTGGGTCAGCGCGTCCTCGAGTTCGGTCCGTGAACGGTCCAAACCCTCGGCGAGTCGATAGTCGCCCGCCACGAGTTCGCTCAGAAGAAAGAGATCGTCGAGCCGCGAAGACAGCACCGCGCGCAGCCGGTCGGACCAGGGCAGAGTTGCCAGCTCGGGAACCGGATCGGGTGAACGACTCGCCGCCCAGCGCCCACGCAGCACGAGCGGCACGAGTTCGGCTCGCGCCAGCACGCCACCGAGCCCGACCGCTGCCCAGACGTTACCCATAGTGTCCCCCAACATCGGCGCGTGGCGAGTCGCGGATTAGACCGCACGACCCGTCGCTGGCTGCAGTGGCTGCTGTGTAGAAAGCCCGGCCGTGTTCTCACGAGCCAGAGGCTCGGTGCTGGGTCAAACGAATCGCCAGCATCCGCTGTGACCACGTTCGACGAACGTCGATCCAAGCCCCGCATGGCGATCGCCGCACGCCCGTCACGCGATGCCGTTGAAATCATGCTGATCGTCTGCTTATAGAGCCGCGCATCATCTTCTCCCCGCCTCCGCCCCGCGTCTGAAGGCTCCTCAACCCTGCGGAAGATGAAGCGCCGGTCCTCACCGGAGCAATCCCCATGGCACACTACACATTCGAACGTCTTTCCGCGGCCGATCATTCGTTCCTCATCGCCGAGCGCGAGGGAGCGCCCATGCACGTCGCAGCACTCCAGCTCTTCGAGGCTGGCCCGCTGCGCACAGCCGAACGTGGCATCGACCTGGCGGCCATCCGCCGGGCGACCGAAGGCGTCTTGCACTTGATCCCCCGCTACCGCCAGCGGCTCGCCTGGGTTCCGATCGAAGGGCGCCCGGTGTGGGTCGACGATCCTGAATTTCAGATTGACCGACACCTCCGGCACGTTGCCCTGCCCCGACCCGGCAGCCTCTCCCAGCTGAAGACCCTGGTGTCGTGGATCCTGTCGCAGCCGCTCGATCGTCGGCATCCACTCTGGGAGAACTGGGTCATCGAAGGCCTCGAAGGCGGCGATCGGTTCGCTGTCGTAACCAAAGTTCACCACTGCATGGTGGACGGCATCGCCGGTGTGGACCTCGCCCAGATCCTGCTCTCGCCAGCCCCCGACGGGCAGCCGAGCGAACCGACCCCCTACGTCCCGCGACCCTTGCCGAGCGGTGTCCAGTTGCTGACCGATGCCGCCGGGCGCTGGCTCGGGCTTCCGTTGAGTGCCGCGCGGGGCCTTGGCACATTGGTGCGCGAGATCGGCGATGTCGGCTCCGAGCTCTGGACACACGCTCAGGCACTCGGGAATCTCGCCGGTTGGATGGTCAACGGGGCCTCCGCAACGCCCTTGAACGGCCCGCTCAGCCGCCAGCGCAACTTCGACTGGATGAGCGTGTCGTTCTCGGAGGCGCGCCGCATCGCTCGAGCGCGCAGCTGCACCTTGAACGACGTCGTCCTCGCCACCGTCACGGGGGCGGTGCGTGACTTCATGATTTACCGTCGGGTCGATCCCGCAGCACTCGACTTCCGGGTGGCCGCACCGGTCAATGCGCGGCGGTCGGACGAAGGCGCGACCCTCGGCAACCACATCTCCTCGTGGGTGGTGCGACTGCCGCTGGACGAAGCCGACCCCCTGGAGCAACTCGAACGTTGCCGGGTGAGGACCCAGGAGCTCAAGGCGAGTCGGCAGGCGCTGGGCGTCGAGACAATTTTCGCCGCAGCGGAGTGGACCCCGTCCTTCGTGCTCTCGCTGGTGACTCGGGCCGTCAGCGGTCCGATCAATACCATCGTGACCAACGTGCCCGGCCCGCCCGTACCGCTCTACCTGCTCGGCGCCCGGCTGATCGAAGTGTATCCGCTCGTCCCGATCTTCGAGAACCTCGGGCTCGGCATCGCGGTGATGAGCTACTCGGGCAAGCTGTGTTTCGGCTTCAACGCCGATGCGGATCTCTTGCCCGACGTGCCCGTGTTGGTCGGCATGGTGCAGCAATCGTTCCGGACTCTCTCGAAGTTGACCGGTGGCGAGACCCGCGAGCTTGCCCCACACCGCGCGGCTGCGAGTTCCGGCCGAGCATCGACCTCGGCAAGCGACGTCCCGACCGCGATGGTCGCGGCGCCGCGAACCTGACGGCTACCGGCTTCGCGCCGGGTCCGACTGCGGCCCGTTGCGGCGACGCCGTGCTTGTCGCCGCACGCGCAGGGCGCGGCACCACTCAGCCCGCGCCGCGACGACGCGGCGAGCAGATCCCGATCTGCGAGGAGCCAATGAAGTCGAGCAACTCGTGCACCTCCGGGATGAGACCGCCGCGCTTCTCCTCCGCCAGCGCCAGCTCCTGGCGCGCAAAGCTCAGATTTCGAACGCGCCCGAACAGAGTGCGGTAGGCCCGGCGGATTGCGGCGATCGTCTCGCGCGAAAATCCCGCGCGCTGAAGGCCGACGGTGTTCACCCCGGCGAGCCGGTTGACCGTAACGAGGATGGTGAAAGGGGGTACATCGCAGCTGGCGGCTCCGGTCCCCTGTACCATCACCAGACGGCCGACACGGACGTGCTGATGGATCGCGCTGTTGCCCGAGAGGAAGGCTCGCGCCCCCACCCTCGCGTGCCCACCGAGCACGGCACCGCTGGCGAGGATCACATCGTCGTCGAGCCGGGCGTCGTGTCCGACATGGCTCGTCGTCATCAGGAAGCAGCGGTTGCCGATCGTGGTGCCATCCCCTTGGGGCATCCCGCGATGAACAGTGACGCCTTCGCGGAACACGTTGCCGTCGCCGATCACCACTCCCGTGCGTTCGCCGCGGTAGCCGAGATGCTGTGGTTCGGCGCCGAGCACGGCGCCGACGTGGACCACGTTGTCGCGCCCCAGCACCGTTCCGGTGCAGACATGCGCCCGCGCCAGGAGCCGCGTCCCTGCACCGACCACCGCCCCCGCTTCAACGATGGCGAAGGGGCCGATTTCGACGCCGTCGGCGATCTCGGCGGCAGGGCTGACCAGCGCGCTCGGGTCGATCTGCGCGGACACCGACACCGGCTCAGCCCTCGTCCGCGCTTGACGGATCGCTGGCCTCGGCAGGCACACGATATTCCTCGCGAAACCATGCTCCCAAATCAATCTGGCGGCAACGTTCCGAACAGAACGGACGCCATCTCCCCGCATCTCCGTCGAGCGAGAGGGCGCAGATCGGGCAGCGCACGAAACGCACCCGCCGAGACTAACGAATCGCCATGCGCTCGCCCACGAGCGGGCCCGTTGTTTTGAACCCCTCCGGAACACCTCCGCGCGGCGCAAGCCGCGACCGAGAGGTTGTGTTCCTTGGCTCGTCGCGGCGACTTCGGTCGGAGCGGGGCGCCGCCGCCAGTCGATGGCCGCGTCGAGTGGTTCCCTCGGTCGGCACAGCGAATTCGGCCGCAGCGGCATGTGTCCACCCGTTTGCGCCGCCGGTGCCGGAGAGCGACGATGCGCGCAATCGGGGCGGTCGACCGGATTCTCGGCTCGTTGACGCCACTCCGGACCGCTGCGGGCCAGACCGCCCCCACCACAACGATGGACACGCCCTCCCCCAGCCCGCTCGAGCTCGCGGGACTCACGATTCTGGCCTTCGAGAGTCGCCGCGCCGAGGAGATGCGCCGCCTGCTCGAATCACGCGGCGCCACGGTGCTCTCGGCCCCGGCCATGCGGGAGGTGCCGCTTGCCCCCTCCGTCGTCGAGTCGGTCCTGGCGGAACTCGAAGCGAGCCGGATCGAGGTTCTGATTTTGCTGACCGGCGTCGGCACCCGGGCGCTGGTCGCGGCCCTCTCCCGCTACCGCGAACGCGCCACAATTCTGGCCTGGCTCGCACGCCTGCCGATCGTCGCGCGCGGGCCCAAGCCCGTCACAGCGCTGCGTGAACTCGGCCTGACACCGCGCCTCGTGGCACCCGAACCGAACACCTGGCGCGAACTACTGGCGACGCTCGATGCGGAACTCCCCGTCAAGGGACGGCGGGTCGCGGTCCAGGAGTACGGCAAACCCGCACGCGAACTCCTCGACGGACTGACCGCGCGCGGTGCCCTCGTGCTGCGGGTCCCGGTCTATCGCTGGGCCCTGCCCGAGGATTGCGGACCACTCGAAGCGGGGATCGAAGCGCTCGTCCACGGCGGCGTCGACGTGGTCGCGTTCACGACGGCGGTCCAGCTCGACCATCTGCTCGAGGTCGCCGGGGCACGGCGCGAAGCCGTCATCGGAGCCCTCCGCTCCACGGTAGTCGCGTCGATCGGGCCGACAGCGAGCCTGGCCCTCCGCAGTGCCGGCATCGAGCCCGATCTGGAGCCCGAGCACCCGAAGCTCGGCTGGCTCGTCCGGACGATCGCCGGCGAAGCACGCGTCCGACTCGCCTCACGACGTGGTGGGGGCTAGCTTCGGCTCTGTGTACGTCGGACGCGATCTGCCGCTGCTACGCGCCTGCCGGCGCGAGACGACCTCCTTCACCCCAGTCTGGCTGATGCGCCAGGCGGGCCGCTACCTGCCCGAAGACCGTGCGGTACGAGATCGCTTCACCTTCCTCGACCTGTGCAAGACCCCGGAGGCGGCAGCCGAGGTCACGCTGCAGCCGGTGGAGTTGCTCGGTGTCGATGCCGCCATCCTCTTTGCCGACATCCTGCTGCCGCTCGAACCGCTCGGTCTCGGACTGTCCTTTGGTCCAGGCGAGGGCCCCAGGATCGAACGGCCCTTGCGCACCGCGGCCGACGTGGCGGCGCTACCCGTCGTGGATTGTGCCGACGCGCTCTCCTTCGTCCTCGAGACAATCCGCATCGTCCGCCGCGAGCTGGGTGACCGGACTCCCTTGATCGGCTTCGCGGGCGCCCCCTTCACGCTGGCCTCGTATGCGATCGAGGGCGGTGGCTCGCGCGACTACCGCCAGACGAAACGACTGCTGCTGGGCGAGCCCGAGACCTGGCATGCGTTGATGACACGCTTCGTCGATCTGACCGCGAGCTACCTTGAAGCACAAATTATGGCTGGCGCCGAAGCCGTACAGCTCTTTGACAGCTGGGTCGGTCACCTCGCACCGATCGACTACCGCCAATCCGTTCTGCCGCACATGCAGACGCTGCTGGCACGGCTCGCCCGCAGCGGGGTCCCGGTGATCCATTTCGCGACCGGAACCTCGGGGCTGCTCGAGGACATGGCGGCTGCGGGCGGTGACGTCATCAGCGTCGACTGGCGGATCGATCTCCGCACGGCATGGCAGCGCATCGGCTCGTCGCGCGCCATCCAGGGCAACCTCGACCCGCTCGTGCTCGCAGCCCCCGCGCACGTCATCCGCGAACGGGTGCGCGAGCTGCTCGCGCAAGCCGAGGGGCGCCCCGGTCACATCGCCAACCTGGGCCACGGCCTGCTGCCCGAAATACCCGTGGACGGCGTGCGCTGCTTCGTCGACGCCGTCCATGAACTGAGCGCCCGGTGAACCCCCGGCTGGCGCGCGATCCCCGGATCGCGATCCTCGGCGGCGGCATCACGGGTCTGGCCGCCGCGTGGCGGATCCGCGAACGCGCCCCCGCGACTCGCGTGACGCTCTTCGAGGCAGGCGACCGACTCGGTGGCGTGATCCGCAGTGAACGCTGCGACCGATGGTTGCTCGAACACGGCCCCGATTCACTCCTCCGCGAGAAACCCTGGGCCATCGAACTTTGCCATCAGCTCGGACTTGGCGACGAGCTGATCCCGACCGAGGAAGGGAATCGCCGCACCTTGCTGGTCCGCGACGGCAAGGTCGTTCCTGTCCCTGACGCCTTCCGCCTGCTCGCGCCGACCCGACTCGGCCCCTTCATGGCATCGCGCGCGCTCTCCTGGCGCGGCCGCCTGCGCGCACTGGCCGACCTCGTCCTGCCCCGACGCCCGACCAGCGCGGGCGACGAGAGTCTGGCGTCGTTCGTCCGGCGGCGCCTCGGCAACGAAGTTCTCGAACGACTGGCGCAACCTCTCGTCGGGGGCATCTACACAGCGGATCCCGAGCGGCTCTCGCTTGCGGCAACCATGCCGCGCTTCCTCGATCTCGAACGACGTCACCGCAGCGTGATCCTCGGACTCATGCGTGACATGAACGAAAACCGCGCGGCGGCGACGCAAGCGAGTGGCGCCCGGTTCTCGATCTTCCTGAGCCTGCGCGGCGGCCTCGAGGATCTGCCGCGCGCGCTGGTGGCAGCGCTCCCGGCCCAGAGCCTGCGCATGAACTGCAAGGTGCAATCGCTCACCGTCGCAGACGCCGGTTGGCAGATCGTCACCGAGACCGACACCGCAACGGTTGACGCGGTGATCGTGGCCCTTCCCGCGCCGCGCGCGGCCGAGGTCCTCGAACAACTCGACCCCGAGTTCGCCGGTGGTCTGGCCGCCATCCGCTGCGCGAGCACGGCCGTGATCAACCTGGCCTATCCAGCTTCGGCCTGGGACAAACCACCGCTCGGTCTCGGGCTGGTGGTTCCCGCTCGCGAGAAGCGCACCATCCTCGCCGCCTCGATATCGAGCCTCAAATACGCGGGACGGGCTCCGGACGGGGACACGCTGGTGCGCGCCTTCGTGGGTGGCGCCCTCGCACCGGAGACCCTCCTGACCCGTGATGACGATCTCATCGGGCGGGTGCGTCACGAACTCGCCGACCTGCTCGGATTGCGTGGCGCACCTCTCTTGACGCGTTGCACGCGCTGGTTGCAGTCGATGCCACAGTACGATGTCGGCCATCTCGAACGGACGGAAGCCCTGCACGAGCGCGCCCGGAAGCACCGCACGCTTGCGCTCGCAGGCAACGCCTACGATGGTGTCAGCATCGCCGACTGCGTGCGCAGCGCCACCCGCGCTGCGGATAGCATGCTCGACAAACTGGCAAACGAACACCGGCAGGCGGCAAGCGCATGAGTACCCTGTTCACATTCGAAGGTATCGAAGGATCGGGCAAGAGCACCCACGCGGCGCGTCTTGCGGAAGCGCTCCGCAGCGATGGGATTTACGTTGTCCTCACGCACGAGCCGGGAGGCACCGAACTCGGCCGCGCGATCCGGGGCCTCCTGCTGGACGAGAAGACCCCCGCGCCAACCGCCGAAACAGAACTTCTTCTTTACCTTGCCGACCGGGCCGAGCACATCCGCCGCGTGATCCGGCCCGCGCTCGAGCGCGGTGCAGTGGTGATCGCCGATCGGTTCTCCGCCTCCACCCTGGCCTACCAGGGTTACGGACGGGGGTTACCTCTGGAACAAATCGAGGCCCTCGAATCCTTCGCCCGGGGCAACATCGAGCCGGCCCTGACCTTTCTCCTTGACCTCCCGGTCCCGCGCGGGCTCGAACGCGCCCGCGGCACCGGCCCCGGAGACCGTATGGAACGCGAGGCTCTCGCCTTCCATGAACGCGTACGCGCCGGATTCCACGCGCTGGCCGCCTTGCGGGCGAGCCGAATGGTCCGGATCGACGCGAGCCAGCCTCTCGACGACGTGGCACGGGAGGTCACGGCGCAAGCCCGCGCGCATCTTCGGAGCACCGCCGGGTGATCCTCGCTGAAATCCGCGGCCAGGATGCCGTCGTCGAACGTCTTGGTCTGGTCCTCGCACGAGGAAAGCTGCCGCACGCACTGATCCTCGCCGGACCACCGGGCGTCGGGAAACGCACGACGGCGCTGGCGTTGGCCCAGGCACGACTGTGCACCGAGGATCCCACACGCGGTTGCGGACGGTGTCCGGAATGCACACAGGTCATGTCCGGAACCCACCCCGACCTCTTCGTCGAGGATCTCGCGGCCGCCCGCCGCGATCGGCCGGCGGCCGCGACCCTCTCGATCGAGCAGATGCGCCGCCTGCGTTCCGGACTCGCCTTCACTCCCGTGCGCGGTCGAGCCAAGATCGGCCTCATCGAACCCGCCGACCGCCTGACGGTGGATGCGCAGAACGCGCTCCTCAAAACCCTTGAGGAACCCCCAGGGCACGCCACCCTGTTGCTGGTCACAACCTCGCCCCGCCTGCTTTTGGCAACGATCCGCTCGCGCTGTCAGACGTGGAATTTCTCGCCCCTTCCCGAGCCGGTCGTCTCAAGCCTCCTCGGCGCGGAAGAGCAGGACCCGGAACGAAGGGCCCAGGCGGCACGCCTGGCCGAGGGCAGTTTGGAGCGGGCGCGGGAGCTTCTCGACGAAGAACTCGCGGCCGCGGCGAGTTCCTTCGAGGAGAGGCTCGACGGCATGTCCCGGACGACCATCCCCGAGCTGCTCGATCTCGCGGCCGAACTGGCGGGCAGCCGTGGCGCCGGCCGGCGGGAACGACAACTCGTCCACGTCACGACGATGCACGTCTGGGGCCGCCGGCGGTTGCACGAAGCGGCCGAGATCCACGCCACCCAGCGCAGCCCCGCCTCGGAAGCCGCCCTGGCCCGCGCTCGCCGGCAACTTGGGCTGATTCATGCTACCTCGCGAGCGCTCGACCGTAACGCGAACATCGAGCTGACCTGGGATCGTCTCCTCCTGGGCCTGCGCAACCTCTGAACCCGGCAACACGCACGGAACTCGACGATGGACGGAACAAACATCCCCGAGGAGTCGGCTCAGAGCGCTGCTCCGGATTCGTTTCGGGTGGTCGACGTCGGCTTCCGCATCGCGGGGCGGGCCGGCGTATACGATGCAGGGAAGCTCGACCTGACGGCGAACGAAACCGTCGTGGTGGAGACCTCGCGCGGCCAGGAACTCGGACGCACCCTGCTCCCCTCTCGCGACCCCCGCGAGCACGAAACCGAGGACGAATTCCCTCGCGTCGTGCGGCGCGCCACCGACGACGACCTCCACCGCGCCGATCACAACCGCATGCTCGAGACCAAGGCCCGGGAGGCTTTCGTCGATCTGGCTCGGCATCACCGCCTCCCCGTCAAGCCGATCCGTGTCCACTACCGCTTCGACGGGGGTCGGGCCGTCGTCTACTTCTTCGCGGGTGAACGCGCCGAAGTTCGCCCGCTGGCGCGCGATCTCTCCCACCGCCTGCACACCCGGATCGAACTCCTGCAGGTGGGCGAACGTGAGGAGACCCGCCTGGTCGGCGGCATCGGCTCCTGTGGGCGCGAACTCTGCTGCAGCACATGGCTCACCGACTTCGCTCCGGTGTCCATCAAGATGGCCAAGGAACAGGGCCTGCCGCTCAACCCGTCCAAGCTGGCGGGGATGTGCGGCCGGCTCAAATGCTGCCTGCGCTACGAGTACGACACCTATCTCGACCTTCGCCGGGCCCTGCCGCGCGTCGGCAAGCGGGTGCAGACCGTCAAGGGCGACGGCAAGGTCGTCAAGCTACTGCCGCTCGAGCAGCGCTGCCTCGTCGTGCGGGAGGAGGACGGCCTGACGATCGAGTGCACCCTGGACGATCTGGTCGCCCGGCGAGACGAGGCGACCGGACCGGCTGAGCCTGCGAAGTCGGAATGAACGAACCCGTCTACATCACGACGCCGCTCTATTACGTCAATGCAGAACCCCATCTCGGGTCGACCTACACCACGGTCATTTGCGATGCGTATGCCCGGTTTCATCGTCAACGCGGTCGCGACGTCTGGTTCCAGACCGGCACTGATGAGCACGGCGAGAAGATCGCCACGGCGGCAAGCGCGGCAGGCCTCGAGCCCAGAGCTTTCGTCGACGACGTCAGTGGTCTCTTTCGCGCCGTCTGGGATTCCTGCGGGATCAGCTACGACCATTTCATCCGGACGTCGTCTCCGAGCCACACCGCCTTCGTGCAGGATCTCCTGAGCCGCCTGCACGAAGCCGGCGACATCTATTTCGGAGATTACGCCGGGCTCTACTGCGTCGGATGCGAGCGTCTCTACACCGAAAAGGAGCTGATCGACGGCCGCTGCCCGCAGCACCTCACCGTGCCGGAGACTGTTTCGGAGCCCAATTACTTTTTCCGGATGTCGCGCTACCAGGACCGCGTCCGCGAAATCCTGGATTCCCAACCCGACCTGGTGCGACCCGAGGGCTACCGTCGCGAGGCCCTGGCGATGCTGAAGGAGCCGCTCGGCGATCTCTGCATCTCGCGCCCACGCAAGCGCCTCGAGTGGGGCATCGAACTGCCCTTCGACCGGGAGTACGTGACCTACGTCTGGTTCGACGCCCTCGTCAACTACGTGAGTGGACCGGCGGCCATGGGCCGACTCGATGCCACGTGGCCCGGCGTCGAGCACTTCATCGGCAAGGACATCCTGAAGCCTCACGTCGTGTTCTGGCCCTGCATGCTGCTCGCTGCGGGCCTCCCTCTCTTCCGCCACCTGAACGTGCACGGCTTCTGGTCGAGTGGTGGACAGAAGATGTCGAAGAGTCTGGGCAACGTCGCCCGGCCACTTGCCATCCGGGACCGCTACGGCATGGACGCCCTGCGCTATTTTCTGATGCGCGAGATGGCCTTCGGGCAGGATTCCGATTTCACCGAGGATGCCCTCGTCGTCCGCCTGAATGCCGACCTGGCCAATGGCTTTGGCAACTTCGCCAGCCGGATTCTGGCTATGATCAACAAATACTTCGACGGCGTCGTGCAACCCCTGTCGCACCGCAGCCCGGCTGACGACGTGCTGCCACTGGCCTTCGCAAAGGGACGTGCCGAGATGGAGAGCCACGTCCATCAGCTGGCCTTTCACCGCGGACTCGAGTCGCTGTGGCGCGCGCTCGATGTCGCCAACAAGTACGTCGTCGAGACCGCCCCCTTCCGGCTCGCCAAGGATCCGGCGGAGCGCGGCCGGGTCGGGACGATCCTGCACCACTGCCTGGAGGCACTCCGGGTTCAGGCCCAGCTCGTCGCTCCTTTCTTGCCTGACGCGGCGGAGCGGTTGCGCGAGATCCTCGCGCTATCACCGGAGCGTTTCGCCGATCTCGATCTCCCCTGGGGCGAGGCCTTTCCCGCGGGTCATCGCGTTGGCGCCGCCGTCAATCTCTTCCCGCGGGTCGAGGCGGTGGGCCCTTGACGGACGTCGCGTTGCGGCCGGAAAGCTCGAACGCAGAGGCACCTTCGCTCAAGCTGACCTCACCCCCGGCTTCAACCACGAGCGCTTCGACCCCCGCGACTCCACGCGTGAGCTGCGCAAGTCCGGCCACCCCCCAGACCACGAGAGCGGTCGAGAAAGCCTCCGCTGTCGCTCCATCTGGAGCGACGACGGCGGCCACTCGCGCCGATTCGACCGTTTCTCCGGTGCGTGGATCCATCACATGACCGACGCTGCGCTCGCCGATCCGCCACACCTGTCCGCGACTCGCCGAGACAGAGAGTGCCGCGTCCCGCAGGCGCACGATGGCGATCTCGTGCCCCTCGGGGTCGGCGATGGCAACGCGCCACGTTCCCGCCAGCTCCTCACCGGGAGGCCCTCCGATCGCGTGATGGCTTGATCCGCCGAAGTCAAGTAGTGCTCTCAGCCCGGGCACGGCCTGCAGGTCGGGGAGTGTGCGGTCGAGCGCCCAGCCCTTGCCGATCCCTCCGAGATCTATGCGCGCCCCGGGCCGAGAGAGCCGCGCCGTCTCTTGGTTGATCTCGAGCCCATCGATGCCCACTGCCTCTCTCGCCCGCGCCCGGGCAGCCGCCGTGGGCCACTGCCCGGCACGCTGTGCTGCACGCCACAATTCGACCAGGGGCCCCACGGTGGGATCGAAGGTCCCCTGCGTGGTTCGCGCGAGCCGAGCCGCAGAGCGAAGTGCAGCCAACGTCGGCTGCGGTAGCCGCACGGGTCCCGCTCCAGCCGCACGATTCAGTTGCGTCAAGGGACTCGACTCGGAGAAGGTGGTCAACGCCTCGTCAAGCATGTCAACAGTCGCGAGCACTCCGGTGGCGGCGCGCGACAGGGTTGCCGGATCGGGGCCGCAGAGAGTCACCTGCAAGACCGTCCCCATCGAGGGTGCGCCCCGCTGGAGACAGGACTCGGACGCTGGAGGCTTCAGCGCATAATCCGCCGCTGCCTCCGGGCGGCCACCGCCGCACGCTGCTCCAGGCAAGGCAAGGGCAAGCGCGAGGGCCATGCCGACATGGCAATCGACCCGTAGACCCCTCCGCTGAGGCGATGGCCGGGCAGCCCGCCATCCTCCCTGTATCGAGTTCACGGTTCTCGCCGAACGACGCGCCTGGTCTCAGTCGTCGTCGTCGTCGTTTCCAGCCCAGGCAGCGTTGCTGCCGGCAAAGACCGCCCACAGGCAGGTACCGATCAGCACGGCGAGACTGACCTCGAGCAACACGAATCCGGCGACCTTGAGCCAGGCGAGATGAGGGCTCACGAAGCGCACGAGCCAGCCGCTCCCCTCGTCAAGGACCGCTGCGCCGAAGGGCACCACGATCAACCAGAGCTTCGTCACCGATCGGAGCGGAACGAAGAGCATGAGATGGGTCAGCGTCATGAGCAACATGCCCATCGCGAAGAGGTGGAAGTGGGCGACCTCGACCATCCCGCGAAAACTGCGCGGTTCGAGAAACCGCTCCTCGTCGCCCAGGTAGTAGGTCACCACCGACGCCGGGGAGAGATCCATGTGCGCGAAGTAGAGGGCTGCATTGGTCAGCCAAAGCCCGACTACGAAGAGCACGAAGAGAACGACGACCACCTTCAAAAGGCCGTTCCGCGACCAGTCACTCACGACGAAGCGCACGTCAGTCCTCCTTCTCCGGCCCGGCCTCGGCAGAATCCTTCTCCAGCAAGACGCGGTGCAGGGCCAGAACCCGGCGTACACCGCGCGTCACCGCGGAGGCCGAGAGCGAGGCGCCGGCAATGCCGTGCACTCCGCGGCGGATCCGCAGATCCGGATTCAGTTCGCGACCGCGGAACTGGTCGAGCCAGCGACGCGACGGCTCGAATTCCGGCGGCTCGTAGAAGGCGAGCATCAGCACCGAGGCCACCTTACCCGCGGGATCGAGAACGACCAGGAGGGTCTCGGGAACCGTGCGCACGTTGTGGGTCTCGAAGTACGCGTAGCCGGTAATATCACCCTCTCGCGGCGAGGCGCTGCCTCCGGGCGTCTCTCCGGCGCCCTCGGACGCGTTCCGGCTTGTGCTTGATCGGGCGGTGGAGCGGGCCTCTGCCCCCGGCGTTGCCCCGGGTTCCGTCACGGCCTCTCGACCGACGTAGACCGTTACAAAGCCATCGTCAAGCGCAACACCGGAGAGTTCCCGGACGGCCGCGCGCTGCTCAGGGGAGAGGAAGAAGCGACGCCGCTCGACCTGAATCGCGCCGGGGAAAGCAGCCTCGAGGGCCTCCTTGCGGCCCATATAGGCCGCGGCTCTTGCTGGCTCGCCAGAGGAGACAAGAAACCCGGACGCGAGCAGGGCCACGGCGACAAGCACCGTGCCCCCACTCGTCATCCAGCGCGCCCCGCGCTGCTCAGAATACGAAGCCAAGGCCAAGGTTGAATGTATCCGGGCTCTCGCCGGCCTCGGGATTGTACATGCGGTAGTCCGCCTTCAGGACCACCTGCGAAATCGGCTTGTAGTCGATCCCCACGGTCCAGATCGTGTCGTCGTACTTGCCGTTGGCCATGAACCCGGCGGGCACATGCTGCTGGGTATCGACCCACTCGAAGCGGACGAACGGAGCCAGCGCCTGATCGGTGTCCTGGAGCATCCACGGCATCACGTCATACGCGCCCTCGAGGTACATCCCGAGCATCTGATTGGCGATGACATCGTCCGCACCGATGAGTTCGTCCTCGCGCAGCAGATTCGTCAATTGCTTTGCATCACCAACCCATGAGGCCGCGATCTCACCGCGGGTTACAAATTGCCCCAAGGTGTACTGCGCATGTCCCTCCCAAATGGTCGTGGGAGTCTGGGGCACATCCTGGCCGTCGACGACCTGATTCTGCCCCGAGTTACCGGCGTATACGGCGGTACCAAAAACGAGGTCGTCGATCGGTTGGAAATCGACGCGACCGACGAACGCCCAGTCCTCGGCGATCGCCCGGTTGCCCTTCTGTCGTGCATCGCGGAAACCGGACGGCTTGAACCCGAGCGCGTTGAAGCCGTTGATGCCGTACACGCGGTAGTCCATCCAGTCCGTGGGTTCGGCGAAGAGTCCGGCACCGACTTCGCGCCACGTGCTCGGGATGATGCGCTGATCGACCTCGGGCCGATTGACGGCGAGGTAGAAGGTCGGCTCGTGGGCCTCGTTGACCATGCCCATGGGGACCAGGACCTCACCGGCGCGAATGTTTGCATACTCCGAGAGGAAGAAGTCGAGGTAGGCCATCTCGACCGAGACCTCGCCACTCTTGGAGCTCACCGTGCCGGCAGTCGTCGCGTGTTCGAATTCGACCTCCGAGTTGAACACGATCCAGTCGTTGAACTTGTACCCAGTGTACAGCACGAACCGCTGCAGGTCGTCCCGGATCAGATCTGTGTCCGTCTTGTCGGAGGTTGGGGCCTTGTAGACGAGTTCGCCGTAACCACCGATCGAGAGGCCTGGGTTGCGCCCGTAGACCTTGGCCGCCCCAGGCGAGAGACCGTAGCGGCTCTCGAGCTTCATCTCCTCGGGAATGGTGAGACTATTCTTGATGGTGTCGACTGCGTCCGCCAGCACGTCGGTCCTCTGCTCGGTGGTCGCCTGGCGGACCTCCTCCTGTTGCTGCTCCTGTTTGAGCTTCGTAAGTTCAGCCTGCAGTTCGGCGAGCTTGGCCTCGAGGGCCTCGATCCGCGCATCCGCGGCGTGCGCCGCGCCGGGACGGGCCAGAAGAGCCATCCCGACCAAGGCCGCAGCAATCGGATGGCCAAGGCGACTCAAGCCCCGCTTCTCTTTCTCTCGTCTTCGCATGTCTTCTCCTGCTCGGGAAGGGAAGGGTCGCCCAGCAAGGCGCACCCGCTGGCGCCCGCCTCTCCGGCCCCTGGTTCAGGCCCCGGCCCTAGCGAAATTGAAAGTCATTTTCAACTAGCTCGGACCCCGCCCCATCGGGCGCCCGGGATCGACGATCCATCCCCGCGGGTGTGGGTAAGGATCCATCCGCGCAGAACTCTCGGGTCGCCCAAGCGGAAGTGTGCCTGCCCGTCATGGCGGTCGGTGAGGCCAGGTCAGCGCAGAACTCGGCAAGCCGCCTCGCCTTGTCGGAGGATCAGCGGCTCAGGAACACCGGGCAGTGGGCATTGCGAAGCACAAATTCCGTGGTGCTCCCCAGCACCCATTCGACGATGCGGGAATGACCATGGGAGCCCATGAACACGAGGTCGTGCCCCCCCTCGCGCAAACGGAGAGGGATCTGCTCCCAAGCCTGGCCCACTTCTACCTTGTAGTCGACAGCAATCGCATACGAGGAGAGATAGCGCCGCGCATGGGCAATGATGGCCTCTCCGTCCTCGGCATCGCGAGCGATCGTGACGACAGCGAGAGGCAACGCCAGCGCCGTGCAGAGATCGGCCGCGGCGCGCATGGCACCACTCGCCCGTTCACTGCCATCCCATGCGAGCATCGGGGAGCGGATCTCCCGGAACTCTGCGGGTGTCACCAGCACCGGTCGCGTGCATTGCCGCGTAGCGCTCTCGGTCACGCTGCCGAGAAGACCCGTGGTGAACCTTGCATTGGCGCCGCGATATCCGATCACGAGCAGATCGGCCTCGCGCGCCCCGTCGCACAGTTCCGAAGCAACGACACCGATCGTGAGACGGGAATCATGCCGGGTCCTGGCTGCGTCGCACTGTCGCTCGAACTCCTCGAGCAACCCGCGACCTCGCTCCTGCAGCGCCGCCCGCATCTTGGCCGTGAAGTCGAGGTACGGCTCGAAGCCCAGCGAACCCGAGATGTCGTGGAAGAACGAGCCCTCGATCGAGACGATGTCAACGACGTGCAGTCCACTCACGGTCGCGTCGAGCCTCTTCCCCAGCCAGACCGCGTACCGGAGGGCCGCACCGGAATGCTCCGACCCGTCGACGCCCACGAGAATCCGCTTGATCATGTCGCACCTCCCACCGTCGCGCTGCGCCACGGCCACGCGAGGGCCTCTCTTGCCGAGCGTGCCGGAAAATTCGGCTTCCCGAAAGGGGGGCGCTCCACGCCGCGCTTTACAAGGAACCGCCCGGCGCGCTATCGCCAACATCGCGATGGCCGTCCGAAACCGGAAGATGTCAGGCAAGAAGCCGGTGGCCGTGTCCGGGCCTCGCAAGGGGCGGCAAACCACGGAACGGCTCGCCAGACTCGAGACGATCGTGCGCGAGCTGCGCAGCGTGGCCGAGGCCGCGGGCCTGCGCGTAAGGCAGGAGAAGCTCCTCCGCGAGGCGGGCTACACGATTCGTAGCGGGCTTTGCCGAGTGGCCGAGAACCAGATGCTGATTCTCGACAGCGAACTGGCACCCGAGATCCGGGTTGACATGCTGCTCGGTGCTCTTGCCGGTCGCGATCTCTCGGGCATCGAGATGCCCGAGGAGATCCTGAGCCTGCTGCGGCCCGAGAGCCCGTCCGCTGCGTCGCGTTGACATCACCGGCTGCCGGCTCTAGCCAGCGCCCATGGCGACGCGTGCGGACCGCTTCTCCGCCTTTCGCCTGGTCCTCAAAGAGCGTGGCCTGAAGTCCACCTCCCAGCGCGACGATATCGCGCGCGTTTTCTTCGAGATAAAGCGCCACGTCAGTGTCGACGACCTCTTCCGCGAGGTGCGCAAGATCAATCCGAGGGTCGGCTACGCGACGGTCTACCGGACGCTGAAACTACTGCTGGAATGCGAACTCGCCGAGGAACAACGCTTCGCGGACGGACAGACGCGCTACGAGAACATCGAGGCAGCCGAGGCCCATCATGACCATATTTTGTGCGATCGCTGCGGCCGGATCGTCGAATTCACCGACGAGAGCCTGGAGAACCTCCAGGAGGACATCGCCCGCCGTCTGGGTTTCGTGCTCGCGCGACACCGGCTCGAACTCTACGGCATCTGTCGTCAATGCCGCGAGGGAACACCGCGCTCGCGTTGACGCCGCCGCATGAGCGACCGACAGGCCCAGGCGCCCCGGCTGCAACCGTCCCGGCGGCGATCCCGTGCGGCGGCAAGCTGACTTGCGCTGGCCGCCCTGCCCTCAGGCGCTCGGCCGGATCCCGTCGGAGGAGTTCTGCCGCACGGTCGTCTTCGGCTGCCGATCACCCACGTCGGCCAGAACCGAGCGTAGCCGGGCCTCGAGTTCGCGCAGTCCGGACTCCAGCCGCTCGATCTCGGGTCCCACCGCGCGCAGGCGCGCCATGCCGCCGGCGAGCGTCTCGTCGATTCGACGCTGGAGGAGTTCGAGGCGGTCACGGGAGCGGTGGAGAACCTCATCGACGAGGCGGGAGCCTCGCGCCGACTCCTCGGCAACGAGCCGCTCGGCCTGGTCACGCACACCGCCGATCACCGAGAGTCCTCTCTGGGCCACTCCGGCGATGGCATCACCACCGTTGCGCACGAGGTTCTGCAGAAGTTCGAGCGAGAGCGGGCTCTGCCGCCGCCGTTCGTCCTCCAGGATGATCTGGGCGAGGGTCACGGCCGTCAAGTCCTCACCCGACTCGTTGTCGGTGACATGCACTTCGTCGCCGCTGCGCACGCAGCGGGCGATGTCGTCCAAGGCCACATAGCGGCTTGTAGACGTGTCGTAGAGCTTCCGGTTTGCGTATCGCTTGATCACTCGCTGCATGGGGGAGAATCTAGATTTTCCTGAAGCGGAGCACAAGCGACACATCGGGGCGGCGTCCAGAAACCGCACCGCTCGGGGAGCCGGGCGCCTCGCGCGGAGCCATGAGCATCGAGCCCGGGCATCGTCCGGCCAGCGCCGCGCACACCGCCAGCGCTCCCACCTCGCGCGAGCGACGAGTGCCAGCCCGGACACATGTCTGGGCGACCCGTGCGGCGGCGAAGACACACAGCACTCTCCGGCTGGAGTCGACCGTTGCAGAAGTAGCGGGAGTTTTGGCCATTCGGCACGTTCTCGCCACCAGCCACCTCCCGCGCCATCATCCAGAGTAAGGCAGTGGGATATACGTGAAATCCCCAATATCACATCGATTTACCCGCATATTCCACGGAGATGACTTCCTATCAGCCCTGGGTTCAAGTGGGGTACGACGCTTGCTCCGGACAGGCGCGGTGCCTGCAACGAGGGAGGAGTCCACCATGGCCGAGATCAACGTCGATGCCGCCTGCCGAACCACCAAGGAGTCGGCCATCGCTGAGACCTTGGGGCTGGTGGGCCAGCATCCATCGATCCGCCGCGTCGCCGAGCTGGTCCGCCGCGTCGCCGTGGCCGATGTTCCCATCCTGATCAGCGGCGAGAGCGGCACCGGCAAGGAACTCGTCGCCAAAGCCATCCATCGTGCCTCTCGGCGCGCTAGCCGAACGCTCGTCCCGGTCCACTGCGGAGCGATTCCTGAGGAACTCCTCGAGAGCGAGCTTTTCGGTCACGTGAAAGGCGCCTTCACCGGAGCTCTGGGGCATCGGGCCGGGCGCTTTCAGCTCGCCGACGGCGGGACGGTCTTCCTCGATGAAATCGGAGAAATGTCGGCACGTTTCCAGACCAAGCTGCTGCGCGTGCTGGAGGATGGAACCTTCGACCCCGTCGGGAGCACGACGACACAACGCACCGACGTTCGTGTGGTCGCGGCCACCCATCGCGACCTGCCCACGATGGTGCGCTCGGGTTCCTTTCGGGAGGACCTCCTCTACCGCCTCGACGTCGTCACGATCCGCCTGCCGTCCTTGCGCGAACGACGTTCCGACATCCCGATCCTGGTCCGACACTTCCTCGAACTGCTGGCGCGCGACCGCCACAGCCCGGCGACTGAAGCTACCCCCGAAGCCATGCGCGCGCTTTGCGCGTGGGACTGGCCGGGGAACGTCCGCGAGCTGCGCAACGTGCTGGAACGAGCCGCCCTGCTCGCCGACCGCCCAGGCGAGATCCATCTCTGCGACCTACCCGCCGCCATCGCCGCAGGCAGCGCCACCGATATCGATCTCCCCGCGCCTGATCCCATCGCTACCCAGCCCTGGGACTTCGGACCTGCTGGCGCCAACTTCTACGCCGAACTTGAGGCCTTTGAACGCCGGATGATCACCCAGGCATTGCGTCTCGCGAGCGGCAGCAAACGCGAAGCGGCACGCCTGCTCTCGGTAAACCGCACCACGCTGCTGGAGAAGCTCAAGCGGCGAGGTTGGTCCCTCGAGGATCTGACCCCCGAGTTCGCCCACCAGTCGACGCCCGATTGGAGCGAGATCGCGGACGCAGGCGCGGACGAAGACGGGCCGCTGGCTCTCGCCTCCTGATCAGCCGGTTGCATGACCCAGACCTTTCTGTCGAAACTCGCCCGTGCATTTGCGCAGGCGAATCGGCGTCGCGGCAGGCGTCTGGCTCCTGTGCACGGCCCGTCTCGGAGCCGCCCAGATTCCGGCCGGTGGCGGCGGTGCTGGTGCCGGGGGCGGCATGGGTCCACTCGGCAACGCGCTCAATCGCAGCGAATCCACGCAGGCACCGAACAAATCTGATCTCGACGCGAACCTGGAGAACGCCGACTCCGAGGACGCCAAGGTCCGGCTCGAGGCGATCAAGGGCCTGGCGGGCTCAAAGGACGAGAAAGCTCTTCGCGCCCTGCTCGAGGCGCTGGCCGATCCCGAACCCGAGGTTCGACTCAAGGCCATCGATACCGTGGGGGAGATGCGCGCCAGCGAGGCCACGCCTTCTCTGGTGCAGATCCTCTTCCTTCGGGACAGCCCGGACTGGTTGGAGCAGCGGGCGCTGGTCGCGCTCGGCAGGATCGGGGACTCGCGTGCGACGCGGCCAATCACCGACTTCATCCAGCGCAGCACCGACACGGAATCGAAGGGAACGGCCCTCTTCGCGCTCGGCGAAATCGGCGACGACAAGGCTCTTCCCAGCCTACGCGACATCCAGAGTTCAGGGGATCCGACGGTCAAGCGCCTTGCCGGTGACGCGATTTCGAAGATCGAGGCGCGGCGGATCGAACCGGAAGTGCAGGTGAACGCGCTCCGTCCGGATCCGAACGAGGTCCAGCGACCGGCCTCGGCCGGAGTCGGCGCCCCGGTCGCCTACTAGACCAGGCCCATGGCGACTCCCACGCCCCCGGCAACGGCATCCGGCCTACCGCGCGAGCCGCTCTACGAGCCGAGTCAGGGCGCCCCCCCGAGCATCGGACGCCCGGGCGAGTTCCCGTTCCTGCGCGGGCCCTACGAGACCATGTACCGCACCCGGCGCTGGACGATGCGTCAATTCGCTGGATTCGGAACACCGGAAGACACCAACGCCCGCTTCCGTTTTCTACTCGAGCAGGGCCAGACCGGTCTCTCGACGGCCTTTGACATGCCCACTCTCATGGGATTCGACGCCGACCATCCGCGCTCACGCGGCGAGGTCGGCCGCGAAGGAGTCGCGGTTTCGACCATCGACGACATGGAACGGCTGTTCGCGGCCATCCCGCTCGATCAGGTCACCACCTCCATGACCGTGAACTGCTCGGCCGCCATCCTGCTCGCGATGTACATCGTCGTGGCGGAACGCCGGGGCATTCCGCGTGCGGCACTCGGCGGAACGATCCAGAACGACATGCTCAAGGAATTCATCGCGCAGAAGGAGTGGATCTGTCCGCCTGAACCCTCCGTTCGCGTCGTCGCCGACATGATTGAGTTCTGCACCGTCGAGATGCCGCGCTGGCATCCGGTCTCCATCAGCGGCTATCACATCCGGGAGGCGGGGGCGACGGCCGTTCAGGAACTCGCGTTCACCCTTGCCGACGGTCTCGCCTACATCGACGCCGTCACTCGCAGAGGCCGACTGCGGATCGACGATTTCGGCCATCGCCTCTCGTTCTTCTTCGATGTCCACAACGATTTCTTCGAGGAGATCGCCAAGCTGCGCGCAGCACGCCGCTTGTGGGCAAAGCTGCTTACGGCCCGCTACGGCCCGTGCCTCGCGGAGGCCTGCCGGCTGCGCATGCACGCTCAGACGGCTGGGGCCACGCTGACAGCACAACAGCCGCTCAACAACGTCGTGCGTGTCACCATGCAGGCACTGGCCGCAGTCCTGGGCGGTGTCCAGTCACTTCATACCAATGCCTTCGATGAAACCCTGGCTCTGCCCACCCAAGAGTCTGCCATGGTCGCGCTGCGCACTCAGCAGATCATCGCGGAGGAAAGCGGCGTCGCCGAGATGACGGATCCCCTCGGGGGCAGCTGGGCCCTCGAGTCACTGACCGACGCGGTGGAACAACAAGCTCGCCTCCTGATCGAGGAGATCGACCGGCGCGGCGGCATGATCCAGGCCATCGAACAGGGTTTCCCCCAGACCGAGATCGCCGAGAGCGCCTACCGCGAGCAACAGCAGAGGGATCGCGGCGAACGCGTCACCGTCGGAGTCAACCGCTATTCGGTGAAGGACGACCGACGGCCTTCCCTGCTGCGCATCCCGCCCGAGCTCGAGAAAGCCCAGGTGGACCGCGTCAAGGCGTTCAAGGCCGGGCGTGATCAGACGCGCGTGGATGCAGCCCTCGCCGCACTCACCGAGGCGGCGGCGGTAGAAACCAACTTGATGACGCCGATCATCGCTGCCGTCGATGCGGGCTGCACGGTCGGCGAGATCTCCGACGTCTACCGCCGGGTCTTCGGCGAATACCGCGATCCCGCGCTGGTGTGATGGAGCGCCTGGGCGGCCGCGCGGTCCGACAGGCCGGAGTGGGCCTGTGGACGGCCGCCCTCGTGATGACGGCAGACGCCCGCGTCGCGAACGGCGCGGACAGCCTACCCTGCAACCCGTGGTTCCCTCTCCGGGCGGGCGCTTCCTGGACGTGGCTCGAAACCTCGGGGTCGTCGGATGCGCGCATCGAACGAACCCTGACCGTCGAATCCGTCGAGTCCGGAGCCGGCCGCGAAGAGGCGCTCCTCGTTCAGAGAGTGCGTGAGTCGGGTGGTGCGAGCCGTGCGCTCGGCAAGGCGACGACACGCGCCATCTGCCGCAGCGGCGTCGTCACCCTCGAGACACGTGGAAGCGCTCGAGCACACAGCGGTGGGGCAACCTCCCAGGCGCAAGTAATCGCTCGACTGCCGGGACTGCCCGCGCCCTCCGATCTGGCCCGGGGCCGGACCACTCGCGCCACGACCGAAATCACGACTCTCGAAGGCGGACGGCGCGAACGAATCCGCGGCGAGCGCGTGACTCGCAGTCTGGGCAAGGAAGAGGTCGTGGTCCCGGCGGGCCGCTTCGCGGATGCGGTCCATCTGGTCATCGACGAACGCCTCGAGGGCCAGGGCAACGCGACCTATCGGCAGCGCATCGAGGAATGGTGGGCGCGTGGAATCGGCCTCGTGTTGCGCATAAATTATCAAGAAGGGAAAGTGGTCGGCCGCGAGAGCCTGGTGCGTCGCGTGGTCGCCCTTAGGCATTCCACGCGACCGACGTCGCCATCGACCATTACACGCTCGACATTCTCGAGCACAGCCAGCGCACCCGTCACGCCGACAACGGCCGGAATGCCCAGCTCGCGGGCAACGATGGCCCCGTGCGAAAGTAGACCGGCCGACTCGAGCACGAGTGCTCCGGCACAACTCAGGGCCCCCATCCAGCTCGGATCCGTCGCCAGCGCAACGACCACATCGCCCCGTTCGATGGTGTCGAGATTGTCTGGAACGACGATCCGGCGAACGGCCCCGACTTGCCGCCCGGGAGCGGCCGGCTCGCCGTCCAGAACACCCGCCCCGGGGAAAGGGATACTGGCCGGCTCCAGCGTCGCCCGGGTCTCGGGCGCCACCGATCGTTGGCCTGCTTGATGCGCCCGTGCCGGGAGGGCGACCTGCAGCGTCACACCGGGGCCGCAGTCGGCCGAGACACTGGCGCCGGCCAGGGCGCGGCCTGCATCGTCGATCACGAGCGGCGGTGTCTCGCGGCCCCAGTGGGCGTATTCGTCCCGTCGGATCGAGATTCTTCGACAGGACTCTGCCGGCAGGAGGTCCGTGAAGAGTTCCTCCCGGAGCAGCCAGAAAACGTCAGAGGGTTGAGTTGCAGCTCCCCGTTCGACAGCGCGCCGGCCCGCCTCCAGGGCCAGCGCCCGCAGTCGCGCCAGAAAAAAATCGGCCCCGTAGCGCATATTTTCGCGCAGGGCGTAGGTCTCGCGGCAGAGGTCGAGCAGCATCCGCACGATGGCGGATCGCAGCGATCCCATGGGCCCCGCATTCACGTGCGCGAAGATCCGTTGCTCCAGCGAGGCGATGTCCATCGGCGGAGGAACCACACCTGGCGGCTCCCGGAGTCGGCGCTGGATGAGTGCCGCGACCTTCTCGGGTCGCTCCCGCCATGTCGGCCATGACAGATCGCGGGCCACCAGTCGATGCCCGTGGCGCTCGAGAAACGCCGTCAGCACTTCGTGGCGAGGGACGTCCCCGGCGGCCACGGCTTGCGCGATCGCCACCGGCGTCGCTTCGAGCCAGCGTCGCCGCACGGATTCATCCTCGCGGAGTTCGGCGACCAGATGATTGAGATCGAGGTTCGCGGCGAAGCTCTCCACACCCCCGGCACCGCGCAAGAGTTGCGCAAGGGCCCGGCGATCCCCGGGAACCCACCGCTCGAGCAAGGCACCGAGGAGATGGAAGAACACGAAAGCGTAGACGACGCCCCAGCTCGCGACGTCGAGGAACTGGCCCAGCGCATCGAGCGTCCGCCCTATCTCCACGTCGATCTCGCCTGGGGCTTGGGGAACGGCGGCAGGTTCCTCCTCGAATTCATGGCGGACCGCTCGGCAGACCTCCCTGAACCGCGCCACCCGTGCCCAGGGCAGAATATGAGGCTCCCCGGCGAGAACCCGCACACAGCGCAGGTAGAGACGCGGGTCGAACCAGCTCCGACCGCCACCGCGCAGATCCTTGCGAAGTTCCTCGGGGAGGGTGTCGAGAAGTCCCTTGGTCACCAGCGCGGCCGGCAGCTCGGCGATCACGCCAGCAATGCGGGTGGCATCGACGTAGACGCGCCCCTGATGGAGGCGGAGGACCGCCGCAGAGCGTTCGACCGGAAGCCCCGCCACCGCCAGTCGGCGGTGCACGAGATGCCCGGTCATCACGTCCGCGAGCAGGTCAAAGGTGAGTGGCGTCACCGGTCCCGACCACAGCTCGTCCGCGAGGCGGCGGCTCCAGAGACGGACACTGGCCACCGTGTTCCCATAGCAAGCAGCCCAGCGACGACCGACGGCGCGAAGCCCGAGAAGGCCTGATGTCGAGCGACCCGACGGCGCCGGAAGCCACCTGCGGATCTTGTCTGGGAGCGGCGCCGGGCCTACTACAGTTTCAAGAGCAACGAGCCGCCCGATGGAAGAGGGAAATGGCGAGCACGGCCCATAACGATCCGTCGAAACTGATTCGCCTCAGCGACCATCGACGCCGCCTCCCCGGATCCCTGCGCCGTCCCACCACGCGGGTCACGGATCGGTCCCGCGGTCTTCACGGCGAAGCCTCCTGGCTGACGGGCGCCCTCCTGATGACTGCGGCAGGTGGGGTGACGGTAGGACTGCTCGCGGGTTTCACCGGCCTCGGGCTCGCCAACCCTCGCGGCGAAGGCGTGGCCCTGGCACCGCTGCTCTCCCATCTCCTGCAAGCCGGCGTGTCGTTCACCGCAGGTTGGCGCCTCCGACACATGGCGCCGGCCACCGCGCCCTGGATCGGTGTCGCCGGAGGGTCGCTCGTCACGCTGGCGCTCTCCGATATCGGTCAATTGACGACGGGTGCCGCCGCGGGGCCCCTCGACGGCACGAGCCGTCTGGGGATTTTTGCGCTTGGAGTGGCGGCAGGAATCGGCGTGTGGGCCGCCTCCTTCGCGCTGCGGCTCAGCCGAGGACCGGACGGTCATTGAGGCCCCCACGGCACTCGAGACACCACCCGCATCAGACGACCTGCTCTCGATCCACGGGTCATGCGTGGTAGGGTCGCGCGAATGTCGAATCCTGCCGTCTGGGTCGTCAGTCATGGTCCAAGTTGCCTCGACGGTGCCGCCGCGGCGGCCGCCGTCGCTCGTTTTCACGAACCTTCGCCGGCCTGTGTCCGCTTCGCCTCCAACAACGAGATCGACGACGTCCTGCGCCGGCTGAGCCCGGCCCGTGGCGACGTCCTCTGGATCACTGATATTTCCTGGAAGGACGAAGCAACGACGGCGCATCTGCGCCAACTCATCGAGAGCGGCGTCGAGATCCACTGGATCGATCATCACCGCACCGCGATCGAACGGCTACACAATGGGGCCTACCCCCTCGCCTTTGCGAGCCAGGTGGTCGAGGACACCTGGTCGGCGGCGCGGCTGACCTACGATCATCTGGCCAGCCTCGATCCACGACGCGCGGCAGCACCCCGCTTCGCGAGCCTGGCCCCACTGATCGCGATGGCAGACGACAACGACCGCTGGGTTCTCGCGATCCCGGGAGCTCGCGATCTCGGCCTGGTCGTGCGCGCCTTGCGGCCCGGTCAAGCCTATGACGAGTTCATGCGCCTTGACGAGACGCTGCGGGACACGCCGGCGATGGCCGAGGCGCGCGGTCGAGTCACCGAGGAACTCGCACGCAACCGTCGTCTCGCAGAAGCCACGCGCGTCGACCACCCGTTCGGCGAGGAGCGTCTCACGACCGCTCTGTGCGACGGCTATGCGGGTGAGCTGGCCGACGACTGGGGCCGCACGTCACCGCGCACGGTCTTCGTTTTCTTCGACGTCCGCAGCGGCGCGCTCTCCTTCCGGCGCTCACCGGACTGCACGGTGGACCTCGCAGCACTCGCACAACGTTGCGGCGGCGGGGGACACCCCGCGGCCTCGGGCGCCACCCTGCCCGACCTTGGCCGGGCCCTCGGGGAGACCGTCGCGCAACGTTTCTTCGGAACGATCGACGCGGCCTGAGGGGGCCCGGAGTTCCGCACCCTCGGCCGGATGACCCTCAGGACGACGCGGCCACGCTGCGCGGCGGAGCGGGTACGCGCTGGGAATCCGGGAGAGCGGCATCCCGTAGCACCTGGGCAAGGCGCTCTCCTTCGAGGGTCTCCTCGGCCTCGAGAGTCGTCGCAAGAAAATCGAGTCCCTTGCGCCGATCGAGCAGCAGGCGTCGCGCCCGCGTGTGGGCATCGCGGATCAGGATGGCAACCTCGGCGTCGATCGCCTCACCCGTGGACTCGCTGGCCTGAACCCGACCAAAGAGCCCTTCATCGAGGAAGCTGCTCTCCCGCCGGGCGAAGCTCATCGGCCCGAGCCGCTCGCTCATCCCGAAGACACACACCATCTGCCGTGCGAGCTGGGAAGCGCGCTCGAGGTCGTCCTGCGCCCCCGTGCTGACGTCCCCGAACACGATCTCCTCGGCCACGCGCCCGCCCAGCGTGACCGTCAGGCGATCGAGAAGCTCGCCCCGCCGCGCGAGGACGCGGTCCTCGGTCGGAAGCTGCATCGTGAAGCCAAGCGCACCGATCGAGCGCGGAATGATCGTGATCTTCGTCACCGGATCGGCCTGCTCCAACAACGCGGCGACCAGCGCATGACCCGCCTCATGGTTGGCCACCAGCGTCCGATCCTTGGGACGCAAGACGCGACTGCGCCGTTCGAGCCCCGTGGTCAATCGGTCCACCGCCTTCAGAAAATCAGCCTGTTCGACCGACTGCGCTCCACGCTGAGCCGCAAGGATCGCGGCCTCGTTGACGACGTTGGATAGATCGGCACCCGAGAAACCGGGCGTGTGGGCCGCGATTGCTTCCAGGTTGACGTCCTGCCCCGCCCGCACGTTCTGGCAATGAACAGATAGAATTTTTGTGCGGCCAGTGCGGTCCGGCAACTCGACCACGATCCGGCGATCGAAACGACCGGCGCGCAGCAGCGCCGAGTCCAGCACCTCGGGGCGGTTGGTCGCGGCCAGAAGCACGACACCCTTGGACGAATCGAACCCATCCATCTCGACCAGAAGCTGGTTGAGCGTCTGTTCCTGTTCGTCGTGGCGACCGAGTTGCAGCCCCGCCCCCGCTCTCGATTTGCCCACCGCGTCGAGCTCGTCGATGAACACGATGCAAGGCGCCTTCTGCTTCGCCTGCTCGAAGAGATCTCGCATCCGGGCCGCGCCGAGACCGACGAACATCTCGATGAACTCGGAGCCACTGATCGAGAAGAAGGGGACCCGGGCCTCGCCTGCGATCGCGCGCGCCAGCAGCGTCTTGCCCGTGCCTGGGGGTCCGACCAGCAGCACGCCCTTGGGCATCCGGCCGCCGAGCCGCTGGAAGTGCCCCGGATCGCGCAGGAACGAGACGATCGCCTCGAGTTCGGCCTTGGCCTCGTCGATTCCGGCGACGTCCTTGAAACGCACGTTGACATCGTTCTCGCCATAGATCTTGGCCTTGTTCCGGCCGAGGCTCAGTGCTCCTGCGGCACCTCCCGCCCCCATGCGCCGCCCGACCACGTTCCAGAGCACGAGGATCAACCCAAAGGGGAGCAGCCACCCGAGGAGGAGCGTCTGCCAAAATTGATCCGTGGTCTCTCCGGAGAAGGCCACCTCGTTGCGGTTGAGCGTCTTGATCAAGGGCCCCACCTCGAGGCCCGGAGGCCTGATCGCGACCAGGGACGCCGGCTCGACGGGCGTCACGGAGCCGAAGACCCCGCGCGCATTGGCAATCTCCTTCTGGAGCTGCGGATCGATTTCCGTCCCGGGCTTGAGCTCGAAGCGGATCTCGTCGGCCGTGATCCGCACGCGCTCGACCTTGTCCGCCCGGGCCAGCCGCTCGAGATCGCTGTAACTCACGGAGGTAGCCCGCGGCGCCATGAGCAAGCTCTGGACGACCAGCAGCACCAGAAGTGCCGCAGGCAGATACCAGACAGAAAATCGTGACGTCTTCATGGGATCCTGAAAGCTGAAGCGAGCCGTGACGCTACGGGCAGCCGTTGCCCGCGCTCAGAGTAGATCCGGGCGAATCCCTGTCAAACGCGACCGAGGATCCGTTCATTCCATAGTTGTTGAAGCTGCCGGCGCAGATCGTCACGCGAGCCGTCGTTCTCGATCACCACGGCAGCTCTCGACCGGCGCTCCGCGTCGGTCATCTGACGCCGAGCACGCGCCGCCACCGCTTCGGCCGAGAGACCCCGCTGCTCCGCCAAGCGCTGCTCGATCAAAGACCGCGGCGCGCAGACGACCCAGATCTCCTCGAACAAGCTACTCCAACCGGCCTCGAGCAGAATGGCCGCCTCGATGACCAGCCCCCGCGCGTCGCCCGCGCGTCGTGCCGCCGCCACTCGCTCGGCCAGCGCCGTCTGGATCAGGGGGTGCACGATGGCCTCGAGTTCACGCAAGCGGGCCGGATCCGCGAACACCAGTGCCCCGAGCCGGGCGCGATCGATCGCGCCATCCGCCCCAACGACCTCGCTCCCGAACGCCTGAACAACCCTCTGGAAGCCCGCGCTCCCGGTCACATAGGCCTCGTGGCCAAGCCGATCGGCATCGATCACGGTGGCACCGAGTTCGGCCAGCATCGCCGCCGCGGTACTCTTCCCGGAGCCGATTCCCCCCACCAAGCCGATGACCTTCATGGCCCCGTGCTCATAACAAGGAACCGCAGACCGGCATGCCGGCGCGTCTCTCGGAAGATGGAACGGGCCCGGCCGACGTTCTGGTCGTTTGCGATCCCTGCGACCCCGGCTCCGGCGGCGGGCGTCGTTGCCCCTCAAATGCCCTTCCCCCGAGCAGGCACACCTCCTGCTTGCAGGCTCCACCATATGGCGAAGCGCAGTCCTCGGCTCGGCTCCGGCCTTGACCATGTTCAGGGGCTCCCGTAAATCAGACTCATCCGGGTGGGATTGGAACCCGGCAGCCCAAGAGGCCCAATTACGATGGAAAAGCGCCGGATTTACATGGACAACCACGCGACGACCCCGATGGACCCGCGGGTCCTGGAGGTCATGCTGCCTTGGTTCACCGAGCGCTTCGGCAACGCGGCCAGCCGCAACCACCCCTTCGGCTGGGAGGCCGAGGCGGCGGTCTCGGAAGCCCGCGAGGAGATCGCCGCGCTGATCAACGGCCGGGCCCGCGAGGTGCTCTTCGTCTCGGGCGCGACCGAGTCCGACAATCTGGCGATCAAGGGCGTCGTGGATTTCTACCGCGAGAAAGGTTCGCACGTCATCACCTGCGTGACCGAACACAAAGCCGTGCTCGACACCTGCAAGGCACTCGAGCGCGCCCAGAGAGCTCAGGTCACCACTCTCGGAGTCGACCAGCACGGCCAGATCGATCTCGACGCCCTCCAGGCAGCGATCCGACCGGACACCATCCTGATCTCCGTCATGCTGGCAAACAACGAAATCGGCACCATCCAGCCCATCGCTGCAATCGGGCGAATCGCGAAGGAACGCGGCATCCTGCTGCATTGCGATGCGACCCAGGGATTTGGAAAATTGCCAATTGACGTCGAGGCGATGGGCATCGACCTGCTCTCGGCCTCGGCCCACAAGATCTACGGCCCCACGGGTGTCGGCCTGCTCTGGGTACGGTCGCGCGGGCCGCGCGTGCGCCTGAGCGCGCAGATGGATGGTGGTGGGCACGAACGCGGGATGCGGTCGGGGACGCTCAATGTGCCCGGCATCACGGGTTTCGCGCGTGCGGCGTCGATCGCTGTCCACGACATGGCAGCGGAATCGGCCCGCATTGGCGCGCTACGCGATCGCCTCGAGAGCGGGATTCTGAGCCAGGTCGACGAGGTCTACCGCAACGGTCATCCCACGCTCCGGCTCCCCGGCAATTCCAATCTGAGCTTCGCCTACATCGAAGGCGAGTCGCTGCTGATGGGCCTCAACGGCTCGTCGCACGCCGATCTGGCCTCGATCGCGGTGTCTTCGGGCTCGGCGTGCACCTCGGCCACGCTTGAGCCTTCCTACATCCTCAAGGCCCTCGGCGTGGGCGACGAACTGGCCCACACCTCGATCCGCTTCGGCCTCGGGCGCTTCAACACCGAAGCCGAGGTGGACTACGTCGTCGAGCGCGTCGTGGCCGAGGTCCGCAGATTGCGAGACCTCTCCCCTCTCTACGACATGGCCAAAGAAGGAGTGGATCTGAAGAGTTTCTTCGCCGGAGCGCGCCACTAGCGGCCGCTCACATCCTCGAGATAGGGCGACAAGCCGACAGTACGGTCGGCTCAAAGGACAGTGAACGATGGCAACTTACAGCGACAAGGTTCTCGACCACTACAGCAACCCCCGCAACGTGGGCTCGTTCGAGAAGGACGATCCGAACGTGGGCACGGGCATCGTCGGCGCTCCAGAGTGCGGCGATGTCATGAAGCTGCAACTCCGAATCAGCGATGAGGGCATCGTCGAAGACGCCCGCTTCAAGACCTTCGGCTGCGGCAGCGCAATCGCGAGTTCGAGCTATGTCACCGAACTCGTCAAGGGGAAGAGTGTCGACGAGGTGGAGACGATCCGGAACTCCGTCATCGTCGCGGAACTCTCGTTACCTCCCGTCAAGATCCACTGCTCGGTTCTGGCGGAGGACGCCATCAAGGCGGCCGTGCGCGACTGGCGCAGTCGGCACGAATCCCAAGACACCATCCGCAACGAGAGCGACGCAACCGAGACGGAGGTTGCTTGAGCTCAGCCGCCGAATCGGCCGTAGAACGCAGCGGGGGAGATGCAGGTCCGCGCCGGGGAATCACCCTGAGCGACGGAGCCGTGGCAAAGATCCTCACGCTCACCACCGACGCCGATGCTGGTGCTGGTGAGCGCGGCCTGCGCATCAAGGTCGTGGGCGGCGGCTGTTCGGGCTTGTCCTACAAGATGGATCTCGACGAATCCCGGCAGGGCGATCGGGTGTTCGAACGCGATGGTGCGCGGGTGATCGTCGACCGCAAGAGCTTCCTCTACCTCAATGGAACCGAACTCGATTACGCCGACGATCTGATGCACGCGGGCTTCAACCTCGTCAACCCAAACGTAAAGCGGTCCTGCGGCTGCGGCGCGTCCTTCGGAGTCTGAATGCACCGGCACCGGTGCACGGCTTGCGGCCTGACCGCACCGGCCGCCTTCTTCTGCGGCGCCTGCGGGGCTCTCCAGGCGGGGCACGGCCGGGCGAGTTGGCTGCAACTGCTGGGCCTGCCCGAGAGCCCGGCGGTGGATCTCGAGCAGTTGGAGGCACGCTACTACGAACTGAGCCGGCGCTTGCACCCGGATCGCGTCCAGACGGCGCGCCCGGAGGAACTCCAGACGAGCGTCCGAGCCTCGTCGATCCTGAACGATGCCTACCGCACCCTGCGCGATCCGGAACGCCGTGGGCGCTGGTGGCTGGAGCATCGCGGCCGCTCGCTGGGCGGCACGGGCCGCGCTTTGAGCGGCACCGACAGCGCGCTTCCGCCGGTGCTGGCAGCGTTCGTGTTCGAGACCCAGGAGAAACTGGCCGAGTGCCGCCCAAACTCGAGCGCAGCTCGGACACGGCTCCGGCACATTCTCGATGAGGTGCAGACCCGCCGCCGCAGCGAACTCCAGCGCCTCGAAGAAACGCTCACGACGTGGCCCAGCGAGGACGAGGGCGCGGCCCTCGATCGCCTGCGCGACCTCTTGGCCGCACTCTCCTATCTGACAACGCTGGAGCGCGACGTCACCAGGGCCGGCGATGACCGGGTGCATTCCACGCCTGTCGCGCCTGGCCTCCCCGCAAACGGAGCCTGACAGGCATGGCACGACTCCTCGGCATCGATCTCGGCACGACCAACAGCCTCGTCGGCTGGATGGACGGGGAGATCCCGCGCATCGTCGCGGATCCGGTCACGGGGCGAAAGCTCCTGCCCTCGGCGGTCTCGTTCCTCGATGACGGCACTCCACTCGTTGGAGAAACCGCAAGGATGCGCGCCCCCCTCCACCCCCGGGCGTCAATCCTCTCCGTCAAGCGATTCATGGGGATCGGCCTCGAGCACATCGACGATCTCGACCGCCGCCGCGTGCAGTTCGCCAACGAGCCGGGCGCCCTGCGGGTCCTCCTCCAGGCGGGCGAGCGCGAACTGCGCTTCACCCCGCCCGAGATTTCGGCTCTCATCCTGCGCGAACTCAAACGCCGAGCGGAAGCCGAACTCGGTGAACAGGTCGATCGGGCGGTGGTCACTGTGCCCGCCTACTTCGACGACAGCCAGCGGCAGGCCACGCGCGATGCCGGACGTCTCGCCGGCCTCGAGATCCTGCGGCTGGTCAATGAACCGACGGCCGCGGCACTGGCCTATGGTCTCGATCAGCGCTCCGAAGCGTGCATCGCCGTCTTCGATCTTGGCGGCGGCACCTTCGACGTGTCGATCTTGCGCCTGCGCGAGGGGCTCTCCGAGGTTCTGGCAACGGGTGGAGACACCCGTCTCGGCGGTGACGATTTCGACCAGGAGCTGGCTCTCTTGCTGCGGGAGCGCGCCGCCCCCTCGGCCGCCGAAGACGCCGACCCCCGCACGCTGTCGCTGCTGCTCGCGGCAGCCGAACGTGCCAAGCGCCTCCTCAGCGACTCGACCGAGGCCCGAATCGATATTCCGCTGCCGGCGGGTCTGCGGATCGTGACCGTGTCACGAATGGAGTTCGAAGCAAGGACCCATCATCTCGTCGAGCGCACGCTCGATCGCTGCCGGCAGGCGCTCGCGGACGCGCGCAAATCGTCACGGGAGATCGACGAGATCGTGCTCGTTGGCGGAGCGACTCGCATGCCCGCCGTTCGAGCGGCCGTGGCGGGTTTCTTCGGCCGCGCTCCGCTCACCGACGTCGATCCCGAGCAGGTCGTCGCCCTCGGCGCGACCGTGCAGGCGGGCATCCTCTCCGGCAGCAGCGTGGACATGCTCCTGCTCGACGTCGTGCCGCTCTCGCTCGGCATCGAGACGATGGGC
>SXGT01519452.1_pt1 | contig 43109 bp, 37 predicted proteins | sample 3176221 | NCBI WGS metagenome assembly SXGT01 (sample SAMN11356862, study PRJNA531348) | freshwater metagenome | isolation source: freshwater sample F1-120 | place: China: Fuxian Lake, Yuxi | collected 2017-12-25
CGCCGGAGCCGCCGGAGCCGCCGGAGCCGCGACCGGGGCGGCGGGAGCCGGCGTCGCGCTCGCCGCGCCGCTCGGGGCGTGGTGACCCGCCCCGGCGATGAGCGCGCCGAGGAAGATCCCGCCAACGATGAACGTGAACACGGTGGCCTGGAACGCGGGGGAAGCGACGATGGACGGCGGCTTGTCGGGGTGGCTCATCGGAACGGACCTCTTGGTGCGAATCTCTGGGTCGGAGTCCGCTCGCACCCGACGGAACACCCGGCCGCGACTCTAGTCCGGGGCGTTGCCGGGAGCAATTCACCGGATCGCGAGAGCGCGGAGGTGAACCGGGCCGAGGAGCTCCGCTGCCTCGACCCCAACGAGGGGACCAGAGAGGGGCCGCTTAGGCGCTGACTACCGCGCCCGTTCTGCCGAGGCGACGGAGCCGCGCTGGTTGATCGAGAGGATGACTCGGGCGATCAGCGGCGCGATGTCGAACGACCGGTACCAGTCCGGGGCGCCGATGTGCTCGATCGAGCCGGTCCCCACCATGCGGAAACGCCAGCCCTCCTCCTGCGCCCGCATCGCCAGCGCGCCGAGGCGCTCCCACGCGGGGTGCGAGAGCACGGGGTGGGCGCAGGTGATCGTGATGTCTCGCGCCCCGTGCTCCTTCAGCTCGTGCACGGCGGCCACCACCGACCCGGCGGTGTCGACGATGTCGTCCACGAGAAGCACGTCCTGGCCCGCCACGTCTCCGATGAGCGTGGACTTGAGGACGCGGTTCGCCGTGGTGTAGTCGCGGACCTTCGAGATCACGGCGAGGCCGTGCTTGAGCTCCTCGGCGTACTGGCGGGCGCGCTCGAGACCGCCGACGTCGGGCGCGGCGACGATGGTGCCTTGAAGCCCCTCTTGAACGAGCCACGGGCACAGCGCCTGATGCAGCGTGACCGTCTCCAGGCGGCACACCCCCGGGTCGAACATGCCAGCGATCGCTTCGTTGTGGATCTCGAGCGCCACGACCCGCCGCGCACCCGACGCCTGCAGGCAGCGCGCGAGGAGGCCGGCGGAGATCCCCTCTCGCGTCCGGGCCTTGCGCTTGTCCTGCCGCGCGCACGGGAAGTAGGGCACCACCACGGTGATGTATTGCGCGTCGGCCAGGGACGCGGCCTCCACAGCATGGAGCAGCATCATGGTGCGGTCGTAGAGGGAGCGGGCGTCGCTGGGGGCGACGGGGGCCTGGAAGATGTAGACGTCGGAGCCCCGGATGTTCTCCTGGATCTCCAGCTTGCCCTCACCACACGCGAACCAGGTCTCGCGAGAGCCGGTCATCTCCACGTTGAGCTCGCTGGCCACGGCGGACGCCAAGCCGAGGGCCGGCTGGCACGACAGGATGTGAAGGGGGGCTCGGGGGACGCTCGACGAACGCGCCATGGCTCAGCTCCTGTCTCGCGGGGGTTGCGGGCCGCGTCTACACCATCACGGGCGGGAACGCGACCCCCCATTTCCCCCGCGTGGTGCTGTTCCCTACCGCCTCCGGTAGACTGCCGGGGGTTTGCGTGGAGGTTCCGATGCGGCGACTGAGGGTGGGCCTGTGGGCCGTGCTGGCAGCGTGTGGTGAAGAGACGGCTGGGGCGGGGCCGGACATCATCGCGGCAGTGGCCGTCGACGCAGGGAGCGGCGACACGGCCAGTACTCCGGGGCCCGGAGTAGAACAGGACGTCTCGGCCGAAGAGCCGGATTCGGCTGGGACGCCCGACGTCACGCCCGTCACGCCTGGAGGCGGCTTCGGCGAAGCCTGCGAGTCCAACGACGACTGCGCGAACGGATACTGCGTGGAGGGCGCCCCGGGGCTGTTCTGCACCGAGGTGTGCTTGGACGAGTGCCCGGAGGGCTTCCGCTGCGGCGCAGTACCCCAGTCGAGCGGCGACACCTTGTTCCTCTGCCTCCCGAACTTCCCCGAGCTCTGCCGTCCTTGTACGCAGGACGTGGAGTGTTCGAGCGACGGCAGCTCGCGCTGCCTCGAGGGCGACAACGCGCGCTTCTGTGGCGGCGAGTGCGTCACTTCGGGCTGCCCGCAGGGCTTCAGCTGCACCGACGGCCAGTGTCGCCCCGACAGCGGGGCCTGCGAGTGCACGCCCAAGTACATCGAAGAAGCCGCGACCACCGTGTGCACCCGCTCGAACGAGTTCGGGAGCTGCGCCGGTACCCGCTGGTGCACTGCGGAGGGGTTGTCCGAGTGTGAAGCGCCCGCCCCGACAGCCGAGTCGTGTAACGGCGTCGACGACGACTGCGACGGACTCACTGACGAGGAGTCCCAAGACCTCGACGCGGACGGGCTCGCGGACTGCGTGGACGGAGACGACGACGGCGACGGCGTCCTCGACACCCTCGACAACTGCCCGGTCGTCCCGAACGCCCCGCAGGGCGACCTCGACGCCGACGGGGTCGGCGACGTGTGCGATGACGACGATGACGGGGACGGCGTAAACGACGACGGGGACAACTGCCCGGTCGGCGCGAACGCCGGCCAGGAGAACCTCGAAGGCGACCTCCTCGGCGACGTCTGTGACGAAGACGACGACGGAGACGGCGTGAACGATCCGCAGGACAACTGCCCTTCCACGCCCAATCCGAACCAGGCCGACCTCGACGGCGACCTCTCGGGAGACGCCTGCGATACCGACGCCGACGCCGACGGCATCCCCAACACCTCGGACAACTGCCCCGCTGCGGCCAACCCCGGCCAGACCGACACCGACGCGGACGGCAGCGGGAACACCTGCGATCCGGACGATGACGGAGACGGCGTGCTCGACGAGCTCGACAACTGCCCGCTGGTCCAGAACCCGGACCAGCTGGACCTCAACCTGGACGGCCTCGGGGACGCCTGCGCCACGGACGACGACGGAGACGGCGTGGCAGACCCGATCGACAACTGCCCGAAGGCCCCGAACCCGAGTCAGGCGGACCAGGACGGCGACGGGCTCGGGGATCCGTGCGACCTGGACGACGACGGAGACGACGTTCTCGACGCGGGCGACAACTGCAAGGGCGTGTTCAACCCCAGCCAGCTCGACTCCGACGCGGACGGCCTCGGTAACACCTGCGACGACGACGACGACGACGACACCTGGATCGACTCCAAGGACAACTGCCCGCTGGTCGCGAACCCCGGCCAGGAGGACAGCGACAAGAACGGCGTGGGCGACGCCTGCGCGCTCGACGCGGACGGCGACGGACACCCGAACACCGCCGACAACTGCCCCGGCACCGCCAACGCGGACCAGCTCGACACCGACGGCGACGCCACAGGTGACGCCTGCGACGCAGACGACGACGCAGACGGAGTGCCGGACAGCGGCGACAACTGCCGCGTGGTCGCCAACCTCGATCAGTCCAATCTCGACGGCGACGCCGCGGGGGACGCGTGTGAGGCTGACGACGACGGGGACGCTGTGCCCGATCTCTTGGACGTGTGCCCGGTGATCTTCGATCCGGCGCAGGCCGACCTCGACAGCGACGGTATGGGGGACCCCTGCGACGCCGACGACGACGGGGACGGCGTGGACGACACCATCGACCTGTGCCCGAAGCTGGCCGATCCGTCGCAGGCCGACTTCGACGGCGACGCGCTCGGCGATGCCTGCGACCTCGACGATGACGGCGACTTCGATCCCGACGCGTCGGATTGCGCGCCCAAGAACGCCGCCGTGAGCCACTCCAGCCTCGAGTCGTGCAACGCGGCCGACGACAACTGCAACGGCTTCGTCGACGAGGGCTTCCTCGACACGAACGGCGACGGGGAGGCGGACTGCGTCGACGAAGACGACGATGGCGATCTCGTGCCGGATCCGCTCGACGTCTGCCCGTTGGTCGCAGACGACCAGACCAACACCGACGGCGACACGCAGGGAGACGCGTGCGACGCCGATGACGACAACGACGGCGCGCTGGACGCCGTCGACTGCGCGCCGAAGGACCCCGCGGTGAAGAAGGGGGCGCCCGAGGTCTGCAACGGGATCGACGACGACTGCGACATCGCGATCGACGAGGGCTTCGCGGACACCGATCAGGACGGCGACGCGAACTGCGTCGACGGCGACGACGATGGCGACGGCGACCTGGACGAAGACGACTGCGAACCGCTGGATTCCACGGTGTGGTCCGCGGCTCAGGAGACGTGCAACGCCAAAGACGACGACTGCGACGGGCTGCTCGACGAGGTCTGCGGTCTCATGGAGGCCGGCTGGCCCACGTTCAAGCACAACTCGCGACGCACCAGCCACTCATGGGCCACGGACGTCCCCGCCACCGCGAAGCTGCGTTGGAAGCGAACCTTCGGGACGCCGGGCTTCGACAACTCGCCCGCGATCCCGGAGTCCCTCGCATCGGTGTACGTGGCGCACGGAGCGGTATTCCACGCGTTGGATCCGGCCACCGGCACCACGCTCTGGCAGACGGATCTCGCCGGCGGCGTCCTCGGCGGCGGTGGCCCCTCCATCCGGAGAGATGGGACCGTACTGGTCGGCGGAGGGCCCCGCCTGGACGCCCTGACGCCCGAGGGCGGCACCCTGTGGTCGCGCGGCTTCGGCGCGGACCTCGTGAACGGGACCCCCATGGTCGACGGTACAGGGCGCATCTTCGTGGTCGCCGGAAGCAAGCTCCGCGCCCTGGACCCGGCCGGCAACCTGCTGTGGAGCACTGAGGTGGGCGTCATCCCCGGGTCGATGCAGCAACACGCCGCCCTGGGTCAGAACGGTCTAGTGTATGTGGCCGGGTCCGCGCACACGCTCACGGCGGTCAACCCGTCGACCGGCACGATCGCGTGGGCCTACGTGGGCGGCGAGCTCGACACGGATGGGAGCCCGGCCGTTGGGCAAGACGGACGCGTCTACCAGAGCTTCTCGGACACCGTGGTGTCCCTGACGCCGAGCGGCGGGCTGAACTGGAGCTACAAGGGCGGGCTCGGCGACATCGACTCGTCGGTCGCGATCTTCAACACCGGCTTCGAGTGCTGCAACCCGGTCGATCTGGTCCTGGTCTCGAGCAACGGCAACACCGGCCTCGCCCAGCTGAGCTACGGGGGAGCCAAGCTCTGGCAGACCCTGTTCGCCAAGGACGGCTCGTTCAACAGCGCCCCCGCGGTCGACCGCGACGGCGATACGCTGCTGGGCGCCGACGACAAGACGATCCGGGTCCTCACCCGCGCGGGGGTGGTCAAGTGGTCGTTCACCGCCGACAACACGAACATCAAGGGCACCGCCGCGCTCGCCGGGGGACTCGCCGCCATCGGTGACGGCGGCGGGGTCCTCTACCTCTTCGCCCCTTGAGCTCCCCATTCGACGCGGTCGTCTTCGCGGGCGGTGGCAACCGATGCCTCTGGCAAGCCGGCTTCTACGAGGTGGTGGCGCCCGCGATTGGCCTCGTGCCCGAGCGCTGCTCCGGATCCAGCGCCGGGGCAACGATCGCGTGCCTGCTCTTCGCCGGACGCGCCGTCGACGCCCTCGAACACTTCCGCGAAGCCACCGGGGCGAACCCGAGCAACGTCTACCCGCGGAACGCGCTGCGGGGGAAGCCGGTGTTCCCGCACTACGCGATGTATCGCCGCGTCATCGTGGACGTCATCGGCGACGACGGCTTCCAGCGGCTGCTCGCCGGCCCCGAGATCCGCGTTCAGCTGACGCGGCTGCCCCGCTGGGTGGGCCCGCGAGCCGGGGTGCTGCTGGGCCTCATGGCGTACTCCGTGGAGAAGGTGCTCTCGAGCCCCGTACACCCTCGCGCCGGACACCGCGTCGGCTTCGTCTCCGAGCTGGGGTCGGTTGGGGACTGCGCCAACGTCGAAGAGCTGGCCGACCTCCTCCTCGGGTCCTCCTGTGTGCCGCCGTTTACGCCGGTGCTCCGGCTCGGCGGGCGCACCGTGCTGGACGGCGGCGTAGTGGAGAACGTGCCGGTAGCGGCGGTGGAGCCGGACAGCCAGAAGATCCTGGTCCTGCTCACCCGGTCCTACCCCGCTCACCGGATCCCCAAGGATCCCCGCCGCACGTACGCGATGCCCTCGCGCCCCATCCCGATCTCGAAGTTCGACTACACGAACCCGAAGGGCCTCGACATCGCCTACGACCTCGGGCGCCTCGATGGCGAAGCGTTCGTCAAAGCGTGGCGTTGATGTGGGGCGCTCGAGTAGTGAAGGGGGCAGGTGGCGTGCCGCCCCAGCTCGCTCAGAGCAGGAACTGAACCGACAGGAGCGCCGCCACATAGGCGTTCGTGTGCGCGGTGCTGCCCTTGGTGAAGAGGAACGACGGTCCAGCCTCCACGTTCAGCCCCAGCTGGAAGTTGCTGGTAAGCGCGTACTCGGCCCCGACCTCGAAGACCATCGGCAGGTTGTAGACCGCGCGGTTATCGCTCCCGTCGTCGAAGATGTAGACCGCGCTCTGAAAGTGCAGCCCGAACACTAGGCGGAGGTCGGTCGTAACCTCCCAGTCGGCGAGGAAGCCGCCGGGCAGACCCAGCTGCACCGCCCCCGAGAACTCCGGGGTGAAGTTGAGCGGTGCGCCGAACTTCCAGATGACCGCCATGTGCCACGCGCCCACGTCGGCCACGCGTAGCTTGATGTCTGCTCCGAAGCGCATCCCGAAGTTGCCGGCGCCGATGGTGTCTCCCGCCATGTGGGCGCCACCGGAGTAGAAGAAGCTGGCGCGCGGCGTGATCTGCAGCGTCCGCAGGACGGGGATGTGGTAGCCGAAGCGCACCTCGGGCCAACCTGCTTGCGCCTCGAAGGCCGTGCTGCGCACCGGCAACACCTCGGCCCCGAGCAGCGTGTAGGCCGCCGCGGGTGTGGTGGCCAGACAGACGCCGGCTAGGACCCAGAGCGCGCCGTGCCGCATGAGTCGGGCCACTTTCTCGAGTTTGAGTCGCATGATGAGCACCTCCCCGTGCCGATTGATCGTCGGCGTGCCGAAGCCCGCTGAGGCGGGTACTTCGCACCGGGAACCGGGGTGGTCAAAATTTCACCGGAGCGCGAGAGCGCGGAGGTGAACCGGCCCCAACATGGAATTCATGCTGACCGCTGGCCTAGGGCTCGCTGAATGCGCGAGGGCGATCACAGCGAGACGCGCGCCTCTAGGGCGGCAGCGGCCTCAGCCGGCGCGCCGCCGGAGCGCCCCCGCGTACACCCAATGGACCAGGAGCAGGAGCCCGGCCAGCGCCAGCAGGCCAGCCGACACCCAGAGCACCGGGAGCTCGGGGCGCAGCACCACCTCGTCCCCGTCCGCGATCCGGCGAGCCGGCACCCGGTCCGTGAGGATCCAGGCGAAGAACGCCAGGGTGACCTCGGCGAGCACGAGGCCCAGCACCGTGAACACGGGCCGTTGGCCCAGCCAGGCCTTCAGGTACACGAAGATGTAGGAGAAGCAGACCAGGTACATGGCGGCGAACAAGGCGCCGTCGCGCAGGGAGCCGAACGCCGTGAAGAGGCCCGTAGCGGCGGACCCGGCGAACGCGAGGAGTACGGCCCAGATGAGCCGCGAGTGCGCGCGCCCGAGCGTCTCGCGGACCGCACGAACGCGGGCCTGGACGTCTTCTAGCGCGGCTTCGGGGGTGGCAGGCAGCTCCACAGGAAGGGGGTTGTAGCCCGACGGCGAGCGGGTGTCACGGCCCCGCCGGGTGGCGCCACCGGCCCGGGCGTCTTCTAGCGCCGGCTGGAAGGTGGCCCCTCAGCCACCGCTGTGTCAGGGTCGCGCCCCCCAAGGAGGGACGCATGCTGAGGACGTTGCTGTTGTGCGCGTTATGGGCTGTCACGGCGGAGGCGCGCCTTCGCGTCGCGGTACTGCCCCTGCAGCCGGTGCTGCACGCCAAGGCGGCGCAGGCCGAGTGGCTCGAGGAGAAGCTCCACCGCGAGCTCGCGCGGCGAGGCGTAACCGTGCTGCGAGCTCTCCCGGCCGCCGGCGGGGCCAGTGACACGCGCTCCTGTGGCGTGCGGTGCCAGACCGCCGTGGGCAAGTCCCTCGGAGCCGATCGGGTCATCGCGCCGTGGCTGTCGATCCAGCACGGCTTCACGAGCCAGGGGACGGCGTGGGTCTGGCACATGGACCAGGTCGACGTGGCGTCCGGCGCCGCTTGGGGAAGCTTCGAGAAGCTGTGCTCGTGCCCCGAGCGCTGGTGGGACGAGATCGTCGCCACGCAGGTGGGTGCGCTGCTCGCGTTCGATCCCAAGACCGAGCTGCGCCTCCCGCCCTCGGCGCCAAAGGCCGCCGTGTCTCGGGGCGCTCGCGAGGAGCCGGGGATGGTCTTCGTCCCAGCGGGGCCCTTCATCATGGGGACCGAGCGAGGCGAGTGGAACGACGAAGCGCCGAGGCACCTGGTAGAGCTCTCGGCGTACTGGATCGACCGCACCGAAGTCACGAACGCCGCCTACGACCGCTGCGTCGAGGCACGCGCCTGTCGGCCCACGAAGTTCCGGCGCCACAAGGTGCTCGGACAAGCGGAGCACCCCGTGGCCGGACCCAGCTGGTTCGACGCCGGCGCGTACTGCGCGTTCGCGGGCAAGCGCCTCCCCACGGAGGCCGAGTGGGAGAAGGCGGCGCGCGGCACGGACGAGCGAGTGTATCCGTGGGGAGATGTCTGGGACCGGAAGCTCGTGAACGCCAAGGGCGACGCCGACGGGTTCCCAGAGTCAGCCCCGGTGGGCAGCTTCCCGCGCAACCAGAGCCCCTACGGAGCGCTCGATATGGCCGGCAACGTCTGGGAGTGGACCGCAGACTTCTACTCCCAGGTGGGCTACCGGAAGAGCGAGAAGAAGGACCCCACGGGCCCGCCCAAGGGTCGGAAGCGCGCCATGCGCGGCGGGTCGTGGATGTATGACCTGCCGTTCTTTCACACGGCCCACAACCGAAGCCCTGGGCGCCCCGAGGTGAAGAAGCGGTATGTGGGGTTCCGCTGCGTGAAGCGCTGAGGCGCGGGGCAGCGGGCAGCCTCAGCTCACGGGAGCTGAGGAGTGTCGAACTGCTGACGGACGCGGTAAGCGACCCACAGCGTCACCAGCGGGATCCCGCCGGGCAAGAGGAGAACGGCGAAGGCGGCCAGCGCGAAGAGCGCGGGGGAGCCCTCGAAGGCGTTCGTCCGGAGTGTGTTGAGTAATGTGTTCATGCGGTCCCTCCATGGTCGCAAGAAGAAGATGAGCGGAGGGGGGCGACGCGGCAATACGGGCGACCGAAGCGTGACGGAGGGGCGCGGACGGTGACTGAACGGTGACAGTGGATGCGGCGGGCGCTCCAAGCGTCCCCGCTCGCGCGGCGCTCAGAAGGCGAAGAGCAGCGGCACACCGACCAGCAAGACCACGAGCGTGGAGAGGGCCCCGAACCGCGTGTACTCCCAGAACGCGAGGACGTGGTGCTCGCGCGCACCCTCGGCCACGATCAGGTTGGCCACCGAGCCCACGAGGGTCAGGTTGCCCGCCACGGTGGACGCGAAGGCGACCACCAGCCACGCCGTGGTGGGATCGCCGCCAAACGCCGCTACCTCGGGGCCGGCCAGCACCACCATGGGGACGTTGGAGACCACGTTCGAGCCGGCGACCAGGGTGGCGACGAACGCGGCCACGCCCGACGCGCTGTCGAGCGCGAACGCTGGCGCGACCGCGGCGAACGCGGCGCTCACGAGCCCCGTCGCGCGTAGGCCCTCCACCAGGATGAAGAGGCCGGCGAAGAACACCAGCAAGGCCCAATCAACTCGCTCGAGCGCGCGCCCGAGATCGCTGCGCGCCAGCAGCGTCACGAGGGCCGCGCCTGCGAGCGCCGTGAGGCCCAGGTGTGCCCCAGCGAAGAACGCGAGCGCCACCCCTGAGAACACGGCCGCGCTTCGCAGACGGATCGGGGCAGTGGGCGTGGGCGAGGGTGCCGGCAGGTCAGCGGCTACGCGACGGCCATATATCCCCAGCAAGAGGGCTGTGTTGAGGGCCACGCCGACGACCGCGGCGAGGCCGCTGCGAGAGGCAAACTCCGCGAAGGGGATCCCGCTCATGGTGCCGACCAGCATGTTCTGGGGGTTCCCGACCAGCGTGGCCGCGCTCCCGATGTTGGCGTTCGTAGCGAGCGCCAGGAGGAAGGGTGTCATAGGGAGCCCGCTGGCCCGGCACAGCTGGACGACGACGGGCGTGAAGACGAGGCAGACCGTGTCGTTGACGAGGAACGCGGACAACCCGGCGGAGGCGACCGAAATCCAGACGAGGAGTTGCCGGCCGCTGCGCGCCCGCCCCGCGAGCCACCGCGTGAGGCCCGCATAGACGCCGTCGTCGTCGAGGTGGACCGACAGGATCATCATGCCCAGGAGCAGCGCGATCGTATCGCCCGAGATCGCCTGCCAGGCGCGCTCAGGTGGCACGAGGCCAAGCAGCATCATGGCCACGGCGCCCACGAGCGCCGCGCCCGAGCGCCCGATCGGGTGGGGACCCCGCCCCGGCGCTGCGATCACGGCGTAGGCGAGCCCAAAGACGACGAGTGCGGCGGCGGTTATGCGGCCACCTCGTCACACAACGCGAGCAGCGCCCGCGCGCTGGGGACCTGCTTGAACGCGAGCACCGGGCCGGGCAGCGCCGGCAGCACGCCGTCGCCGCCGCCGCCGAAAGCGACCACGAGGTTCTTCGGTGCGTGCTTCTGTCGCTGGGGCCAGCTTCGGCTCAGGGCCTTGGCCCGCCAGCGCCAGACCAGCTCGATGTAGGCCCGCCGCCCGGTGGCGGTGTGGGTGAGCTGGAGGTCTGGGACCACCACGCCGCGCCCATCCAGTGAGAGGAGCGGGGCGTCCGCGGTGACCTCCCACCCGGTCGCGAGCTGGGTGAGCTTCTCCACCAACACCCGCTCTTCGTCGGCTATCCACTGCCCTGTGTCGCGCAGCGGCGAGACCAGGCCCGCCGCGGCGTCCAGCTTCAGCGTTGCGCGCGCTCGGCCCACGCGGCAGTCGGCCTCGAGCGACCACCCGGGCGCGAGCAGCAGCGCAGGCAAGAACGCGGCAAGCTGAACGCCGTAGCGGGTGGCGCCGTCCATGATGGCGAGGGGGCCGTCGACGTGGAACGTCCAGACGCCCTCGGCCTCGCGCTCGGCCGTGTAGAGCAGGCGGTTGAACTTGAGCCAGCGGATGAGCTGGCGGAGCCGCTTCGGGGTGGCCTCCTGCAAGCGCAACACGATGCCCTTCGCTCCGAGGAGGGCGGTCTGGGCCAGGGCCAGGTCGTACGTTTGGACCAGCTCGTCGGGCGTGAGCGCGGGCGCCGTGACGAGGCGCGCCTCGGCGTGAAGATCCGCGTACAGCGCGGACTCCAGCGCCTCGGGCGCCACCGAGAGCTCCACCGCCACCTGCGCCAGCAGCGCGGCGCGCGCCTCCGGGCGCAGGGGCTGGGCCCAGGCCGCGCGCTCGAAGAGCCGCGCGCGGACCTGCTCGGGATCCAGCGCGGTGCCGAGGTCGAAGGACGCGCGGTCGAGCGCCAACTTCGCGAGCCCCTTGACGATCTTGGCGTCGCGCGTGGCCCCCGCGAGCTCGCCCAGCGCCTCGTCGAGCTCACCGCGCTGCACGCCCACGTGCGCCGCCAAGATCTGGAGCACGCTCTCGGCGTGGGCGCGGTCCTTCGGGCGGAGGAAGCCGAGTCGGAGGCCGCCGTCCTTCACGGTGGCTCGTAGCAGATCGCGCGGCAGCATCAGGTGGCGAAGGCCTCGTGGTTGCGGCGCCGGTCCGAGGTATGGTCCTCGCTGGTCCCGTCGGCGACGAGCTCGTACAGCACCGCCTGCTTGCCCTCGCGGCGCCTGAGGATCCGCCCGAGGCGCTGAACCGCCTCGCGCACCGAGCCCGTACCACTAACCACGATCGCCACGGCGACGTCGGGCATGTCGACGCCCTCGTTGAGCACGCGGCTGGTGCCCACGATGCGATACCGGCCGGACTCTATGCCCGAGAGGATCGCGAGGCGCTCGCGGGCCGGCGTCTCGTGGGTGATCACGGGGATCAGGAAGCGTCGGGAGATCTCGTAGATCGTGCGGTTGTCGTTGGTGAACACCACCACCTTGGACTCGGCGTGCGCCGCGAACAGCTCTCCGAGCACCTGCAATTTGCCCTCGCTGGCCTGCGAGACTCGCCGCCGCTCGCGCCACGCCAGGTGGGCCGCGCGCCCTTCCGCGGAGCGGCTGGCGAGCTGCAAGAACCGCTGCCAGCCGTCAGGCGCGCCGAGCCGGATCCGGTTCCGCGCGATGAAGGCACGGTAGACGCGATCGGCCTCGTCGTAGCGCACCCGCTCCTCCGCGGTGAGCGGGACGGGGAGCACGCACGTGTCGTACTCAGCCAGGTACTCGCCGGTGAGCTCGGTGATCTGGCGGCGGTAGACCTCGGGGCCGACCAACGTGTCGAGCCGCAGGTGCAGGCCGTCGGTGCGCTCGGGCGTGGCCGTGAGCCCTAGCCGGAAGGGCGCGATGCACATCTCCGCGGCCTGAGAGTAGGCCGAGGCGGGCAGGTGGTGGACCTCGTCGAACACCACGAGGCCGAAGCGGTTGCCGATCCGGTGCATGTGGAGGTAGGCGGAGTCGTACGTGGTGATCGTGATGGGCCGCACGTCGTTCGAGCCGCCGCCCAGCATCCCTACGGGCTCGCCGAAGGCCAGTGAGAGCCCGCGCTGCCACTGGACCAAGAGGTCGACCGTGGGCACCACGACGAGCGTGGCGCGCTGGACGCGCTGCATGATCAGCTCGGCCACGTGTGACTTGCCGGCGCCGGTGGGGAGCACCACCACCCCGCGGCCACCGGCACCCCACCAGGCGTCTAGCGCCTCGGCTTGGTGCGGGTAGGGCTTTCGCGTGCCGCGGTGCTTCAGCTCGAGCGCCTCGTAGGCGCGCGCCGCGTCCGTGAGGCCGCCAGTTCGCAGGTGGAGCAGCGCCTCGCGGTAGGAGACGCCGCGGGCCCGGTAACGGCCCCCAGCGCGCGGATCGCGGACGAACCCCTGGGGTACCCGCTCCGGCTCGAGCCCCGGAGGCCCGAGAAGCAAGGTCCCCTCGTCGAACTCGAGCTCGGCGGGCGCAACCACTGAGCCTTTGTACAGCTGTTAGGCCTTGCGTCAACTTGCCCGCCGGGACGAAGCGCATCCGCGTCCTCGCTCGACCGAGGCCGCTCCGCTATGGTGGCGCGCCATGAACACCTGGGGCATCGACGACGGCTACCGCGACATCCAAGGCACCTGGCACGCCACGGATCCCGAGACTCGAGGCGCGATCCTGGCGTCGATGGGGGTGGGGCCCCGCACCCCCCTCCCCGATCCGCCGGTTCGTGTGATGCGCCAGGGGGTGCCCCTGCCGTTCGCGGCCGAGGTCACGCTCGAGTCCGGAGAGTCGGTGGCGGCCTCCGCTGGGGCGCGCCTCCCGTTGGGCTACCACGACGCGCGGCTCCGCGACGGCCGGGAGCTGCGGCTCATCGTCACGCCCGACGCCTGTCACCTGCCGGAGGGCCTCCGCGCTTGGGGCATCGCCACGCAGGTCTACTCGCTCCGAAGCGCGCGGTCCGCTGGGATGGGCGATCTCGGCGATCTCGCCCGACTCGGGACGATCACCCGGAGTCTCGGGGGCAAGTACCTGCTGCTCAACCCGCTGGGCGCCACGTCCCCGGACTGGCTCGACCCGGAGCGGCAGCCGCGTGTGCCGGAAGAGCCAAGCCCGTACTACTCGGCGAGCCGGCTCTACCGAAACCCGCTCTACCTCGAGCTCGAGGCCGTCCCCGGCGCCGATCGCCACCGCGAGGCCATCGCGCTGGCGGGCGAGCAAGCGCGGTCGCTTCAACGCGGAGACCGCATCATCGACCGCGACGCGGTCGGCGCGTTGAAACGACCGCTGCTGGAGCTGCTCTGGCGCGAGTTCAGCGGTGACCACCCGGCGGACGTCCAGGACTTCGAGCGGTACCTCGCCGAGGGCGGCGTGTGGCTCCAGCGTTTCACGACGTGGTGTGCCCTCGCGGAGCGCCACGGGCCCTCGTGGTACGACTGGCCATCCGAGTTCCGCCGGCACGACAGCGACGCGGTGCGCGCGTTCGGCCTCGAGGCCAGGGAGCGCGTTCGGTTCCACGGCTGGCTGCAGTGGCTCATCGACCGCCAGCTCGCCAGCGCGAACTCGGCGTGCGGCCTCATGCACGACTTGCCGATCGGCTTCAACTCCGGCGGGGCGGACGGCTGGGTGTTCAAGGACTTCCTGGCACCCGGAATGAGCGTGGGTGCGCCCCCCGACGCGCTCGCGCCCGGCGGCCAGGACTGGGGCCTGCCGCCCTTCATCCCTCATCGCCTCCAAGAGGCCCGCTACGAGCCGTTCATCGCCACGATCCGGCAGGGGCTGCGCCACGCCTGGGGCCTGCGGATCGACCACGTCATGGGGCTGTTTCGGCTCTTCTGGTGTCCCCACGGCCGGGGCGCGCGGTTCGGAGCGTACGTGCGCTACCCGGCGCAGGATCTCCTGGGGATCCTGGCGCTGGAGTCGCAGCGCGCCGGCGCGGTGGTCGTGGGCGAGGACCTCGGGACGGTGGAGAACGGCGTGCGCGAGGCCCTGGCCCGCCACAACGTGCTCAGCTACCGGCTGGGCGTCTTCGAGAGCATCCGCCCCGAGCGGTACCCGAAGCTCGCCATGGCGGCGCTCACCACCCACGACCTCGCCACCGTAGCGGGCGTCTGGACCGGGCAAGACGAGCGCGACCAGGAGGCGTTCGGGCTCGTGCCGCACGCCGAGGGCGCCGAGGAGATGCGCGAGCGCCTCGCACAGGTCGGGCGCGTAAAGCGCGAAGCGCCGGTCGAGGAGGTGCTCGTGAAGGTCCACGCCGCGTTGGCCGAGGCGCCGTCGGCGCTCCTCTGCGCCACGTACGAGGACCTGACGGCCTCGACGGACCGACCCAATCTGCCGGGGACGACTCGGGAGCGTCCGAACTGGTCGATCGCCCAGGCCACGCCGCTAGAAGAGCTCGAGGCGCACCCCGTCGCGAGCCGCGTCGCGCGAGCTCTGGCGACCGCGCCCTAGCGCCTCGAAAGGGGATCGCCAAACCTCGCAGGGGGGCCCCCAGGGGGCCCGGCTAAGCGCTTGGCCCGAGCCACGCCCTCACTCGAGGGTCAATGAAGTCGATAAAGGCGCGGACGCGCGGGCTCTTACGCAGCTCCGGGAGCGTCAGCAGCCACAAGTCGCGACGCGCGAGCGGGTCGACCGGGCCGACCCGTACGAGCTGCGGGTCGGCGTCGCCCTCGAGGCACGCGAGGAACTGCACTCCGAGCCCCGCGCTGATGAGCTCGTGCATCGCGGCGTTGCTGGCGTCCACCCGGAGCGCCAGCCGCGCGCCCGGCGCATGCTGGGCCAGCCAGGCGTCGAGCCAGCGGTGCTCCAGCCGCTCGTCCCAGTGGATCCACGGGTAGGCGCCGAGGGGCGCGTCCTCGCCAACGTGCTGGACGAGCTCGCGGCTGGCGTAAGGCGCGAACTGCATCGTGCCGAGGCGCCGGCCCACCAGGGTCTCGGGCGGCGTGTTGTTGAGGCGCAGGGCCACGTCCGCCTCGTGTCGCGCCAGCGAGAGCTCGTTGTCCGTAGCGGCTACGGTCAGCTCGATCCCGGGATACGTCGTGGTGAAGGTGCCTATCGCACCTCGGAGACCCCGGAAGATCAGCTCCATCGTGGTGAGCCTTAGGGGGCCCTCGAGGCGGGCGTCACAGCCGAGTACGCGGCCCTCGAGGAGCAGGAGGTCCGCCTCGACACGTATCGCCGCCTCGACCACCTCGCGACCCGCGGCGGTGGCGCGGTACCCGTCGACGCCCCCCTCGAAGAGCTGGGTGCCGAGGCTCTCCTCGAGGGCCCGGAGGCGTCGGCTCACGGTAGTGTGACTCACGCCGAGCCGCTCCGCGGCGCCCGTCAACGTGCCCTCCCTCGAGACCGCGAGGGCGTACTGGAGGTCGTCCCACTGCATCCGTGCATGTTCGCACAGGCGCCGCACGAAATCGCGCGTTGGCCGGAGCCCGGGGCGCTCCCAAGATGCGCGGAGGAGGAACGCCAGATGACGCAGAGCCACACGAGCGACACGAGCAACTCGTGCTACCCGCGGGCGCCAGGACCGGTCACAGGGGAGCGCGCCGGAGCGCTCACGCCGGGCCGCAGCACCTACTACGCCGGCCAGGTGCGCCGTTACGGCGGCCCGGAGGTGATCGAGCTGGTCGAGCTGCCGCGTCCGAGCGTTCCGCCCGGCTGGGTTCGGATCGCCGTGGAGGCCACTCCCGTCACCGCTGGTGATTCGCGCGTGCGTGCTGCGCGCGTCCCGACCGGGATGCGAACCCTGATGCGCCTGGCGCTGGGCTGGTCCGGCCCGCGACAAGGGGTGCTGGGTGTGGAGGCCGCCGGCGTGGTGACCGAGGTCGGCGCGGGCGTCACGGCCTGGCGCCCCGGCGACGCGGTGCTCGCGGTGACCGGGGCGCGCTTCGGCGCCCACGCCGAGGAGCTGCTCCTGCCGGCAGACGCCGTCATCGTAGCCCGGCCTGCCGGCCTCGGCGCCGTCGAGGCCGCCGCCCTGGCGTTCGGCGGGCTCACCGCCACCCACTACCTTCGCGCCGCGGCGGTGAAGCCGGGCGAGCGTGTCCTGGTCATCGGAGCGTCAGGGGCTGTGGGGACGGCGTTCGTGCAGCTGGCGCGGCGCGAGGGGGCTGAGGTCACGGGGATCTGCGGCGCCCAGAACGCTGAGCTCGTGCGCCAGCTGGGCGCGCGAGAGACCGTCGACTACCGGCAGCGCGACGTGTTCTCCGACCCCGCGGAGACACGGCAGTGGGACGTGATCATCGACGCGGTCGGCGAGACGGACTACTCCCGGGCGCGGCCCCGGTTGGCGCCGGGAGGCCGCCTGGTGCGCGTGGTGTGCGGCCTGCTCGGGCAGCTCGCCTGCAGCTTCCAGGGTCGGCTCCGCGGACATCGCGTCATCGCGGGCGTGGCCGGGGAGCGCCGCGAAGACGTCGTGCGTTTGTGCGACCTCGCAGCGCGAGGCGAGCTCCAGACGGTCGTGGACCGGGTCTACCCGCTATCGGAGATCCGAGCCGCACACGAGCGCGTGGACTCGGGGCGGAAGCGCGGCTCCGTGGTCCTCGTCCGTGGCTAGGGCTGGAGACTACGCCCGCTTCGCGGGGAGGCTCCCCGTGACCAGCCAATGCCGATTCCCACCGTGCCCCCAGGCTCGCACGCTCTCCGCGCTGACCGTGAAGCCGGCGCCGCGCAGCGCCGCTTCGAGCGGCGGGTTCGGCTCGACGCACCAGAAGATCACTTGTCCCGCCGGCGCGAGGCGATCGCGCAGCAGCAACGGGCCCGGCCGACCCATGAGGCGTCGATTCCCGGCGGTCATCATCGCGGTCGTCTCGTTGTCGGCATCCAGCATGATGGCGTCGTAACGCACGCCAGCCACGGGGCCCGTGGCCAGCAGATCCCACACGTCCCCGATCAAGACCCGCGTCCGCGGATCCGCCAGCGCGTCGGCCGCCAGGCCGAACTCCGGGTTGCGGTTCCAGTCCACGACGTCCGGTAGGAGCTCGGCCACGTCGACGCTGGCGTCCGCAGGCGCGGCGGCGAGCGCGGCACGAAGCGTGAACCCGAGCCCGAGGCCCCCAACGAGGAGGCGCGCCGAGGGACGCCCGACCGCCACCAGCCCCCCGAGGGTCCCGAGGCGCTCCTCCGACGCCGTGCGGCGGCTGGACATGAGCTCCCGGCCGTTGACGCGCAGGACGCGCTCGCCGTCGTGGGCCAGGAGCACCAGGGTGGCGCGGGGCGACACCCGCGTCTCTGCGAGGACGATCCAGGGCTTCATGTGCGGTGGGTCACGAGGGGGTCAGCCGTATGCCGGGGGGAGCTGCTTCCGCGAGCGAGGGGTGGCCGGCTCACTCGAGGTTTGGGTCTCCCGCGCACTTCTTGAACGTGTCCACGAGCGCCGGGTAGGTGCCATCTTCAGCCACGCGGCTGCAGACGATGGGCAGCGTGCGGTCGGTGGTGCAGCCATCCTCGATGATCGGGACGCCGGAGCCCAGCACCTGCGCGCAGTCCATGGGGTGGCAAGCGCGGAAGCCGAACCCCAAAGACGAGTGGTAGAGCTTCAACATGAACCCATCGACCGTGGCCAGGATGAAGTCGTTCCTATGGTTGCCACCCACGTCGTAGCCCACCTCGGTGAGCTTCTTGACCACCCCTCCAGCGGACCACCACCCCTGCGCCGAGAAGGTCGGTAGGGCCAATCCCCCCGTGCTGCAGCCGGTCATGCTGGCCTGAACGTAGAGGTGCCCGTCGAGGTCCATCACCTTCACCTCGCACACCCAGTCCTGGTCGAGCTCGGTCAAGGGCCCCTCGCTGAAGGGGCTATCGTCAGCGCACTCCGCAGTGCGCGTCTGCGGCTTGCGGATGAGGAACCCGAAGGCGTCCGTGGTCTCCGTCCCGTCGGTGCCGTCCGCGCTGTCGGCAGCGTCGGTCGAGTCGGCGCCGTCCGAAGCGTCCGTGCCGTCCGTCGAATCCGCAGCGTCGCTGGAGTCCGTGGCGTCGGTCGAGTCTGAGCCGTCGGTGGAGTCGGTGGCGTCGCTCGAGTCCGCGGCGTCGCTCGAGTCCGTGGCGTCGGTCGAGTCCGTGGCGTCGGTCGAGTCCGCGGCATCGGTCGAGTCCGAGCCGTCGCTCGTGTCGGTGCCGTCAGCGGGCTCGCTTTCTTTGCTGTTGGAGCCCTCGCAGCCCAGGACGGCCGCCGCGGCCAAGAGGAGTGTGTATCGCTTCACGGTGTGGGTCCTTTGCGCCCGACGGTGGGCGTCAGCGAGGGTTGCATGGGGTCGACGCGCCGCGCCTACAGCCTCAGGCGCCGTTATGGGCCACCCGCGAACGGCCTCGCCTGCTTCAGGACGAGCGCGCGGTCGGGGAGGGTGAACTTGAACTCGATGTCCAGGGCCAGGGACGCGGGGTTTACGCCGTAGAAGGGCGCGAAGTGGCGGCGCGCGGTGTCGCACGCAACGTAGAGCTGCTCCACCTCGGCAGGCGACAGCAGCGACGCCTCCGGTGAGAGGCTCGACAGCCTGCGGACCTGGGCCTGAACGCCGCCTCCCGGGCGCGGGACGATCGAGAAGATCTCCGGCGTGGCGCCGCCCTCGGGGTTGGTGACGGGTTGCTCGCCGGCCTGGAGGTTGACGTACATCCCCTCCGTCAGCGGATCGGCCACGTTCTGAGTGATGATCACGCCGTTCGCAGCCTCCTCGGGAAACGACCGGTGCACCGCCACGCCCATGCGGACCGCGCGGTGGTCGATGTTCCAGAAGCGGCGCTCCTCGAAGGCCTTCCAACGCCACACAGAGCCCCAGACCTCTCGGATGCGAGACGACGCTGCCTTCTCCCCAGCGGCGGTGGCCGAGTGCGACTCATAGAGGCCGGCTCCCGAGAAGTTCGGCAGGTCCTCGGCGTTCGTGCTCGAGCGCAGCCTCACCTTCGCGCTCCCCACCAACGAAGCGACCTTCGCGTCGAGCGTTGCCCCGAACGTGGGATCCACGGGCAGGTGGTGGATGCACCAGCGGAGCCCGTCCAGAGCGGCCTCGCGCAACACCGCGTCCGTGGTGACCTCAGGGTCATCGATGAGCCGATTGGCGTAATCGTAGAGAGAGCCCGCAGCCGACGCGGTGGCGCGGCACAGCGCCGCGGCTCTGTCGCACACCTCGGGCGAGCGCCCCTCGTCGCCGCAGTCGGCTCGCGCGCCGTTGCACAACGCCTCGTCGGGCCGCCCGGCCGACATGAACTGGTGGTAGGCGAAGAAGGGAATGGCAAAGCCGTCAGGGGCGGTGTCGCCCAGCGCCCGGTGGAGCTCAGCGAGGTTTGCGGCCTTCACGCCGACGCGCACGGAGTCTGAGAAGAGGAGGTCTGCGAAGTCCAGGAGGCCGACGTCGGCGTCGTCGTGCTCCGGCACCGTCGGCTCACGCTTCTGGCTCTCCCAGAACGCCTCGGCCTCGGCCAGGGTGGTCTCCGCCAGCGTGAACGTGCCCTTGGCCACCTCGAAGCGGACCAGCTTCCCGAGGAGCGGCGCGACCCGCTCGTCCGTCTCCGCCCCCGGCAGCGCCAGGTTCGGCGTCCCACGGCTCCGCGCAGCGACGTTCACGTGTGCCAGCGGGGTCTGGAGCTCGCCGGTGATGGTGCCCGCCACGAGCGGTAGGTCGTTCGGCAGCCGCGGAAGCACGAGGATGTCCGTAGAGCCGACCACCGTGGTCTCGAGCGCCTCCGGCGTGATGAGGCGCAGCGTCCCATACGCCACGCCCTTGTTCAGGGCCTGCAGCTCCACCGCGCCGTGTAGCTGCACGTGCGTCAGCGCCGGCGCCCCCCCCGCCGCGAAGAGCGCGGGGTCGCGCGCCAACGCGGCCTCCTGGTCCACCCCGGCCGGCACGTAGACGAGGCGCCGCGCGGTCCCTGCCCGCTCGAGGAAACCCAGCCGCTCCTCCAGGAGCCGGTGCGCCAACAGGGCGTGGGCGGGCGTCAGCGTGTCGCTCGGGAAGAACGAGAGCGCCACCGCGCCGCCATACTCGCCCGTGAGCTGGGGATACTCCGTGAGAGTGCCGGCAAGCTCCGTGCGATCGGAGCGGACATACGTGCGCTCCACGAACTGGGCGGGGGTGTAGGGGCGGCCAAGCACATTGACCACGAAGTCCAGGTGGATCGGGTGACGCCGCGTGTTCTGCACGTAGACGCGCGGCTCCGCTTCGTCGAGCGCCTCGATGTAGAACTTCGCGGCGTAGCTGGAGCCAAGCTCTGTATCCACGCGATAAGCGGCTGCGCGGAACGCCTCGACTCCGTCGGCGGCATATCCTGTGGCGTAGTCGGCCTCGGTGGCCACGAAGAGGCGGCGCAACACCACCCGGCCGCCCGAGTCCGCGAGCGCGGTGGCGTATCCGTTGGCTTTGACGAGGACAGTAGTCCCCTCGGGCAGCCCCACGCCGGCCGCGCAGGGGCAGGAGAGCTCAGTCGACACACCCGCCGCCGTGACCACCGCCACATACGCAGTGAGCGGCGCGCCCGCCTGGTCCACCACGGTCAGCTGTGCCAGCTCCGTAGAGGCCGAGCACCCGAGAAACATCACGATACAGGGCAAGGAGCGCACGCGCCGGAGGGTACTCCGCCGACTCCCACAATGCCAGATCGGCGTTGACGCCCCCAGGTCATTGCTCTAGGTTGCCGCGCCTCGACTCCTTGCCCCTCGCACGTCGTGGGGGGCCGTCAAGTCCGAAGGGAGCTATTAGCACCATGTCTCAAGCACAGCCGGTCTACCGGCACTACGAGACCGTCTTCCTCGTCCGTCCCGACACGGTCGAGTCCGATCTGGACGGTATCAAGAAGCGCATCTCCGACGTCATCGAAGCCGGCAAGGGCAAGGTCTGCCGCTGGGAGAACTGGGGCAAGCGCAAGCTGGCCTACGAGATCGCCAAGCAGCAGAAGGCCAACTACTTCTACGTCAACTTCGTCACGCTCCACAGCTCGGTCTACGAGATCGAGCGTAACCTCCGCATCATGGAGCAGGTGCTCCAGCACCAGACCGTGCGGATCGCGGAGACGGTCGATCCCAACGCGTTCGACTACGAGACCGAGTCGAAGAAGAAGACGCCGCTCTACCTCACCCCGGAAGAGGCCGCCGCTCTCGAGCGCGCCTACCGTGAGGCGTGGGGCGATGCTGGCGCCTTCGATGGCGACGATGACGGCGATGGCGACGACATGGACGAGGAGGAAGTCCGATGATGCGTCCTACCAATGGTGGCGGCGGTATGGGTGGCGGCGGCGGTATGGGTGGCGGCGGCGGCAAGGGAAAGAAGCGGTTCGGCCGACGCAAGGTCGACCCGTTCCTCGCCGACAAGACCCTGACCATCGACTACAAAGACCCGAACCTGCTTCGTCGGTTCCTCACCGAGCGCGGCAAGATCGTGCCCCGTCGTATCAGCGGCCTCACGGCCAAGAATCAGCGCCGACTCGCGACCGCCATCAAGATGGCGCGCAACATCGCGCTCCTCCCGTACACCACGATCACGTCGGAGTGAGAGGTCTGCTATGCCGATGACCATCATTCTCTCGGAAGACGTGTCCAACCTTGGCAAGGTGGGCGACGTCGTCACCGTGCGCGAGGGCTACGGGCGCAACTTCCTGTTCCCGCGTGGCCTCGCCATCGCGGCGTCCACGAACAACCTGAAGGCACTCGAGCACACCAAGGCCCTCCTCGCGAGCAAGCGCGCCAAGGCGCTCAAGTCCGCGGGCGAGATCGCCAAGAAGCTCGCCGACACGTCGATCACGCTGGCCCGCAAGGCTGGCGACGACAAGCTGTTCGGCTCGGTCACCACCCGCGACATCGCGGACGCGCTGGCCGAGCAGGGCTACAAGATCGACCGCCGGGGCATCCACCTCGAGACGGCGATCAAGAACCTTGGGGTCTACACCGTCGAGGTAAAGCTCCTCGCGGACGTGTCCGCCAAGGTCAAGGTCTACGTCGTCGCCGCCTGACCGCTGCCCGCGGAGGGCCCGATGGACTGGGTTCGAATTGCGGTAAACATCAGCGCTGACGACGAGGACGACGTCACGCTCGCTCTCCGGGAGGCAGCTCCCGGAGGCGGCGCCGAGATCCTCGATCGTCGCGCTGCGCTGCTCGTCCCGGAGGCGGGTAAGCTCCGCCCAGGCCGAATCCTGGTCCGTTACTACGTCACCCCCGATGAGTGCGAGGCCGCCTGGCTGGTCGCCCAGTCCCTGGTAGGGGCCGTGGTCAGCCCGCCAGAGCCGGTCAGCGACGAGTGGAAGGAGAACTGGAAGAAGTTCTTCAAGCCATCACGCGTCAGCGCGCGGTTCGTGGTCCGCCCCCCGTGGGAGGCACACGCCGAGCCCGCGGCCACAGACATCGAGGTGGTGATCGAACCCGGTATGGCGTTCGGCACCGGCACCCACGAGACCACGCGCTTGTGCCTCGCCCAAGTCGACGCGCATGTCCGCGCCGGCCACACGGTGTTGGACGTCGGGTGCGGCAGCGGGGTGCTCTCCGTGGCGGCAGCGCTGCTAGGGGCTGGACCCATCATGGCCGTCGACGTGGAGGAAGACTCGCGGGTCGCCACGGTCGAGAACGCTGAGCGCAACGGCGTCGCGCACGCGATCACCGCCAGCCTCACGCTCCTCGAGGACATCGAGGGCACCTTCGACGTCGTGTTGGCAAACATCCTCGCCACCGTGCTCGTGGAGCTGTCCGCGCAGGTCGCTACGCGCGTCTCCCCCGGGGGAACCTTGATCCTCAGCGGCATCCTCGAGTCAGACGCCGACACCGTGGTCGGGGCTTACGAAGAACGCGGGATGCAGCTCCTCGAGCGAACTCAAGAGCGCGACTGGGTTGCGCTCCGCTTCAAGGCGCCCAGCGCATGACGCGGGTCCTCATCCCGGCCGACCGTGTCTACGCGTGCGGTGGGCGACTGAAGCTCGAGCCCGAAGAGGCCCACTACCTGCTGCACGTGCTGCGCCTCCAGCCGGGGGCCCAGCTCGAGGTCCGTGACGGCCGGGGCGGGGCGTGGAACGCCACGGTCTCAGAGGGCGCGGTGCTGGACCTGTCCGAGCGCACGGCGCTGCCACCGCTCGTGGGGGTCGGCGTCGTCCTCGCCTTCGCTCCACCGCGCGGCGGCCGCATGGACATCCTGCTGGAGAAGGCCACTGAGCTTGGCGCCAGCGCCCTGCAGCCGATCTGGGCGGCCCGAAGCGTCCGAAAAGACAGCGGAAACCCCGGTCGCTGGAGCCGCGTGGTAGCGGCCGCCGCGCGACAGTGCGGGATCCCGGTGGTTCCAGACGTCGCGAAGCCCATGAGCTTCGACGAGGCGCTCCTGGCGTATGCCGGCGTCGAGCTGAAGCTGGTCGCGGCGCCCACGGCTGCCGAGGGGCTCCGGGAGGTGCTGCCCAAGGGCCCGGTCGAGCAGGCCGTGGTCCTCACCGGCCCGGAAGGTGGGCTCACCACCGCGGAGCTCGAGGCCGCCACGGCCGCCGGTTTTCGGCCCTTCCACCTCGGGACCGCGATCCTGCGCGCAGAGACGGCGCCACTCGTCGCGCTGGCCCTGCTGCGACATCGCTACGGCGACCTGGGCTAGCCGCACTGGCAATAGGGCCCGCGATTGCGGCTGCGTTTCGCGGCCAAAGTTTTGTTGAACGCCCGTTGCGAGCGGCATCCCCCTTGACGTGGTAGATTCGGGTGTCTTGGTGCGCTTTCGTGCCGACGCGGCTCCCCCGGGGCGCGGCGCGGAGCTTTCGAGTGGCAAGGGACGCAGATGGCCATAAAGCAAGAATCCGTACGCTTGGCGATCACCACGCCCTTTGGCCCCGACAAGGTCTGGGTCCTGCGCGTCTACGGCGAGGAGTCCATCTCGGGGCTCTTTCACTTCACCTGTGACTGCCAGTCCGCGGACAAGGCGCTGGATTTCACCAAGATCATGGGGAAGCACGCCACCGTGCGCCTCAAGATGCAGAACAAGAAGGAGCGGTTCATCGACGGCGTGGTCACGCGGTTCACGCAGGGCCAGACCGGCGAGAAGCTCACGCGTTACTCGATCGAGCTGCGGCCGTGGCTGTGGCAGCTAACCCTCACGCAAGACTCTCGGATCTTCCAGGAGAAGACCGTCCCCAAGATCATCGAGCAGATCTTCAAGGACGGGGGCTTCACGGACTTCAAGAACCAGCTGCAGGGCACCTACAAGCCGCGCGTCTACTGCGTCCAGTACCAAGAGACCGCCTTCGACTTCGTCTCCCGCCTCATGGAAGAGGAGGGCATCTTCTACTTCTTCAAGCACGAGAAGGGGAAACACACGCTGATCCTGGCGGACAAGCCCACGGCACACGCCGACTTCCCGCAAGGCGCCAAGTTCGTCTATCGGCCCGATACGCACGAGACCATGCACGACGAGGACGCGGTGGTCCGCTGCGATCTCGAAGAGCAGATGGCCAGCAACTCCTTCACGGCCGTCGACTTCAACATGGAGACGCCGAGCACGAAGCTCGAGACCACGGCGAAGGGCAAGAAGGGGAAGATGGAGGTGCGCGAGTTCCCGTCGTTCTTCGACAAGAAGGCCGACGCGACCGCCGTGGCAAAGCGCCGCATCGAGGAGCGCGAGATCGGCGTCAAGGAGATCCGGGGTACCACCAGCTCCCGGTGCTTCACCACGGGCTTCGCGTTCACGATCACGAAGCACCCGCGCGCCGATCTGAATGCGAAGTGGGTGCCGCGGTGGATCGCGCACAACGCCGACCTCCAGCGCTACAAGTGTGACTTCCGCGCCTTTCCGCACGCCGCGCCTTTCCGGCCCCCGCGCCTCACGCGCAAGCCCGTGATCGTGGGCACGCAGACCGCGATCGTGGTCGGCAAGAAGGGCGAAGAGATCTTCACGGACAAGTTTGGGCGCATCAAGGTCCACTTCCACTGGGACCGACTGGGCAAGAAGGACGAGAAGGACTCGTGCTGGGTCCGGGTCGCTCAGGGGTGGGCCGGCAAGCGCTGGGGTGGAGTGTTCATCCCGCGAATCGGGATGGAGGTCATCGTCTCGTTCACCGAGGGCGATCCGGATCGTCCGCTGGTCAGCGGCGCGGTCTACAACGCGGAGAACACGCTCCCGTACGACCTACCGGCGAAGGCCACCCAGAGCACGATCAAGACGAACACCACGCCCAAGGGCGGGGGCTTCAACGAGATCCGCTTCGAGGACAAGAAGAACAAGGAGGAGATCTTCATACACGCTCAGAAGGACCTGAAGGTGAAGGTCCTCCAAGACGTGTTCCGCGAGACGCTCCGCGACGAGAAGATCACGATCAAGAACTCGCGCACCGTCACCATCAAGGTGAAGGACGACCTCCTGACGCTCGACAAGGGCAACCGCAAGGTCGAGATCAAGAAGGGCAACGACGTGCTGCTCGTGAAGGGCACGCGCGACGTGCAGATCACGAAGGACGAGACCCACAAGAACGCGAAGAACTTCACCCACAAGGTCACCAAGGACTACGTCCTGAACGTAGACGGGAACCTCAAGATCACGGTGAAGGGCGAGATCATCATCAACGGGAAGAAGGACATCAAGATCGACTCCGGGATGAACCTCATCACCAAGGCGAAGATGAACGCCAAGCACGAAGCGCTGGCCATGGACTTCAAGGCCAAGACGAAATTCGCGGTGAAGGGGATCCAGGTCGAGCTCAAGGGCGTCATGGTCAAGGTCGATGGCTCGGCAATGATCAAGCTCAAGGCCGCAATGTTCGACGCCAAGGGCGCCGCCATGGCCAAGGTGGAAGGCGGCGGCATGCTCATGCTCAAGGGCGGACTGGCGAAGATCAACTGACGAAGAGGTGCTGGTTCTCATGCTTGGCGAGCGTCTCGGCGCCCCCGAGAGACGCGTCCCAGGCCGTGCGGTGGCCCAAAACCGGACGCCCCGTTGCTCGCGGAAGGCAGCAGGGTGTGCCACCATCCAAGCCCCCAGAGAAGACCTTCGAGGGTAGTGAGCCGAGTGACTAAACCTGAGGACGAAGAGGAAGAGGAGCTCGAAACCGCCGAGCCGGAACCTGAAGAGGATCCGAACGCCCTCATCGTCCATGAGGTCAAAGACGACGACGGCCACATCGTTCAGAAGTTCACCACGCGCGGAGACGAGGTGGTGGGGGAGTACCTCACCTTCGAGGCGGGCGTGCTCGCCACGAGGTCGTTCTACGAGCAGGGCGAGCTCAACGGGCTATTCGAGGTCTTCGGACCCGACGGGAAGCTCACCACCTCCATGACCTACGTCCGAGGGGTCCTCGACGGCCCCGTCGCGATCCGCGACGACCAAGGCCAGCTGATCCAACGGCTCGAGTACAAGGGTGGCCTCCTCGACGGAAACGCCACGGTCTACGACAACGGCGCCGTCCAGAGCCGCACCACCTACCACAAGGACAAGAAGACCGGCCCGTTCATCATGTACGGCCCGCAGGGGAAGCCCCAGGTCGAGTCCATGTACAAGAACGGGGAGCTCGAGGGGCTCACCCGGGTGTACGACGAAGAGGGCCAGCTGCTGATGGACGTGCCGTACGTGAAGGGAAAGCGGTCCGGGATCCAGGTCGAGTACAACACCTTGAACGGCGGAGTGCGGTCGAAGACCACGTTCAAGGTCGACAAGAAGCACGGGGACTACCTCGAGTTCCACGAGGACGGGTCCATTCGAAAGAAAGTGCTGTTCGAGGAGGGCAAGCCGGTTGGCGAGCCCATCGAGTACGACACCAAGGGCCGCCGGCTGCCCGCCAAGGGCGACCACGGCCACAAACACTGAGAACCGGAGGGGACCCATGCCCACAGGACCCGCAGCGCGCCTCGGTGACATGATCAAGCAGGATACGCCGCACTGCCATGCGCCTATCCATCCCCCGGCGCCCGTGCCCACGCCCGTCCCGCACCCGGGCCTCCCGCTCACGATCATCAAGGGCGAGCCCACGGTGATGATCGGCAACATGCCGGCGGCGCGCGTCATGGACATGTCGGGACCGTGCATGCTCCCCGGCTGTGTGCCGGGAGGCCCCGGTCAAATCATGCTCGGCGCCTTCACCTGCCTCATCGGGAACATGCCGGCCGCACGACTGAACGACATGACCATGCACTCGAGCTGCGTCGCGCCGATCCCCGGACCCGTCGGTAAGGTGATGGGGCCGGGCTGCCCGACGGTGATCATCGGCGGATGAAGCGGGGCCACCTCGAGGCCCTGCGCCCGCTCTGTCCCCGCTGCCTCGTTGGCGGGGGCACCTCGCACGTAGTCCTGGGGTCCACTGTGGTCGCCAGCGCAGACGACGTCCTCGAGGGCATCCTCCACTGCCCCACCTGTCTGATGGAGTACCCGGTCCTCGACGGGATCCCCTACCTCGTGGCCGATCTGCGCGCGTTCGTTCGCGATTCGCTCTCACACCTGCTGGCCCGGGAGCCGGTGTCGCAGGAGCTCGAGAGCCTGCTGGGCGACGCCGCGGGACCCTCGACGTACTTCGACGTGGCGCGGCAGTTCACCTCCAGCTACGCCTGGGACCACTGGGCCGACCAGGATCCCACCGAGGAGCCTGGCGGCGCGCCCGGAGCGATCGTTCGGGCGTTACGTTCGGGGTTGGCGAGCGCCGGGCCTGCGCCCGCGGGGCCGGGCCTCGATCTCGGGTGCTCCGTGGGGCGCGCCAGCTTCGAGCTGGCCCACGCTCGCGGTGACGCGCTAGTCCTCGGCGGCGATCTGAGCGTTCCCATGCTGCGGCTAGCGAGGCGTGTCCTCACCACGGGCCAGGTGGTCTACTCCCGTCGCCGCATAGGCCTCGTCTACGACCGCCGGAGCTTCCCCGTGGCCCAGCGGGCGCCCAACCTGGACTTCTGGGCCTTCGACGCCTCCGCGCCGCCCTTCGCCGCGGGCACGTTCGCAGTGATTACGGGCTTCAACGTGCTGGACGTGGTGGCGAGCCCGCTCGCGCTGCTGCAGAGCGTCGAGCGCTTGCTGGTCCCGGAAGGACGCGCGGTGCTCACCACGCCGTTCGACTGGTCTCAGGGGGCCACGCCGTACGAGGCGTGGATCGGCGGCCACTCACAACGTGGGCCGTGGCAGGGAGCGGCTGAGCCGCTGCTTCGCGCGCTCCTCGGGGGCGCGCACCCCCAAGCGCTGCATCACCTCGAGCTGGTGGCAGAGCACGACGTGGACTGGCACGTCCGGATGCACTCGCGCTCGATGGTTCAGTACCGCGGATATCTGGCGGCGGTGAGAAGGCGCTAGGCCGGGCGTCCGCGAGGCGCAGCTCACCCGCTGTCGCGGAGCGCCTGACTCTCAAAGATCGCCTCCAGCGCCTCTGGCCCAGCGACGCGGGTCGCCACGATTCGCGGCCGGCCAGAGGCCTCGCTCACCTCGAGCTCGAAGGTGATCTGGTCGGGGTTGGGACCATCGACGACCCAGGCGTGCAGCACGACGGGACCGGTCCCCGAGGGAGCGCCGAGGCGCCTCCCGAGGCGATGAAACTGACCCGCCTCGAGCTCGGCTCGGAGTGTGGCCGCGCTGCCATGGGCCGCTATGCCCACGCGGCGCCGCGTGGGCCAGGCGTCCCGGGCGACCGAGAACGGCCGCCGACCCTGCTCCCACCCGAGGCGCGCCGCGAGAGCCACAGCCAGCAGGAGCTCCACCAGCAGCAGGGCCGCGTTGCCCGCGAAGCCGAGATCGAGGCGAGTCTCGCCCATGAGGCGTACGCCCTGGTGGAGGCGAAGCGTCACCGGAGCGACCTGGGAGGGTCCGCCGGTGAGCGCGTCCATCGCCTCCCGCACGGCCGTGTCGAGCGCGGGGCCGCCCAGCGCGTGCGTCCGGGTGATCTCGGCCATGATGTCGGCGCGCGTCATGTCATGGCTCACGGCCAGCATCGCGACGAGCGCAAACGCGGCGCCGAGTCCCCCGAGAACGGCGCCCCGAGTCCCGCCGGGGAGGCGAAGCCGCTTCATGGCGAACGCCGCGCCCAAGCCCGTGGCCAGCGCCGCCGCGGCGGGCCAGACGACCGCAAGGTAGACGAAGCGACCGACCGCCCCGAGGACGGCGCCGGCGAGCCCGCCGATTCCGAGCAACAACGCGACGACCAGCGCGGTGCGCTGCGCGCCGCGAATGGGCTGATTCATGTCTTTGTCCTCCAGAACTCCGTCTTTGCGCCGATTTCGCCCGATCGGAACCCGTTGAACGGGCAACTATTCCTCTGACCGGGCCAGCGTCGCAACTCCAGCCGTGAGCGGCGGCGTCGTCCGATATCGGGACCGCACATGGATTCTCGCCGGAGCTCAACCGTGCCCGCAGCCCTGTCACTCGTGAAGTCGCCTCAGAGCGCGCCCGGACCCGAGGTGGAGCCGGTCGTCCGCCGCGAGGAAGAGCTGGAGGGTCTCGACTTCCGCCGCCTGTACGACCGCTACAAGCAGAAGGTCTACGGCACGGTACACCACGTGATGGGGTACAGCGACGAGATCGACGACATCGTTCAGAGCGTCTTCCTCGAGGTCCACCGCTCCTTGCCGCGTTACAAGGGGCAGTCGAAGCTCTCCACGTGGATCTACCGGATCGCCGTCAACGTGGCGCTTCAGCACATCCGCAAGCGACGCCGCCGTCGGGTCTTCCTGTTCTTCAAGTCCGACGAAGACGACCGAGAGCTCGAGCCTTCAGAGGACGCCCGCCCGCAACACGAAGACCGCGACCTGCTCCGAAAGCTCAGCCGAGTGCTCGATACGCTCGGCGACAAGAAGCGGGTCGTCTTCGTCCTGCATGAGCTCGACGGCCGCGAGATCGACGAGATCGCAGAGCTGCTCGAGATCCCCCTGAACACGGTCCGCTCCCGGCTGCATGCCGCGCGAGTCGAGCTGACCGACAAGATGAAGCGCGCTGGAATGTTGGAGGTCTGACCGTGCACTCCCCCCAAGAGACGTCCGTTGACGTCATCGCCGCGCGGAAGGTCTGGACACGCCTGCGTGTAGACCCCGTGCAGCACGACTTCGAGCGCATCGACCGCGCGATACTCCGCGCTGCGGCCGAGGAGCGCCTGAAGCACTCCGAGACCTCGCGGCTGCGGGGGGTCTTCTGGCCCGGACTTCTCCTCACCGGCGTGCTGGCCGCCGCGGGCATCGCCCTGGTTGTGACGCAGAGCGTGGAGCCCCCGGCGCCCGCCGCTGAGGTCACCCCGGCGGTTGCGGCCACAGCGCCCGAACTCCCCTCTGCGCCAGCGGGCGCGGTGCTCGGGAGCACTCAAGTGGCCCGCGTGGGTCGCTCGATCGTTCGCGTGGATGCCGGCTCCGCCGCCCGCGTGGTGGAGGTCTCCGAGGCCCACACGCTCGTGGCGCTCGACTCCGGTAGCGCGCGCTTCGAGGTGGGCAAGCGCACCGCGGGCGCTGCGTACGTCGTAGACGCCGGGCGCGTCACGGTCACCGTCGTCGGCACGGCGTTCAACGTCAGCCGCTCCACCCCGGGAGTGGTCCGCGTAGCCGTGGAGCACGGCGTGGTGCGCGTGGCTCTCGACGGCCGCGAGCTGCGCGTCCTCCGTGCGGGCGAGTCACTCGACGTTCCGACAGCACCACCAGTGCCGGAGGTGGTCGAGGCGCCGCCGGCGCCCGCCGCCTCGGAGCCGCCCTCGGTGCAGGTGGAGGTGATCCCTCCGACCGAGGTTGCGGTGGCGCCCGCATCGCCCGCACCGCCCGCTGCGCCCGAGGCCACTCAAGAGCCCGTGGCTCGCGCTCGGCCACGGTCACGGGCCGCGCGCGCCGAGCCCGCGCCGGCAGCATCGGCGGCCACGGTCGCCGAGCCCGCGCCGCAAATCGTCGTGCAGCCGTACGTCCCGACCGAAGACCCCGCTCTCGCCGCGAGCACCGAGAGCCTGCGACGGGTCGTGGCTGGCCTCAGCCCGGCTGCTTGCCAGGTCCGCGCCGAGGAGCTGCGGTCGTGGGTAGCTGCCAACAAGAGCCACCCGAAGCGTCGCGTGGGTCAGCAGGCCTTGGCCTACTGCTTCTTCCACACGGGTCGGAAGGCCGAAGCGGACCGCCTGTTCAAGCACCTCGGGCTCCGCATCAAGGACATCCTCGACCCGCAGCCGCCTCGGCTCTAGGTCCTGCCCGGATCATCGGGGAACCGGCGCCGTGTCAGTCGGCCGCCTCCACGCGGAGCTCGGCCGCCGAGCCCCACTGCTCTTCCGCGTCGAACATGCAGATGAGCCGCAAGCGGCTCACCGTGGCCGGCTGCCACCGCAAGACGTCCCAACTGCGCGCGGGCACAGCCGCAACCCGCTCGAGCGGCAGGTGCGGCACAGCGCCACCAAGCACCCGCCAGGAGTCGCCGTCTAGCCCCTCGATCAGGTAGGCATACGGGAAGTCCGCGGGCGCGGCGCGCGTGTCGAGCCAGAGCGCGCCCACCTTGCGAGGCTCTCTGAGCTCCAGCTCGAACCAGATCCGCCCCGCGCGTTGCGGCCCGAGGGTGGCCCAGCGCGTGTCCGGATCCCCGTCGGAGAGCGCCGGGATCGACTGCCCCTGTGCGTCCCGCGCCACGAAGGGCACCCCGGTCTCGGGCGGCTCCTGCGTCACGTAGTCTCGCACGGCCTGGCGGAGCCGGTCCGCGGCGCCGGCAGGCACGTTGGTGACCTCGTAGACCCGCACGCCTCGTGCCTTCCAGCGCTGGACCAGGAAGCCGGCCTCGAGGCGCTCGTTCGAGACGACGCGGTCCACACCGAGCAGCCTCAGCGTATCGGCCGCGATCCCGGTCTCCGGATCGTGCAGCAGCTCGCGCAAGGCGCTCGTGAGGGGTGGCACGTGCCCCGTGTAGCCGTTGGGCGTGGGCCGCCCGTGGGCCTCGGCGGCGAGGTTCTGGTCGCACTCGCGACGGTCGGAGGTGTCGAGCGGCACCTCGAGCACCGCCTGCCCCTCGCGGGCGATCGCCGTGATTCGCGCCGGCCAGGGCTCCGCTGCGGAGTTGAGGGGGAGCGGGACGGTCCACGTCTCCGCCACCGCCACAAAGACCCCGAGAAGGGCGGGGAGCCCACGCGGCGCGCCCGGTCGCTGCGCACACCACGCCTGCCAACGGACCAAGGCCGCGTCGCAGCCCAGGGCCGAGAGCCCGGCGAGGCCGAAGCAGAGGGGGATCACGAAGCGACTCGGATACCGGAGCCCCGCCATGCCGGGGACGTTCTCGTGGAGCCACCCATACACAGGCAACGGCGCGTCGTCGTGGACCCCGAAGAACAGCAGCAGAGCGACTGCGGCCCACGCGGCGAAGGTGCCCGCGCCGAAGAGAAAGGGAGACCGGTCGGTCCGCTGGGCCTCGTCGGGGGGGCCCGGGCGGTTCCCCCGGCGGCGCACGGCGACCGCCGCTCCCAGGGCCGCGGTCAACAGCAGCGCACCCCCGGGAAAAGCGGCGCTCTCAGACGATCGGGTGTGCTCGATCGGTGCCGCGAGCGACGCGTACCGGGCGCTGAGCGGCGTGGTGGTGGCGAGGTCGCTCCACCTCCCGGACGTGCGCTCCAGCGCGCGGTCGCTCCGCTCGAGCCCCAGGTCGGCCTGGGCGCGGACGTACGGCAAGGCAACGGGCAGCGCCGCGGACACGACCAACACCGCGCCGACCGCCAGCGCCTTGTACGCCCTGCGCCGCACGAGCAACCAGAGCACATAGGGACCCAGGAGAAACGCCCATTGGGCGGCCACGTAGAGGCAGGTACCCAGCTGCGCGAGCGCCACCAGCGCCACGAGCGCCCAGTCCCGGAGCCGACCGTCTGCTCGGTCGATCACGCGCTCGAGGGCCAGGAACAGCAGCGGCACGAACGGGAGAAACCCGAGCTGCACCTTCGACAACAGGCCCAGCCGAAAGGGGGCGAAGGTGAAGAGGATCGCGGGGATGAGGGCCGCCGCCGTGGTGACCGTACGTCGCCGAAGGAAGGCGAAGAGCGCCGTCCCCGTGGCGGCGAACCCCAGCATTTGGACGACGTTGTGGGTGCCTACGGAGCTCAGCCACCGAAGGGGCGCGCTCAACGCGGAGAGGGTCAGGAGGTTCTCCGAGAAGGCCAGGCCCTGGGCGTGAGGGTGCTGCGTGAGCGTCCCGAAGTACGGGCCGCCCCAGAGCGTGGAGCGCGCCTCCTCGAGGATGTGCGCGTTGAGGAGCTGGTCCCAGTAGTGGAGGGAGGCGGGGACGGCGGAACCGAGTGACGTCGGTAGCGGCGAGAACCACGCCGGAGTGAGCAGGCCGAAGAACAAGGCCACCGCACCCAGCGCCCTCCAGTCGCTTCCCACCTCCCGAACGCCCGACGCCCCCAGGGGCTCAATCATCGTACCGGGAGCCCTTACCCGTGCGGGATTGCGCCAGCGGCGCCTCGCTCTTGCGCGTGGCCCACGCCGGGAAGGGGAACTTCACCAGCAGCGGTACCGGGATCTCAGGTTGGCTCACCAGCATGGTCCCAGGCTGGATCAGCCCGGCACGGAGCCGACCCACCCGGCCCAAGAACCCGTACTCGGGTCGCTCGGACTCGGCGATGTCGAGCCGGCCCACCACCTTGATCGCGGCGTTCGCCACGACGCGTCGCTCCACCTCGCTGGCGGTCTGTTGGGCGCCGAAGAGGCAGAGGCCGAGGGACCGTCCGCGCTCCGCGATGTCGAGCAGCACCTCTTGGATGGGGCTCCAGCCCTGTCGGGGCGCGTACTTGTTGAGCTCATCGAGCACCACGAACACCAGGGGCTTGGCGTTGCCGCGCTCCTTCTGTTCCAGGATGTCTTGCAGCATCACGCCCACCACGAAGGTCTGAGCGGTGGCGTGCAGCGCGTGGATGTCGATGACGGTGACGTTGGTGGCGTTCCACTGGATCTTCCTGCCGGCGGCGCCCTCCTCACCGCGGACCAGGTGTCCGATGCGCTCCACGGCCCCGAAGAGGCGCCTTCGGAACGCGTCGAGGGTGCCGGAGGCCGCCCCCCGGCAGACCCGCTCCAGCCGATCGCCGTCGCACAAGAACTCCGCCAGCTCCGAAAACGACCGCAGGGCCTCGCCCTCGAGGTCGATCCATGGAGGTCCCGCCGCGGTCACCTCGCGCTCGAGCCACCCCTCGAGGCGCTGTACGACCATCGAGAGCTGGGCCCGGGGGTCGTCCGCGCCGGACACGGCGAAGCGCAGGAGGCGGCGGGTGGCGAACTCGCGCAGCGTCCAGCAGTAGGCCTGAACCCTGCCGTCGGTGCGCTCACCGACGTGGGCGAGGATGTCGCCCGCTCCCTTCCGCGCGGGCGCGTAGAGGCCCACGTTTCGAAACGGACCCACCGGGAGCCCCAGCGCCGCGTAAGCCGCCCGTTGTTCGGCCGCCCTGGGGCTGCCGTCGTCGAGCCGCACGTTGGGCTGGTCGAGCCACAGCAGGTCCTCGCCCTTCACGTTGAAGACCACGGCCCGGGTATTGACCACCTCGGGGCCGAGCAGGTCGGGCTGATGAAAGAGGCCGTAGAGCAGGAACGTGGCGTAGCTGGTCTTCGTGGCCACGCCCGATACGCCGCTTATCGACACGTGGGCGCCGCGGGTGCCGTCTACGAACTCGAAGTTGGCGTACACGGGCTCGCCGGTGCGCGTGAGGCCGATCGGTAGCCGCTGAGCCCAGCGGTCGAAGGTCATCGCGCGCGCGAACTCTTCGCCGCGCACGGCGTAGACCGGCGTGCCCGGGTGCGGCGGTACGAAGACCTCGGGTGTGATCCGGGTGACCTGCACGTGCGCCACCCACGAGACGTCCATTGGCAGGAGCGCCTCGGCCACGCGAAACGCGTCCGAGTCGAAGCGCGCGCCCTCGAAGCGCTTCCGCACTTCGTCAACGAGCCCGTGGAAGACGACGGTGGGGGGATGGTCGGGCCCCACGGGGAGCGCCACCTCCACCTCCACCAGCGCGTCCAGCTCGAGGACCTGGCCCTCGGCCACGCCCACCCAGAACTCGAGCGGCGACGCGTCATGCGTCCCAAGGACAACGCCGACCGGTGTGCGCTCCACTCAGTTCTCCCGCGGCTCGCCGTCTGACTGAACGATCGCCAGCACCAGCCCCGAGAGCAGCGCCGCGCCGCCCACGCCGTAGAGCGTGGCGAAGGTGGGGACCGAGACCTCCTCCTCCGACAGGGTGTTGCGGCCCGCGTTGATGTTGTCCTCGCGGTTCTGCACGGCCAATGCGTTCACAACGCCGCCGCCGATGAGCGCCGCGGTGCCTACGCCGAGCAGAGTCCACGTCCACCACGGGAGGCGCCCACTCTCCGCCACTGGCGTCGCCACCGCGAGCGGCGTCAGCCCCTCCTCGGCCACCCCTAGCGCCAGGGCGAGCTCGGCCGGCGCCACACGCGACTTCACCGCCGTCTGCCCACGGTGGCGCGTGAGCGTGAGGGCCCCGTCGGCCCGCCCCTCGACAACCGCCACCCACGGCACGTCAGCGGAGGCCGCGAGCGCGCTCGCCTCGACCGCGGTGGGGACTCGGAGCGCCCGTCCGTCGACTCGAAGTCCGATCTCCCACGAGGCCACGTGAGGCGCGTCGGCGGGGTGAGACCACGAGCGCAGGGGACCACACCGAGCATGCGCACGGCTGGGGCGTCCGAGCAGAGTCTCCTCGATCTGCCACCGGCAACCTTCGGGCGCGGCCGGCAGGGCGGACTTCCCGCGAAGCGCGTCGAACGCGGTCACGACTTGAGGCGGGACGTGCGCGGTGCCCAGCTCCGCGTCGGGCACGCGTGCGGCCAGGGCGGCGAGGGGCTCGTGGAGAGACAAGCCAGCCACGACGCGCACGTGCGCCGCGAAGGCCAGCAGCCTCCCCGCTTCATCGGCCTCCTCGAGGGGGATCGCCGAGGGCAAGCCCTCGAGAGCCTGCTCCACCCGCTGGAGACTCCGCTCGAGCTGAGGGTCGGACTCGAAGAGCGCCTTCGCTTCGATCAGGAGGTCCAACGACGAGCGTGCGCTGTGGGGGACGCGCGGGGCCTCGAGGCCCCGTTGGGCCAGCCAAGCGCCGCCGTCGGTCCAAACGGGTCGGTCGGCATCGGGCACCTCGACGTCGCCGACGACCACGAGCAGGCCGTCAGGGGCGGCGCCGCCGAGACCAGCGAGGACGGCAACGAGGAGGCTACACACGGCGCGGGATGGTACGCCGATGTTCCGTACACCGGAAGAGCGACGGCATGTTAGCCTCCCGCGGTGCTCTGGTTCGTCGCCGCCACGCTGCTCACCTCCGAAGCCGATCCGGGGTCACGCCTCCTGCCCAGCGAGGGGGACGGCCCGGCGCTGGTCGAGATTCCGTTTACAGGCACGTCCGAGGGCGACGACCGAGGGGTCGGAGTGGGTCTCCGCACACGCTTCGCGTTCGTGCCGCCAGCGCTGCTCGACTCGCTCTTCGCCAACCACACGGAGATGAACTCGTGGTCTGTGGGAGCGGAGGTCAGCATCGACGGACCGGGCCGCTCGCGCGTCATCTTCGGCCTCGACTACACGCGCCTCTGGCTGCCGGCCGGCAACTTCCGCCTCGAGGACTCCGCCTTCACGCAGCTCGAGGACCCGGAGGACGCCGACTACGTCGAGGTAGACCTCCACGCCGTCACCCTGGACGTCCTCTTCGCCTGGGAGGTCCCCATCACAACGGACTTCGGCTTCACCTGGGCCCTCGGCCTCGCGGCCACGTGGGTCCCGGGCACCATCGAGACGCGTGAGGTGCTGCCCACGTGTACCGAGCCCGTGGAGCGCTGCGCGCACTGGAAGGTCGCCACCGCCGAGACCCACGAGAGTCCCTGGCCGGTCTACCCGCTGCTCGAGGCGCAGGTCGGCTTGTTCTGGGATCCTTCGCCGCTCTGGCGCATCCGCGCAGACGTGGGCTTTCGGGGCACCATGTACGCCGGAGTAGTCACGGAGCTCCGCGTCCAATAGCGGCCAAACGCCTGTACGCTGGCCCGTTCACGCGTCGTGTCCCGTGTCCCGGTGCTCCACGTTTACACGCAGGCCATCCGCAAGCAGCGCCCGACCGAGCTGCTCCGCCAGCGTGACGCTTCGGTGATGCCCCCCGGTGCAGCCAACTGCCACGGTTACTACGCCGCGACCATCCCGCTCGATGTGGGGCAACGCGAAGCGGATGAGCGCAAGCATGTGGTCGAGCAAAGCCCGAGCCTCGGGTTGCGCCATGACGAACTCGGCGACGGCGGGGTCCGTGCCCCGCTGGTGGCGGAGCGCGGGCACGAAGAACGGGTTCTGTAAGAAGCGTACGTCAAAGACGTAGTCCGCTTCGAGGGGCATGCCGTTCTTGAACCCGAAGCTCTCGACGCGCACGAGGAGCGACTCGGCAGGCCCGGCCCGAAACGCCGCCTGCACCTGACGTCGCAGCGAGTGGACGGAGGCGCCCGTGGTGTCGATGAGGTGGGTGGCTTCCGCGCGGATAGGACCGAGCAACTCTCGCTCCGCCGCGATGCCCTCTTCGATCGAGCCGTCTCCCTGGAGCGGGTGGCGCCGCCGAGTCTCGCGGAACCGGGTGATCACGGCGTCGTCTGCGGCGTCCAGGAAGAGGCGGAGCACCTCGTGTCCCTGGCCCCGGATGCGCTCGACGACGCGGCTGTAGTCGCCCAGGAACGTACGCTCCCGCACGTCTACGACGAACGCCAGGTCGCGCATGTTGGCCCGCTGAGCCAGCACGAGCATCGGCTCGATCAGCGGTACAGGCAGGTTGTCGATGCAGTAGAAACCGACGTCTTCGAGCGCGCGCACCGCGGTGGTCTTACCCGACCCGGACAGCCCGCTGACGATGACGACTCGGTTGTGGTGGATCTCCGGGTGCATCGCTGGGCAGCGTACACCCGGAGCGCTTACTCGGCGACCTCCATGACGGGGTTGTCGTGGAGCGGCTTCGCGCGGTGGGCGTTGACCTTCGTGACCTCCTTGCGCTTCACGGCGTGGCGTTCGAGCTTGTCGAGAACGCCGTCGACGGACGCGTACATGTCGTCGGTCTTGGACGTTGCCTTGAAGACCTCCCCAGGCGAGTGAACCGTGACCTCCGTGATGTGCTGTTTCTTCTCCGCCATCATCACGACGTGAACGTCCTGGACCTTGTCGAAGTACCTGTCCAACGCAGAGAGCTTCTTCACCGCATACTCGCGGAGAGCATCGGACGGGCCCATGTGTCGGAACGTCACCGTAATCTGCATGAATCTTCCTCCAGCGACATTGAAGGCCGGCGTGGCCTTCGTTTCGAGACGGATGAGCGCTTGCCGGATAAACCTCCGGCGGGCGCTGCTAGAAGAGCCGCTTCCGCTGCGACGACGGTAGGATGTTCATCCCCTCTCTGTATTTCGCCACCGTGCGTCGTGCAATGTCGATATTCTGACGGGTCAAGATGTCTGCAATGGCCTGATCTGAGAGCGGATTCTTCGGGTCTTCACCGGTGATGATCTGCTTGATCTTGTTGCGCACGGCCTCCGAGGCAAGGTCTTCCTGATCGCCGCGTCCCTGGATGCGGCTGTTGAAGAAGTACTTCAGCTCGAAGATGCCTTGAGGTGTGTGCACATACTTGTTCGTTGTGACGCGGCTCACGGTGGACTCGTGCATGCCGATGTCGTCAGCCACGTCACGGAGGATCAGCGGTTTCAGGTGCTGAGCGCCTCGATCGAGGAACTCGCGCTGGAACCTGACGATCGACTCCGTGACCTTTCGGATGGTGTTCTGCCGCTGGTGGATGGAGCGGATGAGCCACACGGCCGACCGGAACTTCTCCTGGATGTAGTCCTTGGTCTTCCCGCGCTCGTCCCCCAGGGCGTTCTTGTAGTAGTTGGATACCTTGAGCTTCGGCATCCCGTCTTCGTTGAGCGTGACCAAGTAGTCGTCGCCCAGCTTCTGCACGTAGACGTCTGGAGTGACGTACTGCGTCTCGTCCGTCTGGAAGCAGCGCCCGGGCTTGGGCTCCATCTTCTCGATCGTGCGAGCGCAGCGGATCAGCTCCTCTTCGGTGATCTGCAGGTCCTTCAGGATCGCGCCGAAGTTCTTCTTCTCGAGGTGCACGAGGTGCCGCTCGATGATCTTCCGCAGCGTGGCGTCGCCCGCGTGGTAGGTGCGCGCCTGGATCTGAAGGCACTCCTTGAGATCGCGGGCGGCGACCCCGACGGGGTCCATCTCCTGCACCGCCGACAAGACGTCCTCGGCGAAGTCCACCGAGACGCCGTGCCGCTCCGCCACCTCCTCGATGGAGGAGTTGGTGAAGTACCCGTCGTTGTCGACGTTGCCGATGATGTCGGCGGCGATGTCGAGCTCGCCCGGCTCCAGCGGCGTGAGCGAGAGCTGCCACATGAGGTGGTCGAACAGGCTGTCTTTCTCCGACAGCGTCTGCTCGACGGACGGGAGGTCGTCCTGGTTCAGCCGCTGCCCGCCACCGCCGGGCGTGTAGGCATAGTCGTTGTAGCCCTCGACCATGCTCTCCCAGTCCATGCCGTCGTCGCGATCGTTCTTCTCAGCCTTCTCCATCGCGGCGGCGGTGGCGTCGTCCAGCCGATCGCCGACCACGCCATCCACCGTGGACTGAGGCACTTCCTGTGGGGTCTCTATCTCGGTCCCGTCTTCACGTATCCGGTCGCCCTCGCCCTCCTGCTGCTCCTCCAACACGGGGTTCTCGAGCAGCTCCTGCTGGACCTGCTCGACGAGCTCCAGCCGAGAGAGCTGCAAGAGCTTGATGGCCTGCTGAAGCTGCGGGGTCATCGTGAGCTGCTGCGAGAGCTTCAGGACTTGCTTGATTTGCATCGGGGGCTACCGACTCCTGGACTCGCCTTGCGTCACGCGGGTGTCTTCGCTCGGATTATGGCCCCTCACCCGACTTTGCAACAGGGGGGGCCTGCCATTTCACGGGAAGCGGGTCTAACCTCACGCCCTGCATTCGGACCGAGGATCGCCCATGCCGCAGCGCGTCGTATTCCCCGCACTCCCCAACATCGCCGACGCGCACTACCTCGGCATTCTGCAGTCCATCTTCGGCGAGATCGGCCGGAGCGGTGGCCGGGTGCCCTTCAAGACGTTCCGGGAGTGGGCGAAGGAGCGGAACCTCTACAACAAGGACGAGTTCGACGAGCTCATGGCCTTGCTCGGGTGTGAGGTGAAGCCGGAGGTGGTGCTCGGGGAGTTCGGGCGCAAGTTCGCAGAGGCGACCACTCCCGAGGCGCAACAGCGCCTCCTCTACCGCTGGCTTTGGGGATGGAATCCGATCCTGGTCAAGGCCGTGTTCGAACAGCTCGACACCGATAGCGGTGGCCGCCTGCACTCCACCCACGAGCTGTACCGCTACATCACGAGCTACGCGTACCCAGGCGCCTACGTCACGCTCATCAACTTCCAGAACTGGGTGAAGTGGATGGCCGCCACTGGCCACATCCGCTACATCGGGATCCGCTGGGGCCTTGGCGAGCTGGGCAAGAAGGAGCTGCCGCCGCTGCGAAACTTCGACGTGGACGAGTTCCTCGAAGACGAGAGCTCCGAGGGGGAGGCGCCTGCCCAGCCCACCCTGGCGCAACCGACCGCGGTAGCCTCCAGCAGCGCGACGTCGCGCCCGTCAGACCCCGACGCGGACGAAGAGCTCCCCGACATGCCCCCAGAGGCCGCGCCGCCGCCACCCGAGCCGGTGGCGCAAGAGATCACGAAGGGCCCACCATCGGCCCCGGCCGCGCCAAGCGCGCCGGTCGCGGCGCCGCCAGCCGGCGCCACTCCCCGTCCCCAAGCCGTGACCGTCGCAGCGCCGGTGGCCGGGGGAGCGGTGTGGATCCCCTCGGCGCCCACCAACGAGCCTCTCACCGCACGCGAGCTCGGCTTCGACGCCACGCAGTACGGAGAGCACCCCGCGGCCTTCCTCATGGGCCTCGCGCTCGCAGCGCGGCTGGCCACCAGCGGCGTACCGGCTGCCGCGGTCAAGGTGTTCGTGGAGTGGCTGCTTCAAGACCGGGTGCCGCACCGCCTCCTGGTGGATGCCCGTCCGCTGGACGAGCTCCTGGAGGCCGCGGGTTGGCTCCGAGACCGCCCAGTGCACGCGGCCGTGTTCGGCTACGCCGCGATCGACGTCTTGCGGCTCCGGCGAGTGCTCGCCACGCACCCAGCGCTCCCGACCCGCCTCGAGGAGTCACGCCCCGCGGACGCCCTCATGGTGGCGCACGACAAGCTCTTTGGTGGCGCTGTCACGGGCGCTGCGTTCTGGCTTCATCGGGAGATGGTGGACCTAGAGCTCTGGGACGCGGGCTGACCCGCGGGTGCAGCGTCTCGGCGCCACCCCGGTAGAGGCCGCGCGACTCTGGCGGCGCGCGGTCACGGAGTCCCTGGGCAGCTGCTTCGGGCAGGAGCTCGTCCAGCGACGGCGCTTCGTGCAGGGTCCGCTCACGCAGCTGTGGCACTCGCTCCGTTCGGCTCCAGACGACTGGTCCGAGGCCTGGCAGCGCAACGCGCTGGCGTTGTGCCACACCGGGGCGCGTCGCGTGCTCACCTGCCCCGACGAGGTCAACGGAGCGCTGCGCCTCCGGCTCGGCCCGGGCGGCACCGAGCTCCGCGTCCTCGTGGACGTTCACTTCTTCTCCTGGTTCCTCGTTCCCACCGTGGCTCGACGCCAGCCGCCCCCGCAGCGGGTGGGTCGTGAGCGCCTGATCGAACACCCCGCCCAGCTCCTGGATCTCGCGGCGGTGCCGTGCAAGGGGCCTTCCCCGTCGGCGAAGCCGCCGTGGCGGGTCCCTCGCCTCCTCGTCGAGGGCCGCGTCCGGCCCGACCGGGTCACGATCGAGCCCGGGGGCGACGGGTTGGCGGAGCCAGACGGGGGCGCCGGGACCGTGGCCGTGGCCGTGCGAAACATGGTGCCCACGGGCGGCAATCACCTCCTCCCGGGTTGGGGCAGCACGGCCGTGGTGCTCCAGCGCGTCTTGTGGCTCCGAGGGCTAGACACAGAGACCGCTGGGGACGTCTTGGCGGGCGAGGCCCTTCACATGGTGGTCGGCACCAGCAACCTCCGTCGTGAGGATCTCTGGCGCAACGCCGTGGACGGGCACGCCGAGCGCGCGCCCCTTGCGTGCCCAACGGAGCCCAGCGCCACCCCGTTCGCGTGGCTCGATGACTCCGCCGAGTGGCTCACCCTGCCCCTCCAGTGGCGTCGCTTCTAGGGACTGAAGCTGTGTGCTGGGCTCGCCGGCGCCAACCCCGCAGGGGTTTCGCTCAGCGCGTGTCTTTGAGGGAGAGCTTCAGCGCGTAGAGCCGTTTGCGGCTCACGCCCGTGGCGGCCCTCACCGAGTCCACGTCCGAGGCGCTGAGCAGCCGCAGGAGCTCCTCGTCGGTGTGGGCGCGCTCTCCGGACGGCGCGACGAGCACGGTGACCTCGCCCTTCCGCGGGGACTTCGTCCAGTCGGCGGCGACCAGGCTCGCCGACCCGCGGCTCAGCTCCTCGAAGGTCTTGGTCAGCTCCCGGTAGGCAGCCACCAGCGGATCGCCCCGCCGGCGCGCCACGACCTCGAGCAGCTCCGGCACCTCCCGCGCCGCGGCGTACATCACCAGCGTGCCCACGGCACCCTCGAGCTCGTCGAAGAAGCGATCGAGCGCCCCCGCCTTCTTCGGAGGGAAACCGACGAAGGTGAAGCGATCGGTGGGCAAGCCGGCGGCGGACAGCGCCGCG
>SXGT01187649.1_pt1 | contig 43101 bp, 34 predicted proteins | sample 3176221 | NCBI WGS metagenome assembly SXGT01 (sample SAMN11356862, study PRJNA531348) | freshwater metagenome | isolation source: freshwater sample F1-120 | place: China: Fuxian Lake, Yuxi | collected 2017-12-25
CCACGAGGAAGACTTCGGGAACATCACCTATCTGCGCGACACGGCGGCTCAGGGGGGCATCGTCACCGATTATCTCGATGTTTCTTCCATCGGCTTCGACTCAACTCTCCAGACATTCGTGGGGACCGACGGCCTCCCGATCGACTGCCTGTTCAAGCTCTATCCGTGGGAGTGGATGATTGCTGAAGAGTTCGCGTCGCACTTGCTGACAGCGAAGACGCAATGGATCGAGCCGCCTTGGAAGATGCTGCTGTCCAACAAGGCTCTGCTGGTCCTCTTATGGGAGCTGTTTCCCAACTGCGAATACTTGCTGCCGGCCTCTTGGGAGCCGCTGACCGGAGACTTCGTTCGCAAGCCGATTCTGTCTCGCGAGGGGAGCAACATTCAGCTCGTCCGACGCGGACAGGTGCTTCAAGAAACGGAAGGTCCGTACTCCGAAGAAGCGGTGGTCTATCAGGCGTTTCAACCGCTGGCGAACATGGGACGCGGACATGCCGTCCTCGGAAGCTGGATCATCGGCGATGCCGCCTGCGGAATGGGAATTCGCGAAGACGAAAACCCAATCACTCACAATACCAGCCGCTTCGTTCCGCATCTCATCCGAGGCTGAGGATTCAAATGTGGCAGGCGAGCGGCTGGGCGTCAGCCCACCGAGTTTGCCGGTCGAAACCGATTTCAAGCAACTCGGTGGGCTAACGCCCAGCCGCTCGCCAAAGTAACGGTGCCCCCATGCCTAAAGTCGCGAGCATCCTGAAAGCAGCCGATCCGTGGCTCAAGTTTCTGGTCTTGGCCGGGACGGTCATCTACCTCGTCGAGATCTCCACGGGAGCCAGCGCGACCGAGCATGCGCATCCATTCTTCTGGTGGGTGCAAAGTCTCATCGCCGTCTGTTTCACCGTCGAATACGTCCTGCGTTGGATCGATGACGCTCAGGATCAACACGGCTGGCACTACCCGCACTCGGCGCTGGGGATCATCGACTTGATTTCGATCGCTCCCTTCTGGATCGGCTTCTTCCTGCCGACCGACTGGCTGCATCTGGTGCGCACGTTCCGAGTGTTTCGGCTGCTCAAGTTCTTTCGATACTCCCGCTCGCTGCAACTCGTCGCGTTGGGCTTTTATCGAGCCGGTCCCGCTCTGCAACCGCTCGTCTTTTCGATGACGGTGATCGGCCTGTTCTGCTCCGTGGCCGTCTTTGAGACCGAGCACCCCGCTCAACCCGACAAGTTCACGAACCTGTTCGATGCGGCCTACTTCACGATGGTCACGGTCGCCACGGTCGGTTACGGCGATCTCAGTCCAGTCACGCCGCTGGGACGGATCGTTGTGATGTTCACCTTCGTCTCCGGTCTCGCGCTCTTCGCCGGAATTCTCGGCGTGCTGGGTTCCAGCTTCTTCAAGGTCATGGAGGAGGAGATCGATCCCAACATCGACCCGCTCGCAGAATTTCAGAAAGAGCGAGAACGGCAACTCGTTCGCTGGCCCGATCCAAAAACCGAGGGGACTCGGCAACCGACTTGACCACTCAATCAAGTTAGCGATCGGCTTGGCCGGTTTCGTTGGTTGCCCCACGAAATCGATGTCGGTCCAAAGCGCATTCCGGGCATTTACTGCGTGGTACGCGCAATGTGGCTCATTCAAATGAAGTTGTCGTCAACGGGAGCAACTCATGCGTCAGTCTTGGCTCAAGCGTTCTGTCTGGTTCTGCATTTTCGCATCGTCGTTCGCGTTCTTTCCTGCGGAAGCCTGGGCCAGGGCGGGAGGTGGTGGCAGCGGCAAGGGAGGGATCATCAACCTCATTCTGTTTCCGTTGTGCATCGCGTACTCGTTGTGGGTCAGCTACCTGGTCTTCAAAAAGAATCGCGACAGCCAAAAGACGCTGGAACGAGCAAAGGTGGATGCCTTCTGGAATCCGGATTCGATCAAGGACCGCATCAAGTTTGTTTATTTCAAAGTTCAGGAAGCGTGGATGGCCCGCGACCAGCGCATCGCCAAGGACTGCCTGAGTCAGCGGCTGTACGACGATCACAAACGGCAAACGGACGCGATGCTGATGAATCACACCAAGAACATTCTGGAGGACATTCACTTGGCCCAAGCCAGAATCGTGGAGGTCTTGGACTTCGACGACAATTCCAAGGACCAGTTCTGGGTCCACATCCAAGGTTCCATGATCGACTACACGATCAATGACAAGACCGGTGACGTGGTTCAAGGAAAGAAGAATAAGTCCGAGTCGTTCAAAGAACTTTGGAAGTTCGTGCGAGCGGACCACGGCTGGGTGCTCGACGAGATTGACTCGTCCGTGCATGCGAATGATCTGCTGGGAATGAACTCCGTGACCGAGTCGTGATCACGTTGACCTCACCCGGTCGTCGGCCGCCAGCTCGTGAACCAGAATCTTGCGGATCAGGTTCAGCTTGCGTTCGACGGTGCGTGTCGTGCGGCCGGACTTCACGGCGATCTCGTCGTTGGTAAATCCTTCGAGCTTCCATTCCGCCAAGCGTGTCAGTTCGTCGCTGTCCAACGCCTTCATCCAGCGGTTGTATTGCTCAGCCACTTCGGCCGCGAATTCGGGAGTCGGTTCGCGGCTGATGAGTTCGTCCACGGCGGAACGGTCAGCGTCGGAATCGGCGGGTGGTTCAATCGCGCGGAAGCTTCCTCCGCGCTTGATCCGATTCTGGTCCCGTTGCAGATGCAGCAACTTGTGAATCGTGATGCTGACCAGCAGCCGCCACAGTCCTTGCCGGTCGGTCAGTTCCGGAAAGCGTTGATTTGCGACGCCGCGACAGAAACTGGCGAAGGCACTCAACGCGACATCTTCGGCGTCGGCAACTCGGCGATCTTTCGTTCGCATTCGCTCTTGGGCGAGTCGCACCAAGCGTTCAAAAAACACGTCCCAAAGCTGTTGGGCCGCGAGGTCGTGCCCCGCTTCGAGCTTTCTCAGCCAAGCCGTGACTTCGGTGACCGCAGCTTCGCCAGAAAGCATCACGGGTTCCTCAAAGTGTTTTGATCGGAGGGCATTTGGCAACGGTTCGATTATGGTGCCTTGTGAATCCCGATGCGACGTCCGCAACCATGCGGATCAGCAAATCTTTCTCGCGCGTGTCGGGATTCGAGCCTGTCTGGGCATTTCATGCTTGGGTCGAAACGCAAGCCGTCTTCAAGGAGCACTCCCAGTCATGAAACTCAGAACTCTCGCGCTGATCTTGGTCTTGAGCATCGTCCACGCTGTTGCCCATTCCAGCCGTAGCGCGGAACCCAAATTGTTCAAACCGATCAGCTTGGCCCCCATTGCCAATCGGACGAAAATCGACCATTTGGTGAGACCACCATCGGGACGCGTCACGCTGGGCGAAATCCCGTTTGATTTCCCCACTCCGCACAAAGGTTTTCAAACCGAAGCGCTCAATGGCACCGATCCGACGAGCGCCGGCTTCCACGTCAACGTTCAACGTCCGTTAGCTGTTTATGTTCTCTTATCTGGTGGCCATGTGCCGCCCGAGCACAAAGGAAAGGAAGTGGGCGCGATCACGCTCGGATTTGCCGACGGATCGGAGGTCATCGTTCCGATCAAGTCTGGAGTGACGATCCGAGAAACTTGGTCTGGCAACGAAGACATCATCGAGCCCGGTTCCGACGAGAACGCAAAGCTCGTCAACGTTCTTGCCGAGGCACAGTTCCGAGGGAAAGCGTCCACGGCATTCCTCGATATGCTGGTCATCGACCTGGGGCGCAAGAAGGTGGCCACCGCTCTTTCGGAAATCACGATCCGCGACACGTCACGAAAGACAATTAAGACGATTGGTCCGGGTGCCGGTGTCCCCAGTTTGGTTGTGAATGGCATCACGGTCGAACATGAAGCGATCCCTGAAAATCCTCAAATGGCGGTCGTCTACAAATCACTGAAACTGACTCAACCCCGAATCGTCGGGGGCCCCTATTCTCCCGGCGACGTCGTGATCATTGCCTATGAATTGAAGAATACGTCGGACGCAGAGCTTCAGATTCCCGTTGATGAGTCGTACCCTCAGCCGCTCAATCTGGTTGGCACACGACAGCATTGGATTGAACGTCAGGGCAACGACCAGACGATCGCTGGCCTCTCACCGCTGATTCGGCACGAAGGCTCAAAATATGCCGCGGGCGGTACCATCATTCCGACCAAAACCGCAATCGCCGCTGGCGAGAGCTTGTCGTTTCAACAACGTCTCGCCACCAAAGCTTATCCCGCGGGGAAGTACACGTTTTACGTCGAATACAAGAAGATCCGCGAAGGCACCCTCCAAACTGAAAAGATCGACTTTGAATTGACGGACAAATAACGCGACCGTCCGAACCACCAAAGCTTCTTCAAGGAACCCGATCCGGCATGAATGAATTTCACAACGCGCTGGCATTCGCGCAGGCTGGTCACGGAACCGCCAACTCCGACGTGGCTTTGTTGTATCTGTTGGCCATCCTCTTGAGTCTTGCTGGTGTGGCACAGACCTTTGCCAAGGCGGGCATGCCACGGTGGGGAGCCTTCGTTCCCGTCTACAATCTGGTCCTGATGCTCCAGGTTGCTCAGAGGCCGGCGTGGTGGCTCATTCTGTTTCTGATCCCCGGCGTGAATGTGATTGCCGCCATCGTTGTGTCCGTGGACATCGCCAAAGTCTTCGGCAAAGGAACCGGCTTTGGGTGCGGATTGGCATTCATCGGATTCGTCTTTTACCCAATCCTTGGGTTTGGAGATGCGGTCTACTTGCCGACGGCGATCCACGATCCCTCTGACCCATCCAGTCCTCCTCCATTCTTTCCGAAGATCAGTGCGGCCACCAAGCAGCGGTTCAAGGAGTTGGGAGTCGCTCTCGTCAACAACTCTCAGGGTCGTGGAATCACGGTGGGAATCGGGCGAGGCAGCGCCATTTCTGGCGACCAATTACCGGAACTGGTTCCGCTGGGGCTCAATGAGCTTTACCTCAGTCGCACAAGAATTGGGGATGAGTCGATTGCGTCCTTGGAATCCATGAGTCAACTCCGAGTCTTGGATCTTTCCAATACGAAGATCAGCCGAGACGGCATCAAACGCCTCAAAGAATCGCTGCCTCACGCCGAGATCATTGGATAACTGCTGCGATCATTGATCGAGCATGCCCCTTGGAATTGTGACTCCTCGAACCGACGAGGACGTGGTGGGAGCCCGCGATGAGTGATGAAGCTTCCGAGTCATTGGCCGCCGCTCGCCGCGTCGATGCTCGCTGTGATGAGTTCGAGCAGGCGTTGGCCGCCGGGCTGTCACCGGCGATCGAGTCGTTTCTCTTCGGTTTGTCTCCGCAGGTCCATCAGGCACTGCTCTTGGAACTGCTGGGGCTGGAGGTTGATTTTCGGATCGCTCGCAGTGAACGGCCGACGGTTGGCGACTACGCGGTGCGCTTTCCAGAACTGTCGGCCGAACAAATTGCGGCGGTTCTTGACGGCTCGCGGCTCCGGGAAGACGCTTTGATCGGTCGCAAACTTCACGTCTATCAGTGCGTCTCGCTGGTTGGCGAAGGAGCGATGGGTCGCGTCTATTTGGCTCTGCACGACGATCTCCGAAGGCACTGCGCGTTGAAGATCCTGTCGCCTCGGCGTGGTGAGTGTGACTCGGAATTGATCGCTCAGTTTCTGAACGAGGGGCAAGCGGCGGCGGCGTTAGTGCATCCCAACATTGTCGCGCTGCACGCGGTCGGTCAGTTGGGAGGGACGCACTTTCTGGAAATGGAATACGTGCCGGGTCGCTCGCTGCAGCAGTTGATCCGCGGCGAAGGACCGCTGCCGGCGGACCGAGCACTGCGATTGGCGGCGATGGTGGCCGACGGACTCGCGGCCGCTCATCGAGCTGGGATCGTGCATCGCGATGTGAAGCCGGACAACGTGCTGGTCACTCGCGCGGGGATCGCGAAGCTCGGCGATTTTGGACTCGCCAAACGGAGGCTCCCCTCCGAAGCAGTTTCGATGGATCAGACGATTTGTGGGACTCCCAATTACATGGCTCCGGAACTTTTCCAGGGGCATCCAGCCTCCACGGCCAGCGACGTGTATGCGCTGGGGCTATGCCTCTTTCAGATGTTGATCGGTCGCTTGCCGTGGCGCGAGGTCTCGTTCGCCCATCTGACTCTCAATGGCCGGACGGAGGCGGTCCCTAACATCCGCGATCTACGGCCAGAGCTGTCGGTCGCACTGGCCGAGTGCGTCGCTCTAATGACTTCGGCCGATCCGAATCAACGCCCGGCGGACGCGACCGCCGCCTCGCGCGTGCTGCACGCGGTCTTGGGGCTTGAGCGAGACATCGAGTCGTTGCTGCTGGAAGCGTTCGGCAATGACACGACCGTCACCTGGGTCCGCAACGGCGAGAACTACTGCGTCACGCGGCTGCTGCCGGGCGATCGAAAGCAACGGGTATTCCTCGAACCAACCTCGCACGCCGTCGAAGAGCGTGTGTTGATGTTGTATTCGGTCTGTTGCCCGGCGACTCCAAGTTTCTACGAGCAAGCCCTGATGCAGAACGCGATTGTCCTGCACGGCAGCCTCGCCATTCGCGAGATCGGTGGGCAAAAAATGTTTGTGGTGATCAACGCTTATCCCCGATCGACGGTCGCCCCCGAAGAGATTCGCCGCAGCGTTCTCGAAATCGTCGCACAAGCGGACCAGGTCGAACACCGACTCACGGGGCACGACCACAATTAAGGATCGTGGTCGCTGTGGATTTCCACACGACAAGCCAACCGCGGCGGCTCCCTTTCCTCAGGGAGAATCAGACGATTCAATCCGCCGCTTTCGTGTTGGGTCTCGTGAAATCACTTGCCACAGGAGTTAGAGGATGAGCGTCATTAGAGGCGTGGCGTGTGCCGCCGTGGTTGTGTTGGGAGTTTACGCGATCGGGCAAAGCGACGAGATCCCCGCTCCGAAGAACACACAGGAAATCACGACGCCGTTGCTGACTCCTCAAGAAGCGCTCGCGCAGATGAAGGTGCCGGAGGGGTTTCGTGTCGAACTGTTCGCGCATGAGCCGGACGTGCAGCAGCCGATCTCGATCACGACCGATGAGCGCGGGCGATTGTGGGTCGCGGAGAATTACACCTATGCCGAGAGCAAACTGAACTTCGATCCGGACCAGCGCGATCGGATCGTTGTCTTGGAAGATTCGGACGGCGACGGGAAGAGCGACAAGCGAAAAGTGTTCGCGAGCGGCATCAACAAACTGACGAGCGTTGAAGTCGGCTTCGGCGGCGTGTGGGCGTTGGCCGCTCCGCATCTGTTGTTCTTTCCCGACAAGGATCGGGATGACAAGCCGGATGGACCCCCGGTTGTGGTGCTCGACGGTTGGGACGAGAACGCTGTCCGGCACAACATCGTCAACGGACTGAAGTGGGGACCGGATGGCTGGCTGTATGGCCGGCACGGCATCCTCGCGACGTCGGTCGTCGGTGCTCCCGGCGCGAGCGAATCGCAACGGACGAAGATCAACTGCGGCGTGTGGCGATATCACCCGACTCGTATGGTGTTCGAGGCGGTCGCTCACGGCACGACCAACCCGTGGGGCTTCGACTTCGATCAGCACGGCGAGATGTTCTTGATCAACACGGTCATCGGCCATCTGTGGCACGTCGTGCCGAACTCGCATTGGCGACGGATGTATGGCACGCACTTCAATCCGTACCTGTTCGGTGTCATGGAACAGACGGCGGACCATTTCCACTGGAACACGAAAGAAGCCTGGAGCGACATCCGCAAGCTCGGCGTGACAGACACAACCTCGGCGGCTGGCGGTGGCCACGCACACTCCGGCTTGATGATCTATCAAGGGGACAACTGGCCGAAGCAGTATCAGGGCAAAGCCTTCACGGTGAATCTGCACGGTCGCCGGCTGAATTGCGATCGGTTGGAGCGTCACGAAGCGGGCTTCACCGCCAAGCATGAGCCCGACCTCCTGAGCACGGGCGATCCGTGGTTCCGCGCGATCGACCTGATCAGCGGCCCGGACGGCGGCGTCTATCTCGCCGATTGGTCCGACATCGGCGAATGCCACGAGAACGACGGCGTGCATCGGACCTCAGGACGCATCTTCAAGATCACATACGGCACTCCAAAGCCGCCCGCAAATCTCGACCTGTCGCGGAAAACGGATATCGAGCTGATTCGCATGCAGTCCCATGCAAATGACTGGTGGACGCGACAGTCTCGCCGAGTGTTGCAGGAGCGAACCGCGGACAAGCGTCTGAACGAGAAGGTTCTGGTGACGCTGCAGGTGGATTTTGGAAGGGAGATCGATCAGACGACGACTCTCCGCACGTTTTGGACGCTCAACGCCTGCGGAATGGCCAGTGAGCATTTCCTGCAAACTCATTTGAGTCACAAGTATGACCGAGTACGTGCGTGGAGCGTGCGACTGTTGTGTGATCTAGGGGATCTCTCGGAATCGAGCGTCTCCCAATTGGAATTCATGGCAAGCCGTGAGTCTTCGGGGCTGGTGCAGCTCTATCTGGCGTCGGCCTTGCCGCGCATCCCGGTGGCTCAGCGCTGGAAGTTGGCGGAGTCGCTTGCCAGCCGCGATGAGTTCGAGCACGACAACATGCTGCCCCTGTTGATCTGGTACGGCATCGAGCCATCCGTGGGGCGCGATCCTGTTCGGGCAGTGAAGCTGATTGAGTCCTGCAAGATGGATCGCGTGCGGCAATTCACCGCGCGACGCATCACTCTGGAATTGGAACGTCAACCGGCCGGACTCGAATCGCTGTTGGAGTTGGCGGCGGCCAGTCAAAACGAAGAGATTCGTCACGACATCCTGCTCGGCATGTCACAGGCAATGAGCGGTTGGACGAAGGTCGCGCCGCCGAAGGGATGGGCAGCTGTCTCAGAATTGGCGGCGAAGAGCGAATCGGTCGAACTCAAAACGCTGGCCCGCGAGCTGTCGGTCGTGTTTGGCGACGGCCGAGCGATGGATGAACTCAAGGCTTTGATTACGAACGGCGGAGCGGACGTGTCCGCTCGGCAACAGGCGCTGCGGACGCTCGTGACGGCGAAGCCGGAGGGGCTGGTGGCATTGCTGCACAAGCTGCTCGACGATCGCGAGTTGATCGTCGAGGCGATTCGCGGACTGGCGACGGTCGATCATGCCGAGACGCCCAAGCGAGTGCTCGACCGTTTTGCCCGGCTCACGCCGGAAGGAAAGATGATCGCGATCAGCACACTCGTTTCCCGACCCAGTTACTCGAAGGAGCTGTTGAACGCGGTGGCCGCCGAACAGATCTCGCGCCGAGAAGTGTCCGCGTTTCATGCTCGGCAGATTTTGAGCTTCAGCGACGATGAGCTCACGAAGCAACTCGCGAAAGTTTGGGGAGAAGTCCGAACCAGCAGCGCCGAGAAGCAGCAGCTTGCCGCGAAGTGGAAAGCGTCTCTCACGCCCGAACGCCTGAAGACCGCGAAGCTCAGCGAGGGCCGCGCGTTGTTCAACAAGAGCTGCGGGAACTGCCACGTGCTGTTCGGCAGCGGCAAGTCCGCTGGCCCGGACCTGACCGGCGGGAACCGGCGAAATCTCGACTATCTGCTTGAGAATATTCTCGACCCTAGTGCCACCGTTGCTGCCGACTTCCGGATGTCGGTCTTCGGAATGAAGGACGGCCGAGTCATCAACGGCGTGGTCGTGGAGAAGTCTGAGAAGACGTTGACCGTCCAAACCCAAACGGATCGCGTCACGATTCAACGCGCGGAGATCGAAGAGCAAAAAGTCTCAACGCTGTCGCTGATGCCCGATGGCCTGTTCCAAAACCTGACCGAAGATCAAGTCCGTGACTTAATTGGCTATCTGATGTCGCCGGATCAAGTGTCGTTGCCGAGCCCGTGATGAGCTTGGCAATTTAGGTTGTCTCTTTCGCGAAATCCGGGAATGCTGAAAAGTCCGACGGTGCGGCGCCGATGTTGACGACAGGTTGTTCTCGACCGAGCTGAACTGGCCGAATCGCTAACCCGCCAGCGCGTCACGATGCCACCGGAGTCAGGTCAGCGAACGTCTGCCCCGGAGGCTGTCATGTGGTTTACTCGCGTTCTGAATGTGGGAGTTGCGCTGACCCTCGTGTCGGCCGGCTGTCGCACATCGAACGTGGGGCAGGTTTCCAACCCGCCAGTGCCGCGCTCAACGAACGTTTTGGACGTCACATTCGAAATGGCCAGGCAGGTTGAAATCCTGCCCCACGTTGTACCGGCATCGTTTGAGGAGACGTCAGAACGACCTCTCACCAACGATGCCGATGACCCGTTTGCCGGACGCAATGAGTTGCCGCTCGACGAGTTGGTGGCAGCCGTGAAGGCGCGCAATCCCTCGTTGCAGGCAGCGCTGGCAACATGGAACGCGGCGGCGAACAAGTATCCGCAGGCGATCGCGCTCGACGATCCGATGTTTCAGTCAATGTACGCGCCGAAGTCCTGGGACGGGGCGTCGAACATACAAGGGTCGTACTACCTCGGAGTGGCTCAGAAGATTCCCTGGTCGGGCAAGCGCGAACTGCGCGGCAATCAAGCAAACTGGGAGGCGTCGGCGACCTCGTTCGATGCGGGTGAAGTTCAATTGCGACTCACCGAAGCGGCGCGGATGGCTTACTTCGATTACTACCTCAATCAACGCGAACGCGAACTGAACGCCAGCAGTCGCGAAGCGATCAGCCGATTCCGAGATGTCGCGCGATCGAAGTACGAGGCCAATCAAGTTTCGCAGCAAGACGTCCTGCAAGCGGATGTCGAGCTGGCTCAGTTCGAGCAACGACAAATCGAGCTGACCCAAGAGCAGATCGTCGCGATTGCGCGGATCAACACGCTGCTGCACCGCCGCCCCGATCATCCGTTGCCCGCGCCACCGAGGAAGCTGTCCGTCGTCGAAGAACTTCCGCCCGTCACCGGACTGCGCGAGTGGGCCGTCGGCAATCGTCCAGAACTGCAAGCGATGGCTGCTCGTGTTCAGTCCGAGCAATCCGCTGTTGCGCTCGCCTGCAAAGAGTTCTATCCCGACTTCGAGGTCATGGCCCGCTATGACCGCTTCTGGACGGATCTCGAACAGCGACCGCAGCTCGGCCTGAACATGAACGTGCCGCTGAATCAATCGAAGCGTCACGCCGCCGTCCAAGAGGCGATGTGGCGCGTCCACAAAATGCAGGCGAACTACGATCAAGCCGCCGACACGATTCGCGGCGAGGTGCAGTCAGCATACGCTCGCGTGCAGGGGAGCCGTCGCAAGGTCGCCGTCTTCGAGTCCAAAATCCTTCCGGCCGCGCAAGACAATCTGCACGCAGCTCAATCCGGCTACGAAGCGGGAACGGTGGATTTCCTGCGACTGATCGAAGCACAACGACAACTTCTCGACCTGCGCGAGAAGTATCAGATGGCCGTCACCGACTTTCATCGCCGCACAGCCGAGCTTTCCAGAGCGGTTGGTCAAGACGTGCTCAGCCCGACTCGGCCTGTGCCAGTTCCCGCCTACGAACCACCAGAGTCAGCTCAATGACAGGCGAGCGGGGTGGCATCAGCCCCTCGGTACATTCACGGTTGGACCGGGGGACTGACGCCACTCCGCATCGCCAGAATGCCGCTCGGATGGATGCGCGAGGTATAACTCGATGGGCAGTCGCTTCACAGGATCTCATTCTCAGAAGGAGTGCATGATGCGATTTGAACTCCTGACGGTGTTGACGTTGGGATCAAGCTTCCTCCTCGGCTGTGGCGAGAAGTCCGCGCCCCAAACCGGCTTCGTCGCCGGACCGGCAGAGGAAGGGAGAATCGTCCACTCGATCGCCCAACTTCCCGAAGAAGAACGTGCGCTCGCGATTGCTCAGAAATTCTGTGTCGTCGAGGACAAGAGCCGGCTCGGCTATATGGGCAAGCCGCACAAAATTCTCGTGGAAGGCCAGCCGGTCTACCTGTGCTGTGCCGGTTGCGAGGAAGAGGCACTCAAAGATCCTAAGGCGACATTGGCGAAGGTCGAGAAGCTCAAACAAGCGGCGGCAAAGCCGTAAAGAACTTCTTGGCGAGCGGGACGGCTTCAGCCCTCCGGTGAGTTCGATTCGGAACCGGGGGGCTGACGCCGCCCCGCTCGCCTGTCTTGTTCGAGGTCTCGCGTGTCAACGTTGCCCGGGCAATCCCGTCCACTCCTCCAGCCATTCCAGCATCGAAGTGGCTTCGAGGCTGTTGGTTGTTTGGAAGACCACTCGCTGCGCGGACTGGCCGTCATTGACGTTGAATCGCAGTAGAATCGAAAAGGTCAGACTAGAACTCTCATCGCAGCCGCTTTGGCGATCATCACTGACTTCCATTGCCAGCAAACGCGAACGTGCGACGGACAATTCCGGCATTTCGGCGGACGGTGGCCACGTCACGATTGACAGTCCGTCATCTAAGATCAGCACCGGCTTCTCACGCCGTACCAGCGATCGTGTGTGCCAGTACGCCAAACTGCTGAGGGCAACGATCGCCATCCAAACGGCGATCATCACAGTCAAGTCGTCGGACCAGCCTCCGATACCGACAACGAAGATTGCCACAAAGCTCAGCAGACTGGCAATGGTCAACGCCACTACCCAGGGCTGACCATTCGTTGGCAGGACGAACCAACGGTCTCCCTCGCGTCGCAGGGGTAATGACCGCAGGCCGCGTACTCGCCGTGAGATCCACTTCCAGCCTCCCAGCATGAGGAGATTGAACGGCAGCAAGAACAATGCGAAGGAGAGCGGCATTCCATTGAGAGTGCGATCCAGTGCCGAGTCGCTCGGATCGTTCGGGTTGTAGATAACATCCACTTGTTGTCCGACGGGATAGCGTGTCAACGTGAGTTGCGCCTTCGACGGCCGACTGACGTCTCGCAGATTCAAGAAGTGCAGTCGCTGCCCCGTGAACTCCTGGCCGTTGACCGTGTAGCGAAAGCGGACTTTCGTATCGAACGACTCGTTGACCTCGCGCTGCTCGGCGCTGTGAGTGATTTCGCCCGGCACGCTGGGATACCACTGAGCCGCGATGTTCTTCGCCGTCAGAAACAACAGCAGCCCGTCGGGGACGAGGACGATCAGCGACCACACCAGCAGGCCAAATACAGCAGGGCTGGCGTTCAGCAATCGTTCACGCCACGAGCCGGATTCAGAAGGAGATTTGACGAACATCGACGCGGCCTCAATTCTTCGCCAAATCGCGAGCCACTTCTTCCGACCGCCGCATCACGCGCAGGATGTTGCCGCTCATCAGTTGATGAATCTGCGACGCCGAGTAGCCGCGCGTCAGCAGCACCTGCGTGATGACTGGGTACTTCGAGACGTCTTCCAATTGCTTGGGAACTTTGTCGATGCCGTCGAAGTCGGAGCCCAGGCCGACGTGGTCGATGCCGGCGACTTTGATGATGTGCTCGATGTGATCGGCCACGTCGTAGATGTCGCCGGATTCGATCGGATTGTCGGCGAGCCAACGTTTGCGAGCGGATTGATAATCTTTCTCCGCGGGAAACTTGCGATGCAGTTCGCGCGAGACTTCGAACATCTTTGCCCGCCGCCTGGCCGACTCCGGGTGGATGAAGCCGGAATAAAAGTTGACCATTACCACGCCACCGTTCTTGGCGGTCAACTTCAGGATGTCGTCCGGCACGTTGCGAGGGTGATCCGCAACCGCACGTGCGGAGGAATGCGAGAAGATGATCGGCGCTTTGCTGACGGCCAGCGCGTCGCGCATCGTGTCGGGCGAGACGTGTGAGAGATCAACCAACATGCCCAAGCGATTCATTTCGAGGACAACTTCCTCGCCGAATTTCGTCAGCCCACCGTGCTTCGCTTCATCGGTCGCCGAGTCCGCCCAGGCCAGCGTGTCCGAATGCGTCAGCGTCATGTAGCCAACGCCGAGTTCTCTCAGCCGCCGCAGTTTGTCGAGCGAGTTTTCCATCGAATGGCCCCCCTCGACGCCGATCAGCGAGGCGATCTTGCCGGCCTTCTGAATTCGTGTGACATCGTCCGCCGTTTTGGCGAACTCAAAGACTTCGGGATACCGCTTGACCAGCGCCTGGATGATCGCGATTTGTTCGAGCGTCATCGTGAAGGCACGATTCTCTTTCGAGGACTCGGCCGGGACATAGGCCGCCCAGTATTGCGCGCCGACATTGCCGACTCGCAGACGCGGGATATCGGTTTGAAACCGTGGCACTCCGGCCGCGATGTCCGCCTTGTCGAACGTTCCGCCCGCCTTCTGCCGCACTTCCCACGGCAAGTCGTTGTGACCGTCGAACACGAAGCCGGCCGAGTGAACTCGCCGAGCCTCGTCGCTGATGACGACCAGCGGCTTGTCGGCGGCAACGGCGAAACTGCTTGCGCTGACGAGCAGCGCCAAAAAGATGTGTCGCATAAGTCCAAAACCGTAGGGTGGGTCGAGTCATCGAGACCCACCGCGAACCAATATTGATCTGGTGGGTCTCGATGACTCGACCCGCCCTACGTTTGAGAAACTGCGCTATCGCAACCGCACGACGCCGTAGACCAGGAACTTCGGTACGACGAAACGGACGCGGCCGCCAGCAACTTCGCAGGTCAGTTTGGTCGGCTCAGTCTCCTCAGGCGTGAGGAATTCCGCCGTGCTGATCGTCACACCTTCCGGCAAACGCAGATCGACGCGAACTTCCTCGACGATAATGGGCTGTTCGTCTTTGATCCCTCCGCCGGCGCTGTGCTTTTCTTTGGGTTCGATGCGGTTGTAATTCACGAGATGCAGCGCGAGTTCGTTGCGTTGCGGATGCTTCGACAGCGACGCTCGAACTGTCTTGGGGGCAGCGATGTGGCTGCGGTCAGCGAGCTGGTCCGGCAGCGGAGTCTCAGCGTCGAGAGACACCACTTGCCGATAACGCGCGGCGAGTTCCGGTGCGACGCTGTCATCCGGTTTGATGTCGAACAGAACGTGATCGTCGAGCAGCCGGCCGCCGACTTCTCGGAAGCGAGCCAGCGGCTTGAGATCACCGTTGTGCGTAGCTTTGCGTGGGAACAGCAGCAGGCTTTCGTGCTGTGGCTGATGCCAGCGGAACAGTTCGTCGTGCTTCTTGAGGAATTGGTAATAGCGAGCAATCTCTGTCCGAGCCTGCGGATCTTTGAAGCGGGTGTAGAAGCCCATCGGAGCACCGCAGTTCGCGGCGAGTTCGGAGATCGAGACGCGGGTGCGCGTGTTTTCGTACTTGCCGAGCGTGAACGGCTTGTTGCCGAACATGCCGCGGATGTACCGCGCCTGCAATGTCCCTTCACCTAACATCCCTTCGGCCAAGTCGGTGTAGTGAGCCGAGCCTCCCGTGCTGTACCAGAGATAGCTTTCGTCGCGGCCCCACAGATCACCGGGGAGCAGACATCGTTCATCGCCATTGAGCTGATTGAAGTTGCCGAGGTGGTTCCATTGCCCGACCAATAAGTCCGGCTTGAGCGAGCGGCCGTACTTCACGAAGACCTCATCGAACGCCTGTTTGTTGGCGACTTGCGAGAACCGGAGCATCTCGCGCCGCAGCGGCGTTGATTCTTCCGGCTTGTGCCAACTGACGATCTCGGTGAAGCGGTGGGATTTCAGATCAGAGATTTCAAATTTGGATTTCAGATCCTCGGCAGTAAATCGCTCGCCGAGGTATTTCGTGAACTCGGCGACGCAGTGCTGGCAGTGGCAGTCGTGCCGATAGAAGTAGTTGATCATGAATCCGTCGCAGCCTTGTTCGATGCCATGCTTGGTCCACGCCTTCAGGACCGTTCGCCAGTGCGGGTTGTTGAGGCAGGCCCAATACTCCTTCATGCCGCCGATGCTGTAGTTGTTGTTCGTGATCGGCTTCCCCGCGGCGTCGATCTCCAGCAACTCCATCGGATCAGCGACTGGCTTGGGGCCGAGCAACTTCTCGTCCCAGAGTTCGCGATAGAACTTTAAGAACCCACGTGGCCCGCCCGGTTCGGCCGGCTTGTTCTTGGCTTCCGGAATTGGCGGACTGTCGGGATCGCCGACGAGGAACTTCACGTTGATATGCCCGACGACTTTGATGCCGCGCTGATGAATCTCGCGATTGAGATTCGCCAGCCACTCGCGGTTCTCATTGAATCCAACGAGCGGGAAGTGCGCTGGGTATCCCTTGCCGTGCGGCGTGTGTGCCAAGCTCCAAAAGTGTGCTCCGTAAAAGCCAACTTGCGCGATGTCCGGCTTGGCTTCCGTGAGAAACGGCAGGTACTCCGGATCGGCGTACTCTGCCCAGTGAGCAACTAGCGTTGAAAACTCACGCGGCTTGGGCGGTTCCGTTTGAGCCAATGCCAAGTTGGAGAGGCTCGCCAAAAATAGGGCGGCGACGACAGGCAGTTTCATTTGACTCCCTTTCGTAATCCACGAGTTTGCCGGTGAGCGGGGCGGCGTCAGCTCCCCGGTGCATTCGACACCAGACCGGGGGCTGACGCCGCCCCGCGCGCCAGTGTCACGTTCGCGCAGACTACTCATTTCTGATCTCTGACAACATGGACCAGACGATGTTCGATCGGTTGGGTTGACGTCTTCGCAACTCGTCCGATACACGCCCGCCATGTCGAAGACGTTGATGGAATATGCCGAGTGGCTTGCCCACCGAGACGATCTGATTTGGCCGGCCGCGCCGCCGAGTGTGCCTCGGAAGGCGGTGCCGAAGATTAAGCCGCTGCCGGGAATCAAAGCGGTGACTTGGAATGTGTACGGCACTTTGCTGCGGATTACGGACGGAGACTTGTCGTTGCTGCCGGCTCAAGAACTGCGGATGCAGGTCGCGCTGGAGAAGACGATCAAAGAGTTCAACATGTGGCACAGCATGAGCCGCAAGCCGGGCGAGCCGTGGGTGCAGCTCTTCTCTCAATACAAAGACTTGCTGGCGGAAATGCAGCTGACGGTGCCGGCCAAGAAGGGAGACATCGGCCAGGTCGATGTGGTGAAACTGTGGCGTAAGCTGATCTCGCGGCTGGAGCAGAAGGAGTATGAATACGACGCCGAGTTCTACGGCGACGACGACGAGTACGCCGAAAAGGTCGCGTTCTTCTTTCATTCCTGCCTGGCCGGAGTCGCGGCGATGGACAAAGCGGCGACGGTCGTCAAAGCGGTGGCAGATGCCGGCTTTGCTCAAGGACTGCTGGCGGACGGGCAGTCCTTCACGCTGACGCAGTTGTTGCGAGCGTTCCAAGCCACCACTAAATTGCCGCCGCTGAATCAACTGTTCGCGCCCGGCTGTCTGGTCCTGTCGCACGACGTGGGAGTGAGAAAGCCTTCGCTAACGTTGTTCAACACCGCCGCCGAGGCGTTTGCTCGGCAGGACATCGAGCCGTCCGAAGTTTTGTATGTCAGCAACCGTTGGCCCGATGACCTGACCGTCGCCAAGCAGATCGGCTTCCGCACCGTTCTGTTTGCCGGAGATAAGAACAGCGTCCAAGCGTCAGCCGAGGAACTCCTGACTTCTGAACTTCGTCCCGACCGACTTCTGACAGAACTGACTCAGATTCGGAATCTGTTGGAATCCTGACTCGTCGTTGATCATTCAAGACCGTAACCCCACTTCCCTTGTGGTTCCCCATGCCCCAGCCACTTGCTGATTTTTCGCAGTTTGATTTCGAGCACCCGTTGTTCGATCTGGACGCTATCCGTGAGGTCAACCCACAACGATTCGAAATGGAGCACCTCACGGCCATCGTGCATGTCGACACGAGCAAGCATTTGGTCGTGGGCTACAAGGACGTGACCGATCACGAATTCTGGATTCGCGGCCACATGCCGGATTATCCGTTGATGCCGGGCGTCATCTTGTGTGAGGCCGCCGCGCAGCTCGCCGGGTTTTATGCTCGCAAGTACAAAATTCTCGGTGGCGACTACCTGGGATTCGGCGGAATGAATGAGGTGCGATTCCGCGCTCCCGTGTATCCGAATAGCCGTTTGATCTTGGCGGCTCAAGTCACCAAGGTTCGGCCGAATCGATTGTCCGAGTACAACTTTCAAGGCTTCGTGGACGGCAAAATGGTATTCAGCGGCAACATGATCGGCGTGCCGATCCACCGCGGACAGAAGAGCGAGCCGACCTAACCTTTGTCAGACAACCCATCAGCCGCTGGGCGCTAGCCCGCAGTTCTTCAGAAAAACCGGACTCTAGCGCGTTCCGGCTCATAGTTTTCTGACAAAGCCTTGCTCTCCCATGCCTGATGTCGTTGATCTCCGTCCACACTTCCTTTGCTTCGACGATGTTTTGTCCTACGTCGCGGCGGATGGTCTTTTGGATTGGACCAAGCTGTTCGGCAACGCGAATCCGGTTGAACTCGACGTCGGCTGCGGTCGCGGCATGTACCTGTTTAACGCCAGCACAACTCAACCAGAGCGGAACTTTCTGGGCGTGGAACTCGACTTCACGGAAGGCCGGCGCGGCGCGAAGCGGCTGGTCAAACGCAATCAACCGAATGCTCGCGTGATCGGCGGTGATGCGAACTATCTGCTCGACCGATTGATCCGCCCGGCTTCCTTATCGGCGGTGCATGTTTATTTCCCGGACCCTTGGTGGAAGCGTAAGCATCGCCGTCGGCGACTGTTCACGGATCTTTTTGCCGATCGAGTGGCTCGTGTGCTGGCACCGGGCGGATGGCTCCACATGTGGACCGACGTGGAAGACTATTTCGAGATTGTCCGAGCGCTGATGGAACATCATCCGCTCTTCGAGACCATGCCACCTCCGACCGAGCGTGTCGCGGCCAATGATCTCGACTATCAGACCAGCTTCGAGCGCACGCGCCGCGTCGCGGGTTTGCCCATTCATCGTGGTCTGTGGCAGCGCTGTTGCGATCTGTGAAAACCCTGGTGCTACGTCAGGTCTTGAATTTGGAGTAGCCGCGCTCGCCAGTGCGTGGGAAACATCCAACGATTTCCTCACGTTTTGGCAAACGTGGCCACCACGACAACCCCAATTCTTTGGCGTGACAGAGCGCCCTGCGGCTGATTTAACGAGCCCGAATTCCTAGTCGCGACACAGCACTTGAGTTCGGCTTGGCGGTGAATTCTGAATCGATGCAATTCGCACGGTTGCCGGTTACTCTGCTCGCCCGCTGATGGCTGACGACGAACCTCTGCAACAAGGTGCCGCGCGATGGTCTGTTCTTGTTCCAAGTGTTGGTGGGTAACGCTCAGTCTGCTGGCATTTTCGCTGGGAACTCGCGGGGCAGCGGCGCAGGAGACCGAAGCGAAGACTAAGCCGCGGTCCGTCTCGCCGGTCGATATCAAGCCGGAGCCGCGAAAGATTGCTCCCGGAGCGCCGTTGAGCGTCCGCACGTTGGTGCTGCGTCCGCCGCAAATCTCCAATGTCTTGAGTTGGACCATCGAGTCGAAGCGACATCGCGGTTATTTGATCACGGTCGCAATCAGTCCGGATGACAAGCAGATTGCGACCGGAGGGTTGGATGGCATCATTCGGATCTGGGACGCCGCAACGGGCGAGTTTCAAAAAGCATTGGTTGGCCACGACAGCTATATCTACGACTTGGCGTGGTCTCCGGACGGTCGCACGTTGGCTTCGGGAGGATCATTCGATGCGACAACGAGGCTTTGGGACGTGCGATCGGGTTTGACTCTGCGGACCCTGAAGCATCCGGCGTGGGTCTCGAAGGTCGTGTGGTCGCCGGATGGACGAACGTTGTTGGCCAGCGGCGGAGAGAGCGGCATCGCCAAGTTCTGGGACGTCGCGACCGGTGCCGAGCGAGGCAAGGTCGAGCATGGTCGCTATGTGTTGAGCAGCGTGTGGTCTCCCGATGGATCGGCGGTCGCCTTCACTTGCACCGGGCAAGCGGCGCAGATGTTCGACACAGCGGAGTTCAAAGTCATTCGATCGTTTGGCGATGGAGTCAACGAAACGAATTACTCATCGGCGTGGTCTCCCGACAGCAAGCGGCTGGCGGTGGCGACAAGCGTTGGCACGAAAATCTGGGACGCGGATTCGGGCGATTTGAAAGAAACGCTCGCCGGGGCGATGACCACGGTGGCGTGGTCGCCGGATGGCACTGTGCTCGCGACGGCGTACTCTGGCAATGCGGTGCAGACTTGGAATACGTCCGATTGGAAGCTCATCAAAGCCTTGCCGCTAGGAGCATCGGGACTATTGTGGACGAACGATGGCAGCAAGCTCTGCCTGATGACGTCGTCGAACGTCACGCTGTGGGATCGGCCGGCCGATAAGGCTCTACCGACGCTCGACGCGACGGGGCCGGCCTCGCGCGTGATGTGGACGACCGGCAAGATCATGGCGTCGGGGATCGGCACGCCGGTGGTCTCGTTGTGGGACATTGCTTCGGGCAAGCTGCTGCGAAAGTTGGAAGGACACACCGGCACGATCACGGCTCTGGCTTGGGCCGCCAATGACAAGACGCTCGCGTCATGCGCGACCGATAAGACGATTCGCATCTGGGATGCACAGAAGGGCGAACTCATTAAGAAGCTCGAAGGTCATACGGAGAGCGTGGCCGCGATTGCCTGGGCTCCGAACAGTAAGTCGCTCGCGAGCGGCAGCTATGATAAGACCGTGCGGTTGTGGGACACCGTTACCGGCAAATCAACCAAGACATTTGAGGGACCGACGGTCGCCGTCACCCTCATGGACTGGAACGGCAAGATGCTGGTCGCCGGCGGCCCCAGCAACATGATCTATGTCTGGAACACGACCTCCGGCCAACTGGTTCGCAAGCTGGAAGTGTCGGGAGCGGCACAGTCGATGTCCTGGTCTCCGGACGGAAAGGTCGTCGCGACAGGTGGCGTGGATGATTCGCTGCGGATCATGAATCCCGCCAACGGAGCGATTCTGTTCAAGCTCAGCTTGCCGGGCGACCCGCCCTCCGTGACCGCGCTGGCTTGGAGCGCGAAAGGGGAGACGATCGCTTCCGGCCGAGGCAATCATACGGCTCAGATTTGGAATCCGCAGAACGGCAAGGTGGCTCAGAACGTGCCGACGATGGCCCCCGTGCAACAGGTTATTTGGTCGGACACCAATCGCACGCTGGCGGTTGGGACCACTGATCGCTCGGTGCGTTTCTTTGATACCGCCACGGGCAAACTCCGCGCGACGCTGATCACCGATCACGACCAAGTCCCCGCCATCAGCGCTGACGGCAACTACCGCGCCGATGCGGAACCGGAGTTGGTCTATGTCGTGCAGGCCGAGACCTCTCAAGACACTTATTCTGTCGCCGACTTCGCGAAGAAGTTCCGTTGGAAGAATGCGCCGACCCAGGTCAAGCTTGCCGAGTGATGCATTCTTCAGGCGAGCGGGGCGGCGTCAGCCCCCCGGTTCCTATTGGCCATCGCAATCACCGAGGGGCTGACGCCACCCCGCTCGCCAAAGGAATACACACGCTGGTTGCGCCAGGATTATTGCTCCGGCATCTCGTCTTCCTCGTCCGGAGCAGCGGCCTTCACCGCTTCGCTGGCCGGAGCGGGTGGCATGATCAGAGTCGGTGACGCGGTCGGCAGCCCTTCCGCATCGGACGAACCAACACCGTCGATGAGCCACAGGTCGTTCTCGCCAGCCAGAGCACCACGCTCCAACTGCACGTTCTTCTGGGCGACGGCGTATTCGGCACGCGACTGGTGATAACGCAGCTCGGATTCGACGACTCGCCGCTGAGCATCCAGGATGCGGTCGATATCGACGGGCAGTTGCTGTTCCTCTTCCGCTTGCAGAGACAGCAGCACTTCACGAGAGGCGATGTAGCGGTTGAGACTGTTTTGACAGGACTCGAACGCACGCACCGCGTCGGACAAAGCATTGCTCAGGTCGTGAATGACTTCTCGTTCTTGCTCGCGATGGACGGCTCGTTCGTGACACAGGGCGAGTTCCGCATTGGAGACTGCGGCATGCCCCTGCCGGAAACCGATGGGCATCGAGAATTCCATTCCGAGCAGCCATTCTTGATGCTCGAAGGTTCTTAGGTTGCCGATGGCGGAGACCGGAGTACCACCCCCTTGTGGGCCGCTGTATTCCAGCAATTTGTCGCCGAAGCCTCGAATACGATACCGGGCGATCGCATCCAATTGGGGCAACAGAAAATTTTGAGCGGCTAGCAACTCCATCTCGCGGCGTTTCACCTTGAGCTGTTGCCGACGCAGTTCCGGTCGACGGGATAATGCTTCCTGCATGACGACTTCCCAGTCGTAGATGACTTCGGCTTCGTCGGGATCTTGAGTGGGACGTAACAGTGCGCCGTCGGTGATCGGCAGGCCGATCATGAATCGCAGGCGACGTTCGGTGACCTGGACGCCACCGTTGGCTCGCAAGGTGCCGCCTGTGCTTCCGTTGCGAGATTGAGTCCCTTGGAGCAACCGGCCAGAGAGCGAATCATCGACCTCTTGTTTGAAGCGGTAGTATTGCTCGCGGGCTTGAGCTTCTTTCGAGGCGGAGACTTGTTGAGCCTCTACCTGAGCTTTGACTTTGCGCCAGGATTCGAGTGCCCCATACATGGCTCGGCGCTTCGCGTCTAAGTCACGATAAGCGTAGTACAGATCCCAGTACACGTTGACCACGTTGCTGACATAGTCGCGAACCGAGATCTCAAAGTCAGTCTGCGTGACATCGGCGCTGATTCGCGCCACCAAAATTCCGTTGTAAAGCCCCGGTGCGCCGCTGGGACCGGCGATGCGGTTGTACTGCAACCCACCTCCTGAAAGCAGCGGTTGCCGAGCTTCGGCCTCCGCGTAGTAGTTCCACGCACTGGGAAACAAGTTGCCTGGCGCGTTATTGCCATCCATATCGGAGACGTTGCGGAAGATCAGCAATGCACCGCTAGCCGTTCGCTTGGAAAGCTCCGCTTTGTACTCGTGAAAGTCCTGCTGGAACGTGTTGGTTCCACCGGCAAAGAATGAGTTGTTGTAGATGCGATCATTTTCGCTGAAGTTCGCCGAAGCCTTGAACTGCGCATCGAACGCGCTCAATGCGGCATGCGTTCCGAATCGAGGATCGGTCTGTTGCAAACCAGGCGTGTAACGAGTGCGAACCCCTTCCGGCGTGCGGAGCATCGTCCCGCCGAGTTCTCGCAGGACTTCCGAATTCTCCAACGCAATCTGCAACACTTCGCCGACGCCGACGTCACGGTACTGAATCTCGGAGTTCTCACGCAGCGATTTCGAGGTGATCGGGGCGCTGGCATGGACCGTCGGATAGATTTCGGGAACTGGATTCTCCGCTTCAGCCGTGATCGAATCGATCTCGTCCGTGCTATTACCAACCGTCGTTTTCAGGGTGTCGTAGGTCGAACAACCGACGAGTCCCGCGAACGCAGCCGACAGCAGCAGCAACACGGCCGCTCGTCCAAACGCAAAGCGACGCGGTGTTGTTCCTGAACGGATTAAGAATTGTCTCGCCGACATCCTTGTCGTTCCCGGTGCTGGGGGAGGGTTCTTCCGAGCGAATTCGCTCCAGATTCAACAGACACAATTTTGAGACACCACATCTCTGAGATGCCTCCCCTTAGTCATCGGCACTCGACTTTGCAGATGGGAGAAAATTTTCCGATTCTGCGGGTCGAAACGATCAATGTGACCTTTCCAGCGGCTCAACGGCGTCAGCCAGACAATTTGTGGAAGATGGGCAAACGCGCGGACTTGTCAGCACCACTCCGCGTTGTATCCCCAATCGGCAGCGAGGGCCGGGGCTCTCAGAATTGTGACGGCTTTGATTCATCCACCATCGCTGACGCGTCGGGTTACAAAATTCGTCGCGAGACCGGAATCTGGATGTGAGCCCAACTTCTATTGTCCGCCGGGTTTTCCTGTCCTAAATCTTCCTGTCCCACGTCCGTTCGCCTCTCGCATCCCGCATTCTAAAGGTTTACCGTTCGGCCCCATGACCTTCCCTAGCCAATCGGAATCTGTCGCCCGCTCCGCGTCGCTGCTGGCCCGCGTGGATGGCTTGCTGGAACACGCCGAGACCTTGGCTCGGACAGCTGTCACCACGGGAGACTATTACCGGCAGGTGTTGGGGGAATTAGCCGACATTTTGGAAGCCGACAGCCTGGCGGTTTGGTCGGCTCGCGACGACAGCGTGTCACTGCTTTTTGACACACGCAGTGAATTGGACCGAGATCGGGTGGCCCAGGCGGTCGAGCCGATCGGCCGCTTGGAAGCCGACCGAACCGTCCTTGTCCCCCCCGGAGCCAATGGTCGACTACCGAACGCATTGGAGTTTGCCCGGTGCATCGCCTGTGTGTCGGTGGCTCCGTCGTTGCGCTTGGCGCTCGATGTCCGTTTGCCGGCGGCAGCTCAGCGCGGCGAAAACATCGCGGACGTGGTCGCAGCCGTCGCGGCGATCGTGGTTGAGTTCCATCGCGGCCGACAGCTCGAGCGGATGTTTTCGTTGTCGGTCGAACGCGATCACGTCGCGTCCTTGTGCCAGACTTTGCACACCACTTTGAGTCGCCATCGCATCGCGCTCGATCTGGCCAATGAAGGCGCGGCCGCGTTGCGAGTCGATCGTGTCAGCGTGCTGCTGGCGTACGAATCGGGCTTCCGGCTGGAAGCGGCGACCTCGGTCAACGAAATCAACCACCGCGCAAATGCCAGTCGCGCGATCGAGCAGCTTGTCTTCGATGTTCGCCGCCAAGGTGTCGCGCTGCCGTGGACATCCGCTGGCGAACCGTCTGACGCGGCGAAAGCCTACTTGCAAGAATCCGGTGCGAACCGCGTTCGAGTCGAACCGCTCGGCGCACAGCCCGGCTCGTGGGACGAAGCCTGCGGCGCGGTTGTGTTGGAATCGTTCAGCAATACACCGCTCAATCCAGACTTCGACGGCGTCGCCGAAGTCTGCCGCCATGCCGCGTCCGCGCTGGCCAACGCGGCGGCCCATGAGTCTCACAGCTTGCGGAGTCGATTGCTGAGCTGGAAAGCCCTGTCTCCCTCACGTCGCGCACGCACGATCGCGATGTCGATCGTCGGCGTCCTGCTCGCGCTAGCTCTGATCCCCACCGATTTTGAACTGGAGTCGCAGGGCCAAGTTCAACCGGCGCGGCGGCGGCACATTTATGCTCCCGCTGACGGCGTGATCAGGCAGGTCTCCGTCAACAACGTCGCAACCGTGGACGAAGGAGCGACGTTGGCGGTACTGCGAAATCCTGATCTGGAGCTCGAAGAGCAGCGCATCCGAGGCGAAATCGCCACGAGCAACGCGCGGTTGGCGGCGATCAGAGCGACTCGTGTCGATCACGATCGGCGGGCGACATCGACGTCGGCCGGACAACTTGCGGCGGAAGAGGAAGAACTCAAGCAAACGCTCGCCAGCCTGAGTCGCCAACTCGAAATCGTGAACCGCCGCGTTGCCGAGTTGACACTGCGCTCACCGATCGCCGGACAAGTGGTCCGCTGGGATTTGATCCGCTCACTGGAGTCGCGGCCGGTGCGGCAAGGACAATTACTGATGCAAGTCGTCGATCCCACCGGGCCGTGGCAACTCGAACTGCGGATCCCCGATCGCCATGTGCGACATGTCCTCGCCGCTCAAGCCGCCGCAAAAGAACCGAACCGATTGTCGGTTCGGTTCTTGTTCCGCATGTCTCCCAAGGCAACCTATTCGGCGACTCTGGATGACGTGCATCTCGCCACAGATCTCGATCAGGACGGCGAGCTCTCCACACGGGGCCTAGTCACGCTGAATCCGAAAGCCATTCCCGACCTGCGTCCCGGCTCCAGCGTGATCGCCAAGATCGACTGCGGCCGCCGCTCACTGGGTTACGTTTGGATGCGAGAGTTGCTCGAATTCCTGCAAACTCGCGTGCTGTTCTGACCGGTCGATTGCCCACCGCCGAAAGCCATTCTCCCAAATCTTCAAAGCTCCGATGACATCCAAACAAACCATCCTGTCCGCCATTCGCCGACACCAGTTACCAGAATCTCCGCTGCCGAGCCTCGACCAAGCATGGATTCAGTTCAACGACGCGCGCGCACAGTTTGCCTCGGTCTTGGAATCCGTAGGTGGCCGAGCGGTCATGGTCGCCGATCAGACGGCACTGAACTCCGAACTCTCCGCCATCTCCGAATGGCGTGACGCGAAAAAGACAATCTCGCTGGTCGAAGGAATTCAGGGCAACACGGACCTCGCACAAGTCGACGATCCCCATGCGACGGAAGACATCGACTTCGCGATCCTGCCCGGTCAATTCGCCGTCGCCGAAAACGGAGCTGTCTGGATCAGCGACGATGGTGTGAGGCAGCGAGCGATCTACTTCATCGCCCAGCATCTTGCGCTGGTGGTCTCGTCAAACGACGTCGTGCCGAACATGCACGAGGCGTATCGCCGCCTCTCGTTCGACTCACCGCGATTCGGGGCATTCATTTCCGGCCCCTCAAAGACCGCCGACATCGAACAGTCACTAGTCATCGGTGCTCATGGCCCCCGCTCAATGACCGTCTTCGTGGTTGGCGGAGTCCGCCTCGCTCAACGCTGAGAAACCGTGGCCTGCGGTGGCGGCGTGTTGGGCAACACCAGCCCTCCGTTCGGTAAGGCAGCGAAGACATCTGGTGGAGCCAAGCCCAGCCACGGGTCAGAACGCGGCATCAGAAAAAGTTCGGCATACACGCGGTCGTTGAACGCTTCCATCTCCACCGGAACGGCACTCAGCCAAGTGTGAATCTGCGAATGCAGAGCGTACTCGTTGCGCACGGTGTCCAAGGCGATGTTGTCGATGAGATTACGAACCATACGCAAAGCCGGTCGTTCGACGACGATCTTGGTCATCGCGAGCCGCCCCGCAGCCTCGGCTTGCGGTTGCATCGCTTGAATGGCCGCAACGCTGCTGGGATCGAGTTGCACGTCGGAACGGTGCAACTTCGCGAGCTGCTGCCAAAAGTCAGGATGTTGCTCGCGTTGTAGGTCAGCCAATGTCTTTCCCGTGACCGTGGCGGCAATCGGCGTCTCCGATCGTTCCAGTTTCGCGCGATCTTCCGCCCAGCGTTTGTCTAATTCTTGAAGCCGTTGTTGGTGAAACGTCACAAGGCTCGCGAATCGAGAGCCCGCCGGCTGCGAGCCAACTTCCTTGGCCACGGCCTGCGCGGCAGACAGTTGTTGCTGAAACTCCTTGGGACCATACAGCCCAGGGAGACCGTCCACGACTTGGCCGTCGGAAGTCAGCACATAATGAATACTGTTGCCGGTGATCGTGCGGACGATCTTCCGGCCATCTCCAAAATCAATCGTGATGCGCGGAACCGGCGCGAATGGTTTCCAGTGCAACACAAACTGGTCTCGCAAGAATTGAGCCAACTCCGGATTCGAGTACAGCGTCGTCCGAAAGAAGCGGCTATTCGCACAACTCAGATCGTCGGTGAGATTCCCCAACAAGCGCAGACTCAGAATCGGCTTGTTCGTCTTGGTCGCTTCTACTTTGGCTTGCTCCAAATCGGTGAACCAGAACAACCGCGAACGAACGCAGCCCTTCTGGCCGCCAACGAGGTCGATGGTCCGTTCCAATTCAGCCAAGTCCGTTTGACGAGCTTGAGTGATCTTGGCGAGTCCGTTCGGTGCCGGCTTGTTGAGTCGATCGTACTCGGTCAGCAACCGCTGTAACGCGGCCGGTCCCTGTCGGCGAAGTGCTTCGATCTTTTCAGCATCGGACTTCTTGGCCGACGACGCATGAGAGTCAATCGCCGATAAACCGAGCCAACTTCCCAAACCAAGCAACACCGCCACCACGATCAAACGCCGCATGATTGTGCCCCTGCCAAGAACGGAGAACAGGAATTCGATGGCGGCAAACACAGCAGGAACGTGACTTCGGTTCCACGATTTTGGGAGCCGATCACAAATGGCGGAGAAGCTGCGGCATCAGAGCAACTCGGAAATCGGCTGTCCGCCTTCGGTCACGATTGGAATCGGCCGGCCTTGTGGGTTGACCCAATGGGTCGCGAGGTCGATGCCAGCGTACTTGAACACCGTTGCCGCGAGATCTTGCGGACGCACGGGACGATCCTTGATGTCGTAACCACGCGAGTCCGTGCTGCCGATGATTTGGCCGTGCTTCAGGCCACCGCCAGCGAGAATCATACTCATGCAATTGAGCCAGTGATCGCGGCCGGCATCCTTCGTCATGATCGGGCCGCGGCCGAACTCACCCATCATCAAGACCAACGTCTTGTCGAGAAGCCCGCGTTGTTCGAGATCGGTCACAAGATGATAAATCGTACGATCGACCGTCGGCAGAATCGGGGCGAGTCCCTTCTCGATTCCGCCCCAAGGCGGAACATTGTCGCCGTGATTGTCGAAGTAGCCCCAACGTGCGCTGACCAGCACGAACGTCACTCCCGCCTCGACCAATCTTCGCGCGAGTAACGCCTTCTCGCCGACCGAATCGCGGCCGTAGGCGTCCCGCAAGGAATCCTTTTCCTGGCTCAGATCGAACGCCTTCGCGGCGTGACCCGACGTGACAAGCTCCATCGCCTGAGCTGTGTAGCGATCGGCGTTCGCCATCGTTTCGGTGCGATCGCGATCCCGCAGAAGTTGATCGAATTGCCGCCGCAACTCATCACGATTGCCGAGCCGATCCAACTGGATTCCTTGAGGCAACGCGATCCGGCCGGCCAGTTCGCCGCCGTCCACCGGAGCGAACTGCGAACCCAAATGCCCGGACTCCCACACGTCTGCTTTCCAACTGGGAGCCAGTCCGACAAACGCCGGCATACGCGGGTCGTTCGAACCGCGAAACTTCGCGACTACCGAACCCATCGAAGGATATCCGTCGCCGTCCTTGATCTTGTCCAACCGCCGAGCCAACGGGTTTCCCGCCTGCATCGTGATCGGCGTGTGATTGCTCGCTTTGCAATCGACCGACCGGATGATCGTCAGCTTATCCATGATCGAGGCTTGCTTCGGCAGGTGCTCGGAGAGGCGAACCCCCGGCACGCACGACTCGATCGAAGAGAACGGCCCGCGAATCTCACGCGGCGCATCCGGTTTTGGATCCCACATGTCCAAATGACTAGGCCCACCAGACAGCCAGAAGAGAATGATCGCTTTGCGATCCGACGCCTTGGTTGCTTCGTTCGCTCGTAGCAACGCCGGCAGAGTCAGGCCGCCGAAGCCTGCCAAACCTGTCTGAAGAAACCAGCGGCGCGAACCGATGCGAATCAGATCGTTCATCTTCTTTCCCATCCCAGAGTGTTAGAGCAATTCGGAGATCGTAGCGCCTTCATCAAGCATCGGGACCGGCCGTCCGGCGAAGTCTTTGAACGAAGTCGCCGGGTCGATGCCCATGACTTGGTAGACCGTCGCGAGGATGTCGGCGGGCTTGAGAGCGCGTTCGACGGGGAACTCAGCTTTTGAGTTAGTGGCTCCGACGACGACTCCGCCCTTGAGGCCACCACCGGCCATCATCACGGAGATCGCGTTGCCCCAGTGGTCTCGACCGGGGATGGCGATGCCGGGCTGGCCGTTGTTGATCTTCGGAGTGCGGCCGAACTCGCCCATCACGATGACCAGTGTGCGATCAAGAATGCCGCGCACTTCGAGGTCGTCGATCAGCGCGGCGACGGCGCGATCGACCGCCTCGAGTTTGCCGCCGTGGCCTTTTTCGATGTTCGAGTGATCGTCCCAGTGCGGCATATCGACCGTGGCGAACGTTGTGCCCGCCTCGACAAGTCGCCGAGCCATCAGTGTGTAGCGGCCCCATGGGTTGTTGCCGTACTTGTCGATCGCCTTCGGGTCTTCCAAATCGAGATTGAACGCCTCACGAGCCTTCCCGCCCAGCACCATCGAGAACGCATCTTGCTGATACCGATCGACCGTCTTCATCAAGCCCGACTGATCGGCTTGACGCTCGATCTGGTCGAGACCGCTGAGCAACGACTGCCGATCTCCCGCGCGAGTCGTGTTCAGCTTTCCGAAACTGTCGAGGCACTTCGGCCGGCCGATTTTGTTTTGCGATGTGTAGTGCAGGTATTTCGCCTCGGTGTCGACGTCGAACGGGTTGTAGGCCGCTCCGAGATACGCGGCTCCCATGTAGCCGGGGAAGAGATAAATGCTCTGAGCGGCCGGCAGTCCGACATAGGCTGGCATGCCTGCGACGTTCGGACCACGCAGCTTCGAGATGTACGAACCGAACGACGGATACTTCTGCGGCAAGCTTGCCGCGTTCGACCCGAATCGGCCGGTCAGCATCCAGTGGCCACCCGCGAAGTGATCGCCGTTGTCGTGATGCACCGAGCGGATGAAGGCCATCTTGTCGGCGAGCTTCGTATGTAACGGCAACGTCTCGGAGACGATCATGCCGGGCACGTTGGTCTGCAACGCTCCAAACGGCCCGCGGTAATCGGAGGGAGCGTGCGGTTTTGGATCATAGGTTTCCAATTGACTAGGACCGCCATCCAGCCAGATGAGGATGACCGACTTGTCATTCTTTTCTGCGGCACCTTGTGCTCGCATCCGAAACAAGTCGCCGAGCGTCAGGCCAGACAATCCGAGGAAGCCGGCCTTGATCGCAGTTCGGCGCGACATGCCCTGGCAGTTGCTGGTTGGTCGTGCGTGTTCGATGGTCAGCATGAATGTCTCCGCGCAAGTTCGTAGCTCGGACGCCTACGCCCGAGCTGACCGGACGTAGGCGTCCGGTCTACGGCGTCACAAAGCACCAATCAGGACACCTTGATGCGAGGATCGGACGATATCGCTCCGACCTTGAGCCGGTCAACGAGGCATCGGCGAATCGGCAGTAGGCCGAGCAGGTTGAAAACCTGCTCCACGACTTGGATACTGCCCCGCCTTCCGAGTCCGCTGGCAGCGGACTCCTGCCAACCCGCCTCAATCTCCTCAGCACGGACTTCACGGTATGGAACTGGTCCATCTCAGCTTGTTTGCGTGGTGCGTGCCGCTGGTGGCGATTCCGATTGTGCTGCACCTGCTGACGCTGCATCGGCTGAAGACGGTGGACCTCAGCACGTTTCGGTTTCTGTTCGACACCTACGTGCAGCAGCGGCGGAAGATGAAGTTCATGGACGCGCTGATCGCGTTGCTCCGCACGTTGTTTCTGCTGTTTCTGATTCTGGCATGTGCTCGACCGATGATCCGGCATTGGAACACTCTCTTCGGCGGAGCGGGCGGCGGACGGGATATTTTTCTGCTGGTCGATTGCTCGGCCAGCATGAATGCGGTGACGGACGGCGTATCGGCTTTTGATCGGGCAAAGACAGCGGCCTCGGCGGTTGTCGAGAAGTTAGGGAGCGATGATCTCGTGACGCTGGTGCGCGTTGCGTCGAGGCCGGAAGAGATTGTCTCGAAGGTCACGGCTGACACGGATTCGCTAAAGGAAAAACTCGGCGGGCTGAAAACAAGCCCGTCCCGAGCCAATCTGTTCGCGACGTTCACGCAGTTGTTCGGCGGCGGTTCGCCGATGACGCTCAAGCCGCAGATTTATTTCTTCACCGATTCCCAGGCCAGCGGTTGGCGTGAGTTACGCGAACAGCCGGCCGAAGGCTTAGTTCCAGAAGGGGCGAAGCTGTTCGTGATCGACGTCGGCTCATCGGCCGGCGAGATTCCGAATCGCGCAGTGGTTGGTGACGTTCCGGAGACTCATCGAGCGATTGCCGGGTTGCCCTTGCCGTTGAAGACGCGCGTTGTGAATTACTCGAAGGATCAACCGTCGGATGTCACCGTCAGCCTGTTGATCGACGACAAGGAGATTGCTCGCAAGAACTTGACGCTCAAACCGGGCGAGTCATCGAATACTCCCTTCCTGTTCGTGCCGACCGAACCAGGCACTCTCAAAGGTCGCTTCGAGATCGCGGGGGATCGCTTTCCGAACGACGACGCGTTTCTCTTCACGCTGTTTGTCGAACCGCAAGTGCGAGTCGTGATCGTCAACGGCAACCCGGCGAAGAATCCCAAAGACCCATTCGAGAACGAAGCGCTCTATTTGCAGACCGCATTTACTGCGACCGAGCCTGACGACGTGGGGCAGGTTTCCAACCAGTCCGGACAGAACCTTAAAGGAGTGAAGAAAGACGGGCAGGTCGCAACCTCGTCCCCCGACAAGCTGACCGAAGCCGATCGCCGCTTCGTGAAGTCGTTGGATGTTGTCGAATTGCATGAGAACCAGGTCAACGCGGACGCGCTGAAGGACGCGAGCGTTGTGATCCTCGCCAATTGTGGAACGCTGAACGATCAGCAAACCGGCTTGTTGCGAGACCATGTGTCTCGCGGCGGAGGGCTGATGATTCTGCCGGGAGATAAGGTCAACCACGACCAGTACAACAAAAAGTTGTTTGCGATCCCCGGCACGACGGATCAATTCATTACGACGGCACAACTGACGCCGGCCGAAGGAGACATCGAGAAGTCCGAGACGTTTGAACGCTTCGCGAGCATCGACTTTGCGCATCCGGTGTTGTCGGTCTTCGAAAATCGCGAAGCCCGGTATCTGACGAAGGTGTCGGTCTATCGCCGCTTCCCGTTGAAGCTGCCGGCCGAGCGGGGCAATACCTGGCCGCTGCTCGAATTCTCGAACGGTTCGGCCGCACTGGTTGAAAGCCGCTATGGCGACGGCCGAGTCATCCTCGCCGCGTTTCCGATGACCTCGAAGTGGACCAACCTGCCGCTCAAGCCGGAGTTTGTGCCGCTCATCCTGCGGCTCGTCAGCCATATCCGCACGCGAGCGGGTGTCGAAGGTCCGTCGGTCGTCGCGGCCAACGGCGTCGCGGAAATCTCTGTCGCGAAGACGTGGCAGAATCTGCAAGCCGAAGTCGTCAACGTCGAGGGAAATCGCCTGCCGGTCAGTTTCGAAAAGTCGGTCAGTCGCCAGGTCGGAGCCTTCACCGCGACCGCCGAGAAAGGCTTCTACGAAGTCGATGTCCGCGGCGGCCGCATCGAGCAACCAAAGCACGAATCGCTCGCCTTCGCCGTGAACCTCGCACGCGAGGAATCCAATTTCGCGCTCATCAACGAGACGCAGTTAAAGGAACTCCTGCCGAACGTGGACCTGAAAGTCATTGACGCTTCCGCCGAGACGCAGCAGCTTCACGGCAGCATCGGTCAGGAAAAAGAAATCTGGCGGCCGCTGATCTACTTGCTGTTCGTGGTGATCGCGATCGAGTTCTGGCTCTCGACTTTTGGCGGCCAACGTCTCGACGGTGAAGACACTCAAACTGTCGGCGAGCGTCTCAAAGATCTCGGCACCGGCGGCTTCGTCGGTCGCATGACCGGGGCCGGCGAAGGCACCTAGCCTGGCGGCGCATCTTCGCTTGTAGTGACCCCATTTATGGGGTCAACCGCGCGATCTCGATCCGATAAATCGGGTCACTACGAGCGATCGTGCGCAGGCGTGTTACGCACCCCAGTCAATCCGTGCTCCGCCAAGCTTGTTTCAAGGTTGATCGACCGCCTCGCGTCGCGATTGCGGCTCGTCAATAATCCGCACGGTTGAACGAACGGCTCGCGGTTCGTCCCCGCTTCTGGCGAGTCGCCACTCGGCGGCGAAATCTACTCACTTCAAGGAACTCATCATGCGACGATGGTTGGCTCGGCAGTGGTTGGTGTTGTTTGCGATCAGTTGGTTCAGCGTGGCCGCACCGGCCGCCGAATCGAGCGACGCGGTGCCGGATTCGGTCAGCGTGGTGCTGCGGTTAAAAGCGCCCAAAGCGACGGTGGAAAAGCTCAGCGAGTTTGTCGATGCGGTTCAACCGGGGTTCGGTGCTGCGGTGCAAGGCGGTCTGCCGGCGCTGGGCATGGCGATTGTGAATCCGGGACTGACGGGCGTAGACGTCGAACAAGACTGGTGGGCGATCGTCTTTGCCGACGCTCCTCGTCAGAAGCCGTCCGTGGTCTTCGTCGTGCCAGCCACCGATGGAGATGCTTTGAAGAAAGCGTTGCCTACGGGCTTTCAAGCGCATGTTAGCGACAAACTGGTGGCCTATTCGGAAAGCGAGGAAGCGCTCGGCAGAATCCGCGATCGTCTCAGTGGCAAGGGGACAGGGCTGTGGTCGAAGATCGACGCCGCGTCGAAGAAGCAGTTTGACACGTCGGACATTTCGGTGCTGGTCCACTTACGACAACTGTCGAAAGCCTTTGAGAACGAACTGCAACAAGCCGAACCGCAGTTGGATCTCTTGCTCAATCAGATCACCGCCGCGATGCCCGAAGCGCAGCGCTCGCAATTCGCGCCGATGCTGGAGATGTATCGCGTTCTCGGAAAGTCGGCGGTGCAAGGTGTACGCGATTCTGAAAGCCTGACGTTGGGAGTCTCGTTCTCGAAAGAGTCCATCCGATTTCAGGATCGACTGCAGGTGGCGGAAGGGACCGCGACCGCGAAGTTCTTTGCCAGCCAGCCGACCTCCGAGTTGTCATTGCTGAACCAGTTGCCCGCCAATAAACCGGTTTACGCCGGTGTGAAGGCGGACATGGCTGGAATGATCGACTGGTCGATGAAGATGACTCAGTCGATGATGAGCAACGCTTCGGCTGATCAGAAAGCTCAGTTGGAGACATCCATGAAAGAGATGCGCAGCCTGAAGTGGAACGAGATGGCGGTCTACTTCAACGTCGATCCCAGCGCGTCGGGAGTGATTCGAGCGGGATCGGTGATGGAGATCACTCCCACGAACCGCTTGCGTGACATCAGCCGTTCGATGGTGAAGGCGATTGGTGAAGTTCAATCCTTCGGATTCAAACAAACCATCAAGTTGGAGTCAGCCGCGGAAAAGATCGGCGGCCAGGAAGTGGATCGCATCACGACGGTGCAAGAAGTTGATCCGGCGCTCGATCCGCAGGGGCTTCAGAAGAAGATTCGCGACGTCATGTTTGGCGACGCGGGGATGGTGCAGCTCGTGATGTATCAGCCGACACGCTCGTTGCAGACGTTCGGCGGTGGTACTGCTGAACTGCAAAGCCTGGCGACCGCGTTGGAATCAACGACGTCGAAGGACTCTGCGGCGGCGGCGGCTCGGAAACGATTGGTGGAGAAGGCGAATGTCGTCGCGCTGGTCGACCTGGCGCGGCTGGTCGTGAGCGGTCTCAAGGTGGCTGCTCGCGAGGGCACGCTCCCGGTCGACGCCACGGCGATCCACGGCCTGCAACTGCAACCGTCGTTCATCGGCTTCTCGGTCGCCTGCGGACCAACGTCTGCTGGAGCACAACTCGACATCCCGGTCGAGCAGGCACAGGGCATCGCCAAGATCGTGATGCTGTTTCTGAACCGAGGACGGTAGCCACTGTGTTCCTGGCGAGCGGGGCGGCGTCAGCCCCCCGGTGAATTCTTCGCACAACCGGGGGGCTGACGCCGCCCCGCTCGCTAAGCTGATTGCAAACTAGAAGCGGTTGTAAAAGTTAGCACGACGCGCAGGCGAGTGGTCATAACTCCGGAAAATCAACCACTCGCTCACGCGTCGTGCTAGTTTTGAAACCACCTCTGGACTCCGATCTCATCTCTCCATTGAAAGACGGTCATGACGTACCAAGTTCGTCAATTGTCTTTGGGCGGTGTTTTGGATGAAGCGATCGCGCTGACCAAGGCGAATTTCGGATCGCTCTTTCAAATTGTGGCTGTGACGATGCTGCCGCCGCTGCTCATCACTTCCTTTTATCAATTTGCGGTCATGCCGCCGTTCGCGATCCCTTCTGATCGAGAGCAATTTCAAGCTTGGATCGAGGCTCAACAAAAACATGGAAACATCATCAATGTGCTGGCGATCGCCTCGGGGTTCGCCAGCATGGTGGGCAATGCGGCGATCGTGCATGGCGTTTCCAGTGCGTACCTCGGCAAGGCGATCACCACCAAGGCGGCCTTGAAACAGGCGATCGGAGTCTTTTTGCCGGTGTTCGGCACTTCGATTTTGGCCGGCATCGCGATCTTCGGCGGCATGCTGCTGTGTCTTGTGCCGGGGATTATCGTCGCGTTGTGGTTTTGCTTCGCCACACCGATCGTCGTGATCGAGGGGATTACTGGTCCGGAAGCCTTGAAACGCAGCAAGGCCCTGATGAAGGACAACCTAGGAACCATGTTTGTGTTCGGGTTCGTGGTCGCCGCCATCCAGTTGGGAGTCGCACTGGCTCCGCACATGGTGACGCAGCCACATACTGCGATCGTGCTGTCGGCGATCGTGCAGTGCGCATTGGCAATCCTTGGCACGGCAGCACTCGTCGTGTTTTACTTTTCGGCCCGCTGCCAGCATGAGCAATTTGATCTCCAGCTTCTGGTGGATCAAATCGAGTCCGAAATCGTGCTCGAACCGGAGAACGAAGACGAACAGGCCAAGTGATGAGCGGAATCCTGGGAACTCTGGCATCAATGCCCGACGACGAACGGCTTCGCGAGAAAGTGCGTGAGGTGCTGTCGCGTCGCGATTATCAAACCAATCGGGCCGGGGACGAAACACCTTGGATGCTGGAATTGATGATGAAGGGGATGGAGGCGCTGGCCGGTTTCCTCCGCTGGTGGCTGTTCGAGTTCACCGAAAGCTGGCCGATGGCGCTCCGCGTGATTGTCACATTCGGCATGGTGGTGTTGCTGGTGTCGGTCATCGTGCATGGCTTCTTCACGCTGTTTCGCGCCATGCGAGGCACGCCTCATCAAGTGGTTTCCGTTTCGATTTCGCAATCGCCACTCACGTCGGCGCGGGATTGGGAGCGTCTGGCGGATGAAGCCGCGGCGCAAGGCGAATGGATCGCAGCGGTGCGGCACCTCTTTCGCGCTTGCCTGGCTCAACTGGAAGAGCGAGAGCGGCGGCCGTTCCGGCGAGGCACAACGAATCGCGGCCATCTGCGGCGCTATCGGAATGCGGCCTTCTGTGATTCACTGGAACTGCTGGTGCTCACGATCGAGCGGAAGTGGTACGGCGACGAAGTGTGCGACGCCAAAGATTACGAAGCCTGCCGGCAAGCTCATTCGCGAGTGACCGCCAGCGTGGCTTCGCCTCAGAGCATCAGCCGGAACGCGCTAGCGTCCGGTTAGAACAAGGAACCGGACGCTAGCGCGTTCCGGCTGATGAAACTTGACACAACAGCAACAACTATCAGACCTCAAGCAATCTAGCGTGATCGGAGGGACGCCGTGCTGACTTCGCGAAATGCGATTTCGCTGACGATCACGTTGGCGGTGATCTCGCTGGCGTGGTCTTGCTGGTCGCTGCTGCAGCCACCCGATGGGGACGGTCTGCGTCCGGATTCGTATGGCACTCGCGGACGAGGGCAGCGCGCGGTGCTCGATACGTTTCGCGAGCTAGGTCTGCCGATCCGCCGCTCGTTGGGGCCGCCGATTCCCGGCAAGTTGCAGAACGCCCGGCTGGTGTTGTGGCAGCCGTCGAACGAAATCGTGCGGGTCGAACCGACATGGCTGGAGGGTGTCGGAGATTGGGTTCGCGAAGGGGGACATGTGCTGGTGGCCGTGGGTGTCGAAGAGTGGAATTGGTTCGACCCGGCGACCCTGCGCAAGACCGAACGGCAAATCCGCAAAATGAAGAAAAAGAAGTCTAGCACCCCCGAGCCTGAGCCAGAGGCGGAGTCGCGATCCGTGTGGGAGTTATTGCAAATCCCTGGCGTGTCCGTGAATTCGTTGGCGGCAGAGGACGCGACATCCGAGCCACATCCTCGGCAACCTCGCGAGCTGCGCGACGTCTTTCAAGATGCGTTGAAGACCGGCCAGACGAACTCGGAGCGAACTCAATACGCCGCTCATGCCAGCGGCATCTTCGAGACCCTGTTGGGTCAGGATCGAATACTGTCGCTGCCGCCGAATGGACTCTTTGAAATTCAATACGGCAATCAAACCCCGGTTGGCACGATCACTGTTCCCAGCGATACGCCAACTGGCGAAACGAAGGTCGCAAGCTGCATTGCTGCGCGGTTTGCCGTTGGTCGTGGAGAAGTCACGGTCGTCAGTATTCCTTCTTTGATCGAGAACAGCGTGATCGGCGAGGCGGACAACATCGTCGTGCTGAGCAAGCTGCTGACGGACGGTGAGCACGAGATTGTGCTCGACGAGTTCTATCACGGGCTGGCGATCCGCGGGAATCCGATGTGGCTGTTCGCCCAACGCACCTACGGTGCGGTGACGTTGGTGCTGCTGTTGGTCATCGGCCTGATCGCGTGGCGTGAGTCCGTGTTTCTGGGGACTCCGCTTGCCGAGCGGCCGGTTTCGCGGCGTGCAATCCGAGAGTACGTGGAAGCGATGGCTCGATTCCTGCGCGAAGGAAAAGAGGCCGGTGCGTGGATCGTCTCGAAGTTGCGCGACGGTGTGTTGTGGCATCTGCGTCGCGAGCATGGACTCCCACCCGATCTGCATTCTGAAGAACGATTGATTGCGGCAGTCCAGCGGCGCGATCCCGATCGGGCCGCCGAGTTATCCAACACCTTGCAGGCGGTGCAGAGCCTGTTGTCCGCCGGTCATGCCGGCGATGATCGACGTGCGATTCCCTTGATGCGGAGGATGGTTGAGTGTCTCTCCAAGAACGTTACCGCGCGATGCGCGACGAAATCTCCAAAGTCATTTTCGGGCAAGACGAGGTCGTAGACTTCGCGCTGGCCGCGCTCTTCAGCAGCGGCCATGTGCTGCTGGAAGGACCGCCCGGCACGGCGAAGACGTTGCTGGTGCGGACGATCGCCGCCGCGCTCAATCTGCAATTCCGCCGTGTGCAGATGACTCCGGATCTGCTGCCGGGAGACATCGCCGGCTCGTCCGTATTTCGGGCCGAGTCGGGAACATTCGACTTCCGCGCCGGCCCGGTCTTCACCAACTTCTTGCTGGCCGACGAAATCAACCGCGCCTCCGCCCGCACCCAATCGGCTCTGCTGGAGGCGATGCAGGAGCTGGGAGTCACTCACGACGGCGTCACGCACCCGCTGCCCGACCCGTTCATCACGTTCGCAACGCAGAACCCCATCGAGCAGGAAGGAACGTATCCGTTGCCGTTGGCGCAATTGGATCGCTTCATGTTCAAGATCGAGATGACGTATCCCGATCAGACCGCCGAGAAGAAGGTGCTGCGCGAACATCACGCGAACGCCGGCAAGTCGAACCCCGCCGCGATGGATGTCCGAGCGGTCGTCTCCCCCGCCGACATCGTCGATTCGCGGCGGCTGATTCGCGAAACGCACGTTCGCGACGAGGTCATCCATTATGTCTCGGAGTTGCTCAAAGCGACTCGCAACGACGATGGGCTGTCGGTCGGTGCGAGCCCTCGCTCCGGGTTGATGCTGCTGATGGGTGCGAAGAGCTTGGCCCGATTCGCGAGTCGCGACTTTGTGATCCCCGACGACGTTCAACAAGCCTTCTTGCCGACGATGCGGCACCGCGTGGTGCTGGCTCCTTCGACCGAGTTGGAAGGGACGACATCCGACGAAGTCCTGGCCGCGTTGATGGAATCGGTCGAGGTGCCTCGATAAGGAGGCACGACGCACCTTGCGCGCGAGCCGGGGTCAGGTCTTCAAATTTCATTTTTGGCCCGATGATTCACCCCTGACTCCAATCCCACGTCGCCATTTCAATCAACACCGAGCGTCTTTCGCGGGGCCAAAATGAGATTTGAAGACCTGACCCCTGATCGGTTCTCGATGACGGTGCGACCGGGCCGCTCGCTGATTGTCGCCGCCGCGCTGATGCTCGCGGTATCGCTGCTGGTGTTCGTCTCGACCAGCGTGATCCTCGTCGAACTGGCTGCGTTGTTGCTGCTGACGGCAGTGGCGGTCGCGGATTACTTCAATCTGCAAAAACGATTGGCCGATGTGCGAGTCGCCCGGCGCTTACCGAACCTCGTTGGGCGCGGCCGACCGTTCGACGCGACGTGGGTGCTCGAGCGAGATCTTCCCGGACCTCTGCGCGGCGAATGGCGAGACGGCTTGCCCAGCGACTGCGACCCGCCGCTGCTGTGCCGCTCGCTGTCGTTATCGGAACGCGAGTTCGTTGTCGAACAAACCAACACGCTGCGCATCCCGGTGCGCGGCGAGCATACCTTCGGCCCAATGTGGGTGCGGCTGGTCGGACGGTTCGGAATTCTGGAGGCTCAGAAAACGTTTGCGTTGCCGGCAACGGTCCGTGTCGTGCCAGAGACGTACCACTCGCCCGGCGAACTGCAAAAAGAAATGGGCGTGAATCTGCTATTCGACAAGAAGACCCACGCACGCCAGCACGGCACGGGGACAGAGTTTGAATCGCTGACCGAATTCCGCGACGGCGACGATCCACGACGCATCGACTGGCGCGCGACCGCGCGGATGAGCCGACCAATCATTCGCCGTTTCCAAATCGAGCGACATCGCGACGTGCTATTGCTCGTCGATTGCGGTCGGATGATGGGAGCCGATGTCGGTCACGGAAGCAAACTAGACTGCGCGATCGACGCCGCGCTGATGCTCGCGCGAGTCGCGTTACAAGGTTCCGACCGCTGCGGCATGGCGTTGTTCGACGATCAAGTGCTGGGCTACTTAACGCCGGTCTCTGGCCTGTCGTCGCTGGGGGCGATGGCCGATTGCGTTTATTCCGCAAAAACTCGCTGGCGCGAGACCGACTTCGCCCGCATGTTCTCGACGCTGCAACAACGCCACGCCAAACGCTCGCTGATCGTCGTCCTTTCCGACATGGCCGACTTGGAAACGACCGAACGTTTCCGAGCCTCATTGGCCCGCTTGGCCAAGCGGCACGTCGTCCTCTTCGCCGCGCTGCAGACGCCGGCCCTCGAACAACAAGTGTGCGAACCACTGACCGACGCCCTCGACGCCGCACGGCACACCGTCGCACTGCAACTGCTGCGCGAACGCGAACAAGCCCTCCACGGCATCCGCCGCAGCGGCGTACAAGTCCTCGACGTCGCGCCGTCGCAACTGATCGCACCGCTCATCAATCGCTTCCTCGAACTGCGTCAGCAAAGCAACCTGTGATGTGCGGACTTTTGTAGAAGTGTTTCAAGTCCAGCACGACGCGCCAGCGAGTGGCCGGAAGCTCGAGATCCAAACACATGCTGGCACGTCGTGCTGGTGCTGAATTGGCATCTAGCCACGACGATCCCCGAAGACTTGCGGTGGTGGAAATGGGCGACCGACACCGAAGGGCTGACTGGCGACGCATTGTTGGAGTTCATCAGCAACAAGCTGTTCTCGACGCTCAAAGGCTTGTCGGCCGATGCCAGTCCGCGGCATCGAGTCATCCACGATGTCTTCGCGGACGCCTATCAGTACATGAAGAACGGGACGCTGCTGCGGCAGGTCATCAACCGGCTCAACGAGAGTCTCGACTTCAACCGTTCGGAGGACCGGCACGTCTTCGGCGACCTCTGCGAGCACATCCTGAAAGACCTGCAAAGCGCGGGCAACGCGTGCGAGTACTACAGGCCGCGAGCCGTCACGCGGTTAATGGTCGAGATGGTCAACCCGCAACTTGGCGAGAAAGTGCTGGACCCCGCCTGCGGGACGGGCGGATTTCTGACGTGCATGGGAGGGCGAGGCTCCCGCCGAGCCGTCGTTGGTCGTCGCGCGACCATCGCGTCTCGGCGGGAGCCTCGCCCTCCCACCGGGTCGCCCATCCTTGGAAATTCAACCGTCATGACTCCCGAAACGTTCTGCACGCAGTTCGCGACCTTCGCCGAAGCCCCGAACGGCGTCGCGAAACTGCGCGAGCTGATCCTGCAACTCGCCGTCCAAGGCCAACTCATCCCCAAAGACACCAACGACGAACCGGCAAGCGTACTTCTCGAACGAATTCAAAACACAGGTGAGTAATCGGGAAAACCGGCGCGTCGAACACGTGGCCAACCATCTGCCGATGTAGGCTCTACAAGTGCCATTCCTTCAGGTTGGGTTTGGACACGATTGGGAGACGCTTTTGATGTGCGCGACGGGACGCATGATACGCCGAAGTATGTTGAGATTGGATTTCCGTTGGTCACGAGTAAGAACCTTTCGAGCGGTGTGTTAGAGCTGACCAACGTCAAACTGATTTCGGAAGCCGACCACAGAGCCATCGCGGTGAGTTCCGCAGTCGAATGGGGTAACGTACATTTTGCGATGATCGGAAGCATCGGCGACCCTGTCGTCGTTGAGACCGATGCCGAGTTCAGCATCAAGAACGTCGCTTTTTTCAAGCAGCGATCGGTATCAGACTCCTGCCCAAACTTCCTCCTCCATTACTTGCTTCACGCATCAGCAAAGATGAGAGAGCTGGCGGAGGGCGGAGTCCAATCGTTCGTCTCACTTGGCTTTCTCTGTGACTATCCGTTTCCGTTGCCACCACTGTCCGAGCAAAAGCGGATCGTGTCGAAGATGACCGAGCTGCTGTCGCTGTGCGACGCCTTGGAAGCCAAGCTGACGCAGGCCGAGTCCGCCAGCATCCAATTCCTCTCCGCCGCCGTACATCATTTGCTCAACGTGACGCCAGAGGCTCCGCAATGACACCAATTCTCGATCCGGCGAATCGCAAACGCATCGCGACTTTCAAGACGATCGTCGCCGATTTGAAGTCGGGCAAGCACTATCCCATCACGCGGCTGACGCCCATCAAGTCGCTCTGCAAAGAGCCGACCGTGGCAGCAGCGTTCACGAAGTACCTGGCTTCCCTGGCGGCAGCAGCTCTGTCACGCCGGCCTTGTCCGGAATACTCGACCGACGAGTCGTGGAAGACGTTTCAACGTCTCGCACGGCAGGGAATGCAAACGCTCGACAACAGCGGCGCGAGCCAGGAAGTTCGCCAAGTTCTGACCGCCGTTCGCAATTCGCAGAACGTCATCCGACACCAGCGCTGGGCTGACGTCCGCAGGATTGAGTGCAAGGAACTGCTGCAAATCGAACTGGCCCTGAGTTGCCTGCTACCAGAAGACGCTCCATCTCGGCTGGCCTACGCCGCCGCCCGTCAATACGCAGATAGATACGACCCGCGCTTCGGTACCGGATTGCTCCCCAACTCGGCCGACGCCCTCAAACAGATCATCACGTTCTGGGAGGGACCGTGATGATCCCCGAATCCAGTCCCCAGCGGAACGAGTCGAGACCAACGGAACTGCCGTCGTTGGGAGACGCCTTGGAAGCCAAGCCGACGCAGGCCAAGTCCAGCAGTTCACAATCGGACTGGCTCGCACCGCGAATGCAAAAACCCTCGACGATTCGAGGGTTCTCACAATGAAGCTGGGCGATGAGGG
>SXGT01316950.1_pt1 | contig 43042 bp, 33 predicted proteins | sample 3176221 | NCBI WGS metagenome assembly SXGT01 (sample SAMN11356862, study PRJNA531348) | freshwater metagenome | isolation source: freshwater sample F1-120 | place: China: Fuxian Lake, Yuxi | collected 2017-12-25
CGATAGCGAATGACCGGCAGGGCTTCCTTGGTCAGTGAAGTGAGAACCAGTTCGCCGGGGGTGCCGTCGGGCAGCGGCTTGCCGGTGTGGGGGTCGATGATCTCGGGGTAGAAGTGGTCCTCCCAGAGCGTCAGACCGTCCTTGGTTTCGACGCATTCGCGGGCCACGCCGGGGCCCATGACCTCCGACAGGCCATAGATATCGACTGCGTCGATCGCGAACCGGTCTTCGATTTCCCGCCGCATCTCCTCGGTCCAGGGTTCGGCGCCGTGGATCCCGACCTTGAGCGAGAGCATCCGGGCGTCAATCCCGAGCCGCTGGCACTCGTCGCCGATGACCAGCAGGTACGATGGAGTGCACATGATCACATCGGGGCGGAGATCCTGGATCATCTGAATCTGTTTGTCGGTCTGGCCCCCGGACATCGGAATGACCGTACATCCCAACCGCTCGGCGCCGTAGTGGGCGCCGAGACCCCCGGTAAAGAGCCCATACCCGTAGGTGACTTGGACGGTGTCACCTTTCCGGCCGCCGGCGGCGCGAATCGAGCGGGCGACCAGCTTGGACCAGGTCTCGAGGTCCTTGGCGGTGTAGCCGACCACCGTCGGTTTCCCGGTCGTACCCGAGGAGGCGTGGACCCGGATCACCTGTTCGCGAGGGACGGCGAACATCCCGTACGGGAAGGTCTCTCGAAGGTCCTCCTTGGCGGTGAAGGGAAACCGGGCCAGGTCCTCGAGGGTGGAGAGATCGCTCGGGTGGATGCCCTGGCGGTCGAACTTCTCGCGATAGCGGGGGACGTTGTCATACGCATGCCTCAATGACCATTGCAGGCGCTCGAGCTGGAGGGCCGCGATCTCGTCGCGGCTGGCCACCTCGATCCGGTCAAGTTCCTTTTTGGCCGGGCCGGGCCGGAGGACCTTCCCGTGACGGACCGTCTCCGGGCGCTTCAGGATTTTGAACGCCGCGGGTTTAGCCATGGGTACGATCTCCGAGGGACGGCGTTCGGTCAGCCCAGGGCTTGGCCCGTTCGAGCTGACCCGCCAGGCGGAACAACGTGGCTTCGTCACCCAGCTTCGTGGCGAAATGAACCCCGACCGGCAGGCCTTCGGCATTCCAATCGAGCGGCACACTCATGGCCGGCTGGCCGGTGGCGTTGAACAGCGGTGTAAATGGAATCGTTTCGAAGATCTGATCGGCCATCTGGTGGAGAAGGCCGGCGATCTTGAGCAGCCGACCGGAACCGATCCGGCCGACGACTTCGAGCGCGGCGCGTTCGGCCGGTTTCGGCTGGAGCGCGCCGATCAGAAACGGCGGCACGGCCAGGGTGGGCGTGAGCAAGACGTCATGCTGCTCGAAGAACGCCCCGACCTTCCGGCCGACCTGGCCAACCACCCTGAGGGCAATGGCCAAATCCTCGGCGGAGAGCGCTTTCCCGAGCAGGCGAACGGCCCAGGTGGCGGCTTCGAACTCGCTCCGGGACGGTTTCTTCCCGAGAATCAGACCGGCATCGTGGATGTCGGCGGCGCACTCCGAGCACACCATGGTGACGAACGCGTTGGCGAATCCGGCACCGTCGAACACCGGCGCCGCTTCGACGACCTCGTGGCCTAACGATTCGAGCAGCGTGGCCGTGTTGGTCACCGCGGTGACACAGTCCGGATGCGACGCTTGGCCGAGGAAGGACCGGGTGGTGAACGCGATCCGAAGCCGGCCCGGCTCCCGGGTCACTTCTTCGAGGTAGGGTCGCTCTTGGGCCGGGCAGGCGTACGGTGCCCCGGGGTCGGCACCGGCGGTGGCGTCAAGCACCGCGGCGCTGTCGCGGACGCTTCGGGTAATGACGTGGTCCACCACCGCGCCGTGCCAGAGCTGGCCGATGTCCGGGCCGGTGGGATTCCGGCCCCGGCTGGGCTTCAACCCAAAGGCGCCGCAACAGGACGCCGGAATCCGGATTGAACCGCCGCCGTCGCCGCCGGCGGCGATGGGCACGATCCGGGCGGCCACCGCGGCGGCCGAGCCACCACTCGAGCCGCCGGTCGTGCGGTCGAGATCCCAGGGATTCCGGCTCGGCCCGAACCGTTCCGGCTCGGTGTAGGGCGTGAGGCCGAATTCCGGGGTGTTGGTCTTGCCGAAGGGCACCAGTCCGGCCCGGCGGAACCGGGTCACCAACTCGGTATCGTGATCGGGGCGGTAGTCGCCGAGGAAACGACTGCCGGCCCGATACGGCGCCCCTTTGACCAGCTGGACCAGGTCCTTGATCAGAAACGGCACCCCGCCGAGGGGCCCGGTGCCGACCGGGGCGGCGCGGGCCGTGTCATCCATCCGGTGAATGATGGCGTTGAGTCTGGGGTTCAGTTGGTCGGCGCGGGCCAGTGCCGCCTCGAGCACGTCCCGAGCCGAAACCTGCCGGGTCCGAATCAGCTCGGCGAGGCCGAGCCCGTCGTGGCGGTGATACTCATCAAAGGGCATGGTGTCTCGGCAACGGGATTAGAACCGGATCACGAAATCCACGTAGGGAACCCCGGGAAAGACGCCCCCGTCAGTCGAATTGAGGAACCCTAACGACACCGACATCTTTTCGCCGAGGATCCGAAGCCCATAGCTCAGGACGGCGTCGCCGCCCTCGGTCGAGACGTAGTTTTCGGTAACCAGTTTGAGCCGCCTGGCGATCCGGGTCTCGCCTCCGAACATCAGGAGCGGGTTGTCGGCAAAGTCACCCGCCGCAAACGGCATGACGGCGGCGAGGGTCAGGGCGTGGTCTTTGGACCCGAAGGTACCGACGCCATAGAGGGCGCCCAGTCCGCTTCGGTCGCTCCCGCCGAGGTCGTCGAGGAAGCCGCCGACCGACCCGACCAGACCTCCCACGGCAAACTGGGCGTACTTCCCGGCCCGCACCCCGACCTTGGCCGTCAGGAAGAAGATATTGTCGCTGAAATCGTCGGAGGGGAAGATCGAAAATCCGCCGCCGATCTGAGCGTTGCCGCCGACTCCGTAGGCGCCGCTCAGGAAGAAGACATAGGTACTCGAAAAATCGCCCTCGCCTTGCGGCAGGCTCCTGGCGGTGGGCCCAAAGAAGAGCCGGGTCGGGTTGGGGTCGTCGAACCAAAGTTGTCCGCCCTTGAACGCCCGGCTGGATACTTCCTTGATATCCCGGAGATCGGCCCGGCGGATCGAGACGATCCCACCCCCGGTTTCGAACCGGACCGGGTCGCCGGTGACGTCAACGAACCGGCCCACCAAACTCGAGCCGTCGGCCAACCGGACCACCTGGACCGCACTGCTGTCGGGCACCCGGAGAAACCGCTGGCCCTTGAACTGCGCCACGATCGGTGACGCCGTACCCCCCAGCAGCGCGAGAGCCGCCAAAATACTCAACACTGGACGTTTCACTGAATCGTTCCCTGGTCAATTTGAGGTGGCAACATAGCGGCTGAGCGTGACCTGGGTGTGACGCGACTCAACGCTCGTGGCCCAGGTCGCCCCGGAACGGCCCCCGGCCCGGGAGCTGCCGGCCGGCCGGCTCGGGATTGGGATAGAGCCGGGTCGCGTCGGCCCCCCGGTAGAGGAAGCCGTTCTGCATGACCGACTCGATCTTCCGGGTGTTCTTGATATCCTCGAGCGGGTTGGCGTTCAGAATGACCAGGTCGGCCAGCTTGCCCGGCTCGATCGAGCCAATTTGGGTATCGAGGCCGAGATACTTGGCGCCATTGATGGTCGCGATGGCGATGATTTCCGCCGGGGTGAATCCACCTCGGCTCATCAGCTCCATTTCCCAATGTTTGTCGAGCCCGTGCATCTGGCCGTGGCCGCTGACCTGAATCGACACCCCCGCCGCCGCCAACTTCCGGAGTTCCTCGGCCATCGACACGGCGTAGATATCGTCGCCGAAATACCGGGTGGGCCGGCGGAAGGTGATCAGGTAGTCCTTCGGGAAAAAGGTCAGGAGCTTCGGGTCGTCCCAGAGTCGCTCGTCTTGGTGAAAAGCCGTTTCTCCCGCGGGGCCGTTGTACGAGACGATCAAGGTTGGGGTATTGCCCGCGGTGGTGGCGGCCCAGAGCCGGCGCACATCATCGTAGAGTGGGGTCAGCCCCACGGTATGTTCGAGGCCCGATACACCGTCCATCAGCATGGTCCAGTTCATCTGAAAATCGACCGCCGTCTCAGCGACGACGTTCACGCCCATCCGGCGGGCCGCGTCGTACATCTGCATCCGGGCCGATCGATTGAACTGGACGTAGTCCTTGAGGGCCGTGGCGCCGTACGATTTGTTGAACCCGACCACTTCGTCGGCGTCGGCCTGCGAGGTGATGGGCCGGAACAACTTGGGCCGGTAGTTCCGGAGACCGTAGATCGGCTGTCCCACCGTGAGGAGCCGGGCCCCGCGGATTTCGCCCTTCCGCTGGAGGTCGATCACCAGGTGGTCTTTGACGTGGTTGCCGTAGACCTCGTAGAGCGTCGTGGTGCCGTAGGCCAAGTTGGCTACCAGGCCGAGTTGGTCTTGTTCGACCACGTTGAGGGACGACAAGTCCATGTTGTAGTGCCCATGGGCGTCGATCATGCCGGGCATGACGGTCTTCCCCGCCAGATCGATAATCTGAGCACCCGCCGGGGGCGTCAGACCGACACCGACTGCTTCGATCTTGTTCCGGTTCACGATGATGGTGGCCCGGTCGAGGACCCGGCGGGCGGGGTCGACCGTAATGACGCGGGCGTTCATCAATGCGATGACGCCGGCCGGCGCGGCAACCTCGTACTCGACCGACAGATCGGTTTTCCGGACAGAGGCCGAACCAGCCAGGACGTCCGTCAGGTCTTTTTCGTAGAATTCCGGACCGCGAGTCCAGGTCAGGCCCTTGCTGTCCGCCGTCCACTCGAGATAATCACCATCCTCGGCGTTGATGCGGTAGGCAACGCCCTGCTTATCGTACGGACTGACCGTGACCATCTTGCCGGCAAACGCCGCCGGAATCACATAGCTCCTGAGATATTCCTGCACGGCGATCCACCGTCCATCCGGGGACAGGACCGCCCGGACCGCGTGCGGAAAGGCATAGAGGGTCCGCCGATCGAACCCGTCGGACCGGATCGAGCGGAGAAACATCGTGTCCCGGACCATCTCGGTGAAGAAGAGGGTCGAGCCATCGGGCGAGAAACTGATGGCGGGTGGACGGCGAGAGGCGTGGGGGTAGCTGGGCTTCCACTGGAGCGTGGTTACTTCGCGCTCTTTCCGGTCGGAACCGAACACCATGAGACCGAAGTCGGTCTGATCGGCGAGGTCGACGCCGCGGTGCACGTCATCACCACCGCGGAGGTAGGCCAGAGTCCGGCCATCCTGTGACAACCGAAGCGAGCCGTACTGGACCGGTTTGGTCGTCAATCTGACCGGCGGTGGGCGGCGAGCGGCCGGCACGAGCGATTGCGACCACACCGCGCCCAGGCTGTCATCGGCCCAGGAGGCGTAATACAGGGTCCGAGTGGCCGGGTCGTAGACCGGACTCGACTCGAAGGCCCGGCTCTGGGTCAGATTGACCGGCGCGGCGCTCTTGAGGTAGATGTCGCCTAACGCTTCGTACAGGATGCCTTGGTCGGTCCGCCGGCCAAAGCGGTGTGAGGTGCTCCGGCTCTTCCCGTCGCCGGCCAGGGCCACCGGAAACCGGATCGTCTCGGCCAGCACCCGGCTGACCGGGGCCCGGAACGGAATCTCCCGGACCGCGCCCGACGCGACGGGCACCGCATGCAATTTGCCGCCGAAGAACACCACGATTTCCTGGCTGTTCGGGGTCCACGCCATGTTGGGGTAGATCCCGAAGGTGCTACCGGCCCCGGATTCCTGTCGGTCCCGGTCGAGATTCGGGATCAGGACTCGTTCCCGTTGGGTCGCCAGTTCGTGGAGGACCAAGACGGTTCGTTTGTCGTCGCGGTGCACGTAGGCGAGCCATTCGCCGTTCGGCGACAACTGGGGATCGGCTGCGCCACCCGGGCGTTCGATGTACGTGGCGAGTTCGCCGGTCTTCAGATCGTAGGTCCGGATCCGGAACCCGGACTGATAGATCGGGCCGCCGGGCTCGGAGAAGTAGACCTTGCCGTTGGACGGATGTTCGTTGAAATGAGTGGCGGCGCCGAAGACGCCGTTCTTGACGATCTCGGTCGCGGAGCCGTAGGCATCGATCCGGTTTCCGGCAAACCGGGCGCCCAGATCCATCGTGCTCAGATATACGGCCCGGCCGTCGCGAGACCAAGAGCCCTGAAAGGCCCGATGGTCGAACTTCGAATACTTGGCCACCGAGTCCGTGCCGCGGTAGAGCACCCAGACCTCTTCCCGCCCGCTCCGGTCCGATGTGAAGAGGATCCGGGTTCCGTCGGGACTGTACCGCGGCAGGTGATCATACGACCGTCCCCGGGTCAGCGGCACCGCGGTCCCACCGGCAAACGGCATCTCATACAACGTGCCCAAGAGATCGAAGACGACCTTTTGCCCGTCGGGCGACACGTCGACGGACAGCCACGTGCCCTCGGTGGCGGTAAAGTCGAGCCGTTTGGTCGGTCCGCGAACCGAGTCCACATTGAAGGGCTGGGCGGCCTGCAGCAGCAACAGCAACGATGCAATCATCGGTTACTCGATCCTGGCGATACCGGGTTGAACCAGCGGAAAGCGCTTGAACACGGCCGGGTCGTGACCGGGGACCACGAGCCGCGCCCCGCCGGCAATCGTGACCATCCGGGACTGGGCCGCGAGATTGGAGACCGTGTCCCAGGTGGCGGCGATCGGCCGACGACGCTCGAGGTTTTCATACAGATAGAGATTGTCGGAGGCGATCACCGCCGTGCCCGACTTGACCGGCACGCTGACATACTGCGATTCCTTGGTATGGCGGCCGCCGACATACGCCCGGACGCCGGGCGCGATCATTTGGCCATCCCCATCCACGAGTTTGAGCCGGCCGGCCGCCGCAATTCGGCCAAACATGTCGACATCGGAGGCAAAGACCCCGGTGCGCGGTAAGTTGGCCGGCACCCGATAGTGCTCGTATTCCGCCCGTTGAACCCAGACCCGGGCCTTCGGGAAGAGATCGGCGCCGTCGGCGTGATCCCAGTGCATGTGGGAAATGACGATGTCGGTGACGTCCTCCGGCTTGATGCCGAGCTTGGCCACGGCCACGGACGGGTTCACGAAATCAGCCACGTTGGCTTTCCACGAGTCCAGAAACTCCTGGCGGTAAAAGCCCGCGTCGACCAATATGATCCGGCCTTCGCCCTTGATGACCCAGATCATCATCGATCCGTCGATCTTCCGGGCCGGGTCGGCTCCGAGAATCAGGTTGTTGGCGCCGAATCCAACCAACCGGGCATACTCGACCGCGTACACTTCGTAGGTTGGTGCGGGCGCCGAGCCCAGCACCATGGCCGCGATGATCGACCAGAACCGGATCATGGTGCGCTCTCCGCCCGGTGTACCGACAGAAACTCGGCCAGCACCTCGTTGAAGGTATCGGGATCTTCCATGGGCAAGCCGTGGTGCGCGTCCGGGACGACCACCATCTTCGCGTTAGGCATCAACCGGACGTACTCCTCTTTGCGTTCGGGCGGGGTGTAGTCGAGTTCCGAGGCCACCACCAGGGTCGGGACCCGGATGGCCCCGATCCGGGGGGTGACCCGCCACCCGATCAGGGCGCGGAGCGCGGCGAGATAGCCGTCGCGATCGTTGGTGAGGAATCGCTCGAGGAACCGGGCCCGGTCGGGACCCTGATCGGGATTCGGAAAGAGCCGCGGCGCCAGCACCTCGCCCATCTTCCGAAGGCCCAGCCACCGGACGATCGCCACCCGGCTCCAGAGCGCCACCTTCTCGGTCAGGTTCCGGGGGACCAACTCGGGTCCGCTGTTGACGATGGTCAGGGTCCGGATCAAGTCCGGAGCGTCGACGGCGAGTTGAAAGGCGATCATCCCGCCCATCGAAAGGCCGACGACATGGACCGGGCCACCCACCACCCGGCGAATCAGTTCGGCGCTATGCCGCCCGAACTGCGCCAGCGAATAGGGGCCGGGGGGCTTGGATGATTGGCCGTGCCCACAGACATCATGGATCAGAACCCGGTAGGATGATTCGAAGGCGCGGCGCTGGGGTTCCCAGTCCCGAGTGGCGCCACCGAGACCGTGGAGGAAGAGGATCGGCTCGCCGGCGCCGTGATCTTCGTAGTAGAGGGAAACGTCGGACAGGTCGAGCCGCGCCACGGGGGCATTTCGCTGGAGTCGACCCTCAGTATATCACCGACTGAGTTATCGATCCACCGTCAGAAAGACGTTACCCCCCCGGCGATTGCAGCTAGAGCGGAGTTCCGGATTTCGCCGGCCTCCCATCAGCCCGGAGACCGATTGGCACAAGATGCCGTCCGTCAGCCGGACTTGGATCGTTTGGACGCTGCGCAGGTTTCGGCGGTTGACCCTGGTCGATGACCACCGGATCCGGTAGTTCGCCCCCTGCATGACCGCCCGCCCGTCTCCCGAGAGATAGGGCCCGACGCCGGCCGGCACCCTCCCGAGCGGGGCGGTTCTCGGCCAGGACCCCGATGATTCACTGTACTGGAAGGCGCCGAGCCGGAGGGTTCGGATGTTGGCCACGATCTCGGCGGCAACCGCCTTTTGGCGGAGGTTCTGGTACTTGGGAAGCGCGATCGACGCGAGCAGCCCGATGATCGACAGCGTCGTCAACAACTCGACCAGCGTAAAACCCCGGCGGTTCATCGGCTCCCGCTTTCAATGGTCGCGTCCCGGTCCGGGGCGACGGTCATCACGAGCGAACGGCCCCCGATGGTCGACAGGAGCTGGTAGCTGCCGGCCCCGGTGTCCAGCATCGACACCGATGGGAACGAGCCCTCGATATCGCTCAGGGACGAAGGCAACCGGCCGTGCTCCTGCTGATACAGGTCGACGAGCAGCGAGGTGGCCATCAGCACCTGCTCGGCCGATGCCTCCGTGGCCGGAGCCTCCGGGGGGCCGAACGTCGAGTAGAGCCAGGCCGGCTTGGTCACGGTCAGATAGATGGCCGCCGTCAGACACACCACGATGATCGCAGGCTGACGGTACCGCTTCCAGGCTGGAATCGGCGGAGGAACGAGCGTGGCCGGCTTGGCCGCCTCGTGTTCGACGAGTTTGTCGTAGGCCGTGGCCAGTTCCTGCTTGCCATCAGCCGAACCAGGGTCGGCGGCCGAGGCCCCGGGGTTGCTTGGGGACACCGGCCGCCCGATGGCAAAGGACGTCGTCACGGCGTCGAGGGCGCTTTGGAGCTCCTGCCGATTGTTGTCGGGACGATCGCCCATTGAATCCCCGCCGAAAGGACCGGTGTGCCTGACCTCCCGGTAGGTATCGGCCGCGGCGGAGAGAGCTTGAGATTGGGCCTGCGCTGGTCCTCGCCGGCGCGGCACCGGGCCGGGCAACAAGGACTCCGAACAGGAGCAGGACGGAACGGCGCCTGACATGACCCCGGCGAATAGAGATTTGGCCCGCTTCCAGGCTATCGTTGAACATGGCCGATGAAGCCGCGCTCAACCACATCCTGACCACTCCCACCGACGCGCTGGTGGCCACGCTCCGGAAACTCCCCGGGGACATCGTCGTCCTCGGCGCCGGCGGCAAGATGGGCCCGAGTCTCGTTGGCCTTCTCTGCCGGGCGAGTGCGGCCGCTGGGTCAACGAGGCGGGTGACCGCCGTGGCCCGGTTCTCCGATCCGGCCGCCCGGACCCTGACCGAGGCGGCGGGGGCCACCGTTTGCCCGATTGATCTGTTCGAACCCGGCGCCGTCGAGCGCCTGCCCGATGCGCCTAACGTTATCTACATGGTAGGCCAGAAGTTCGGCACCGGCCAGGACGCCGGCCGGACCTGGGCGGTCAACGCCTACCTGCCCGGCCTGGTGGCGGCCCGGTACGCCGGCTCCCGGATCGCCGTGTTCTCGACCGGCAATGTCTACCCCTTCTGGCCCGCATCGTCGGCGGGGCCCACCGAAATCGACCCCACCGATCCAGTCGGCGAATACGCCCAATCCGCGCTCGGCCGGGAGCGGATTTTCTCGTTCTTTTCGGAGCGGAATCAGACTCGGGTGGCGATTCTCCGGGTCAATTACGCGATCGAGCCACGCTATGGTGTGATCCGGGACATTGCCGATCGAGTCCGGGCCCGGGAGCCGGTCGACCTTCGGATGGGCCAGGTCAACGTGATCTGGCAGCGAGACGCCAATGCGATCGCGATCCAATCCCTGGCGCACGCCGCCGTCCCGCCTTGCGTCGTGAACGTCACCGGGCGTCCGGCCGTGTCGGTTCGGGCGATCGCCGAGGCGTTTGGCCGGCGCTGGGGCCTTGATCCGGTGTTCAGCGGCACGCCGCAACCGACGGCGTTACTGTCGAACGCCGAGAAATCCGACCGGCACTTCGGGCCAGCGGCTACCAGCCTCGATCAGATGATCGACCACGTGGCCACCTGGATCGAAGCCGGCGGACGCTCGCTGGCCAAGCCGACCCACTATGCCGAACGGGAAGGAAGATTCTAGGTGACGGTGCGATCGTTGCTCGGGGCCGGCGGGGTCATCCCGGCGCATCCGCTCGCCTTGACCCGAGCCCGGCGCCTCGACGAGCGCCGGCAACGGGCGCTGACCCGGTACTACCTGGATGCCGGCGCGGCAGGCATCGCGATTGGGGTGCATACGACCCAATTCGCGATCCGGACAGCTGGTCTTTATCGGCCGGTACTCGCGTTGGGCATCGAAACGATCCGGGCCGCCTCGCGGCGGACCGTGGCGATCGCGGGGGTCGTCGGGGCCACGGGCCAGGCGGTCCGGGAGGCACAACTGGCCGCCGATCTCGGGTATGACGCGGCGCTCTTGTCGTTAGGCGGCCTTGCCACGTGGTCCGACAGCCGACTCCTCGATCACGCCCGTGAGGTGGCCCGGATCGTACCGGTGATGGGGTTCTATCTGCAGCCCGCGGTCGGGGGGCGGCCGTTGAGCTATGGGTTCTGGCGGCGGTTCGTCGAGATCGAGAACGTGGTGGCGATCAAGGTGGCGCCGTTCAACCGGTATCAGACCATCGACGTGCTCCGCGCGGTGGCCGAGTCCGGACGGGCGGGAGACATTGCCCTCTACACCGGAAACGACGACGCCATCGTCGCCGATCTCACCACCAGCTATCGGTTCGGGGCGACCACGGTGCGGTTCGTCGGCGGGTTACTCGGCCATTGGGCGTTCTGGACCAAGCGAGCGGTCGAGCTGGTTCGGCGCTGCCAAGCTTCGGGCCGCCGCCCGGTGTCACGGGCGCTCCTGACCCGTGGCGCGGAGACGACCGACGCCAATGCCGCCGTGTTCGACGCCGCCAATCGGTTTCGCGGGTGCATTCCGGGCATCCATGAAGTCTTGAGGCGCCAGGGCCTGCTCGGCGGGCGGTGGTGCCTTGATCCGGCGGAATCACTGTCGGCGGGGCAGGCGGGGGAGATCTCCAGGGTCTGCACGGCCTACCCGCATCTAACGGACGACACCTTCGTCCGGGACCGGCTCGACCGGTGGCTCAGGGCGTGAGTCCGACCTTCTCGAGAATACCCTGGTACCGCGGATCGGCCCGGAGGGCGTCGAACTCCGGCCGCACCGGAAGGACGATCATGGCCCAGGCCCGCTCAGCGACCGCCAGGTCAAGCTCGGCGAACGCCCGGTCGAAGTCATCGAGCCCCGCGTAGATCATGGCGAGTCCATAGTGGGTCACGTAGCGCCCCGCCTTGGCCGCGGCCATGAGCCGGCCGAGTTCGGCCCTTGCCCGGTCCCGTTGACCGCACTTCGCATAGGCGTAGCCGAGTAGCCCCCGCACGGTCACTGCCAGCTGTTCGGGGCCAGTCGTCAGCGCCTTCAACGCCTCCTGGCACCGGCCCATCGCCAATTGGGTTTGAGCAGAAACCATCGGACCCTGGAAGTAGCCCGGCTCGAGTTCCAAGAGCCGGGCCACCTGGCCAAGTGACTCATCGTAGCGGCGGGCATAGAAGTACATGTCCGCGAGCCGGATGGTGTGGACGAGCACCAGCGGTTCGAGCCGCTGGGCCTCCTTGAACTGATCGAGGGCGCGGTCAAGCTGGCCGGTCGCGAGGAAGTACCACCCGTAGTACAAGCGGGCCGGCGCGTGGCGGGGGCTCGTCGCGAGGGCCTGCTCGAGGTGCCGCCGCGCGGCCGGCCAGTCCCAGTCATAGAACACCGAAATGAAGCCTTGGGCCGTCTGCGCCTCCACCAACGTGCTGTCCAACGCCAGGGCACGGCGCACCGCGGCCTTCGCCTGAGGGAAGACGTCATGCGCCGGGTAGCCCCCAAAAACCGCCGACTGGGCATAGGCTTCCGCCAACCCCGCGAACGCCTCCGCGTACGACGAGTCTTGGGCGATGGCGCGGGTAAAGTAGTCGCGGGCCTTTGCCAGGCTCGCAAGGTCGCGCTTGGCGAAGAAGAACCGGCCTTGGAGGTAGAAATCGTGGGCCTCCGGACTCATCGTCGGCCGTCTCGACGGGCCCGATGATGCGTTCGCAAGCGAGAGCCGCAAGCCCCGGACGATGGAACGGGTAATCGAGTCTTGGACCGCGAAAACGTCCGGGTCCTCCGGATCGGGCTCGAAATTGTCGGACCAGAGTTCCTTGCCGGTCATGACGTCGATCAGTTCGGCCGTCACCCGGCGCCGGTTCCCGGCCCGGCGAACCGTTCCCTCGACAACATACCGGACGCTCAGCCGGCGACCGATTTCGCGCGGATCGAGGCCCTTCCCCTTGAAGCTGAACGCGGAGGTCCGAGCCACCACACTCAGGCCCGCGACCTTCCCCAGCGCCGTGGTCAACTCATCCGCCACGCCGTCGCTGAAAGGCTCGTTGGTCGAATCGCCGCCAACGTTTGCGAACGCCAGCACCGCAATCGACGGGACCGAATCGGCCGGCGACGATCCGGTGACCAGCCCCTGCCCTCCATTTCGGAGTGCCACCCCGATCAGGAGCAGCCCGGCCACCACGCCGGCCCCGATCGTGGCCGCTCGCCGGAGCGGGAGCCGTCCGGTGACGCCCTCGGCTAACGCCGCCATGAACGCCGATGCCGTGGGGTACCGATCGGCCGGCGCCTTTGCCAGTGCCTTGAAGACCGCCCGTTCGACGCCGGCGGGGAGCTCCCGCCGAATGGTCCGGAGCGGCGGCACCGGATCCAGCGAGTGACGGGCCAAGAGTTCTCGGGCGGTCCGACCCTGAAAGGGCGGGTGCCCGGCGAGCATCTCGTACAACACGCAACCCAACGCGTAGATATCCGCTCGCCCGTCGATGATCCGGTCCGCGGCGGCCTGCTCCGGGCTCATGTAGGACGGCGTCCCCACGGCCAACCCGGTTTCGGTCAGGTTCTCCTCGCCGGCATCCATCAAGGCTTTGGCGATCCCGAAGTCGGTCACCAGGGCGTGGCCCGCCTCGCCGGCCCCGGCCGAGATCAAGATGTTTTCCGGTTTGATGTCCCGGTGGACGAAACCCTGGCGGTGGGCATACTCGAGCGCGTCGGCCACTTCGCGGGTGATCTGAAGCGCCTGGTCGAGTCCGAGTTGCGGCTCCCGGGTCAGCCAATCGCGGAGCGAAGCGCCCTCGAGGTAGGGCATCACGTAGTAGAGGAAGGCCCCCGCCTCGCCGGAGTCGAGCAAGGGGACGATGTGAGAGTGCTGGAGCCGGGCCGCCGTCCGGATTTCCCGGAGAAACCGTTCGGCGCCGAGGGTCATGGCCACGTCGGGCCGAAGCACCTTCAGGGCGACCTGGCGGCCGTGCTTCAGATCCTCCGCCAGGTACACCGTTGCCGCGCCGCCCCGGCCGAGTTCGCGCTCGATCCGGTACCGATCGGCAAACCCGGCTTGGAGTTCAGAGAAGTCCATCGGTCAGCAGCCCTGCGCCGGCGGCTGTACCGGCGGGGTCAGGAGCGCTCGGAATCGGGGGTCGGCGGTAATCGGAGCAAACGGCGGGTCGCAGCGAAGGTGGAGCTGATAGTGGAGATCCCCTTGCCGCTCGTATCGCCCGAGCCACCGCACGGCCCCGTCGGCGTCACCGAGCGCGGCGTAGCCCTGCGCGAGATAGACCGCGGTGTGGAGCCCCACCGGCTGGTAGCCGATGGCGAGCGAGTCGGCCTGACGAAGGACGGCCCGAGCATCGGAACGCCGGCCCGCGCGCGCGTCGACCAATGCGCTGCCGGCCAGGGCATTGACGACTTCGACGTCGCTGCTGACCCGCCGCGAGGCGTCGAAGTCGGCCGCAGCCTTGGTGAAGTTTCCGCGTTCGACCGCGACATATCCCGCCGTGGTTCGGCCGAGGAGATAACTCGGATCGAGCATGACCGCGCTATCGGCCCAGATCGCCGCGCTGTCGTATTGGTGCCGCCAGTAGTGGCCGAGGGCGAGAAAGGCGATGCCCTGGGTGTACGAGGGATTCAGGCGCACCGAACGCCGCCATGCCTCGAGGGCGTCGGTCAGGTCCCCGGTTTCAGCCAAGGCCCGGGCCAAGAAATGCCAGGCAACGGCCTGGGTCGAATCGAGTCGGATGGACTCCCGAATCGACCGGAGCGACGGCCCGGCATCGGTCGGATCGACGCGAAGGTTGAGGATACCCCGGGTGAGCCACGCATCGGCGTTACTCTCGTCGATCGCGACCGCTCGGTCGACCGCCGCCAGGGCCCGTTCCAGCAGGCGTTCGTTCGGCACGCCCGGCACCGCGAACTGCCGCTCTTCGGCACGGATATAGGCTTTGGCCAGTGCGTTCCAGGCGGGCGCGGAGGTGGAATCGAGTCGGATGGCCGCGTTGAACGCCGTGATCGCCTCGACGATGCCGCCCGGGGTCCGCCGATCGTAGGCCCGGACGCCTTGACGGTAGAGCGTCATGAGCTCGGAATCAGGGGTCCGGGGCCCGGTGCCCCGGGTCTGTGACCCGATCATCCACGCACCGATTCCCACGGCGGCCGCCAACCCCACAGCCAACCCGGCCCGGCGGAATCCGAGGCGGCGCGGCGCGAGTGGTTGGGGCCGGTGGAGCGCGGTCAGGAACGCGGCCACGTCGGGGAAACGATCCGCCGGCACGCGCTCCAATGCCTTAAGAACCGCCTGCTCAACCGCAGGCGTCACGGTCGGCCGCACGCGCAACAGGGAGCGAGCCGGCTCGGCCAGACGGCGGGCCATGGTGGCCTGGGCCGTCGGACCCCGGAACGGTGGCTCCCCCGCCAACATCTCGTACAGTATTGTGGCCAGGCTGTACTGGTCGGTTCGGGCGTCGACGGGGCCAGCCAATCCCTGCTCCGGGCTCATGTAGGCGGGAGTGCCGATGGCAAGCCCGGTGCTGGTCAGGCGTTGGCCCTCCGTCTCGGTCAGCGCTTTGGCAATCCCGAAGTCGACGACGTAAACGTTCCCGTCCGCGAGGAGCACGTTTTCCGGCTTGATGTCGCGATGGACGATGCCCTGCCGGTGGGCCGCCTCGAGCGCACTGCCCACGGCATCGGTGATCCGCAATGCTTCGTCGATCGGCAGCTGCTGTTCGCGGGCGAGCCGGCTCCGAAGCGACTCACCGGCGAGATACGTCATCGCATACCAGGGCAACGCCATCCCGTCGGCGTCACGGACTACGCCGGAATCGAGAATCGGCACGATGTTGGGGTGCTGCAGTTGGGCGGTGAGCCGGACCTCGCGGATGAAGCGGTCCACGCCGATGGCCCCGGCCAACTCCGGCATCAGGACCTTGATGGCAACCGGCCGCTCGTGGCGGAGATCCCGGGCCAGCCAGACGGTGGCCATACCGCCCCGGCCGAGCTCTCGCTCGACGGCGTACCGATCGGCGATCAGCGTGCCGAGCACTACTTCGGGGCAACCGTGAAGTGGGTGACGTTCCGGCCCTCAATGGCGGCCCGCTCGGCCGCCGAGCACCGGAGCAACTCCAGCTTGGCCACGCTGCTCTCGGGAATCCGAAGCGGCATTCCGGTACCGAAGCAGAATCGCGGGGCGCCGATCGTGGCCACCAAGTGATCGATGTCATCCATCGGCGGACCCCAAAGCCAGCAGATATCCCACAGCACCCGAGCGGCCTCGCCGGGCGTCGAACCGAAGTGAACCTGCTCGATGAAGTCGCGGTCGGCGTGGGTCACGATCAACCGGACCTTCGGGTCCAACCGAAGCAACCCCCGCACCTCCGCGGGTGTGAGATCCGGAACGTGGTCGTGCGGATGGCGCTGGCGGCCATCCTCCAGTTTGACAGCCATCATGATCGGAAGCCCGACCTCCGCGGCCCGCGACGCGACCGCCGCCATCTCGGCACCCAGCGGGTTGATGCCGAGGAAGGTCGTGTCGACCCGCACCGCCGGTGCCCGGGTCGTCGCCTCGTCCAACACGGCTTCCCAATTGGCGAGGGCCGGGTGCACCGACGGGACCGCCCGCAAAGCCGGCTGGTTCTCGGCGACCCGGTAGAGCATGGCGTTCCCTTCGGTCGGGTCGCGCCAAAACATGGCCGGGAGGTTCGAGACCCAGGCCTGGTCGATCCCGGTTCGCTTCATCGCCTCGAGCAACAGCGCCGGCGATCCGCCTTCGACCTTCCGGAACGGGTAGTGCCCGAGGAACGCATTGACGTCGATTCGCATCACGCCGCTCCGAACGCGCCTGGGGGGAAGATTCCGGCCGCATTCCGCCAGGCGATCTTCTCGACCGCATCGGCGGGTAGCAGGTGTTCGAGATACCTGAGCTTGGCCCAGCCGGTGCAGAGGGTCAAATCCGCGCCCCAGATCATCCGGTCGACCCCGATCCGATCGACGCAGGCCTCGAGCATTCCGCCGTCGACGCCGCTCCCGGAAAGATCAACGAACACATTCGGCTGACGCCGGGCGACATGGAGCGAGTGGAGCCAATCGCCGCCGCCACCGATATGGGCGAGCAGAAACGGAACCGCCGGATGGCGTTTGGCCAAGACACAGAGTTCGGCGGCATCGGACGCCTCTTGCCCGGGCCACTCCCGGCGCCGATTCTGCCAGATGTGGTGCAGGACCGGCACGCCGCCCTGCCGCGCCCGCTCCACCACCGGGTCGAGCAACGGATCGGTGCAGCGGCGACTGGCCGCCAGCTTGACCCCGATCATGCCGACGGCCAGACACCGGTCGACTTCGCCTAACGCGTGGTCCGTGAAGTTCGGATTGACCGCTACGTAGCCTTTGATCCGGTCCGGGTGGGCCAGGATCAGTTCGAGCAAAGCGTCGTTCGCCACCGTCAGGTCGGCCGGCGAGGAGAAGTAGGTCGGCGAGGTCCGGCCCCAGGAGCCCAAGATCGACGCGACGTGCCACCGGACCCCGATCCGGTTCCCGGCTTCGAGCCGGCTCGCGTTCCGCTCGGCCCAATCCGGCCGGCTGCTGGCGGGATGGTAGAAGTGGGCATGGGCGTCGATCAGCATCAGGCCTCGATTTCCGAGAGAACCTCCGACACCACGGCCAGGCACCGGGCATTGTCGGCCAGGTCATGGCCTAACGAAACGAAATTATAGCCGGTCCGTTTGAACAGTACGCCCCGGCGCGCTGCCCCACGGGCCACCCGGGCCCCCACGCCCTCGTCCGGAAACCGGAGGTGACACATCTCCGGAACCCCGGCCACCCCGGTCACCAACCCGGGATACCGCGCCGCGATCGCCCCAAGCCCAGCGTAGAAGGCGCCCCCCACCCGGCCAAGGTGCTCCGGAACCCGAAGCCGGACGGTGGCATCGACCGCGGCGTGGGCTGCCGCCAATGCCACGAACTCGGTGGCGAGGGTGGACGAGATCCAGGTCCGGGTGGCGACGTCCATGAACCGGCGGTTTCCGCCCACCGCGCCGAGCGGAAAGCCGTTGCCGAGCGCTTTCCCATAGACGACCAAGTCGGGCCGGACGCCATAGCGTTCGACCGCGCCTCCCACCGCGAGGCGGAATCCGGTTTTGATTTCATCGAAGACCAAAGCGGCGCCCACCCGCTCCGTTTCGGTCCTGAGAAGCCGAAGCCACTCGAGGGACGGAGGCCCGTCCACGACCGGCTCGACGATGACGAGAGCCAACCCATCGCCCACCTCCCGAAACGCACGCAGGGTTCCATCGCAATCATTGAACGGCACGGCTCCGTAGAGCGCCGCAATGGCCTTCGGGACGCCCGGCTCGGCGGCGGCCAAATCGAGCCAGCCGTGATAGCCGCAACCCAGCACCCGGTCGCGTCCGGTGGCGGCGCGGGCAATTCGCACCGCGGCCGCCACGGCTTCGGCGCCGGTCTTGAGGAACCGGACCTGTTCGACCCAGGGCAAGAGCGCCGCCAACCGCGCCGCCAACCGCTCCTCCTCGACCGGCGCCAGCGACCCGATCACGCCCCGGGCGATCGCCTCGCGGGCGGCGTCCGCCACCGCCGGATGCCCGTATCCGAGTGTCACGGCGCCTAACGCCATCACGTAGTCGAGGTACTCGCGCCCCTCGGCGTCAAAGAGCCGCGCCCCCGCGCTCCGAACCATCCTCGTCGGAAGCCCCGCGAGGTCGCCCGGTCCAAACAAGGACTCGGGTCGCTTGCTGCCGGTCGAGGTTCCGCCCGGGATCGTCATCCAAGCAACGTGAGCGAGCCCCACTGACGGGGGTCCCGGCGATCGCCCCGGAGGTAGATCCAGCCGTTCCCGCCGCCCCACGCCAGCTGCCCGGCCCGCCGAATCCGCCCCGGTCGGGCCTCGTTGACGGCCACGTCGAACAGCACCGCGCTCTGGCCCGACGTTTGGCCGAGCTCCGGACAGGGCAACCTGGCCGTGAGCGAATACCCCAACTCGAGCCAGGCCGAGCCTCCCCGGATCTCGGCCGCCATCGCCTGGTCTTTCTCGTCGATGGCCCGGACCAGAATGCCTCCAGCCTCGTCGGGACGAATCACGAAGGCTCGCGGTTCGCCCGCGTCGCCCACTTGGTAGTAGACCTGAATCCCGTCGGAGTGGATATCATCGGGCTCGTTGTCGAGCCGAAGCGGCGCCGTACCCGCCGGGGAAACCACCACCTCGGGTTTCTGGACCTGCGCCGCGAGGTAAAGGTGGCCGACGTCCCAATTCACGAACGCGGTCGCGGAGAAATCGTCGGGGCCCGCGTACGGTTCCTCGCTTCGGTAGTAGTGTCCTTCGTCGGCCATCTCGAGCGGCGCCCGGTCGTCGAATCCATCGAGCGAACCGTCGAGGGCCGGAGGATGGTCTACCCGGAGCGCCCGCCCCTCGGTCCGGATCGGCCGCTCGCTCAGCAACGCCTTTCGTACCAACGGCGCCGCCCGCGCCCCGCCTAACGACACCTGCCCGTCCGGCGTCACCACGGTGGCCGCCCCCTGCCCCAATCGCACCTCCACGCTCCCGTCCGCCGAGTGGCGAGAAACCACGACACAGTCGGACTGGACCACCACGCTGCCGACCCCGCCGGTCAGATCGAGCACCGCCGCCAGTCGGCGAAGTGGCCCGGAGCGGACGAGATAGAACGGACGCTCCGGGTCCCCCGGCCGCCCAAGGCCGGTGGCACGGATGACGGTGCCGCCCACCAAGTGGAGGCGCAGCGCGCCTTGCCCTTTCCGGGCCGCGAGGACCACGTCACCACCGTCGGGCACGAATTGCTCGGCGCCCTTGGCGAACTCGTGGTCGAGCACGGTCGGCTCCCACCGGCCCGCCGTTTCGACGACGACCTCGCCGTCCAGGTGCCACGGCAAGTCGAACCCCGGATCGCCGTCGACCAGGTCGAGGATCCAATCGGGCCCGGTGACGACGGTCCGCTTGAACGTGGAAAATTCACCCACGACCCAGGCCCAGTCGCCGGATTCAGCGAACGCCGAACACCGGGCGTCTTCCATTGCTTGCGACCGGCCGGCCGGCATCGGAGCGTTGTGGGCGAGGGTCGACCGGTACCAGAACAAATCGCGCGAGACGTAGGAGCCGGCGCCGGGATCGGCCAGCCAATGGACGCCGTCGGCATGGAGTGTCAGCTGAAGGCGATCGGGATGCCCGTGGCCGCCGCCGTACCCGCCGCACTCGAGACCCAGATACCGGTTGCCCCGCCGGAGTACCGCTACCCCCTGGGTCACTAGCAGGTCGCTGTTCCAGGCGAACGGTTCTGCTTCGGGCAACGACTCGGCCATGGCGAACAGCATCCACCAGGAAAGGTCGGCGCGGGTCGTCGTGGTGCGGGCGGGTTCACCGGCATCGTGGAGATACGCGTCGTAGGTCAGTTCGCCCTTGGCCGGTTGGCGATAGAGCGCGGCCAGCCATGCGGCCAGGTCGTCCGGAGCGTCGTCGCCCAGCCGGGCCAGCGCCCACTCCCACACTTCGAGATACGCCGGATGGGCCAGGGAGACGCCGAACCGGGAGTCCTTGCGGGCCGGAAAGGTGAGATCCGGAAGCGCCGTCCGGGCCGGCGCCATCAGCGCTTTGCCTAACGCTGCAACCAGGACTGGATCGGCGAGCAGGTCGGCCCCCGCCACCTTGGCCCAGCTGATGCCGGTCGCCAGGCCCCGGATCGCGAACAAATGGTAGTTCTCGCCTTCGGCCCACATCCCGTCGTCGCCGAACCCCTCGGTCAGGTGGCCGAGCAGGCCGGTCCGTCCCTCGATGGCCGATTGGGCCAGGTCTTGGTCGTCGAACCAGACCGCGATGGCCGTCAGCGCGGCCGCGTTCCAGGTTTGGCGGTTGCTCATCCCCTCGTCGAACTCGCCGATCAGCTGGGCCGCTTCGTCGGCGATGGCGTTGATCGCCTCGACGTCGGATTCGTTGAGCCAGCCCCGTTCCCGGAGGAGATGAGCGGCCGCGAGGTAGTTGGTGATCCAGATCGACTCGAGATAGGTCGAGAAGAAGAGGTGGCTGGGGCCGAGTACATTGTCGTCGTTGGGGAGGGTGTGATACAGCTCGTAGTACGCCGCCAGCAGCTGACAGGCCCGTTCGGCAGAGCGCTGATCGTCGGTGAGGACCGCGACGGCCGCCAGCTCCGCGGCCCGTTCGGCGATCCACAAGTGTTGAGCCCGGGCCCAGTGGCCGTCGTGGCGGGGGCCGGTGACCGTCGTTTGACACATCCCGCAAGTGTGGACCGAGGGGCTCCAGGGATCGAAGGCCAGGATCGTCTCGCACTTCGGGCAAATCCCGCCGTCGGTCGAGAGCATGGCCTTTTGCTCGGGCACCACCGGCGCCTCCTTCAACAGCCGTCCGGCCCGCGCCGTTTGGCGGGCCAATAGCGCCGCCAAGTCGCCCGAGCCGAGCATCGCCCGCCGCGCCTCGATCTCCTCGATGGTTACCACACCCGCACTCCTTCCCAGGCCCATTGCAGTGGTAAGACCGTCGACCCCTGCTCCGCCGCCATTCGGGCGGCCCGGGCCGGGTCATCCCCGATGACGAAGAACATCGTCCCTCCGGCGCCGGCGCCGGCCGCCTTGCCGCCTAACGAACCGCAATCGGTCATCGCCCGCTCGAGCCGGGCCATCACGGGAGTTTGCATTCCCGGATCGAGACGCTGCTGCAGTCGCCAGTTGGCCGACAACAGGTCGCCGACCAGCCGCTCGTCTCCGGTTTCCAGGGCTTCGGCCATTCGGGCACCGACCCCGGCCAAGCCTTCGAGCGCCCCGACCACCGCGACATCACCCTCGACGAATCGGGTCATGACCCGCCCGATCGTCGCTCCGGAAACCCGCGACTCCCCGGTGTAGCACACCACGATGTGGCGGGCCAGCCACTCCGCGAAGGCCGGCGCGAGCGCCAGCGGGCGGGCCAGTACTCCGGTGGCCGAGAAGTCTAACTGATGAAACCCACCGAGGGCGGCGGCATATTGGTCTTGCTTGCCCCCCGGCAACGCGGCCTCGACCGCTTCGAGCTCAAAGGCCCGGGCAGCGAGGGCGGCGGGCGCTACGGCCTCGCCGGTCGCCCGGACGCAGGCGCCCACCAGGGCCACGTCCATCGCCCCCGAGCTGCCGAGACCCGATCCAGGGGGTGCCGCTGAGCGGGTGGTCAGGCGGCACGGCGGCAAGCGGTGCATCCGGACGGCGGCCTTGAGCAGATCGAGCCGGCCGTCGGGTTCTTGGAGTCCGTCCCACCCGGTCTCGACTATTTGGCCAAGGTCGGTTGCCTCGAGCCGGTAGTGGTCACCACCGAGCGACAGTTCGGCTTCGGCTCGGAGGTCGATGGCGGCGTTGACCACGACCCCCCGCCGCTCGGTCGCAAACGGGGCGACGTCGGTCCATCCGCCCGCGAAATCGAGCCGCGCCGGAGCGGACGCCCGGATGATCGGGGGAGCGTTGGCTGACACGGTGCAAAGCTATCGGAATTGGCCGAGGCACGCATCGGGCGGCAGCTCGATCCGGAGTGGTAGACGGCCACCGATCCGCAACGTAGGTTGCTAGGGTCACCCCTTTCAGGAGTTCGGCCGGTTGCGAACACCTCAAGACTCTTGGCTCAGGGCCGTGGCTGTAGCCCTAGCGCTCGCTCCGTTTTCCCTCCCCGCGTTCGCTCAGGATCGACCCGCGGCTCCATTCGAAGTCGTGGCGACGCGGAACGTGATGGTCGCATCGCCCGACGGGATCCGCCTCGCAACCGACATCTACGCCCCCGGACGCGGCGGGGTGGTGTCCGGCCGGTTTCCGACCATCGTCGAGCGAACGCCCTACAACAAGGACAGCGGGGCCGAGGGACAGGTCCAATACTTCGTGCCGCGAGGCTACGTCGTCGTCCGCCAGGACGTCCGGGGACGCTACGGGTCCGAGGGTACCTGGCGGCCGCTCCGTGACGATGGTCCGGACGGCGCCGCGTTGTTGGCCTGGATTGCCGCCCAACCGTGGTCCAACGGGAAGGTGGGGACCGTCGGAACCTCGTACGGCGGCGCCACCCAGCACGCGATCGCCATTACCAATGCGCCGAGCTTGGCGGCCATGGTGCCGGTCGATGCGATGAGCAACACCGGGTACTACGGCATCCGGCACCACGGGGCCTTCGAGCTCCGGTGGCTGAATTGGATCATGACGTTAGGCAACGCCACCGGGACCCGCGCCGGGGCCACCGGCCTCTCGGCCTCGCCGAACGGGCTCCTGGCCGCGACCCGGGCGGCCGCCACCCCGGCGGCCGTTCCGGCGCTGCTCGAGCTGGGCACCAAGATCCGGGAGTCGGCCCGGGCGCTTCCGCTTGAGGCCGGAACCACGGACCTCAAGTTCGCCCCGGACTACGAGTCGTGGTTGGTGGAGGCCATGCGGCACGGCGACAACGACGCCTATTGGGCCGACATGGGGGCCAGCGTGGTGGACCACCTGAAGCGATATCAGGATGTGCCGGCATATCACGTCACCGGGTGGTACGACTCCTGGGGAACCCAGGTGGCGAACATGAATTACCTCCAACTATCGAAAGCGAAGAAGAGCCTCCAGCGCCTGATCATCGGGCCGTGGACGCATGGCGGGCAGGAAGTGAGCTATGCGGGAATCGCCGAGTCGGCGAGGCGGCCGCCATCGACATGAACGGGCTCCGCAAGCGGTGGTTCGACCGCTGGCTGCTCGGAATCGAGAACGGGGTCGACCGGGAGCCGCCGGTCCGGCTCTTCGTGATGGGCGGCGGCAATGCCCAAAAGACGCCCGACGACCGGCTGTTCGTGGGCGGAGCCTGGCGCGACGAGCGGGAGTGGCCCCTGGCGCGGACCCAATACACCCCGTACTACCTCCACGCCGGCGGCACCCTGGCCCCGCGGATGCCGCGGGCGTCCGCGCCGACCGCGTACTCGTTCGACCCCCGGAATCCGGTCCCGACGATCGGCGGCAATGTCTCCTCGGAGGGCGTCCTGATGCCCCGGGGAGCCCAGGACCAACGGTGCTCACCGAGCCATTGGCTCTGCCGGGACAACCTTCCCCTGTCATCCCGCGCCGACGTCCTGGTGTTTCAAACTCCGCCTCTCGACCAGGCGGTGGAGGTCACCGGGCGGTTGGTGGTGAAGCTCTGGGCCGGCTCCGACGCCCGGGACACCGACTTCACCGTCAAGCTGATCGACGTGTATCCACCCAGCGCGGACTACCCCGCGGGGGTCGATCTCAACGTGGGCGACGGGATCGTCCGGGCCCGCTATCGCCAGTCGCTGAAATCGGCCCGGCCGTTGGCGGGCGCTGGTCCCGAGGAGTACACCATCGAGATGTATCCCACCTCGCTTGTGTTCGGGCGCGGGCACCGGATCCGGCTCGATATCTCCAGCAGCAACTTTCCGCGATTCGATGTCAATCCGAACACCGGCGAGCCCCTGGGTCAGAGCCGGCGATGGCGGGTTGCTGAGAACGCCGTCTTCCATGATCCAGCGCACCCGTCCCGGATCGTACTCCCCATCATTCCGCCGGCCAGCCGGTAACCAACCCGGTGGCGGCTGCGTCCTATCGCAGCCGCCAGGCCGCCAATCCCGCCAGTTCACCCCGGATATCCATTCGAACACCTTCGAGCCGCCGGTTCATGCCCTGAACCCCCCGCGCATGATAGAGAAACGTGGCCGGCACCGAGTCCCGGAATACCGGCACCAAGATGCGGCCTGGTCCGCTCGCCGACAGACCGGCCACGTCCGCCAGCGATCGAAGGTGTCCCAATTGGAGATCCCCCGAAATCCCCATGACCGCCGCCTCGAAGTCGTGAGCGCCGTGGACCCGTTCCAGAAACGTGGCCAGCTCGATCGGCCTGATGGTGACCGTGACGCCGATCCGCGCCAGCTGCTGTTGGATCATTTGCTCCATGGCCGCCTCACCACTGCCCACGGTCAGCAGTTCGAAACCGAGCGGCGGGCTGCCTAACATGGCCCGACCGCGCCCCGGGGCATAAACCGGCGCCCCGACCGGCCCCGGGCTCAACTCCGGCGGTAGCGGCCCCGCCGCCGGTACCCCAAACCCGAACAAATAGCCGGCCACGATCGCCGACCGGTCGATGGCCAAGCCGATGGCCTTCCGAACCGCGAGGTCGTCAAACGGGGGCCGGCGGGTGTTGAACACGATCGCGTAGCTGAACAGCAGCGGGTAGTCGAGGACCTGGAGCCGGGCGTCCCGGCGCACGAACTCGGCGTGGGCCGGTTGAATCCCGGCTAGGTCGAGTTCGCCCGATACCAAGGCCGCCAATTTCGTCGTCGGTTCGTCGACCACCGCCACCACCAGGCGTTGAATGGCCGGCGGACCACCGAGCTCTCGCGGAAAGGCCGGATTGGCTTCGAAGACCCATCGGCGGTTGGCCTCGTGGGTCACGAACCGAAACGGGCCGTTTCCCACCGGTCGGTCGGTCCACCGGGCCCGCCGCATGTCACTCGGCACCACATCGCGGAGCAAATGCCACGGCACGATGGCCAGATCGGTCAACACGTCCGGGATCTGTTGCTGAGCACCGGTAAAACGAAGCAACACCACGCTGTCGTTCAGGGCGACGATATCCGCGAGATCCGACAGGTCGGCTCGACGCGGGTACCCGGTGGCGGAATCCCTGGCGGTTTCGAGGGTGAACACCACGTCCCGCGCCGTCGTCGGTTGGCCATCGTGCCACCGCAACCCGGTCACCAACCCGAACTTGAGTTCGAGGCTGTCCGCCGACCACTCCCAGTGCCGCGCCAGGTAGGGCTCCACCACCATGTTGCCGTCGTAGCGCACCAGCGTGGTCAGTAACGCGTACCGCTGGACCTGTTTGGCCAACGGATGCGAGGTGACCACCGAGTTCATGCTCTGGAGATCGGCCCCCGAGGCCACCACGACAGTCCCATCCCGACGGGCCTTCATCGGGCCGCAGGCGGCCAGGAGCGCTAGAACGAGGAAGCGAAGGGGCATGGCTGCAATTTAGATTCAATGATGCCGTCAGGCTTCGTTTTCGGGATGATCCGCGCCCCGCTGGTCGTTCTCGGCGTGGTCTCCCTCACCTTCCTGCTCCTCCATGCGGCGCCGGGCAGCCCGGTATCGCACCTCTTGGGGCCGAGCGCGACCCCGGCGGATATCGCGGTGGTCGAGCGGTCGTTCGGGCTCGACCGGCCGGTGGCTGAACAGTACCTCCGATGGATCGGTCAAGCCGTTCAGGGCCGGTTTGGGGTGAGTATCGCCACCGGCCGCCCGGTGCTCCGGATGATCGCCGAGGCCTGGCCGGCCACCGTCATCCTGGTCGGCCTGTCGGTCTTCTTCGGACATCTCGTCGGGATCGGCATCGCCGCGATCCAGGCCACGACCCGCCATCGGAGCGTCGACCGGTTCTGGTCCTTCGTCTCGGTGGTGTTGGCGGCGTTGCCCGGCTATTGGCTAGCCTTCGCTTTGGTGATGGTGTTCACCTACACCCTGCGCTGGCTCCCGGCCTTCGGGGCGGCCGGGATCGACTCCGATTTTCTCTCTCCTGGTGAGCGGCTCGTCGATCGGTTGACTCATTTAGCGCTCCCGTTGGTGACGCTGACGTTGATCGGTATCGGAACGACGGCCCGCTACGCCCAGGGTACGCTCAAGCGCGTGGCGGGGGACCCGTACCTGACCGTGGCCCGGGCCAAGGGTGCGGGCCCGCTTCGGGTGCTGCTCCGTCACCACCTCCGCAACGGCCTGATTCCGGTCGTGGCGTTGCTCGGATTGTCGCTACCGGCCTTGTTTTCCGGGGCCGTGTTCGTCGAAGGCGTGTTTGCCTGGCCCGGCGTCGGCAGTGTGTTGATCCATGCGGTCCAGGCCCGGGACTATCCGGTCGTCATGGCCGCCACGACGGTGAGCGCCGTGCTGGTTGTGTTAGGCAGCATGGTGGCGGAGGCGCTCCTCCACCGGGTCGACCCGAGGACCCGCCGGTGACCCGGACCGGCCGGCTCGGCCTGGTGATGCTCGGGGCGTTTGCGGCCGCGGCGGTGTTGGCTCCGTGGCTGGTGACGGTCGGGCCGTCCGAGACGACCGACATCATCCTGACCCGGTTCTTGCCACCCGGCACCGTCGACGACTTCGGGATCTTGCATGTCCTCGGCACCGACCGGTTGGGCCGGGATGTCTGGAGCCGGTTGGTGTTCGGGGCCAGGATTTCGCTGGCGGTGGCACTGCTCGCGACGGCCGTGTCGGTCGGGGTTGGAATCACGATCGGCGGACTCTCGGCCCTGGCGCCCCGGCCGGTTGCCGCGGTCCTCCTTGGCGTCACGGACTTCGCCCTGGCGTTGCCCCGCGTCGTCGTGTTGTTATTGCTCGCGGCGCTTTGGCAACCGAGTGCGGCGCTCGTCGTCCTCACCTTGGGGTTGACGGGTTGGATGCCGGTGGCCCGCCTCACCTATGCCGAGACTCTGAGTCATCTCGAGCGGCCCTACGCCGAGGGGTCGCGAGCGCTCGGCGCCGGACCGGTGCGACTGTTCTTGACCCATTTGCTCTCGAACGTAGCGCCCCCTTTGCTGGCGGCGGCTACCCTCGGACTCGGCAACGCCATTACCCTCGAGGCCGGATTGTCGTTCTTGGGTCTCGGGGTTCAGCCGCCGACCGCCTCGTGGGGGACGTTGATCGCCTCGGGGCGCGACACCGTCGTCAATGCGCCGTGGGTTGGCCTGGTGCCGGGCGTAGCATTGGTAATGGTCGTGGTCTCGGCCACCTTGGTAGCCGACGGATTCGAAACCAACTCGGCCACGAAGGCGGTCAGCGTCCGATGAAGACCAAGATGCCGCTTCTAGCCCTGGGCTTGGTTGTGCTGACCTTCCTGGCCTTTTACCCGGTCCTGAGCGCGGGATTCACCAACTGGGACGACCCGGTCATGGTCACCCAGAACCCAACGATCACGAGCCTTTCCTGGTCTCACTTGGTCACGTATTTCACGACCCTGATCGAGAAGCACTACCATCCGCTGGTGTTGGTGTCGTATGCGGTCGACTATCAGTTGTTCGGGCTCAACCCCTTGGGGTTTCACCTGACCAGCCTCGGCCTGCACCTGGCCAGCACGGTCCTGGTATTCTGGCTGTTCTCGACCCTGTCGCGGAATCTCGGCATCGGGTTCCTGACGGCGGCGTTGTTCGGGTTTCATCCGATGCACGTCGAATCAGTGGCGTGGATTTCAGAACGAAAAGACGTCCTGTACGCGATCTTCTTTTGGGGGGCGCTTCTTAGCCACACCTACTACGTCCGCCGAAATCAGCGGTCGCTCTATTGGCTGACCTTGAGCCTGTTCGGGCTGTCGCTGCTCTCGAAGTCCATGGCCGTGACGCTTCCGGTGGCGCTTCTTCTCTTCGACTGGTTTCTCGGAAGAAAGTTCGACCGATCAGTGATTCTCGAGAAGGTGCCCCACTTCGCCCTCTCGCTCGCGGCCGCCGGCGTCACCTTCATGGGGCACTACGATCCCAGCGTCGGTCCGGGGAGTGGATCGTCGCCGTCCTGGCTCCGGATGATCCAGGCACCGTTCGAGAACCTGATGTTCTACGCCATCAAATTGGTGGCCCCGACCCATTTGGCGGCCTTGTATCCGGTTCCTCGAGATCTCGGGAACATTCCCGAGTGGGTTTTCGCTTGGTCGCCCCTGATCCTGATCGCGATCGGCGCGCTGGCATATCGCCGCGTTCGGGCCTCGAAAACCGCCACGTTCGGGCTGCTGTTCTTCTTGATCACGCTGTTTCCGGTGAGTCAGATCCTGCCGATCGGCCTCTCGATCCCGGCCGACCGCTATACCTACGTGCCGTACGTCGGCCTGTTTTTCGGGCTCCTGTCGCTGCTGGAGCCGTTCATGGCGAACCGCCCCCAGGGGAACCGCCGCGCCGTTTTGGGGACCGCGCTGGCGCTCGTCCTGGCCGGGAGTTGGTGGCTGACCTTCCAACGGGTCAAGGTGTGGCGCGACAGTACGACGCTTTGGGAAGATACTGTAGCCAAGTACCCGGTACCGCGGGCCTATCTCAACCTCGGTCTGGAATACCTCACCGCTCGAGACGACCTCAAGTCGGCCCTCGCCTTGTTCTCGAAGGCCGTGGCAGCGGACCCCGAACTCGCCGCGGGCTGGCTCAACCGCGGGGTGGTGTACGCCCGCCAAGGCGACTTCACCCGGTCAATCGCCGATTACAACGAAGCGGAGCGACTGAATTCAAAACTGGCCGACATCTACCTCAACCGAGGCACTGCCTACGCGGCCATCGACATGCCGGACCGCGCTCTCAGCGACCTCACGACCGCGGTGACGCTCCGGCCCACCGCTCCTGAAGGATGGTACAACCGGGGCAACCTGTTCCTGGCCATTCGACAGTGGAACCGGGCCATCGCGGACTTGACGAAGTCATTGACGCTGCAGGATGGCTTTCCCGTCCGGATCAACCGTGGCAACGCCTATTGGTCGGCGGGCAACTTGAGCAAGGCCTTCGATGATTACACCGTGGCCATCAAGTTTCAGCCTGGGTCGCCCAATGCCTACTACTACCGGGCCCGGATCTACGCGCGGTACGGCCAGCATGACGCGGCCCTGACCGACGCACGGAAAGCGATGTCGCTCGGCCTGAAGCTCTCCGACCAAGAGCTGGCAGCCCTCCGCCGCTAGGCCGGGCCACTAACCCCGGGCTGAACCGGCGAGACGGTTGTACACGCGTCCGATCACCCATCCGACCCCGTATCCGGTCACGAAGCCGTAGACGAAGCCGATGAAGGCCCCGCCGGTGGTGACCCGATAGCCGGGAAAGAACACCCCAAGAAGCCCCAAGTGTTCGCCGACGTGCTCGCCGCCTTTGATGACGAGGAACAAGGTGGCAGCCAAAAGACCGACTCCGCCCAACAGCCCGAACGCGATGCCCCATGCCGTGGCGTTGAGCCGGAGCACGGCCTGGGTGAGCCCGTCGGAAGGGTCATGGTTCGGATGGGACATGGTGGTATCTCCGAAAGCAGGCGGCTCAGGTGGCCGGTTAGATATGATCCAGGAAATCCCGGGTCCGATCCAGCTCGGCCCGGGTCCGGATCAGGAGCAGCATCACGGCCAACGCCAGGTTGCGGGCAAAGGCGAGAAACCATCCCAGGACGAAACCGGCGAAGCCCGCCCACGCGGCGCCAATCAGAGCGCCCCGCCATGAAACGCTATAGCCGTAGAACACTTGCGCCAGCAAGCCGAGATCGAAACCCGGCTCCGGGGCGCGAATCAGGTACACCGCCGTCACCAAGAACGTCATGGCAGCGGCCGCGACCCCGACCGCGGCGCCGAGTGCGGTCTTGTGAAGCGGCGCAAACGCCAACAGGGTTCGGTCGGGCCTAGTCATGGCGCACCCCTCCAAGATAGACCGGAATCGCCACGGCCACCGCCAGCGCATTCGACAGATAGTACCAGAGGTTGAGCGGCACCGCCGCCAGCGCCATCCGAACGCCCTGCTCCGCCGCGAACCACCGGTACAACGCCAGATTCGACCCGGCCAATAACGCAAGCAGGCCCAGGGCCAGCCAGGCAAACCCGGCGGCCGGCCGGAGGACGGCAAAGGCCCCTGCCGCCCAGACTGCCCCCGCCAGGGAAACCCGAAGCTGCTCGTTAGGCGAGATGTTCAAGGTCGGAGGGCGCCGGCCCCGTCGCTCGAGCAAGAGCCGGGTCCAGGGAACCGCCCGGTCCCGGAAATCGGTCACCGCCATTCGACCGAAGGTCCACGCTTTGAGGTGGGTGCCTTGGATCTCGGGGTCGAGCATGATGACCCCGCCGCTGTCCCGCACCCGATATCCGAACTCGATGTCCTCGATCTGGGGGCGCGGATATCGCTTCGCATCGAACCCGCCGACCTGCCGGAATCGATCGGCCCGGACGCCGCCGAGGCCGGCCCAAAACGTTTCGGCCGGCCCCGCTCCGGATAGATGGACGTACCGGTGGAGCAGGTTCCGATATCGGGACACGAGTCCGCGGTCGGCGGGGGTCGCATCGTAGGTCCCGAAGATGGCAACCGCCAGAGGGTGGCTCTCGACGCTGTGCCAGAATCGGCGGAGGGTGTCCGGTCTGGCCCTGACGTCCGCATCGATGAACAGCAGCCACTCCCCATGCGCCACGGCCACGCCGGCATTCCGGGCCCCCGCCGGTCCCTTGGGAGCGTCGGCCAGGCGGACGACCCGGTCGGCGAACCGGTCGGCAATCGTCGCGCTCTCATCGGTGCTCCCGTCATCCACTACCAGTAGTTCCCACGCTACGCCGGGGGAGGCCGCCGTGCGAAGTGCGCCGAGGGTCTCGGCGAGGTAGCCCGCCGCCTGGTGGACGGGAACGATGACCGAGAGGCGCGGCCCGTCACCCATCGGCGGGAACCTGTTGTTCTTCGTGGTACTCGTAGTCGGTGTTGACCGCCCAGAGGTCGTGGGCCGCGCCCTGCATGTTCCAGACGGCCATCATGGCGGTCAGCATCGAGTGATCTTGGTTGTTGTACTTGTGCATTCCGTTCCGGCCGACCGTATGGAGATTCTCGATCGGATCGAGGTACCCGCGAACGGCCTCGACATGGTCGCGGTAGGAGGCGTCGTAAATCGGGTAGGCCTTGGGTACCCGGACGACGGTGCCATCCCGGACCAGCCGGGCCGGAGCCAGGCCCAGTTGTTCCAGTTCCCGCGAAGCCAACCCGATCAAATCGGCATCGGCGGAGTTCCAAAGCCCGTCGCCTTCGAAACAGAAGTACTCGAAGCCCAGGCACGTCACCCCGGGGGCCGGAACCATGGCCCGGCTCCAATTATTGAAGTTCTGGATCCGGCCGACTTTCACGCCCGGCGTGTGCACATAGATCCAATTGTCGGGGAACAGGTTGTCTTGGTCGAGCATCAGGGCCACGACGAGAAAGTCGCGGTAGCGAAGCCCGGTCGCCGCCGCGGACACCGGGGCCGGAGCGACGGGTTCGAAGGCGCGGACCAGCGCCCGAAGATCGGTCGTGGCAATCACGTGATCGGCCTCGAACCGACGCGGCCCCTCGGGGGTGTCCGCCTCCACGCCAACGACCCGGTTCCCAACCCTGGTGATCGAGGTGACCCGATGCCGGAGGCGGACCGGATTCCCCATGGCTTCGATTCGGTCGCGGCAGCATTCCCACATTTGGCCGGGCCCGAGCCGGGGATAGCGGAACTCGTGGATCAGCGACTTGATGGCGGTGGACCGGCGCGTCAGGGTCGCGGCGTTGAGGATTGCTCGCTCCAATGAAAGCCCCTGGATCCGCTGGGCCGCCCATTCCGCCCGGATCTCGGTGCACGGAATGCCCCACACCTTCTCGGTGTAAGTCTTGAAAAAAATCTCGTACAGCCGGCGGCCAAACCGGTTGGTGACCCATTGCTCGAAGTTGTCTTCGATCGGCGACGGGTGGAGCCGGGCATCGAGATAGCTGAGGAGGATCCGGGCCGCGTTGATCAGGCCCAGGCCCCGGAGCGCGTTGACGGCCTTGAGCGGATAGTCGAAATACTTGCCCGAGTAATGGATTCGCGAGAGGCGAGGCACCGTGATGAACTGGTCGCCGAGCACTTCTTCCCACATCTCGGCCACCGGCCGGATCTTGGTGAAGAACCGGTGGCCGCCGATGTCGAACCGGTAGCCCCGGTACTGGGCCGTCCGCGAGATCCCGCCGACGAGTTCGTCGGCCTCGAGCACGGTGACGGCGTGGCCCTCCTTGGAGAGAAGGTACGCGGCCGTCAGACCGGCCGGCCCGCCGCCGATGACCACGACCTGCTCGCCGGCTTGGAGCCTCGCCACCGCGCGCGGGTTCGGAAGCGTGGGACTCAGGGAGCATCCTCTCGCTGACACATGATGGACTTGGCGCTCGAATCAAACCTGGAAACGGCCACCCAACAAGCATCGGGGTACCGTCTAGATTCAGGGTCATGAACCAAGAGAGATCCGGCCCGGGGCGCGACGGCGCGGACGCTCGGTAACGATCGATGGCCAAAACCCTCGCCCGGGTGCTGCTCGTCCACGACTACGCCGGCACCCGCGGTGGCGGGGAGTTGATCATCCAGAACCTCCGGTCCGCGTTCCGCGCTCGGGGGATCGATGCTCGCTTGATGGCGAGCACGGCCGATCCGTTCGATGCGGCTTCGGCTCCGGACTATCCGTTTCGGGGCTCGACCGGACGCTTCCGGGGGCTCCGCGAAGCGGTCAATCCCGACGCGGTGCGGGTGGCGCGACGGGTGATGCGCGATTTCGCCCCGGAGGTCGTTCACCTCGGGATGATCTTGACCCAGGTTTCCCCCGCCGTCCTCCCAGTCGTGCGGGGCCGGGCGGTGCTGTGGTATCTGCATGAATTCCGTCCGGTGTGTCCGAACGGTACCCGGCGTCTTCCGGATGGCCGGCTCTGCGACCATCGGGTCGGCCTGGCGTGCCGGCGCGAAGGGTGTTTCAGCGGGGGCGGGCTCGCCCCTCGGCTGGTGCAGTTGGGCTTGCTTCGTCACTGGCGGCGGGCGGTGGATCGGGTGATCAGCCCGAGCCGGGCCTTTGCCGAGATCCTGGAACGACACGGCCTGGCCGTGGACGCGGTGGTGCCGCATGGCGTGCCGGCACCGGCGGCCGGCCGGCCGGCCGGTGGCGAACCGGTGCTCGCCTTCGCGGGCCGACTCGTCCCGGAGAAAGGTGTCGCGGTGCTGTTGGATGCGCTGGCGCTCCTCCCGCCCCATCTGGCCGGAGTACGGCTCTGGATTGCCGGCGACGGCCCCCTTCGAGGCCTCCTCGAGGACCAAGCCCGACGCCTGGATCTGGCCGGCCGGGTCGATTTCCTCGGCCACCTTCCTCGGGAAGAACTCCAGCGGCGGTTCGCATCAGTAACCATCCAAGTCGTGCCGTCGGTCTGGCCGGAGCCGTTCGGACTGGTCACCGTGGAGGCCATGGCCCGGGGAACGCCCGTGGTGGCCAGCGCCATCGGGGCCGCTCCGGAGCTGGTGGACGACGGCCGCACCGGATACCTGGTACCACCCGGCGATGCCCCCGCCCTGGCGCGCCGACTGGCCGAGACGTTAGGCAACCCGTCCGGCTTGGGCCTCGTGACGGCGGAAGCCCGACGGACCGCGGCCCGGGATTTTGGGCTGGACCTGATGACCGACCGGCTGATCGCGTGCTACCGCGGCATTCTCGACGGATGAGCGAGGCCCGGACCGGCATCGCCCGCGCAACGGTCGTCGGCTTCGCCGCCGAAGCGATGGTGTTCCCCGTCGGTCTCATCACGGCGGGGTTCCTGACCCGGCACCTCGGCGTCGTCCACTACGGACGGCTATCGCTGGTGTACGCGGTCGTTTCTCCGGTGGTATGGCTCGCGTCGACGACATTCGCCGGGCGGATCGCGGTCGCGCTCCTCACGGGGGCGCGGGACTGGCGGCCGATGGCCGCCGCGCTCCTTCGCGCCAATCTCCTGCTCGGTCTTGGCGCCATGATTGGGTTCGGCGCCCTGGTACCCTGGATCGCCGCGGGCATCGGGGCGCCGGAGCTCACGCCCGTGCTCTTTGCCGCAGCGGTCGAAATCCTGCTCGCACCGGTAATCCGAATCCACCGCGACGCGCTCATTGCTCAAGGCCAGTATTCCTGGCCCGCGGTCGCCACGAGTGCGTTTCAGCTGGCGCGCCTGACTCTGGTGCTGGCGCTCGTCGCCGCCGGCTGGGATCTGATCGGCGTGATTGGGGCCAACCTCGGCGCCCGGGTCGTCGAACTGGTCGCGTGCCGGATCCGCGTTCGGGTCCCGGTCCGCGGAGCAGTCCAGGGATGGTTCGGCCCGCTCCGGGCCCAGATCGGCGCCTTGTTCGGCTATGCCGTCTGCCTCCAACTCTTCGCCCGCCTCGACCTGGTATTGCTCGGCTTCTTGGGGGCGGCGGCGACGGACGTCGGCCACTACGGCGCCGCCCAGAACCTGGCGCTCGCCCCCGCGCTCCTCGCGATGGTCTTGAGCCCCCTCATGATTGCCGCGCTCCGCCGGGCGGCGTTGGGCCGTCAGGCGGAAGAAACCGCGGCTCTCAAGAGCGGATCGCTCCGGTTCGCGCTGGCGATCTGGGCCATGGCGGGCCCGGTCGCGGCCGGCGGGCCGGGGCTGGCGGTCCTGTTGTTCGGTCCGGGATTCGCTCCGGCGGGTGCCCTGCTGGGCTGGCTCGGGGTCGCCGCCGGAGGGGGACTCGTCCTGTCGGTCCTGTCCGCCCACCAGATCGCGGCCGGACGTTTTGCGAGGCCGCTCGCCGCCGGGATTCCGATGCTCGTCGCGGCCGCCGCGCTCCAAACAGCATGGATTCCCTGGCGCGGAGCGTTAGGCGCCGCCTGGGCCACCGCCGCCGCCGCCATCCTCGCCGCCGGGATCGCCCTAGGGTACGACGGCCGGGGCGCGCTGCCGGCCCGGCTGTTCGATGTGGCCCGGATGGCGGCCGCCGGCGCGGCCGGCTACCTCGGGACCTACGCCGCGGCCCGTTTGGGCGTCCCGTCACCCGTCGATATTCTGATCGGATTCATCGTCACCGGCATCAGCCTCCTCGCGGTCCGGCTGGCTTCACTGCCGGAACTGCGGTTGCTCGCCAGGCAGTTCATGAGCGCGACCTCCAATCCCGCGCCGACGTGATGGCGACGAACCCCGTGGCCCGGTCGACGCCGTGGCCGACCGTGTCGGTCGTGGTCCCCACCTTCCGCCGGCCCGGACCGCTCGGCCGGTGCCTCCAATCGCTGGCACAACTCGACTACCCGCGCGAGCGTCTCGAGGTCATCGTCGTCGACGACGGGGGCCATGACCTGTCATCCGCGGCCCTTGCCGGATTCGCGCCCGGCGTTGGCGTCCGGCTGCTCGTCCAGCCGGCGAACAGCGGCCCCGCCGCTGCCCGGAACCGAGGAGCCCGCGAGGCGTCAGGCACCTTGGTTGCCTTCACCGACGACGACTGCCGGCCGCGGCCGGCCTGGCTCTTCGACCTCGCGACCGCCGTGGAGGAGGAACCGAGCGCCCTGGTGGGCGGCCGAGTCGACAACGCGCTCGGGCAGAACCCGTTCGCCGTGGCCAGCCAGGATTTGGTGAGCTATCTCATCGGTTACTTCCCGAAAGCACGATCGCTGCGACCGTTCTTCACCTCGAACAACATGGCCTGCCGGCGAGAGGCCTTCCTTCGCCTCGGAGGGTTCGACGAAAGCTTCCGCTTCAGTGCCGGTGAGGACCGGGATCTGTCCGAACGCTGGGCCGCCGAGATCGGGCCGCTTCGGCACTTGGCCGGCGCCGTGGTCGATCATCACCACGAGCTCACCTTCCGGCGTTTCGTGCGCCAACACCACTACTACGGCAGAGGCGCGGTCCACCTCGCTCGCCGCCGGCACCGGCGCGGACAGGAGCGGCCCCGCCCGGAAGGGTTCGGGTTCTACGGCAGGATGCTGGCCGCCCCGGTTCGGCACTACGGATGGCGGCGCGGGGTTCCAGTCGCCCTGCTGACCGCGCTGTCCCAGGCGGCGAGCTTGACCGGGATGCTCACCGAGATCCTGTGGCCGTCGCTTGACGAGGGCGCTCGTTCGCCACCGGATTAGGTTTCGGCACCGACGAAAGCGAGGGGTTCGTGACCACCGCGCCAGGGCTCGCCAAGACCCTGACTCCACTGCAGCTCTTCCTGGTCGCGTTCGGCGCCGCCATCGGGGTCGGCTGGATCATCGTCGTCGGCGAATGGCTGGGCCTCGCCGGACCCCTCGGTACCGCCATCGGATTCCTGGCGGGTGCCGCGATCATCAGCCTGGTCTGCCTCTGCTACGGCGAACTCGCGGCCCTGTTTCCGGTGGCCGGCGGCGAGATCGTATACTGCCACGAGGTGTACGGTCCCCGCACCGGCTTCTTGATCGGCTGGTTTCTGGCCGCCGGCTATCTCGCCGTCACGACCTTCGAGACCATTTCGATCGGATGGGTCGCGGGATCGTTGGTCCCAGGCCTCGAGGGGCCCACCGTCGCGATCATCAACGGCTCCCCGCTCCGCCTCGGGAGCGCCCTGATGGGAATTATCGGCACCGGACTCCTGGTCTGGGTCAACTATCGGGGCGTCCGCTACGCCGCGATTCTCCAAGACTGGATGACCTGGGGACTCGTCGTGGCGTCGTTGGGGTTCATCGCGGCGGGGATGGTTCGCGGCGACGTGAGCAACCTGAGTCCGCTGTTTCAAATCAGTGCCAGCGGATCGATCCTCCCCGGTATGGTGGCCGTGTTCCTCGCGACGCCGAACTGGTTAGGCGGTTTTGCCTTCATCCCCCAGTTGATGGAGGAACAAGCGCCCGGGAGCCCGCCGAGCCGCGCGGTCCTTGCGATGGTCATGCAGGTGATCTTGGCCGCCGTGTTCTATTCCCTGGTCACCATCGCGGCGGCCATGGCGGTGCCGTGGACCACTTTGATCGGGAAACCGCTCCCGGTGGCGGAAGCCTTCCGGGCCGCGTTCGGGTCGGATCTCGCGGCCAAGTTGGTGTTGTTCACCGGCCTGCTGGGTCTCCTCACGACCTGGAACGCCGTGCTGCTTGCGGGAAGCCGGGTCCTGTTTGCCCTCGGCCGGGCCCGGATGATCCACGCCCGGTTCGGCACCGTGGATCCGGTCACCGGAACGCCGACCTTCGCACTGATCTTCGCCGGCTTGGTCAGCATCGCCGGACTGGCGCTCGGCCGCCGGGCGTTGCTTCCGTTGCTGACCGTAACCGCCATCTCCCAGGCCGCCGCCTTCGTCCTGGTGTCGATCGGCGTGGTGAAACTCCGGCGAACCCATCCGGAACTCCCGCGGCCGTATCGGGTGCCGGGCGGGGTGCCGGTCGCGCTACTGGCCGCCGCCGGCGCCGGGGTCGCGCTCTACCTCGCGGTCGCGGAGCCCTATCGGGCCCGAACCGCCGCAGGCATTCCGCTCGAATGGTGGCTCCTGATCGGGTGGGGTGTGGTGGGATTTGCATTCTGGACCGCCTCGAGCCGGCATCGCCGTGGCCTGAGCAACGACGAACGCCGCCGGCTATTGCTCGGCGGCTCACCAAGGGACCCTCGATGATCCGCATGGCCCAGCCGTTCCTCGCTTTCACCCTCGGCCTCACCGTTGCCGCCGGGGCCCAGTCCCGTCGCGTCGAACTGAACGATCTTGGCCGGGAGGTGACGCTCTCGAGTCCGCGGCTCTCGCCGGACGGCCGCGGCCTTGTCGTCATCGTCACCCGCGCGAACTACACCGACAACCGGTTCGAGCGTTCGCTCTACGCGGTCGACCTTGCCACCGGTGCCGCCCGGGAGCTCACGCCCGGCCGGCGGAACGTCGGTGCGGTGGAGTGGTCACCGACCGGCGACCGGCTGGCGTTCCTCGATCGGGACGCCGAGAAGCCGCCGCAACTCTTCGTCCTGCCCCTCGAAGGCGGCGAGGCCCGGCGCATCACCGACACCAAACGCGGCGTGACCCAATTTGCCTGGCGGCCCGATGGCCGGAGCTTCGCCTTCCTGACCGAGGACGAGCCGATCGAACGAACCGGCGAGGAACGCCACAACAAGTCGTTCGAAGTGGGCAACAACACCTTCCTCGACCAAGCGGCCTCGCTCTCGGCGCACCTCTGGACCGTGCCCGCTACCGGAGGCGAGAGCCGGCGGATCACCTCCGGCGTCCGACATGTCGTGGGGGTGACCTGGACCCCGAACGGGCGGCAGGTGCTGCTGACCGTCTGGCCGAAGCCGCACTCGGGCGAGTTGATCAACGCCACGGTCGTAGTCCGGGACATCGAGAGCGGCACCGAGCACAACTTGTCCGATGAGCGTGGTTTTGGCGGGGGGGCGGCGGTGTCGCCGGACGGTAGCCAGGTGGCCCTGATCGGCACCCGGGGCAAGGAACTGGGGTTCCATCCCGGCGCGGTATTCGTCGGCCCGGTCGGCGGGGGGCCGCGGCGGACGGCCACGCCAAGCATCGACCGGGACATGAACGGCTTCCGGTGGCTGCCCGACAGCCGGGGCCTCATCGTCTTGGGCGCCGACCTGACCCGGTTCCGGGCTTGGGTCCAACCGTTAGGCGGCGCCCCCCGCCGGCTCGACTGGGGCAACGTCGACCCGGCCGATCTCCATCTCAGCCCGAGCGGCGCCCTGGTTTTCGTCGGCCGGGACCCGGGCCGTCCGGGGGAGATTTACCATGCCGCCTCGGTTGACGCCGCTCCCCGCCGGCTGACCGACTTCAACGGCGAACTGGCCGGTCGCGAAGCGGGCCAAGTCGAAACGATCACCTGGCAAGGCCCCGACGGCTTCACCGAGAACGGCGTCGTCACCTATCCGCCCGGCTACATCGCGGGCCGGAAGTACCCGCTGCTGCTCGTGATTCACGGCGGCCCGATGGGCACCTCGGCGGAACGATGGTCCACCGAGAACCAGCTCTTCGCCGCAGAGGGCTGGATCGTCTTCAATCCGAATTACCGCGGCAGCAACAACATGGGTGACAAGTTCCAGAGCGCGGTCATCAACGACGCCGGCGACGGTCCCGGCCGCGACGTGATGTCGGGTGTCGCCGCGCTCAAAGCCCGCGGAATCATCGATGAATCCAGGATGGCGGTGTCAGGTTGGTCGTATGGCGGCTACATGACCGCATGGCTCACGGCCCACTATCAGGGCTGGAAGGCCGCCGTCGCGGGCGCGGCCGTGACCGATTGGTTCGACTGGTACAACTTGGCCGACATGAACACCTGGGCCGGCTTTGGGTTGGGCGGTTCACCGTGGCTCAACAACAACGCGATGAACTACTGGCGCCAGTCGCCGATGGCGTACGCCCATCAGATCAAGACCCCGACTCTGATCTTGTCGACCACCGGCGATCCCCGGGTCACGGTGACCCAATCGTACAAGCTCTATCACGCCCTCAAGGACAACGGGACGACGGTGCAGTTCATCGCCTATCCGACCGGCGGGCATTTTCCGCCCGACCCGGTTCATCAACGCGACCTCCGGCGCCGGTGGATCGAGTGGATCAGCCGCCAGTTCGAGGGCCGCTGACCGGCTGCTCATTTGACCGCGGTCACCCGGGCGACCAACTCCATCTGGCGTTGGTGCATGGCCATTGGGTGGGCGGACTGGAGCGTCACGAAGCGCCAACCGCCGGCCCCGTTTCGCACCACACCGTGTTGGACGCCGGGAAGGGTCGTCACCGTGCCGCTGGTGTCGGTCACCTGCTCGGTGTATTTCGCGGTGAAAGCCGCCAGACCCGGGGCGATCGGCGTAATCACGGTCGCGCCCCACACGAGGCGCGTCGACTTGATCCAGGCTGGTACGGACACCACCTCATCCGGAGGAACCATCGAGTCAAGGGTCTGGATCAGCACGGGTTCGTCGGGGGCGAGGTCGGTCGACATCACGATATCCGGCGCATAGAACGGGGCGACGGCTTCCCGCGCCTTCTTCCCGACCGGCGGGGCGCTGAGATCGGCGGCGAACGCATCGAGAAAGCTCTGGACGCTGTCGCGGATGGCAGCGGCGTGCGGGGCTGCGAGGGGCGCCGCGGCATCGGGCGACCGTTGACTGGCGGAACAGGCGCCGAGGAGGAACGGGAGGACTGCCAAAGTTCGGACTGACATTGAGTGGTCGCGATGCGTTTGATGGTTGGGACGGGGGTCGATCCCCCGCTCTCAGGAAGATACCGGCACCACGCCACTTGGCCAGCGCCGCCGCCAGCGAGCGCCGGTTTGGCGGACTGCCAGTCGGGGGTAGTATTCAGGAGACTCCTCCCCAGGCCAGCCCATGCGAATCGTTCGTTGTCTCGCGCTCCTCGGCACCGCGGTGCCGGCCGCCGCGGCCGCCCAGTCCCTCGAAACCATGGGACCAACCGTCCGCCAGTATGTGTCGGTCGACGCCCCAGTCGTGGCCCTGACCCACGTCCAACTCATCGACGGCACCGGGACCACCCCTCGCGCTGATCAGACCATCGTCCTCGAGCGGGGCAAGATCACCTGGGTCGGGCCGGCTGCCGGCGCCAAGATCCCCGCCGGCGCCCGGGTCATGGACCTCAAGGGCCACACCGTGATCCCCGGCCTAGTCGGACTTCATAATCACACCTTCTACTACACCCTCGCGCCCCGCGCTGTCCAATCGAACTTCACGGCGCCGCGTCTCTACCTCGGCGCGGGGGTCACGACCATTCGGACCACCGGCAGCGCCTCGCCGTATGCGGAGATCAACCTCAAGGCCAACATCGAACGCGGCGAGATCCCGGGCCCCCGGCTCTTCGTCACCGGCCCGTACCTGATCAGCCCCGGGCCCGACATCCGCCTCGACCTCCTCGGCATGCACGAGTTGTCGGGTCCCGAGCAGGCCCGCAAAGTCGTCGACTATTGGGCCGAGGAAGGAGCCACCTGGCTCAAGGTCTACAACCAACTCCAAGTGGCGACGCTCGCCGCGATCACCGAACAGGCCCATAAGCGCGGACTCAAGGTGACTGGGCACCTCTGCTCGGTGGGTTTTCGGGAGGCGATTGCCGCGGGGATCGACGCCCTCGAACACGGCCTGATGACCAACTCAGAGTACTTGCCGAACAAGCAACCCGATCTCTGCCCCGCGGGTATTCGCGACGTCTACGCGAAGCTCGACATCGCCAACGATCCGAGGATCAAGGCCACGTTCGCGGACATGGCCGCCCGGAAGGTGGTCATGACCTCGACGCTGGCTGTGTACGAATCCGGGACCGCCGGACGACTGTGGGGTGACGACCCGCGGCTCTGGGACGCGCTGTCCCCGGACGCCAAGGCCGAAGAAGAGGCTCGCCATCGTGGCGTCGAGGCCGCCGGTCAGACCGAGTTGGCGCAGCGGGCGCTCAAGAAATCCATGGAGTATGAGGTCGCGTTCTTCCGGGCCGGCGGTCTGCTCGGCGCCGGGGTCGACCCGGCGTGGAACGTGCCGGCCGGGATCGGGGATCATCGGAACTATGAACTGCTCGTCGAGGCGGGTCTCACCCCGGCCGAGGCGATCCAAGTCATGTCGCTCAACGGGGCGAAGGTCCTGGGGATCGCCGACCGGTTGGGGTCAATTGCGGTCGGCAAGACGGCCGACCTCGCGGTCATCGCCGGAGATCCTGCGGCACGGCCCGCCGACATCCGAAAGGTGACCGTGGTCTTCCGTGACGGGATCGGCTACGACAGCGCGAAACTCTACGCCTCGGTCAAGGGGCTTGTCGGCATCCGGTAGGCGGAGGCGGATTTCATTGCGATGGGTGCCGCTGTCCGGGATTCTGGTCGCCGTCGCCTGCTTCGGAGCGGCGGCAGCCCGGTACCCGGGCGGGTATGACTGGAGTCGCGACTATTTCTCCACGCTGCTGAGAGCGGCTCCCAGTCCCTCACGCACCATGGCCATCGTTGGATTGCTGGTGTTCTGCGCGAGCATCGGGTTCGGGTTCGAGCGGCTGTCGCGCGCGGCAGAGTCCGTCCGGAGGGCGAAGGTGATCCGAATCGGCGGCATCGGATCGATGGTCTACGCATCGCTCACGATCACGCCGATGCACGACCTCATGGTGACGGTTGCGCTCGTCTTCTTTGTGATCGCGATGGTCGCACTCCTGCGGGGCCTCTATGCGAGCCACGAGACCGGGATGTTCGCCGCCGGAGGCGGGTGTCTCGCGCGGCTCAGCGCGAGCGCAGCCGTCTACTACACGGAACAGTATGTGGTTGCGCTGCCGTGGGCCCAGAGAGTGTCGTTTGCCGCCCTGGCCGCTTGGTTGGTCTCCCTGGACCTTCGGACTTCCTCGCCAACATCGACGCGGCCAAACCGCTGGTAGAGCCTCACGAAATCGGCTTTGCGCTCGCCAGTTGTTTCACCAACTGATAGAGAAAGGCATGACCCTCGAAGAAGGATTGGACCCGGATCCGTTCGTCCCGGCCGTGGAAACGAATATCGTCCCGGTCAAAGAAGAACCCTTGCACCCCATACGTCGGGATCCCGGCTGATCGGAGCGACCGGCCGTCGGTCGCGCCCATCACCATGATCGGCACCGTGACGACGCCGGGCCACATCGCGGTGGTGATCTCGGACACCGCGCTCATCACATCCGGCCGGAGCGGCGAGGCCGGCCCCCGGCCCAATGCGTTGACGCGGCTGATCGCCACCGCCGAATCGGCGATAACTTTGCGGAGGGCAGCCTCGACATAGTCCGGCTCGTCCTCCGGCAGGACTCGGCAATTGATCGTCGCGGCCGCCAACTGAGGCAGCGCGTTCATGGCATGGCCGCCCTCGA